>Ga0207667_10000208_pt1 | contig 83316 bp, 77 predicted proteins | sample KBSCornC52_FD_184301 | JGI IMG/M metagenome (GOLD analysis project Ga0207667, IMG submission 184301) | Corn rhizosphere microbial communities from Kellogg Biological Station, Michigan, USA - KBS Corn C5-2 (SPAdes) (version 2) | ecosystem: Host-associated > Plants > Roots > Rhizosphere > Soil ... | reverse complement strand
CAAGATGAGTGACGACAAGTTGCTGCCCCTGCGCCAGAAGATCGATGCCATCGATGCGCAGATCCTCGACCTGCTGAACCAGCGCGCCCGCGTCGCGCAGGAAGTGGGCCACGTCAAGGCCGAGACCAATGCCCCGGTGTTCCGCCCCGAGCGCGAAGCCCAGGTGCTGCGTCGCGCCGCCGACCGCAATCCCGGCCCCTTGCTGGGCGCCGATATCCAGACCATCTTCCGTGAAGTGATGTCGGCCTGCCGCGCGCTGGAAAAGCGCGTGGTGGTGGCCTACCTCGGCCCTGAAGGCACCTTCAGCGAACAGGCGGTGTACCAGCAGTTCGGCCACGCCATCGAAGGCCTGTCCTGCGTCTCCATCGATGAAGTGTTCCGCGATGCCGAAGCCGGCACCGCCGATTTCGGTGTGGTGCCCATCGAGAATTCTTCCGAAGGCGTGATCAATCGCACCCTCGACCTGCTGTTGCAGACCACCCTGACCATCAGCGGTGAGGTGTCCATCCCCGTGCATCACAGCCTGATGACCGCCAGCGGCAAGATGGACGGCATCACCCGCATCTGCGCCCACTCGCAGGCGCTGGCCCAGTGCAATGCCTGGCTGAACCAGAATTATCCGTCCATCGAACGCCAGGCCGTCGCCTCCAATGCCGAGGCTGCCCGCATGGCGGGTGAAGACCAGAGCGTGGCCGCCATTGCCGGCGAGATCGCTGGGCAGAAGTACAACCTGCAGACGGTCAACGCCCACATCCAGGACGATCCGCACAACCGCACCCGCTTTGCCGTGATCGGTCGGCTGCGGACTGCGCCCTCGGGCCGTGACCAGACTTCCATCGTGCTGTCGGTGCCCAACAAGGCCGGCGCGGTCTACAATCTGCTGGCCCCGCTGGCGCGTCACGGCGTGTCGATGACGCGCTTCGAGTCGCGGCCGGCTCGCATGGGGGCGTGGGAATATTATTTCTACGTGGACCTGGAAGGTCACGAGCAGGATGAAAAGGTCGCCCAGGCGCTGGAAGAGCTGCGCCAGAACGCGGCCTTCTTCAAGCTGCTGGGTTCCTATCCGCTGGGCCTGTAAGTGCCGGCCATCCCGATCTCCATCCACCCAGAGTCCAACGTGTTCAAGAAAGTCGTCATCTTCGGCGTGGGCCTCATCGGCGGCTCCTTCGCCCTGGCCCTGCGCCGTGCTGGCCAGGCCGCACATATCGTCGGCGTGGGCCGCTCCCTGCAGAGCCTGGAACGCGCCCGCGCGCTGGGCATCATCGACGCCGTGGCCACCGATGCGGCCAGCGCCGTGCAGGGCGCCGACCTGATCCTGGTCGCCGCGCCGGTCGCGCAGACTGGTGCCATCCTGACTTCCATCGCCCCGCATCTGGAACCGCAGGCCATCGTCACCGATGCCGGCAGCACCAAGAGCGATGTGGTGGCGGCTGCACGCATGGCGCTGGGCGATCGTGTCGCCCAGTTCGTTCCGGCCCATCCGATTGCCGGACGCGAGAAGCATGGTCCGGAGGCCGCGCTGGCCGAGCTGTACGAGGGCAAGAAGGTGGTGATTACCGCCTTGCCCGAGAATGACGCGGCCGACGTGGAGATCGTCGCCGCCGCCTGGCGTGCTTGCGGCGCGGTCATCCACCGCCTCTCGCCGCAGGAACATGACGCTGTGTTCGCATCGGTGAGCCATCTGCCGCACGTGCTGGCCTTTGCGCTGGTGGACGACATCGCCGCCAAGCCGCATGCGGCCACGCTGTTCCAGTACGCAGCCAGCGGCTTCCGGGATTTCACGCGCATTGCGGCGTCCTCGCCCGAGATGTGGCGCGATATCACGCTGGCCAACCGCGATGCGCTGCTCACCGAAGTCGATGCCTATCTGCTGCAGTTGCAGAACATCCGCGCAATGATCGCCGCCAGCGATGGCCCCGGCATCGAGAAGATCTATGCCAGCGCCCAGCACGCCCGCCAGCAGTGGGCTGCGGCCATCGAAGCGGCGGAGCGCAAGGCCTCCTGAATTCCGCAGTCGCTGCAGCCCCTTAACGCTTATATGTTTGCCGCTTTAGCGGCCCGATTCATCCACAGAAAACCACGACGATGAAACAGCCTTCCTATCCCCGCCATATCGACCTGGCTCCGGTGCACCACGTGCAAGGCACGGTCAAGCTGCCCGGCTCCAAGAGCATCTCCAACCGCATCCTGCTGCTGGCGGCGCTCTCGGGCGGCACCACCCGCATCTTCGACCTGCTGGCCTCCGACGATACCCTGGTCATGCTGATGGCCCTGCAGACGCTGGGCGTGAAGTGGGAGCAGATCGAAGGCACCCAGGACTACATCGTCCACGGCGTCAACGGCGTGCTGCCGGTGCACCAGGCCGATCTTTTCATGGGCAACGCCGGCACCGCCATCCGTCCGCTCACGGCCGCCCTGGCCGTGCTGGGCGGCGACTACACGCTGTACGGCGTGCCGCGCATGCATGAGCGGCCCATTGGCGACCTGGTGGATGCCTTGAATGCCGTGGGCATGCGCATCGACTACACCGGCAATCCGGGCTATCCGCCGCTGCATATTCGCCGCGGCCAGCTGACTTCGTCGCGCATGAAGGTGCGCGGCAATGTCTCCAGCCAGTTCCTGACCGCACTGCTGATGGCCGCGCCGCTGATGGCGCGCGAAGAAGCGATGCAGATCGACGTGGTCGGCGAACTGATCTCCAAGCCCTACATCGAAATCACCCTGAACCTGATGCGCCGCTTTGGCGTGGAGGTCGAACGCGACGGCTGGCAACAGTTCATCATCCAGCCGGGCCAGCATTACCGCAGCCCCGGCAGTATCCACGTCGAGGGCGATGCCTCCTCGGCCTCCTACTTCCTGGCGGCTGGTGCGATCACCGGCGGACCGATTCGGGTGGAAGGCGTGGGCCGCGACAGCATCCAGGGCGACGTGCGCTTCGTCGAGGCGCTGGAGCTGATGGGCGCGACCATCACCATGGGCGAGAACTGGATCGAGGCGTCTTCCAATGGCCCGCTCAAGGCCGTCGATGCCGACTTCAACCACATCCCCGATGCCGCCATGACCATTGCCGTGGCTGCGCTGTATGCCGACGGTCCCAGCACCCTGCGCAATATCGCCAGCTGGCGCGTCAAGGAAACCGACCGCCTGGCCGCGATGGCCACCGAATTGCGCAAGCTGGGCGCGCAAGTGGAAGAGGGCGCCGACTACCTCACCGTGACGCCGCCGGCCGAGATCGGTACGGCCACCATCGACACCTACGATGATCACCGCATGGCCATGTGTTTCTCGCTGGCGTCGCTGGATGGCGCATTGCGTCGCGGCAACCGCGTGCGCATCAATGATCCCAAGTGCGTGGCCAAGACCTTCCCCGACTATTTCGACGTCTTCAAAAAGATTGCCGAGCAAACCTTGATCTGATACACCCTGTGCATTAGGCAAAAACTACTAAATTATTTGTTCATTCAGGGTTCAGGCCATGGAAAAACCAAAGATACCGGTCATCACCATCGATGGCCCCACCGCCTCGGGCAAAGGCACCGTGGCGCAGAAGGTGGCCCAGCAGTTGGGTTTCCACTATCTCGATTCGGGCGCGCTGTACCGCCTGACGGCCTTGTCAGTGCTGCGCCGGGGCATTGCGCTCAATGATGAGCACGCGCTGGCCAAGGCCGCCGAGCACCTGCATTGCCATTTCGACGGCGCCCACATCTTCCTTTCCAATGAAGACGTGACCCAGGCCATCCGCGCCGAGGAAGTCGGCAACACCGCCTCCAAGATCGCCGCCCTGATCACGGTGCGCCAGGCTTTGTACGGCCTGCAGTTGTCATTCAGGAAACCTCCCGGCTTGGTCGCCGATGGCCGCGACATGGGCACCGTCATCTTCCCTGGCGCCCGTCTGAAGGTATTTTTGACCGCTTCTGTGGAAGCGCGCGCCACAAGACGCTATAAGCAATTGATTGACAAGGGTTTTTCTGCTAATATCGAAGACCTCTCCAGAGATTTGAAGGAGCGCGACGAACGCGACATGAGTCGCTCGTCAGCCCCCTTGAAGCCTGCGGAGGGCGCATATCACCTGGATACATCCGACATGACCGCTGACGAAGCGGTGCAGCAGGTACTCAGTTGGTACGCTGCCCTGGGGCACTGAAAGCCGCCTGCAAAGGCGCTTTCCGGACCCGCAAGGGGCAAGTCCTTGTTGTACCCGTAGTTGTACCCGTAGTGCCATTGGTGCCCGGCAGATGCAAAGTCTGACGGGTGTTGATAAACCTAACCCAGTACCCATGTCGTCGGCGGAAACGAAGACGGCAGTGCAAGTCGGCATGATTGCATCACACGGATACCGGCCAATCTTTCTTACTTTCTTTTATGTCTACCACTACCGTTATCGCTGCAGGTGTTGATACCTCCAGCGAATTTGCTGCTCTGTTCGAAGAATCGCTGTCGCGTCAGGACATGCGTTCGGGTGAAGTCATCTCGGCAGAAGTCGTGCGCCTGGATCACAACTTCGTGATCGTCAACGCCGGCCTGAAGTCCGAAGCTTTCATCCCTGTTGAAGAATTCAAGAACGACAACGGCGAAGTCGAAGTCAACGTCGGCGACTTCATCTCCGTTGCGATCGAATCCCTGGAAAACGGTTTCGGCGACACCATCCTGTCGCGCGACAAGGCCAAGCGTCTGGCATCGTGGCTCTCGCTGGAAAAGGCGATGGAGTCTGGCGAGATCGTCACCGGCACCGTCAACGGCAAGGTCAAGGGCGGCCTGACCGTGCTGACCAACGGCATCCGCGCCTTCCTGCCGGGTTCGCTGGTGGACACCCGTCCGGTCAAGGACACCACCCCGTTCGAAGGCAAGACCCTGGAATTCAAGGTCATCAAGCTGGACCGCAAGCGCAACAACGTCGTTCTGTCGCGCCGTGCCGTGATCGAAGCCTCGATGGGCGAAGAGCGCGCCAAGCTGATGGAAACCCTGAAGGAAGGCACCGTCGTCACCGGTATCGTCAAGAACATCACCGACTACGGTGCGTTCGTTGACCTGGGTGGCATCGACGGCCTGCTGCACATCACCGACCTGGCATGGCGTCGCGTGCGTCACCCGTCGGAAGTGTTGTCGGTTGGCCAAGAGATCACCGCCAAGGTCCTCAAGTACGATCAAGAGAAGAACCGCGTTTCCCTGGGCGTGAAGCAACTGGGCGACGATCCGTGGACCGGTCTGTCGCGTCGCTACCCGCAAGGCACCCGTCTGTTCGGCAAGGTCACCAACCTGACCGACTACGGTGCATTCGTGGAAGTCGAACAAGGCATCGAAGGCCTGGTGCACGTCTCCGAAATGGACTGGACCAACAAGAACGTGGCCCCGAACAAGGTTGTCCAGCTGGGCGACGAAGTCGAAGTCATGGTTCTGGAAATCGACGAAGAACGTCGTCGTATCTCCCTGGGCATGAAGCAGTGCAAGCCGAACCCGTGGGACGACTTCGCCATGAGCCACAAGAAGGGCGACAAGGTCAAGGGTTCGATCAAGTCGATCACCGACTTCGGCGTCTTCATCGGCCTGCCGGGCAACATCGACGGTCTGGTGCACCTGTCCGACCTGTCCTGGACCGAAGCTGGCGAAGAAGCCGTGCGCAAGTTCAAGAAGGGCGACGAGCTGGAAGCCGTTGTGCTGGCCATCGACGTGGAACGCGAGCGCGTCTCCCTGGGCGTGAAGCAGCTGGAAGGCGACCCGTTCAACAACTTCGCCGCTCTGAACGACAAGGGCGCGATCGTCAACGGTACCGTCAAGTCGGTTGAGCCCAAGGGCGCTGTGATCCAGCTCAACGACGAAGTCGAAGGCTACCTGCGTGCTTCCGAAATCTCCCGCGACCGCGTGGAAGATGCCGGTACCCACCTGAAGGTTGGCGACGCCGTCGAAGCCCTGGTCATCAACATCGACCGCAAGGCACGCAGCATCCAGCTGTCGATCAAGGCCAAGGACAACGCCGAGACCCAGGAAGCCATGCAAAAGATGTCGGCTGACTCCAACGCTGCTTCGGGCACCACCAGCCTGGGCGCGCTGCTCAAGGCCAAGCTCGACAACAAGAACTGATCTTCCGCTCACGATGACAAAGTCGGAGCTGATCGCCCGTCTGGCTGAGCGTTATCCGCAACTTGTTGCCAAGGATGCGGATTACGCGGTCAAAACCATCCTCGATGCCATGGTCGACGCTCTTGCGACCGGCCAGCGCATCGAGATCCGTGGCTTTGGCAGCTTTGCGCTCAACCGCCGTCCGCCGCGTATCGGCCGCAATCCCAAGTCTGGCGACAAGGTGATGGTCCCCGAAAAACGGGTGCCCCACTTCAAGCCGGGCAAGGAATTGCGCGAGCGCGTGGATGCGATGGTCGGCCAGCCAATCCGTGAGGATTGAACCGGCTGGACCATCCGGGCAGTACAGTCTTGCAGTATCGGGCAGTCCTGGTTGACCGCCTCCGGCCGGCAAACCACTCGCGCAAGCGCGTGGCGAGCCGGTGTAAAGGCAGGTCAACAAAATGAACGGCATCTTTGGATGCCGTTTTTTTTCACGTACAATCCCGCTTTGACTCGGAAAAGCACGGGAAAATGGCCCAAATTCGCGGCCAACGCCTTGAACTTGCGCTTTCATCCCTACCGCGATGCGGTCGGACTTGCCTTCCGGGCCTCACAACGACCCGCCAGAAAGGATTACGCCATGAAAATTATTTCCCGATTGATCGCGGCCATCCTGTTCGTCTTTTTCTTCTTCTTCGCACTGCGCAACACCCAGGAAGTGACCCTGCATTTCTTCCTCGGCTATGAACGCACTGACCCGCTGGTGCTGGTGCTGCTGGCCTTCTTCGTCGTCGGCGCCGTGCTGGGCGTGCTGGCCATGGCTCCGCTGGTGCTGCGTCACCGCCGCGAAGCCGCGCGCTACAAGAAGGCGCTGTCGCAGATCCAGAAGCAGCAGGAAGAGATCGCCCAGGTGCAGGCCCAGCCGCCCCAGCCTGACAGCGTGATCACCGCGCAGCACATCCTCTAATCGTCCCCCTCTCCTTATGGAATTTGAATTTTGGTGGTTGCTCGGCATCCCGGTCTTCTTCGGCCTGGGGTGGATTGCCGCGCGTGTGGATATCAACCAGTTGCTCTCCGAGTCCCGCACGCTGCCGCGCGGCTACTTCAAGGGACTCAATTTCCTGCTCAATGAGCAACCCGACAAGGCCATCGACGCCTTCATCGAGATCGTCAAGCTGGACCCCGAGACGGTGGAGTTGCACTTTGCGCTAGGCAACCTGTTCCGCCGCCGTGGCGAGACCGAACGCGCCATCCGCGTGCACCAGAACCTGCTGGCGCGTCCCGACCTGCCGGCTGAACATCATGGCCACGCCCTCTATGAACTGGGCCAGGATTACCTGAAGGCGGGTCTGCTGGATCGCGCCGAAGAAAGCTTCAACAGGCTCATCGATACCCAGTACAGCGCCCAGGCCGGCCGCGCCCTGCTGGAAATCTACCAGCGCGAGAAGGAGTGGGAACGCGCCATCTCCGCCGCCGAGATCTTGCAAGCCACCGGCGCCGGTGGTCGCCAGCGCGAGATCGCCCAGTTCTATTGCGAGCTGGCCGCCGATGAGCTGGTGCGCACCAATACCGAAGCCGCCATGGCGCTGCTGGAAAAGGCCCTGGCCGCCGACCGCAAGAGCGTGCGCGCCACCATGTTGATGGGCGACGCCCTGCGCGCCCAGGGCGACATCGAAGGCGCGCTGGAAACCTGGCGCCGAGTGGAACACCAGAGCGTGCCGCATACCGCCCTGGTGGCGCAGCGCCTCATGGATGGCTATGTTGCCGTGGGTCGCGTGCAGGAAGGCATCAACCTGCTGCGCGCCTACCTGGCCGAAGCCCCCTCGATCGACTTGCTGGAAGTGGTCTTCAAGGCCGTGCTCGAAGTCGATGGCGTGGACGCAGCCAACCTGCTGGTGAGCGAAGAGCTGCGCCGCACCCCCACGCTGCTGGCGCTGGACAAGTTCCTGGAGGCGCGCATGATGAACGCCCCCCAGAGCGCGCGCTCGGAACTGTCGGTGGTCAAGACGCTGGTGCATGGCTATACGCAGAAGCTGGCGCGCTACCAGTGCAGTCACTGCGGCTTCAAGGCGCGCCAGTTCTACTGGCAATGCCCTGGCTGCAGCCGCTGGGAAACCTATCCGCCGCGCCGCACCGAAGAACTCAATGTCATGAACTGAGGCTGCTGGCTGGCCTTACTGTACTGAATGTACTGAAGAACCTGGAAATACCATGAAAATCACTATCATCGGCACCGGCTATGTTGGCCTGGTGACTGGCGCCTGTCTGGCCGAACTGGGCAACGACGTGTTCTGTCTCGATGTCGATCAGCGCAAGGTCGACATCCTCAACAATGGCGGCATTCCCATCCACGAACCCGGCCTGGAAGAAGTGGTGGCGCGCAACCGCGCGGCCGGCCGCTTGCAGTTTTCCACCGATGTGGCCGCCAGCGTGGCGCATGGCGACATCCAGTTCATCGCCGTGGGTACCCCGCCTGACGAAGATGGTTCTGCCGACTTGCAATATGTGCTGGCCGCCGCCCGCAACATTGGCCGCCACATGGAAGGCTTCAAGGTCGTGGTGGATAAGTCCACCGTTCCGGTGGGCACCGCCGACCGCGTCAAGGCCGCCATCGCCGACGAGCTGGCCCAGCGCGGCAAGACCGAGCCGAGCTTCTCGGTGGTCTCCAACCCTGAATTCCTCAAGGAAGGTGCAGCGGTGGAAGACTTCATGCGCCCCGACCGCATCGTCATCGGTCACGACCAGAGCCCCGAAGGCCTGCGCGCGCAGACCCTGATGAAGAAGCTCTACGCCCCCTTCAACCGCAACCACGAACGCACCTACTGGATGGACGTGCGCTCGGCCGAATTCACCAAGTATGCCGCCAACGCCATGCTGGCGACCCGCATTTCCTTCATGAATGAACTGGCCAACCTGGCCGACAAGGTCGGCGCCGATATCGAATCGGTGCGCCACGGCATCGGTTCGGATCCGCGCATCGGCCATAGTTTCCTGTATGCCGGCTGCGGCTACGGCGGTTCCTGCTTCCCCAAGGACGTGCAGGCGCTGGAACGTACCGCGCGCGACTATGACCAGTCGCTGCTGATCCTGCGCGCCGTCGAACAGGTCAATGACCTGCAGAAGCACGTGCTGGGCAAGAAGGTCGTGACGCGCTTCGGCGAAGACCTCTCCGGCAAGCATTTCGCCATCTGGGGCCTGGCCTTCAAGCCCAACACCGACGACATGCGCGAGGCTTCCTCGCGCGTGCTCATCGGCGAACTGGTACGTCGTGGCGCCACCGTGGCGGTCTATGACCCGGTGGCCATGCAGGAAGCTTCGCGCGTGTTGCAGCTGGACTTCGCCGATGACGCCGCGCTGCTGCAGCGTATCCGCTTCGGCGCCTCGCCCATGGATACGCTGCAAGGCGCCGACGCCCTGGCCATCGTCACCGAATGGAAGGCCTTCCGCAGCCCCGACTTCGAGCGCGTCAAGGCGACGCTGAAGAACCCGGTCATCTTCGATGGCCGCAACCTGTTCGATCCGCAGCTTATGGCCGACAGCGGCATCGAATACTATGGCATCGGCCGTTCGCTTCTCGCCCGTGGACAATGACGTGAACAAAGACCTCGTTTCTGCCTGGAGCAACGCCCGCATCCTGGTCGTGGGCGATGTGATGCTGGACCGCTACTGGTTCGGCGAAGTCAACCGCATCTCGCCTGAAGCCCCGGTGCCGGTGGTGCGGGTCGAACGCAAGGAAGAGCGGCTCGGTGGCGCGGCCAACGTGGCGCGCAACATCGCCAGCCTGGGCGCGCAGACGGCGCTGCTGGGCGTGACCGGTGACGACGAGCCGGCCCGCGTGATGGATGCCATGTTGCGCGAGATGGGCATTGCCAGCCATCTCAACCGCGATCCCAGCATCTCCACCATCGTCAAGCTGCGCGTGATCGGCCGCCAGCAACAGCTGGTGCGCATCGATTTCGAGGAAGCCCCCACCGATACCGTGCTGCGCGACAAGCTCACGCAGTTCAATACTCTGGTGGCGGACTATGACGTCATCCTCTTCTCCGACTACGCCAAGGGCAGTCTGGTCAATGTGGCCGAGATGGTCGCCACCGCCCGGAAGCTGGGCAAGCGCATCCTTGTCGATCCCAAGGGCGATGATTTCCAGCGCTATGTGGGCGCATCGCTGCTGACTCCCAACAAGTCCGAGTTGGTGCGCATTGTCGGCCAGTGGAAGAATGAGGACGATCTCACCGCCCGCGCCCAGAAGCTGCGCGCCGAGCTGCAGCTGGAAGCCCTGCTGCTGACCCGGTCGGAAGAGGGGATGAGCCTGTACCGCGATGGCGAGGTCACGCATTTCCCGACCATGGCGCGCGAGGTGTTCGATGTCTCCGGTGCGGGTGACACCGTCATCGGCACGCTGGCGGTGATGCTGGGGGCCGGCGCATCGCTGGTGGATGCCGTGACCATGGCCAACCGTGCCGGCGGCATCGTGGTCGGCAAGCTGGGCACCGCCACCGTCACCCGCGAGGAATTGCTGGGCTGATTTGAAGCCGGTTTTCTAGCTGATTTACTGTCAACAGGCCGCCTGCGGCGTCGTTGAGCAAAGGCAGTGCATCCATCCTTGGGTGTACTGCCTTTTTGTTTTCCATCTCAACTGCATAGTCGAAAGGAAGCAGCATGTTCAGGAAATCCCTGTTGTTCATTCTCGGTTTCATCTTCAGCACCGGGCTGGCCATGGCCCAGGTCGATGTCAACAAGGCCGACCAGGCCGCTCTGGACGGGGTGCGCGGCATCGGGCCCTCCATGTCCAAACGTATCCTGGAGGAACGCCAGAAGGGCGGCGCCTTCAAGGACTGGGGCGACCTTGAAAAGCGCGTCAAGGGCATCAAGGACAAGAGCGCGACCAAGCTCTCGGGTTATGGCCTGACCGTCAATGGCCTGTCCAGGCCAGGCGCCGAGGCCGCAGCGGACAAGCCGGCCAAGCCGGCCAAGAGCCCCGCCCGGGAAGCCAAGCCCATGGCCTCCGAGCCCGGCGGCAACGGCAAGTAAGTCCCAGCGGATAAGACCGGACAAGAGCGTCGGCAAGATGGCAGGGCGGGGCAAGGGAGACTGCCATCCCGATCAGGTTTTGTTGCGATGCGGTACCTGCCGCCGCGTGCTGCCTTCCTATCACAACAAATTCTTGTTTCTCAAAAAATTTAGGGTTAAAGTGGTCCGGCTGCAAGCCGTCAACAAGGGCAAATCTCTCCACTGTGCGCCTACGAATATGAGAATCGCCGAGCTACCCGCCAATGAAGCTGCCCGCATCGACGCCTTGCATTCGCTGCGCATCCTCGACACTCCCCGCGAAGAACGTTTCGACCGCCTCACACGCCTGGCCCGTCGCCTCTTCGACGTGCCCATGGCCGTGGTGACGATGATCGACGTCAACCGCCAGTGGTTCAAGTCCTGCGTCGGGCTGGGCGATGCCACCGAGACCTCGCGCGACGTGTCCTTCTGCTCCCACGCCATCCTGCACGAAGAGATGACCATCGTGCCCGATGCCACGCTGGACCCGCGTTTCTCCGGCAATCCGCAAGTCACCGGCGAGCCCTTCATCCGTTTCTATGCCGGCTGCCCCATCAGGAGCGAGAGCGGTTTCACGCTAGGCACGCTGTGCCTGGTCGATACCGTCCCGCGCAGCTTTGACGCCGATGAGCGCACCCTGCTCAAGGATCTGGCCACGATGGTGGAGCAGGAGCTCACCGCAGTCAGGATGGCGACCATCGACGAACTGACCGGCATTTCCAACCGGCGCGGCTTCGATGCACTGGCCCGGCACGCGCTGGCCAACAGCCGCCGCATGGGCTGGCCTGCCTGTATGCTGTACTTCGACCTGGACCAGTTCAAGCAGATCAACGACCGCTTCGGCCATGCCGAGGGCGATGCCGCGCTGGTCGACTTCGCCGCGCTGCTGTCCTCCGGCTTCCGCGAATCCGATGTGGTCGGCCGCCTGGGCGGTGACGAGTTTGCCGTCTTCCTGACCAATGCTGACCTGGCCGAATCCGATACCGTGCTGGCCCACTTCGCGCAGTCGGTGCGCGAATTCAATGTGCTGCGTCCGCGCCCCTACGCGCTGGCCTACAGCGTCGGTGTGGTGCAGTATGATGCGGCCCGTCATGCCGATCTGGCGGCCTTGCAGCACAGCGCCGATGCGCTCATGTACGAACGCAAGAAAGCCCGCCGCGCCCAGGCCGGATGAACGATGCAGGCGATGGCGGCGAGGCAAAGGCGATACGGGCGGCGAAATAGCTTAAAATGCCCCCCTGAGCCAAAAAGCCGACAGCAGCCACCTCATGTCCTATCAAGTTCTTGCCCGTAAATATCGTCCCCGCAGCTTCGACACCCTGGTAGGCCAGGAGCACGTCGTGCGCGCGCTGACGCACGCGCTGGAACAGCAGCGGCTGCACCACGCCTATCTCTTCACCGGTACCCGCGGCGTAGGCAAGACCACGCTCTCGCGCATCCTGGCCAAGTCGCTCAACTGCGTCGGCCCCGACGGGACGGGCGGCATCACCGCCGCCCCCTGTGGCGTGTGCGAAGCCTGCGTGGCCATCGATGCCGGGCGTTTCGTCGACTACATCGAGATGGACGCCGCCTCCAACCGCGGCGTGGACGAGATGGCGCAACTGCTGGAGCAGGCCATCTATGCCCCCTCCAACGCCCGCTTCAAGGTCTACATGATCGACGAAGTGCACATGCTCACCAACCACGCCTTCAACGCCATGCTGAAGACGCTGGAAGAGCCGCCCGAGCACATCAAGTTCATCCTGGCCACCACCGACCCGCAAAAGATTCCCGTGACGGTGCTCTCGCGCTGCCTGCAGTTCAACCTCAAGCAGATGCCGCCCGGCCACATCATCGGCCATCTCGACAACATCCTGAACCAGGAAGGCATCGAGTTCGATGCGCCGGCGCTGCGCCTGTTGGCGCAGGGCGCTTCCGGTTCCATGCGCGATGCGCTCTCGCTGACCGACCAGGCCATCGCCTACGCCGCCGGCAAGGTCACGCTGGAAGCCGTGCAGGGCATGCTGGGTGCGCTCGACCAGTCCTACCTGATCCGCATCCTCGATGCGCTGGCGGTGCAGGATGGCGCAGCCCTCCTGGGCGTGGCCGACGACATGGCCACCCGCAGCCTGTCCTATAACGCCGCCCTGCAAGACCTGGGCACGCTGCTGCACCAGATCGCCCTGGCCCAGGCCGTGCCGGCCGCGCTGGCCGACGACCTGCCCAATCGCGAAGATATCCTGCGCCTGTCCGGCCAGTTCAGCCCGGAACATGTGCAATTGTTCTACCAGATCGCCGTGCATGGCCGCAACGAGCTGGGCCTGGCCCCGGATGAATACGCCGGTTTCAGCATGACGCTGTTGCGCATGCTGGCCTTCCGTCCGGTCAGCGCCAGCGCCACAGCGCCCATACCGGCCGCCTCGTCTGCACCGGCTCCCGCAGGTGGCCGACCGACCGCGCCGCGTCAGGCCGCGCCGCTGATGGCCCCGCAAGTGGCCGTGACCAGCGCTCCGGTCAGCCGTACCCCAGCTGCCACTGCGCCAGCGCCGGCCGCTCCTGCGGCAGCGGTTCCTGCCGCACCGGCTCCCGCTGCCGCACCGTCGGCGCCCGTCCAGGCAGCCGCTCCAGCCGCTCCAGCCGCACCCACTTCCGCCCGTGAAGCCGCCCTGATGGCGTTGCGTGGCGGCAAGGGCGGCAAGGCCCCCGCGCGGCCAGCGGCCCCGGCAGCAGCCACGCCAGCGCCGGCACCGGCTGCAGCCCCGGCCCAGTCCGCGCCGGCTGCACCCGCCGCCAGGGCCGAGCGCGCTGCTGCGTCGATGCCGCCGGATATGCCCGAGCCGCCGCCTTTCGATGCGATTCCCCCATGGGAAGAAGAGACCGGTGCAGCCTCGTCCATGCCGCCGCCGATCCCCATGGCCGAGGTCGCTGAAAAAAAAACTGAGTCCGCTCCCGCCGCCGTAGCGCCGCCCGCAGCACCCGCGCCGCAGCGCCCGGCCGCCACCCCCGCGCAGCAGCAGGAAACCGCGCGCATCGCCGCCGAACTGGGCTGGGACGGCCACTGGCCGACCCTGGCCGCCAGCCTCGCCTCCCTGCGCGGCGTGGCGCACCAGATGGCCTTCCAGAGCGAGCTGGTGCGCTGCGAGCCGCTCAATGGCGGCAATGTCTGCTTCCACCTGCGTATTCCGCTGGAAACCCTGCTTTCTTCCGGCAGTGTCGAGAAACTGACAGCGGCCCTCAGTGAACGCTTTGGCAAGGAAATCCGCGTCGAGACCGAGATCGGCGCCGTCGCCGACACCGCCAATGCGGTCGCCGAGGCCGAGCGCGCCGAACGCCAGCGTCAGGCCGAGCACAAGATGAAGAACGATCCTTTCGTGGTGACCATGATGCGCGAATTCGGCGCCTCCATCGTGCCAGGATCGATTCAGCCCCGTTGAGTCGCCGGTCTGCGGGCCAAACGCGATAGAATCCCATGAATTGAAACAAGGAGCATGAGCATGATGAAAGGTCAACTGGCAGGTCTGATGAAGCAAGCACAGGCCATGCAGGACAACATGAAGAAGGCCCAGGAGCAACTGGCCAGCATCGAGGTCGAGGGCCAGTCCGGCGCCGGCCTGGTCAAGGTGGTGATGACCTGCAAGAATGATGTGAAGCGCGTCTCCATCGACCCGTCGCTGCTGGCTGACGACAAGGACATGCTGGAAGACCTGGTCGCCGCCGCCTTCAACGACGCCGTGCGCAAGGCCGAAGCCACCGCCCAGGAAAAGATGTCGGGCGTGACCGCCGGCATGCCGCTGCCGCCGGGCTTCAAGATGCCGTTCTGAGGCTTGCTGCACCCGCAGGCACTGCCCCCGGGTGCAGGCAAGACCGCGCAGGAGAGTGGGTTATGATGGAATGCAGGATTGCTTAGTGGAGGCTCCATGTTCATCGTCTCGATCACGTATACCAAGCCGGCAGGCGACATCGACGCCCTGTTGACCGCGCACAAGAAATTCCTCAACCAGCAATACGCCGACGGCGTGTTCCTGATGTCGGGCCGCAAGGTCCCGCGCACCGGCGGCATCATCATCGCCGACTGCGCCGATCGCGCCGAGATCGAAGCCATCGTGGAGTCCGATCCCTTCTTCATCGGCGGCGTGGCCGAATACGAGATCATCGAATTCGTTCCCTCCATGACCGCCGAGGCGCTGGAAGCCTTCCGCTATTCCGTAGACCGCAATTGAAAACCCCCTCCAGTCTCACCGTCCTGACCGACTCGCTGCGCCGGCTTCCCGGCATCGGCCCCAAGACCGCGCAGCGCATGGCCTACCACCTGCTGCAGCACGACCGCGCCGCCGCCGCCGACCTGAGCCAATCGCTGGCCAAGGCGCTGGACACCATCCGTCACTGCGCCCTGTGCAATACCTTCACCGAGCAGGTCGTCTGCGAGACCTGCCAGGACAGCCAGCGCGACCACACCCAGCTGTGCGTGGTGGAGTCGCCCTCGGACCAGGTCATGATCGAGCAGACCCTGACCTTCAAGGGCCTGTACTTCGTGCTCATGGGCCGGCTCTCGCCGCTGGACGGCATCGGCCCGCGCGACATCCACCTGGAAAAACTCATCACCCGCGCCACCGATGGCGTGGTCACCGAAGTGGTGCTGGCCACCAACTTCACCAACGAAGGCGAAGCCACCGCCCACTACATCAGCGAAACCCTCAAGGCCCGCGGCCTGAAGGTGAGCCGCCTGGCGCGCGGCGTGCCGGTGGGCGGCGAGCTGGAATACGTGGACGCCGGCACCATCGCCCGCGCCATGCTGGACCGTCGCACCACCTGAGTCTGGCCGGAATCGTTTTCAGATGAAAAACTTGCAGGCAAGCCGTCTGCAATGACGGGCAAAATGCGCGACATCAGGCGCATGCTGCAATAGAATGACGGCTGCCGGCTTGCACGTACGACGTCAGGCGATCCGGCGGCGCAAGCTCTGTCCACCGACCCGCGCCGCAGCATCGCCAGCCGCGCAGGGTGCAGATGCACCGACCCGCAGTCAATACACTGCAGGACACTGGCCTCCCTACCCACAAGAGCCAGGTCCCACACCATCGATCAACAGGAGAACACCGGAGCGCTCCCCAGGCCGCCGGTGCAAGCACGATGACCACAGGCACATCCAAGCCCGGCCCGCTGGCCGGCATCAAGGTACTGGAACTGGGCACGCTGATCGCAGGACCGTTCTGCTCGCGCATGCTGGCCGAATTCGGCGCTGACGTGATCAAGGTCGAAGCGCCCGGCAATGGCGATCCGCTGCGCCAGTGGCGGGTACTGAAGGACGGCACCTCGCTATGGTGGTCGGTCCAGGCCCGCAACAAGAAGAGCATCACCCTGAACATGAAGGACGAGCGAGCTCAGGAGATCGCCCGCCAGCTCGCCCTGGAAGCCGACGTCATCATCGAGAACTACCGCCCCGGCGTGCTGGAGAAATGGAAGCTCGGCTATGAGGACTTAAAGCAGCGCAATCCCGCCACCATCATGGTGCGCCTGTCCGGCTACGGCCAGACCGGCCCGCTGCGCGACTTGCCGGGCTTTGGCGCCATCGGCGAGTCCATGGGCGGCATCCGTTACGTCTCTGGCCATCCCGACCGCCCGCCGGTGCGCATCGGCATTTCCATCGGCGACTCCATCGCCGCACTGCACGGCGTGATCGGCGCCATGATGGCGCTGCGCCATCGCGACGTCACCGGCGGACGCTGGAACGGCAAGCAGGGCGCCGATTGCGTGGCAGGGCAGGGGCAGATGGTGGACGTGGCCTTGTACGAGGCCGTCTTCAACATGATGGAATCGATGGTCCCGGAATTCGACTTCGCCGGCGTGGTGCGCGAGCGCACCGGCGGCGCACTGCCGGGCATCGTGCCCTCCAACACCTACACCACCGGCGAGGGCATGAACATCGTCATCGCCGGCAATGGCGACGCCATCTTCAAGCGGCTCATGAGCGCCATTGGCCGCGAGGACATGGCCAATGATCCTGGCCTGGCGCGCAACGATGGCCGCGTGCCCCGCACCGAAGAGATCGACGCCGCCATCCAGCAGTGGTGCAGCACCCAGACCATCGACACGGCCCTGGCCACGCTGCAGGCCGCCGATGTCCCGGTGGGCAAGATCTATTCGGTCAAGGACATGATGAACGACGCCCAGTTCCTGGCCCGCGACATGTTCGAGCAGCACCAGTTTGCCGATGGCACCCCGGTCAAGCTGCCCGGCATTACGCCCAAGATGTCCGAGACCCCCGGCCAGACCAAATGGCTGGGCCCGGAACTGGGCGCGCACAGCGATGAAATCCTGCAATCGCTGGGGTATGATGAGGCCCACATCAAGATGCTGCGGGACCAGGGCGTGGTCTGAAGCAGCACAGCAAGGCGACGGTGATCTGCCCGGGGTCCCGTACGAGCATCATCACAACAGGCAGCACCCCCATCCACGACACGGAGGAGACATAATGAAATTGAGCTGGAAGCAATTGCTGATCGCCGCTGGCCTGTTCCTGGCCGGCTACTTTTCCTTCAACGGCAGCGCCGGCGCGCAGGCGCTGGAAAAACCCAAGGTCTCCATCGCCGTGGGTGGCAAGAACCTGTTCTACTATCTGCCGCTGACCATTGCCGAACAGCTCGGCTATTTCAAGGATGAAGGCCTGCAGGTCGAGATCTCCGACTTCGCCGGCGGCGCCAAGGCACTGCAGGCCATGGTCGGCGGCAGCGCCGACGTGGTCTCGGGCGCCTATGAGCACACCATCAACATGCAGGCCAAGAACCAGCCCATCGTGGCCTTCGTGCTGCAGGGCCGCGCACCGCAGATCGTGCTGGCGGTCAACAACAAGACCATGCCCAACTACAAGACCGTGGCTGATCTCAAGGGCAAGAAGATCGGCGTCACCGCGCCGGGTTCCTCTACCAGCATCATGGCCAGCTATGTGCTGGCCAAGGCGGGCTTGAAGCCCAGCGATGTCTCCTTCATCGGCGTGGGCGCCGCAGCCGGCGCCATCTCGGCGATCCGCTCGGGTCAGATCGATGCGATCGCCAACCTCGATCCGGTGATCTCCATGCTGGAGCAGGGCAAGGAAATCAAGACCATCGCTGACACCCGCACCCTGAAGGACACCAATGACGTCTTCGGCGGCCCGATGCCGGCGGCCACGCTGTATGCCCCGGCTGCCTTCATCCAGAAGTATCCCAACACCACGCAGGCCCTGACCAACGCCATGGTGCGGGCGCTGAAGTGGATCCAGAAGGCCGGTCCTTCGGACATCATCAAGGCAGTGCCGGAGAGCTACCTGCTGGGCGACCGCTCGCTCTACATCGATGCCTTCATGAAGGTGCGCCAGGCCATCTCGCCGGACGGCTACTTCCCGCCGGGCGGCCCGGATACTGCGCTGCGCACCCTGAAGGCCTTCGAGCCTTCGCTGGCGGACAAGCAGATCGACCTGTCCAAGACCTTCACCAATTCCTTCGTCCAGAACGCCAACGCCAAGTACAAGTAAGCGCGGCGCTCCCCTCTGATGTGCAAGCATTGCAGCGACCGCAGATGCCCGGCAACGGGCATTTGCGCATCTGGGCGCTGCCATCCTCTTTCCGTTGATCCACCGTGGCCCCACCGGCCCGCATTGCCATGACGCCAGCCCTCCAGTTCGACAACATCACCTGCACCTTCGTCTCCAAGGACGACCGTTCCCAGCGCTACACCGCCGTGGCCAATACCGATCTGTCGATTGCGCCGGGCGAATTCGTCTCGGTGGTCGGCCCCACCGGTTGCGGCAAGTCCACGCTTCTGAACGTCGGCGCCGGCCTGCTGCAACCGTCCTCGGGCAGCGTCAAGGTCTTTGGCGAAGAGCTCAAGGGCATCAACCGCCGCGCCGGCTACATGTTCCAGGCCGAAGCGCTGATGCCCTGGCGCAGCGCGCTGCAGAACGTGATCGCCGGCCTGCAGTATCGCGGCCATGAAGAAAAGGCCGCCGTAGAACTGGGCGAGCAGTGGCTGGCGCGCGTGGGCCTGCAAGGCTTCGGCGACCGCTATCCGCACCAGCTCTCGGGCGGCATGCGCAAGCGCGTGGCGCTGGCGCAGACGCTGATCCTGGACCCCGACATCATCCTCATGGACGAGCCTTTTTCCGCCCTGGACATCCAGACCCGCCAGCTGATGGAAAACGAAGTGCTGGACCTGTGGAATGCCAAGAAGAAGGCCGTCCTCTTCATCACCCACGACCTCGACGAAGCGATTGCCATGTCCGACCGCGTCATCGTTCTGGCCGCCGGCCCTGGCACCCATCCCATCGGCGAATTCAGGATCGACCTGCCGCGCCCGCGCGACGTGGCCGAGATCCGCATGCACCCGCGCTTCGTCGAACTGCACCAGCAGATCTGGGACGTGCTGCGCGATGAAGTGCTCAAGGGCTATCAACAACAAAAGCGCGCCGCCTAAGCCGTAGCGGAAAAAGCAGCGAAAAGATCAGGGAAGAGAACCAGCATCATGTGGAAATTATTTAAACCGAATCACAAGAACATCCGTTTCTGGCAGTTGATGGTGTTGGCCATCGTGCTGGTGGTGTGGCACGTCGCCACGCGCAACCCGCAGACCGCCTTCTTCTTCGGCGAACCGCTGAAGGTGGCGCAGCGCATCTGGGAATGGTTTACGGTGGGCAGCGGCTTGCTGGAAGTGGGCATCGGCGACACCACCTTCTTCACGCTCAGCTTCCCCGCTGAAATCTATTCACACCTCTTGATCACGCTCACCGAAACCGTGCTGGCCTTCATCATCGGCACCGTCTTCGGCCTGGCCATCGGCCTGTGGCTGGCGCTCTCGCCGACCGCCTCGGCCATCCTCGATCCCTATGTGAAGGCGGCCAATTCCATGCCGCGCGTGATCCTGGCGCCGATCTTTGCGATGTGGTTCGGCCTGGGCATCTGGTCCAAGGTGGCGCTGGCGGTGACGCTGGTGTTCTTCATCGTCTTCTTCAACGTCTACCAGGGCGTCAAGGAAGTCAGCCCGGTGGTGCTGGCCAATGCCCGCATGCTGGGCGCCAATGCGCGCCAGCTGCTGCGCACCGTCTACCTGCCCTCGGCCACCTCGTGGGTGTTTTCCAGCCTGCATACCTCCATCGGCCTGGCCTTCGTCGGTGCGGTGGTGGGCGAATACCTGGGCTCGGCGCGCGGCGTCGGCTACCTGATCCTGCAGGCCGAAGGGAGCTTCGACATCAACACCGTCTTTGCCGGCATCGTCGTGCTGACCATTTTTGCGCTGGTGCTGGACCTGGCCGTAGGCGTGATCGAAAAACGGCTGATGAAGTGGCAACCCAAGAGTGGCGAGACCGAAAAGCTCTGAGCCGACGCGACCGGCGGCGCAAGCAGCCTGCCGCCATTTCGCGTAGGCTCTGGGCTGTCATCGTCCAGCGAGTTCTCCCATGAGCCAGATCCTGACCGAGCCAGCATCGCCCACCGAGTCTGCCGGAGTCATTGACCCCGCCGCCGCCCTGCCAGCGCTGGCGCAGCTCCTGCGCAGCCACCGCCAGGTGGTGGTGCTGACCGGGGCTGGCATCAGCACTGCCTCCGGCATTCCCGACTACCGTGACGACGCCGGCGTACGCCGTGGACGCCTGCCTATCCAGGGGGATGAATTCCGCCGCAGCGCTACGGCGCGCCAGCGTTACTGGGCGCGCAGCATGCTGGGCTGGCCGCGCCTGGCGCAAGCCGCACCCAATGCCGCGCACCGGGCGCTGGTGCAACTGCAGCAGGCCGGCTATCTCGGGGCCATCGTGACCCAGAACGTCGATGGCCTGCACCAGCAGGCCGGCAGCGGCGAGGTCATCGAGCTGCATGGCAGCATCCATGCGGTGCGCTGCCTCTCCTGCGCCAGTGTCTATCCGCGCGCGCAGATCCAGCAGGAACTGGCCCGCTGCAATCCAGCCTTCACCCAACTCCAGGCCGCCCCCTTGCCCGATGGCGACGCCCAGCTTGAACCCGAGGCCGACGCCGCCTTCCATGTGCCGGATTGCCCGGCCTGTGGCGGTGTGCTGCAACCGGATGTGGTGTTCTTCGGCGATGGCGTGCCAGCGGCCCGCAGTGCCCAGGCCGAGGCCGCCGCACGCGCCTGTGACGCCATGCTGGTGGTGGGATCGTCATTGATGGTGTTGTCGGGCTTTCGGCTGCCGCGCATGGTGGCCGAGGCGGGCAAGCCGGTGGCGGCGATCAATCGCGGCGTGACCCGCGCCGACGCCTTGCTGTCCCTCAAGCTCCAGGAGGATGCCGAAGCCGTGCTGCCGCGCCTGGCCGCGCTGCTGGGCGCGCCGTCCGCCTGATCGACCACAGCACCAGCAAGGCCGTGGCCACGGCCAGCAGCGCCGCTGCCGCAAAGGCGTGGGCAAAGCCTTGGGCATAGGCCTGGCGCGCCAGCATCACGGCAGCCTGGCCGTGTTGCGGCAGCAGGGCTGCGGCCTGCGCCAGGTCACCGGCCATGGCGCGTTCCACGAAGGCGGCAGCGCTGGCTGAGGCATCCAGTGCTGCCAGGGCGTTCTGCATGGCCTGCCGCGCCGTGTCGGCCAGCACCGCTCCCAGTCCGGCAAAGCCCGCGAGCACGCCCGTGAAGCGCGCCGTGGTGCTGATCCCCGAGGCCATGCCGGCCCGTTCACGCGGCACATTGCCCATGATGGCCTTCTGCGTCTGTCCATTCAACAAACCGCCGCCGCTGCCCAGCACCGCCATGCCCAGCACGGTCCAGGCGTTGTGGCCGGAGAGCGCCGCCTGGATCATCAGCAGGTTGCCCAGCGCCGTCACGCCCAGTCCCAGCGCCAGCATCTGCGGTGAGGACAGCCGACGCGCCAGCCGGCTGCCCACCTGCGGCAACAGCAGCATGGCCAGCGCAAAGGGCAGCATCGCCAGTCCGGTCTGCCAGGCGCTCAGGCCGCGTGCGTTCTGCAGGAACAGTGGCAGCAGCGAGGCCATCACCTGGGCCGACGCGGCATAGGCGAACATGGCCGCGACCGCCGCCACGAAGCCGGCGTGACGGAACAGCGACAGCTCCAGCATCGGATGCGCAGCGCGACGCTGCCAGGCGATGAAGAGCGCCAATAAAAGAGCGCCACCCAGACCGCGGGCGACGCAAGCAACGCTGGTCCACCCGTGTTCCGGCCCGGTGATCAGGGTCCAGGTCAACAGGAAGACCGCGCTGGAGGAACTGAGGATGCCCAGCGGGTCCAGCGGACGCGGCAAGGGATTGCGCGACTCCGGCACATGCCGCCACACCGCCACGGCCAGCAGCAGACAGGCCGGCAGGTTCACGGCAAAAGCCCAGCGCCAGCCCAGCAGCGTATTGACCACGCCGCCGATGAGCGGGGCCAGCACCATGGTCAGGCCCATGATCCCGCCCCAGAGTGCCCAGGCGCGCTCGCGCTGGCCTTCGTCATGGAAGGCATGGCCGATCACCGCCAGCGCCGGCGCCAGCAGGAAGGCCGCCCCCACGCCCTGCAAGGCGCGCGCCCCATACAGGGCCTGTGCGGAGGGCGCCAATGCACAGGCCAGCGAGGTCAGCGCAAAGAGGGCGATGCCGGCCAGCAGCACGCGCCTGCGGCCATAGCGGTCGGCGGTGGCGCCGGCCGGCAGCAGCAGGGCAGCAAAGCAGAGCACGTAACTGCTGACCACCCATTCGATCTGGCTGAAGGACGCACCGAGGTCACGCGCCACCGTGGGCAGGATGATGCCGACCACGTTGGTGTCGAGCACCGTCATGGCGCAGCCGAATGATCCGGTCAGCAGGATACGGCCAGCGGAGGTGGACAGGCGCAGGGACATGGCGGCAGGGTAAAGGGTAAAGGGCAAGGGGAATGGGCCTTCATTGAAACAAGATCCATGATTCGGTTCAATCATGGATTTCAAGCACTTGATTAGGTATAAGCTAATCAAGTCATTCCAAGTCCATTCCCTTTTGCCGCCAGCGCCCAGGAGCCCTATACGATGGAATTGCGACACCTGCGTTATTTCCTCACCGTTGCCGAGGAACTGCATTTCGCCCGCGCCGCCGAGGTCCTCGGCATCGCTCCGCCCACCCTGAGCGTGCAGATCCAGCAGCTGGAACGGCAATTGCAGGCCCAGCTGTTCGTGCGCGGCAAGCGCGCCATCACGCTGACCTCGGCCGGCGAGGATTTCGTGGTCCAGGCGCGCGCCGTGCTGGCGCGCTTCGAACAGGCCATCGATGCGGGCCGTCGCGCCGGGCGCGGCGAGATGGGGCGGGTGGAAGTGGGCTATGTCGGCTCGGCCGTGTTCGGCGGCATCCTGCAGCAGCAGCTCAGCGCCTTTCGCCAGCGTTGGCCGCAGGTGCTGGTGCATGCCCGCGAGTGGCCGATGCTGCAGCTGGGCGCGGCGCTGGAAGAGGGCAAGCTCGATATCGCCTTCGTGCGCTTGCCCGTGCCGCTGGGCCAGACGCTGCAATCGCATGTGCTGCTGCGCGACCGGTTCTGCCTGGCCCTGCCCTCGGATCACGGGCTGGCCAGCAAGCCGGGCGCGATCCGCTCGCGCGCCCTGGCCGGTGAGGCCTTCATCCTCCCTGAGCAGGAACTGGGCAGCCGCGAAGTGTGGCGGCGCGGCGGCTTTGCCCCGCGCAGCGTGAGCCGGCCCGGCGGGCTGCTGGCGGTGCTGGCCGAGGTGGCCGTGGGAGCGGGCGTGGCCGTAGTGCCGGGCGTGTTGACCACGGTGGTGAACCTGCCCAACGTCAGCTACCGGGCGCTCGCCGGGGCCGCGGTGGTGTCGGAGGTGGCGGCGGTCTATCGCCGCTTCGAACGCGCCCCGGCGGTGCGTAACATGATCGCCGCGCTGCGCGCCAGCAAGCCGGTGCAGGTGCAGGCCGCTACAATGGGCTGACCCGGCAGCGCCGGGATTTTTGATGACTCCGAGATGAAGATGTGCCGATGGCTTTTTTTCCGATAGCGCTGTTGATCGTGCTGGGCCTGCTCACGCTGGGGCTGGGCCTATGGGGCGGTTTTGCGCTGTGGTTCCAGCTGCCGGGGCCGGCCTGGGTGCGCATGCTGGCCAGCGGCCTGTGGGGCTGCATGGCCATGTCGGCGTTGGCCACGTTGGCGGGTGCGCCTGGCCAATGGCGCTGGGCACTGCCGGCCTTTGCGCTGGCGACCCTGGCAATGGGTGTATGGTGGCACGGCATCCGCCCCAGCCATGAGCGCGAATGGGCCGACGATGTGGCGCGCATGCTGGCGCCGCAGGTGCAGGGCGATATCGTGCAGCTGGATAACGTGCGCAACTTCGACTGGCGCACCGAAACCGACTACGACATCCGCTGGGAATCGCGCCAGTACGATCTCGGCCAACTGGTCTCGGCGGACCTGCTGCTGTCCTACTGGATGGGGCCGGCCCTTGCCCATACGCTGGTGTCGTTCGGGTTTGCCGATGGCCGGCGGCTGGTGTTCTCGCTGGAAATCCGCCGTGAACGCGGCGAAGCCTTCTCGGCCCTGGGTGGATTCTTCCGCAAGTTCGAAACCGTCATCGTCGCTGCCGATGAGCGCGACATCATCCGCACCCGTACCAATGCGCGTGGCGAAGATGTCTATCTCTACCGCCTGCAGTTACGTCACGACCAGTTACGCAAAGTCTTCCTCGGCTACCTGGAGCGGGCATCGCAGTTACGCCAGCATCCACGCTTCTACAACACCCTCACCAGCAATTGCACCACCATCGTCTTCGAACTGGCGCGCCGTCTCTCGCCCGCGCTGCCGCTGGATTACCGGCTGCTGCTGTCGGGCTACTTCGCCGATTACGTGTTCGACCATGGCGTGCTCACGCCGGGCTATTCCTTCGCGCAGTTGCGCCAGGCCGGGCGCATTACCGAGCGCGCCCCGGGGGGCAGTGCGCAGGACGACTACAGCCGCCTGATCCGCCAGGGCGTCCCCGGCGTCACGCCGCAGGAGCTGCGCCAAGACCCCGTGCAGCCCTGAAAAGACAATGGCTCCGTCATGCGGAGCCATTGTCCTGATGCAGCACGGCCGGTTCGGGCCGGCAGAGCTTAGGCCGATTGCAAGGCCTGCTCCAGATCGGCCAGCAAGTCATCGATATGCTCGATGCCGATGGACAGGCGCACCGTATCCTCGGTTACGCCCGCCTTTTCCAGTTCGGTGGGCGAGAGCTGGCGGTGGGTGGTGGACGCCGGATGCGTGGCCAGCGACTTGGCGTCGCCGATGTTGACCAGGCGCGTGAACAATTGCAGCGCATCCTGGAAGCGCGCACCGCCCTCGCGGCCATTGGCCACGCCAAAGGTCAGCACGCCCGAAGCGCGGCCCTTGAAATACGTCTGCGCCAGCGCATGGTCGGGATGGTCTTCCAGCCCGGCATAGTTGACCCAGCGTACTTTTGGGTGACGCTTCAGGTACTGCGCCACGGCCAGGGTATTGGCAGTGATGCGATCCAGGCGCAGGCCCAGGGTCTCGATGCCTTGCAGGATCTGGAAGGCATTGAAGGGCGAGAGCGCCGCGCCCATGTTGCGCAACGGCACCACGCGTGCGCGGCCGATATAGGCCGCTTCGCCCAGCGCCTCGGTATAGACCACGCCGTGATAGCTGACATCCGGTTCGTTCAGGCGCTTGAAGCGCTCCTTGTGCTTGGCCCAGGGGAACTTGCCCGAATCCACGATGGCCCCGCCCAGGGTGGTGCCATGGCCGCCCAGGTACTTGGTCAGCGAATGCACCACGATGTCGGCGCCGTGTTCGAAGGGACGCAGCAGGTAGGGCGTGGCGACCGTGTTATCGACGATGAGCGGCACGCCATGGCGATGTGCGATGGCGGCCACGGCGGCGATGTCGGTGATATTGCCCAGCGGATTGCCGATGGATTCGATATAGATGGCCTTGGTGCGATCATCGATCAGCGGTTCGAAGGAAGCCGGTTGGCGCGGGTCGGCAAAGCGGGTCTGGATGCCGTATTGCGGCAGGGTATGGGCGAACAGGTTGTAGGTGCCGCCATAGAGGGTGGAGGCGGAGACGATATTGTCGCCGGCCTCGGCAATGGTCTGGATCGCGTAGGTCACCGCAGCCTGGCCCGACGCCAGCGCCAGCGCACCGATACCGCCTTCAAGGGCGGCCAGGCGTTTTTCCAGCACGTCCTGGGTGGGGTTCATGATGCGCGAATAGATGTTGCCCTGGACCTTCAGGTCGAACAGGTCGGCGCCATGCTGGGTATCGTCGAAGGCAAAGGCCACGGTCTGGTAGATCGGCACGGCCACGGCGCGGGTGGTCGGATCGGGATCATAACCACCATGCACGGAGAGGGTTTCGAATTTCCATTGCGGGTTGTCTGCCATGTTGTCTCTTTCTTCTGGTTGAGTAATGGGTCGGGAGATGGTAACAGGCAGACGCTAGCGCGTGACACGCGCCGCGCCAAGAATTGTTTTGTCATATCGATATGAGAATAGCGCTGGCGCCGCGCCAGGGCGGCTGCGCGGCGGATAGGCGGCAATATCGCTGTCACTGCACCTTCACGATGACGTAGGCCGTCGAGAATATCCGACCCGAGGTGACGGTTTGCCCCGGCAGTTTCTGCAGCGTTGCGGTGAGCCGCTTTTCCACGGTGTACTGGTTCACAGCTGCGGGGATGGGCGGCGGGCAGCGCGACTGGTCTGGCGAGCTCAGGCGATACCAGCCTGCGCTGGATCCGGAGGGAAAGGATTGCCCCATCCATTGGCCGCTCAGTGAGCTGCTCAGGAACAGCATCTGTTGATGCGTCTGCGCATCGCTCAGGCTGATGCCCACGCCCGTGGCCACGGAGGGATCGAGACCATACTGATCCGACAGCAGATAGCGCACGCCCTCATTCGCGTTGACATAGCCCAGCATGCGCGCTGCCGCCAGCGCACCGGGAGAAACCTGGATGCCGAACGCAGTCTGGTTGTCCTCGGTGCCTGCCACCAGCGGCGGCAGGCTGCCGGTGCCTTCGTCACAGCGAAAGCTGAGCGTGAAGTCGGCCTGCCGTGTCTGGCCCTGGTTCAGTTCTTCTTCCGACACGGGCGGAAACACCACTTCGGGCGTGACGTTCTGCACCACGCAAGAGGGTATTGCACTCAGGCTGGCCCCCATACGCATGCCAAAGGCGATGCCATTCCAGGCGCCGAAGAAGCGATAGCGGTAGGCATGGTCTTCGCCGTCATCGTCGCCATGGTTGCTGGCGCGGTTATAGCCGGGGCCGCGCAGCATGATGTAGCCGTTGGGTTGTGTGCAGGTGTAGGGGACGCCCGTTCTGCGCCGCAGGTCGGGACGGCCGGGACACCAGTTGCTGGTGCCAGTGCCCGGTGACACGTCCGAAACGCGCGCCAGTTCGGCCTTGATGGGACTGAGATGGCGGGCGCGGATCAGGATCTTCTTGTTGGTTTCATCGACGTCGTAGGTCTCCAGCTTGCTGGACTGGTAATAGCGCGAGAGGACCTTGCCCGAACGCAGGTGCGTCAGGCGCAGCGCCACGCCAGGAAACCAGGTGCGATAGAAGCCCGAGAGTCCGTCCTGCGCGCCGATCTCGGCAAAGCCGCCGACCCGGTCATCGCCGTTGGTGGAAAACACTTCGTAGATCTCCCCGGCGTCGGCCAGATCGCAGCTCCACAGCAGCGTATCACCGTTGATGCCCGATGCCTCGGCGGCGCTCGCCACGGCGCTGCCCAGCATGGTGCCGACGGGCTGGATGGCGGTGCTGGCGAGGTTGATCCGGCCGAACCAGAACTGCGCCGACCCGCCGTCGCTGAGTGGTGCAAACGGATATTGGGCGGCATTGTTGCGCGTGCAGACAGCCTGCGCTGCAGGCGCGCACAGCAGCCACAGTGTCAAGGCCAGCAAGGCCAGGCGCAAGACCGCAGGCGCGTCTTGCCGCGCGCGAAGGGGCGCTCGGGATGACAAGGACATTCTCCAGTGGGGATGGGAAAGCTGCCGATCTTGCCTCACCAGGACCGCCTCTGAACATAGGGCCATCCTGCGATGCGCATGGGCGCATGCCCAATTCAAGCTCGGCCTGCGCATGGGATTTCGCCCATGTGCAATTCAGTCATCGCCATCCTCACGATGGGAGTGCGGCCATCTTCCTCGCCTCGGTGCTTGCCTATGATGCGTCTGGTGCAGTTCGCTCCGGTCGGCATCTGCCATTTTTTTTGGGACGACCGAATCCTTATGGGGGTAATGATGAAAAAGCATCTCGCAGTCCTGTTGTTGCTGTCGCCGTCGCTGGTCCTGGCTGCCGGCAATACGATCACTTTCCGTGGCCAGGTCCACGCGCAGACCTGCCAGGTATCGGTCGATGGCTCGGCCAATCCCGTGGTCCTGCTGCCGACGGTGGCCACCGGTGACCTGGCGGCAGTGGGTAGCGCGGCGGGTGAGACGCCCTTCGTGGTCAGCGTCAGCGGTTGCACCGCCTCGGCCACGGATGCGCTGAAGATCAAGACCCAGTTCCTGGCCAGCGCTGCGACCAGTGGCAACAATATTCCCAACCTCGGCACGGCCAAGAACGTAGCCCTGCAATTGCGCAAGAGCGTGGGTGGTGATGCGATCAAGCTGGTGGGCGGCAGTTCAGTCTCTGTGGATGGGCTGGAGATGGCCGCCGGCGCTACCTCTGCTTCTCACACTTTTGCGGTGCGCTACATCTCCGAAAACGGCGTCGCCGGCGCAGGCTCGGTGATCGGCTCGGTGCAGTACGCGCTCGACTATCTCTGATCCCGGCACGCCTTCGGTCCAGCCCGCAAGGGCGCCGCCGTCCTGACGGCGTTGCCGTCTTCCCCGCAGATCTTCCCATTACCGCCGCCAGGCTGTGTTCCTGGCGGCGCCTCTTGTATTTTCGGACATGAAAAGAACAAGCTTGCTCGCAGGGCTCATCATGGTGTTGGTTTTCATGGCGCGTACTGATGCGTGCGCCAGCGTGACGATGCTCGGCACACGCGTGATCTACCCGGCCGCGGCCAGCGAACAGGCGCTGCGTTTCAGCAATCCGGACGAGCATCCCAATCTGGTTCAGGTATGGCTCGATGATGGCCGCGCCGGCAGCGACCACGCCAGCGCCTCGTCTTTCCTGGTGCTGCCGCCGGTGTTCCGCATGGAGCCGCATAGCGGCCAGGTAGTGCGGCTTTCCTATGTCGGCGCGCCCTTGCCTGCGGACCGCGAATCCCTGTTCTTCCTCAACTTCCTGCAGGTGCCTGCGCTCAAGGCCGCCAGCGTGGATGACAACCAGCTGGTGCTGACCGTGCGCAGCCGCATGAAGCTGTTCTATCGTCCGCCCGGCCTGGACAACGAGGCCGATGCGGCGCGTGCGCCCGAGGCGCTGTCTTTCTCGGTCGATGCCAGCGCTGATGCGGCCAGTGTGGTGGCCCATAACGCCAGCGGCTATCACCTGGTCATCCAGCAGGCAGTCCTGATGCTGGGCGGGAAGAATCAGGAACTGGCCCGTGCCACCGTGATTGCGCCATTCCAGCAACTGCGCTGGCCGCTGGCGTACCGGCCAGCCGATCTCTCGGCGGTGCGCCTGCAGTTGCGCATCCTCAACGATGTCGGCGTGGAAGTGGTGCGCGACTATCCGCTGCGCTGAGAGGGCCGGCGCTCATGCGGCATCATCCACTACTACGGCGTCTGGCCGGTGCGGCCATCACGGCCGGTATGGCCTGGACGCTCACGCCAGCGGCTGCGGCGCAGCAGGAGCAGTACCTGTTCCTGGAGGCGCTGGAACTGGCCTCACCCATCAATAAGGGCAGCCTCGCTCGCTTCAACCGTCCCGGCACGATCGAACCTGGCCGCTACAGTGTGGATGTCGTCCTCAATGGCGTGTTCAGTCATCGCCGTTCGCTGCGCTTCGACCTGTTTGAAGGACAGGGCGTGGCGGCCTGCTTTACCGCACAGGATGCAGCGCTGCTGAACCTGCGGCCGGAGCTGCTGGGGCAACTGGGCCAGCGCGAATGCGCCCGTATCGAGGAACTGGCCAGCGGCGCCAGCGCCGTGTTCGAGATCGCGGACCTGCGCCTCAATGTCAGTGTGCCGCAGTCCCAGCTCAAGCAGGTGGCGCGCGGCTACGTCGATCCGGACCTCTATGATGCCGGGCAGTCCATCGGCTTCGTCAACTACAGCATCAGCCAGTACTATTCGCGGGTCGCGCAGTCCAGCAACAGCGCTACCTATGGCTTCACCAACAGTGGCGTCAACCTGGGCCTGTGGCGCTTGCGCCAGCAGGGCAGCATGCGCTACGACAGCCAGGCCGGACTGGCCTGGAACCCGGTGCGCACCTATGCCAAGCGCGCCCTGCCGGCCTGGCGCAGCGAGCTGACCGTGGGCGAGAACTTCACTACCGGCAAGCTGCTCTCGGGATTGGCCTATCAGGGGGTGGAGATCAGTTCGGACGACCGCATGCTGCCCGATTCCCTGCGTGGCTATGCGCCGGTCATCCGCGGCACGGCGCGCAGCAATGCCCTGGTCATCGTCAGCCAGAAGGGGCGTGAGATCTATCGCACCACCGTCGCGCCGGGCAGCTTCGTCATCGATGATCTGTATCCGACCAGCTACAACGGCGACCTCGACGTCACCGTCATCGAAGCCGATGGCAGCCGGGCGCAATTGAGCGTGCCATTTTCGGCGCTGCCCGAATCGATGCGGCCCGGAAGTTCGCGTTACAGCCTCACGCTGGGCCGCACCCGTGATACCGAGACAGCCGCACTGTTCCTCGACACGCTCTACCAGCGCGGCCTGAGCAATGCCCTCACCGGCAATGTCGGCCTCAGGCTGGCCTCTGGCTACCAGTCGGCGGTGCTGGGCAGCACCCTGGCGGGGAGGCTGGGTTCGCTGGGCCTGAACCTGAGCTATTCGCATGCCGACACCGGCCATGGCAACAGCGGTGGTTGGATGCTGGGACTGGCCTATTCGCGCAGCTTCGAAGACACCGGAACGCAGTTTTCCATCGCCAGCTATCGCTACTCGACGGCAGGCTACCGCGAGCTGGTCGACGTGCTCAGCGAGCGCCAGAGCAATCGCGCGGCAACGGCGTGGCTGGCATCGTCGAGCAGCTATCAGCAGCAGTCGCGCTTCGACATGTCGGTCAGCCAGCAACTGGGCAGCGCCGGTTCGCTGTACCTGTCCGGACTGACGCAGACCTTCTATCACAACCGCAGCCGCATCACCCAGATGCAGTTCGGCTATTCGACCATGTGGAGCAATGGCATGAGCATGAACCTGGCCTTCCAGCGACAGCAGATCAGTGCGTCTTCCTCATCTGCGCTGGAGCTGGCCGATGGCCGCCTGCCATCGACCAGCCGCCCTGGCTCGTCGGTGATGCTGTCGCTCTCCATTCCCCTGGGTAAAGCCGGTACGGAGCGGCCCGTGATGAGCACTTCGCTGGTCAGGACCGCCGCGCAGGATGTACTGCAATCGCAGGTCTCGGGCATGCTGCCCGGACCCCACAGGCTCAGCTACAGCGTTGGGGCCAATCACGCCAGCGGCGGCCAGCAGGATAGTCTCAATGGCAATCTGGGCGCGCGCCTGTCCAAGGCCGATCTCAACTTCAACCTGGCGCGCGGGCGGGATTACTGGCAAGCCGCCGCCAATGCGCGCGGCGCGCTGGCAGTGCATGGCGACGGCATCACCTTCGGCCCTTACCTGGGCGATACCTTTGCCCTGATCGAAGCCCCTGGCGCCAAGGGCGCGCGCATCTTCAATGGCCAGGGAGCGGTGATCGATGGCAATGGCTTTGCCTTGCTGCCTTCGCTGTCTGCGTATCAGCGCAACGTGGTCGAACTGGCCAGTGCAGGGAGCAACAGCAAGAGCGAGATCCTGGAGAGCCAGCGCATCGTGATTCCCTATGCCGGCGCTACCCTGAAGCTCCGTTTCAGGACACGCGCCGGCCGTGCCCTGCTGGTCAGGCTGCAGCGTGGCGAGGGGGAGCCCTTGCCCATGGGCGCCGATGTGCTCACCGAAGAGGGCGAGGTGGTCGGCATGGTCGGGCAGGGCAGCCAGGCCTACCTGCGCAGCGATTCCACGCGCGCGCGGCTGCTGGTGCGCTGGGGCGATGGCCAGCAGGAGCGCTGCACATTCCAGTACGATCTGCAGGGCCAGGACCTGGAGCAAGCACTGCTGCGTCTGGAGGCGGCCTGCGTGGCTGCGCCGCGGCGGGCCGAATTTCTTCCGGCAGAAGCCGCGCTCGGCGGCGCGCAGGGAGCACGGCAGTGATACGTTTTCGCTGGTGCGCTTTGCTGCTGGCGCTGTGTGCTCTGGTGCAGGCCCAGGCTGGCGTGATGCCTGAGCGTACCCGTCTGGTCCTCAGCCAGGGCGTCGGCGAAGTACGCCTGCGGGTGGCCAATACCAATGCCTATCCGGTCATGTTGCAGAGCTGGGTCGATCAGGGCGAGGGCAGCCAGGCTCCCGATACGGTGGTCTCGTCGATGTTTGCCATGCCGGGCGTGCAGCGGCTGCCGCCCCAGGCGATCAGCGCGGTCCGCCTGCTCTACACGGGCGATCCCTTGCCTGCCGGACGCGAGTCGGTGTTCTGGCTCAATCTCTACGAGATTCCCGTACTGCCCGCCGACGGGACTGCGCAGGGATCGCGCGTGCTGCTGGGACTCAATACCCAGATCAAGGTGTTCTATCGTCCGCCCGGCTTGCCCGATCCAGACCCGCGCTGGTTCGAGGCGCTCCATTTCCGGATTGAGCGCGAGGCCGGGCAGTGGGTGCTGGTCTGCCGCAATGACAGCGCCTACTATGCCTCGCTGGCCGGCTTGCAACTCAGCGACGGCCAGGCCCAGTACACGCCGCGCCAGGGGCCTGACATGATGGCCCCACCGTTTGGCGAGATGCGTTATCCATTGCCGCGCTCCAGCGTTGATCATGCCTGGCGTGAGGCCCATCTGCGTTATCAGCTCATCGACGACAGCGGGCTGGCCCATGAACAGCAGGTCACGCTGGCGTCCCCTATCCTTCCGTGAATGGAGTCCTGATGCCCTTTCCCAACGTTTCCACCGCACCGCCCATGGCGCGGGCGCAACTGCTGCAGGCCTTGCGTGAGCGCCAGTTCCATCCCTTCCTGCAACCTATCGTCTGCGCCGCGGGCCGCTGGCAGGGGGCCGAGATACTGATGCGCTGGCAGCATCCGCAGGCGGGGCTGCAGGCGCCTGGCGTGTTCATCGACCGGCTGGCTGAACAGGGTTTGCTGGCCGCCGCCACGCGCCAGATGCTGCAACAATTGTCCATGAGCTGGACGGGAGCCGGCCTGGCGCTGCGCCAGCCGTTCTTTCTCTCCTTCAATGCCTGCGCCGACCAATTGCGGGGCGACGCGCTGGTGTCTCAGTGCGAGGCTTTGTTGCATACCATGCAGCAGGCCAGCTTGCGGCTGATGATAGAGATGCCCGAGCGCGGCGGCGATATTGCCCCCGCGCATTGCCGCCGCCTGTTCTCCCAGTGCGAACAGGCCGACATTGCAGTGGCGCTGGATGATTTCGGTATCGGTGACGCGCGCCTGCACCAGCTCGCCAGCGGGCGCATCAGTTGCCTGAAGCTGGATCGTTCATTTGTTGCTGCCACGCCTGCCGATTCCCTGTACAGTCGCCTGGTCGAAAAGATCGTCGCCCTGGCCGCCGTCTTCAATGCCAGCGTGACCGCCGAGGGCGTGGAAACATTGGCGCAATGGCAATGGCTGCGCAGCATCGGCGTGCGGCGTTTCCAGGGATATTATTTCGCCAGGCCGCTGGCGGCGGCAGATTTCCTGGGGCAGATGGTGCAACGCCGTCTGGCCCGCAAAACTTGCCCCGTCCAGCGCACGAGAACCAGTGCCAGCAAAGAGGGAGCAGCATCATGGCGAGCAGGGAAACGATGATACGGGTAGGCATTGCCGATGATTATCCGGTTGTGCTGCGCGGGATAGAGGCGATCCTGTCCCCTTGCCCGGACATGCAACTGGCCTTTTCCGCCGAGAGCATCGCGCAGCTCATGACCTGCCTGGCGCAGACGCCCATCGATGTGCTCTTGTGCGACTATGCCTTCGACGATGACCCGCAGGCCGATGGCCTGGACTTGCTCAAGCGGCTGCGCCGCCATCATCCTGAGCTGAAGATCATCTTCCTCAGCGCCCATGCCCAGCCACAGATCATCTCCAGCGCGCTGGAACTGGGCGCAGCCGGATTCATCGGCAAGAACCGCACCGACTTCGTGAACCTGCCGCAAGCGATCTATTGCGTGCAGGCCGGGCAGGTGTATCTGCCGCAGTCCCTGTCGGCCTCGTTGCTGGGTAGCCTCTACAGCGTCCATTCGCGCCAGACCGGACTGGGACAGCTCTCCGAGCGCGAGCTGGTGGTGGCGCGCATGATCTGCCAGGGCATGTCCATCGCCGCCATTGCCGAGCGTCTCAAGCGCAGCCCCAAGACCATCAGTAACCAGAAGGTAGCGGCCATGAAGAAGCTGGGCGTGAGCAACGACGTCGAACTGAGCCGGGTGTTCCAGAGCCTGGGCCACTGAGCGACGCAATCCCCCGAGCCGCCCAGCCACCCCATGCCGCGCCAGATCCTCGCCTTGTCGGAGCGCTATTATCGCCGCCTGCTCTATGGCTGCGCCGGCCTGCTCTCGGTCGCCATCCTGTGCGCCATGCTGTTTCTTGGCTACAGCGCCTTTTCGCAGTTCCGCGAACGCCAGATCGGCACCTTCACCAGCAAGCGCGAGCAGATCAAGGCTGAGGTGGACCGACTCACCGCGCGGGTGAACCAGTTTGCCGAGATGTATGGCCGTCTGCAGCATTTGTACAAGAAGGAACTGCTGGCCCTGGATGCCTATACCGATCCCGTGGGCAGCGAGCAAATCAGCGACAGTCCGGCCAATCTGACGGTGGTGCCGTTTTCGCTGCTGGTGCGTCGTGAGGCGGCCGCCGACCGCATGCGCCTGGCCAGCCTGCTGCTGTTGCTGCGCCAGGCGTCGGCCTTGCCCATGTTCAATCCTGCGGAGCCTGGCGTGACCCTGGATGGCTTCATCTACACCGCTGATGCGGCCTTCCTGGCGGTGTCGCCGCCGCTGGAACAGGCCGAGCAGGCCGAGGTCCGGCAGCAGGGCGTCGCTGCCTTCATCAGCGCCATGAGCGCCCCCGTCAACGCTGCCTTTGCCGCCGAGCGTGAGCGCGCTGCCCGCGCCCAGGGCAGCAGCGGGCAGCGTTTCCTGTGGATGAGCCCGGCGCTGAGCGCGCCACTGGTGCGCCAGGCCGTGACCCGTCTGGCCGTGCGCATTGCCCTGGACAAGGGCGACGAGGCTACCGCCGTCTTCTCGGTGCCGGCCAGCCAGTTCCGGCAGTTCTTCATGAAGAACGAAGAGCTGCCCGGACTGTTCGTCTTTGAAGGGCAGGGCAGCGCCCGCCTGCTCAGCGAGCCAGACAGCCCCATCGATGCGACGCTCATGCGGCACATCCAGGAACATGTGCGGCGCGACATGGACCCGCACGACCATGCCGGCCACTTCCATGACGATGGCAGCTTCTTCATCGCCCAGACCATCGAAGGTCCGGACTGGGTGGTGGTCTATACCTTTACCTTGCGCGACGTGCTGGCCGGTCTGCGCGGCGACTTCACCACCGGCGCGTTCTGGGGACTGTTTGCCCTGCTCTTCGTCTGGGCCGCCACGCTCTATTTCGATCGGTGCGTGATCGGCCCCTTGCAGAAGAAGGCGCTGGCCATGGTGGAAAGCCGTCAGTTCAGCCAGACCATCATCGATACATTGCCAGTGGGTATCGCCGTCTATGCGCACGGTTCCGGCGAGGTGGTCTTGCGTAATACGGTGGCTGCGCAGATGCTGGAACAATCGGCATTGACCAGCAGCGGCTTCTATTCGCAGATCATCAAGGCGGTGCGGCTGGGCGACGATCTGCAGCAGGCCATGATCGAAGCCGAACTGCCCTTGCGCGAGGGCGGCGTCAGTCACCTGGGCGCGGTGTGGTCGCGCACCCGCTTTTCCGGCCAGGACGTGCTGCTGCTGGGAATGATCGACCTCAATATGCAAAAGGCCCACGAAGCCCTCATGCGCGAAGCCAAGAGCATGGCCGACCGCGCCAACCAGGCCAAGTCCATGTTCCTGGCCCAGGTCAGCCACGAGATCCGCACGCCCTTGCACGGCGCCATCGGCCATATGGAACTGCTGGCGCGCGAAGAGCTGTCGCCGCCGCAGCGGCAGCGTATCGAGCTGATCCGCCATGCCTTCGACATGCTCATGGGACTGGTCAACGATATTCTCGATATCACCAAGATCGAATCGCAGTCCATCAAGCTGGACTCGGAAGCCCTGCAGGCCAATGACCTGCTGGAGGAATGCGCGCAACTGTTCGCGCCGTTGGCGCTGGACAAGGGACTGGCGTTCCAGTGCCTGCCCTCGGTGGCGCTGGAGCAGGCCTTGCTTGGCGATCCGCGCCGGCTGATGCAGATCTTGCAGAACCTGGTGGGCAATGCCGTCAAGTTCACCGCGCAAGGCCGCATCACGCTCTCGACGCGGCTGCTGCGCCGCGAAGGCGCACGGCTGGTGGTACGGTTCGAAGTGAGTGATACCGGCATCGGCGTCTCGCCCAGCGCGCGTCAGCGCATCTTCAAGTCACTGCAACAGGCTGACGACAGCATCAGTCGCCGCTTTGGCGGCACCGGCCTGGGCCTGTCGCTGTGCCGTCGCCTGGCCGAGTTGATGGGGGGCGACATCACACTGGGCAGTGAATTGGGCCGGGGCAGCGTCTTCGGGGCGGAGATCGCATTGACGCCTGCCGTCGCCTCAGGCGCGGTGTCGCCGCAGCCTGAGCTGGCGGGCAGGAGCGTGGCGCTGCACTGCCGCGATGCCGCCATGGCGGCCATGCTGGGCGACTACCTGGCCTATTGGGGCGCCGAGCGGTGCGATCCGGCCATGCCGCATCCTCATGCCATCCATCTGGTTGCGCCGGACTGCGTGGACGAATTCATGGCCGCTGTGCAGGGTGACTCGGTGAAGGCGGTGCTGATCTGCCCCGATGTGGTCCGCCACAGCAGCACTGCGGGCCGCTGGCGGCAAGTCAGCGCATTCGACCGCAAGGCCTGGCTGCGCGCCTTGGCCGAGCAGGCCGAGATCGTGCGCACGACGCTTGATCCGGCGCCGGTGGAGGTGAGCGCCGGACTCGATGTGCTGGTGGTCGAGGATGACTATGTGAATCTGACATTGATCCAGCAACAGTTGCAGGCGCTGGGGTGCGCCTCGCCACGGCTGGCGCGCGACGGGCTGGATGCGCTGGCGCAATGGCAGGCGAGGCCCGCCGACTTGCTCATCACCGACCTCGGCATGCCGGGCCTGGACGGTGTCTCGCTGGCCACCCGCGTACGCCACCTGCAGCCTGATGCGCGTATCGTCGCCACCACGGCTGCCGGGCCAGGCAGCCTGGCGCATTTACCGCCCGGCCTGTTCGACGCCTTGCTGACCAAGCCGGGCTCGCTGCAACAGATGCAGGATGTGCTGGCCCGTTTCGGGGCGCATCGGCCGGCGTCCCCGCTTGTGCCGCCGCTTGTGCCGCCAGTAGTCGATCCCCTCGAGAAGATCCTGCTGGAGGCTTTCCGGCAGAGCTGGCCGGAAGAAAAGCGCAAGTTGCAGCAGGCCATCCAGGCCCGCGCAAGCGAGCGTGTGGTGCGCATCCTGCATCGTCTACAGGGTGGCTTGCAAGCCATGGGCCGCGATCAGCTCGCGGCGCGTTGCGTGCTGCTCCAGCAGGCAGTCGCGGCGGGGGATGCCGCGGCGTGGGCAGAAGGCCTGGAGTGGATGCGTGCGGTGGAGGCTGCGACCTGAGGGGACGAGCGTTGTCAGATGGCGGTTTCTAGGCGCCTGGTGGAAGAACGTACAATATCAGGTCCGCATCATGGTATGCCCCGGAGGTATAGTGGAACTGCGTCATCTCAAGTATTTCAATGCCGTCGCCAGTACGCTCAGCTTCAGCCGCGCAGCCGAGTTGCTGCACATCGCCCAGCCGCCCCTGAGCCGGCAGATCCGCCAGCTCGAGGAGATGCTGGGGGTAGAACTGATTGACCGCGCCTCGCGTCCGATTGCGTTGACCATGGCGGGCAAGTTCTTCTATGAACAGACCTTGCAGGTATTGTCCCGGCTGGAACAGATCGAGGAGGGCACGCGCGTGATCGCCCGTGGGCAGCAGCACTGGTTCAACATCGGCTTCGTGCCTTCGGCCCTGTATGGCCTGCTGCCGGAGATGATCAAGCGTTTCCGCACCGAGATGCCGGAGATCGAGATCGGTTTTTCGGAAATCGTGACCATGGAACAGGTCGAGGCGCTCAAGTCCGGACGCATCGACGTGGGCTTCGGGCGCTTGCCCATCAGCGATCCCGACATCATCTGCGAGACCATCGTCGAAGAGCCGCTGGTGGCGGTGTTTCCGCTGGGGCATCCGCTGCTGGCGCGCAGCAAGGTGACGCTGGCGCAGCTGGCAGCGCAACGTTTCATCCTCTATCCGGCGCGACCGCGTCCCAGCTATGCGGACCAGGTGCTGGACATCTTTTCCAGTCGCGCATTGCATCCGGCCATCGTCAAGGAAGCCAACGAGATGCAGACCGCCATCGGCCTGGTTGCTGCCGGCGTGGGCGTGACCCTGGTGCCGCGTTCGGTGCAGGGTTTGCATCGTTCGGATGTGGTGTACCGGCCTTTGTCCAACAAGGGCGTGCATTCGCCGGTGATCATGAATTTCCGCGCCAATGACCGGTCGGTGCTGCTGGAAAGATTGCGCGCCATGGCGGCGACGATTGCGCAGTTGCATGCGCAGGAATATACCTGAGCGATATGGCGTACTCCCTGTTCTTTGGACCGCCGGCCTTTGCTCAGTCTTTCCTCACCTCACCCCGTTCGGACTGGGTAGCGGCGCAGCCGCGTATCGAAGGCGCTCCAAAGGTGGCGCGGAGGGTATAGGCATGCGCGTCTTCGATACGGCCCTGCGGGCCTACTCAGTCCGAACGGGAGTCTTGTAGATCAACATCCGACCATCTCAAGCCGCCAATCGCGGCCGATTGATGTCAGCCTTGGGCAGGTCGGCCTGTTCCGGCAGCAGGTTGAAGTTGAACTCGATGGCGTAGAAGGGTGCATCGACTTCATGCTTGCGGATCTCGGCCGGATCGGTGACGTGCTTCAGTTCCGGCACCAGGCCTTCGCGGGTGGCGAAGGCGAAGTCATCCCACAGGTAGGGATCGCCCGCGATATTGATCTGCGTGGTCAGCTTGCGATAGCCCGGCACGGTCACGAAGAAGTGGATGTGCGCAGGGCGACTGCCATGACGGCCCAGCTTGGTCAGCAGGCGATCGGTCGCGCCGCCCGGCGGCACGCTGTAGCCGACCGGCACACGGCTGCGGAAGCGATAGCGGCCTTGCTCGTCGGTACGGATGGAGCAGCGCAGGTTGAACGGGCTCTGGTCCGGATCGAAGAAGGAATAGCGGCCCAGGTGGTTGGCGTGCCAGACTTCCACCAGCGCATTGGCCAGCGGCTTGCCGTGCTCGTCGAAGACCTGGCCCTGCATGAAGAGGGTGTCGCCCGGCTGCTCATCCTTGTCCATGCGCGCAAAGCCCTTCTGTTCGGGCGCGCCCGAGACGTACAGCGGACCTTCGATGGTGCGCGGAGTGCCGCCCTGCACGCCACGGCGCGCTTCGGCTTCATCCATGCGCAGGTCCAGGAAGTGCTCGAAACCCAGGCCGGCGGCGATCAGGCCGAACTCGCCCGACTTGCCCGCCGAGGTCAGATAATCCACGGCAGCCCAAAATTCTTCCGGCTGCACATCCAGTTCTTCAATCGTATAAAAAATATCGCGCACGAGGCGGTTGACCACGGTCTTGACACGCTGGTTGCCCTCCGCGAGTTCGGTGCTTTCGATTTTTTGCAGTACGGCGTCGATGGCTTTCTTGTCCACTTTGTCTCTCCTGTCTCTGGTTGGATATGTGTGGGGTGGGGGCGGTCCGTCCGGTCTCGGGCTTGCGCCTTCAGGCCAGCGAGACCAGCGGGGTCTTGCGGTCGCGGCGCAGGGCGTTGACGCGATCCTCATCCAGGGTAATGCCCAGACCTGGACCGGTCGGCAATTCCAGCGCGAAGTCACGATAACGCAGCGGCGTGGCCAGGATTTCTTCGGTCAGCAGCAGCGGGCCGAACAGTTCGCTGCCCCAGGCCAGCGTGCCGAAGGTGGCAAACAGCTGGGCCGATGCCATGGTGCCGATGGCGCCTTCCAGCATGGTGCCGCCATACAGTTCGACCTGGGCGGCGCTGGCGATGGCGGCCACCTGCTGCGCACCGGCCAGTCCACCGGACTGGTTGATCTTCACGGCGAACACGTCAGCTGCACCGACGCGCGCCAGCTGGTAGGCGTCCTGCGGGCCGTGCAGGCTTTCATCGGCCATGATGGCGATGCGGTTCTTCTGGCGCAGGCGGCGCAGGCCGTCGTGGTTGCTGGCGGCGATGGGCTGTTCCACCAGGTCCACGCCGGCGTCGGCCAGCAGCTGCATGCCCAGCATGGCCTCGGTCTCGGTCCAGGCCTGGTTCACATCCACGCGCACGCTGCCACGCTCGCCCAGGGCGCGCTTGATGGCGGCCACGTGGGCGCAATCCTGCTGCACCGTGCGCGCGCCGATCTTGAGCTTGAAGATGTTGTGACGGCGCTGGGCCAGCATCTTCTCGGCCTCGTCGATGTCGCGGGCAGTGTCGCCGCTGGCCAGGGTCCAGGCGATGGGCAGGCTCTCGCGCACGCGGCCACCGAAGAGCGTGGACAAGGGCACGCCCAGGCGGCGCGCCAGCGCATCCGAGAGCGCCGTCTCGATAGCGCACTTGGCGAAGCGGTTGCCTTGCACGTGTTCATCGATCTGATGCATGCGGGCGGCGACCTGGTTGGCATCGGCACCCAGCAGCAGCGGCGTGATGTAGGTGTCGATGTTGATCTTGATGCTTTCCGGGCTTTCTTCGCCATAGGCGAGGCCGCCGATGGTGGTCGCCTCGCCCCAGCCGGCCACGCCATCGTTGCCGGTGATGCGCACCAGCACCAGGGTCTGGCGGTGCATGGTGGTCATCGACAGGCGGTGCGGGCGGATGGTAGGAACGTCCAGCAGCAGGACCTCGACGGTTTCGATGGAGGTGGCGGGCAGGGTGGGATTCAAGATGCAGTCCGTGGAAAAGGGATGGCGAAAGCTGACAATGTCTGACCTGGGAGGGATGATAGAAACAAAGCGGTGCAGATGTCCAAGACCGATTTGGGCATGCTGCATACCTCTTGGGTATAAAGAGAATCCCTGGGCTGGCGATGAATGAGGCGCTGTTGAGGGAAATTGTGCGCAGTGGAAAGCCTGACCTTGGCCTGAAATGCAAACGCCCGATGGATCACATCGAGCGTCGGCGTTGCGGAAGGAATGTCGAACGGATCGGGAATGGAGAACCTGACGAGTCAAAGAGCGGCGACGAAGAGCGCCAGTTTTGCCAACAAGGCTACAGCGGTGGCGATGGTATTGAGATATCCCTTCAAACTGTCTGCGTCCTGAATTCCCTGATCCAATATCTTCGTTGCCTCATTGAGGCGACCGGACAAGTTCGCTATCGTGTTATCGACCACATTGATCGCACCAGCAATGAGCTTCGCATATGCTTGACGATTTTTTCTGCGACCAGCAGCAGTGCTGCTTTCACACTGGGATCAGTTGTCGTGTTGGTGGCGGTATTGATTTCATCATTCAGGGAACTCAATGCTGCCTGGGTTTCGTCGACACTCTTGGACGTCGCCAGTGACGCCAGCAATACGTAGACATTGCCAAACGCGTCGATAGATCTGGCCTGGCTGCGCAGCTTTTTGACATCATCCGCAAATGCGTCCTGGCAGGCCCTGAAACGGACCAAAGCAGCTTCCTTCGACAGTGATTTTGCTTGCACAAGCGGCGCAATCGTAAATGCGAGCTTGAAATTGCTCATGTCGCATTGGGCAGTCAATGTCTCTGCAGTGGAACTGAAATACAGGGAAACGGCTTCCGCTGCTGCTTTCCCATCCGCCGCCACCTGAATGGCTGCTGCAATCTTGTCATCGTCCTGGCATCCTGCTATCAAGCCGACAAAGGCGAAAAAGCCGACAGACACAGAACATTTCGCAAAAAATGACGAACATCTACGCAATAGAGCCATACATCCCCCGATGAATGCAGTTAGTAATTTTTATTGCTGAGCTCTTCGCCAGTATTGTCTATACTTAAGTGATTATCAAATAATTTTTTGCGTATTTCCAAGAGGAAAAATGCCCTGAACTTCGCGATGAGGAGATGGATTAGAACGCGAATTGGCAAGCGGATTTGCCTCAACTGAGGACGCTCCAGGGCTTGCGAGGACGCCATGCTGGAGTCGCGTGGCGGACGAGGATTAGTGTTATTTGATATGCTGAGCATGCGCTCCACATACCGCACAGAAAGCAAAAATCTAACCCGGTGAAGGAGTACGCCATTTTTTCAGGCCGAATAAAATTTTGAACGATCCAGCTTCAAGTAGAAGATTGGGTCTATCTTCGGACGCTATAGTTTTTATAGGGGGATTCTTTGAAACACTTTCAGGACATCTCCGATGCGCTTGAAAAGGGAATGTTGCGGGCTTGCGAAACTATGTATAGGTTTTGCGGTAAGACAGAAATACCTCTAAACGCTGAATATCTTCTCACCATTTCTCTCGCGTCTGCTATCGAGGATATTAATTTGCAAGTAACGGATCCGTACGAGATTCGACTCGAATTCAGCAGCAAGAAATTTGAACGCGACTGTCAGCCACTTATTGGAAAAAATTCTGATTTTGGGGTCGTTATGCGCAAGCTAAGATCTAAGTCGATTAAGCATTGTGTGAAAAGAAGTGGCCGAGTGGATATTGCCGTTTACGACCATTCGGCAGAGTCAATTCTGCCAATACCTTTATGTCCAATTGAAGTAAAAGGATTTAACCCTAGCCGGAAGTTGGCAATCCAAGATCTAGAGCGTAATTTACAATTTCATGAGACCCAAGGGCCAACTGGAAATAGCATTCTAGAGTTTAGCTTTTTTTCGGCAATTCATTCCCGTTCTCCGACTTCATTTGCTACGAACTTAGCCGACGTTCTTACATTGTATAAAGGGTGGGCCGCACAGTTGGGAACGTTGCAAACTGTGGACGCATATATTCGGGTATTTACTGTTACCAGTGATTTAAACGGGAGGTTGCTTGAAGAACGGTATGAAACAGTATGGGATGGATCGTCACTTCACCACTTTGTTGGTGTAATCGTTGCGTTTGTAAGGAAAGGCTTTGAGCAGAAGATTCCTGTGGAATTTGTTCGCTTAATTTAATTAAAAATATATAGAATGTGACATGCATGAATTTGCTGAAATTATGGAGCTGTGCGTGACATTCACCATGCACAGTCTGGCAGCGTCCAACAGGAAGGCTATCGAGGCCCTCGAGTCAAGTGGTTCAACATCAATCGTAAAAAAATTGCGAATGATTGAGCTCCAAAAAACCATTTTGGTAGTCGGAATGTTTTCGCTATTTGAAGCAAGTTTGCAGGACGGGCTTAACTGTAAAAATGGCTTTGCAGAGGCAGAGAAAAGACTTGCAGCTGCAAATGAGGCAGCATTAGCTAAAAGATTTAACGACTTCTACTTGGCAATCAATGTTCTGAAGCACGGCAGAGGCGCTAGTTATAACAAACTGATCTCACGCGCAAAAAGTGGGCTTCCTTTTGAGATAAAAATGCCGGACCAGGCCTTCTTTGAGGAGGGGGATGTGTCCGAAATTGCTACCTTAGTTCTCGTTGACGACGCGTTTGTTCAGAACTGCGCTGAAATCATTATCGCGATATATAGAGTTGTAGCCAATCAAGAGGTCGCTTCCCAGTAGCTGATGAGTTGAAGCGTTGAGTGACACGCCGGGGCCAGCGTTGGAGCGAGCGCTCATTGCTCGCTATGGCTCGCTGGGTCGTGTTATTGCTCCGTTCATGCAGTTGTCTGATAACGGCCTAGTGTTCACCAGTCGTAGTTGCACTACGTTAGTTCCCAGTTGCCGGCTTATGCAGCAGTTCGCCACCGCATCGTGCGCATTAGAGCGGCATGGTTGAGAGATACATGTGAACGCTCAAAGAGCGATGCGTCCATCCATGGCGGCTGGAACAAGCCGATTCAGGTTTCTTGTCCTTGAACCATGGAGCCGGCCTGACTTCAGGGCGCGTGCGTAGTGTTGTCTAGATATCTGATTTCTATTGAAAAACCATATTATTTAGATGATGTCAGCATGCGCTCCACATACCGCGCAATCAGATCAATCTCCAGATTGACCTTGCTACCCGCCTTCAGATGCTTGAGCGTGGTCACTTCCACCGTATGCGGAATCAGGTTGATGGAGAAGCGGCAGGCTTCAGCCAGGTCTTCCACGCGGTTGACCGTCAGCGACACCCCATTGACCACGATCGATCCCTTGTAGGCGAGGTACTTGCCCAGCGCCTTGGGCGCATCGACGATGAGCTCGCGCGATTCGCCCACCGGCTCGAAGGAATGCACCCGGCCCAGGCCATCGACGTGGCCGGAAACGAGATGGCCGCCCAGGCGCTCGGCCAGGGTCAGGGCCTTTTCCAGGTTGACTTCGCCGGGGGCGTCCAGGCCTGCGGTCAGGCGCAGGCTTTCACGGGAGACATCGACGGTGAAACCGTTGGCGGTCTTCTCCACCACGGTCATGCAGGCGCCGTTCAGGGCAATCGAATCGCCCAGGCCCACATCGGCCATGGGCAGGCTGCCGGCGTCAATGGTCAGGCGCACGCCAGCGTCGGGGCCGGCGGCCAGAGGGGTGACGGAAGTGATGGTGCCGATGGCGGCGACGATTCCTGTAAACATGGTTCAGTCCAGAGACGAAAATCTAAAAAAGAAAAATCTAAACGCGATCATTCGAAACGAGCAAGGATACGCAAATCCGCCCCGACCTGCAGGACCTCATGGAAACGGATGCCGATCTTGCCCGACAGGTCTTCCAGCGGCGGCAGCTCGAACATGTTGCGGCCATCACCAATAAGCGCCGGGGCGAGATAGACCAGCAGTTCGTCCACGCAGCCTTCGCGGATCAGTGCGCCATTGAGCCGGGCGCCGGCTTCCACGTGCAATTCATTGATCTGGCGCTGGCCCAGCTCGCGCATCAGGCCCGGCAGATCGACCTTGCCTTGGGCGTTAGCCAGCACGATCACTTCCGCGCCCTCGGCTTCGAGGGCGGCGCGCTTGTCGTGGTCGTCGGTGGCGGTGAAGACCCAGGTGTTGCCGCCCTGGATCACCCGCGCCTCGGGCGAGACGATGAGCTTGCTGTCGATGACGATACGGCGCGGCTGGCGCGGGGTCTCGATGGCGCGCACGGTCAGTTGCGCGTCGTCCTTCTGGATGGTGCCGATGCCGGCCATGACGGCGCAGGCGCGGGCGCGCCAGATGTGGCCGTCGTCACGGGCGGCCTGGCCGGTGATCCATTGGCTCACGCCATTGTGCAGGGCGGTCTTGCCATCCAGGCTGGCGGCGCTCTTCATGCGCACCCAGGGACGGCCGGTGCGCATGCGATGCAGGAAGCCGATATTGATCTCGCGCGCCTCTTCTTCCAGCAGGCCGCAACTGACTTCGATGCCGGCGGCCTGCAGGCGCGCCAGGCCCTGTCCGGCCACCATGGGGTTGGGATCGGCGATGGCGGCGACCACCCGCGCTACGCCAGCACGGATGAGGGCGTCGGCGCAGGGCGGGGTGCGGCCGAAGTGGCTGCAGGGTTCCAGGGTGACGTAGACGGTCGCGCCGCGCACGTCATGGCCGCGCGCGGCGGCGTCGGCCATGGCCTGGATCTCGGCGTGGTTGCCGCCGGGCGGCTGGGTGAAGCCGGCGCCGATGATGCGCTGGCCCTTGACGATGACGCAGCCCACGCGTGGATTGGGCGTGGTGTCGAGCATGCCGAAGCCGGCCTGGATCAGGGCCAGCGCCATGGCCTGCTGGTCGTTCTCGATGTCGAATTGGTAGAGCGGTTCGGTGTTGGAAGTCATGGGCGATAGAGAAAGCTGCCCAGGCAGGCCGGGCGATGCCCGCCAATATACACGCCTTTGGCCAGGCGGCAAGACCGGCTCAGTCAAGCTCGGCCTTGCTGCACTGGTTCTCCCTGGCGGGATTGCAGACCCGCGCACGGCCCAGGAAATTGATCACCACCACGCGACTGCGCCCGTCGCTGCTGAAGTGCCAGCTGCCGCGCGTGAGCGGTTGGCCGTTGGGCTGGTAGCCCAGCACTTCGCCGCCGGCGGTATGGGCCACGCTGATGCCGGCGGGTAGCGCAGGCTCGCGCCGCAATACGCGCTGGCCGACGTCGATCTGCCATCCGCGTTCCCAGTGCAGACCGTCGCTGGGGCGCATCTCGGCGCGGCGGGCGTGGCGCAGCGCCTGCGCACGCGCCAGGCTCACGCCGTGGAAGAACTGGTTGGCGGCGGCGACCAGTCGCTGTTCGGCCGCCGCCTGCTGTAGTGCCGGTACGCCTGCGGCCAGCAGCAGGCTGGCGATGAGCAGCACCACCATCAGCTCGATGAGCGTGAAGCCGCGCGCGTCCATGGGGTCACCAGCAGTCCGGTCCATCGGCGCTGCGACCGCCGCGACTGTCGGCGTGGAGCCGGCCGCAGGCGCTGTCGCTGAAACCGGCATGGACGCCGGGGCCGCCCGGGGTGGCCGTCACCAGCACGCAGCTATCGAGCGCGGCGCCGTCGCAGGCGCGCGCCGAGAGGGCGTAGGCGCTGGTCTGGGGCGTGCCGCCGGAATACCATTTGAAGTCGTCGCTCTCTGCCGGCCCACCCTGGGCGGGCTCGAAGGCCTGGTAGCGCTGCTGGTAGGCGAACTGGCGCTCCTGTTGCAGCAGCACCTGCAGCAGGGCGGCGCGGCCTTCGGCGCGGCGCGCTTTCAGGACGGCGTGCTGGTAGCTGCTCCAGCTCAGTCCGCCCAGCACCATCACCACCACCAGGGCAGCCATCAGTTCGGTCAGGGTGAAGCCCGGTTGGCGGTGATGTCGGCGGATCAAGAGGAAAGGGGGTGGGAAGGATGTCATGCTCACTCCAGGTCGGGAAGGAAAAGCGTGCGCCAGGCCAGGGTGCGGCAACTGGCAGGCGCTGCGTGCGGGTCGGGATACCGCACCAGCGCCTGCAGCGCCACCTGCGCGCCATCACGGCCATAGCCGATGGCGTTGAGGCGGTACAGTGCGGTGGTCGTGTCGGTTGTGTCGGTTGCGGCAGCGCTGTCGGCAAGCTGCTCGATCAGGTAGCGCGGCGGGTTGACGCCCGGTAAAGCGGGGAAGCGGCGTCCGGTGAACTGGCCGTACTGCGCCGAGATGGCTTGCGCGCCATGCAGCTGCGCGCTTTGCCAGGCGCTGCGGTGCGCCCGTCCCAGGCACCAGCCTGCCCCTGCGGGGTCATGGCGGCAGCCCGTCTCCGGCGCGGCGGCATCCTTGCTGGGCGTACGCCCCTGGCGCAGGTCGAGGCAGGCATCGTCCAGCGCGGCCTGGGCGGCCAGATGGGCCTGGGCGTGTTCGGCGTGATTGCGGGCGGCATGCTCGGAGAGCAACAGCAGCGAGGTCGCCGCTGCACCCAGCAACAGGATCAGGCTCAACAGGGTGAGCGCGATCATCAGCGTGGCGCCGCGCTGGCGCGTGGGTTTCATGGGCCTGCTCCAGGGGAGCGCAGGTTGCGCAGCAAGACCGTGGCGCGGAAGACGGCGCGCCGCCTGTCCTCGCCGGGGGCGGCGTTCACGGTCCAGCCGGGTGGGGCAGGCGTGGGCGCGGCCAGCAGTTCGTAGCGGCGCGGACTGGTGGTGGCGGCGCGCTGCCGTTGCCGCTCGCCGCGCACCAGCAGCGCAATCTGCACCAGCACCACCTGGGACCACTGCGCTGCCTGCATGGCGGAGGCATCGCGCCATTGATCGGGCGCGCCGTCGCTATCGCTGTCGATGGCGTAGCGCAACTGCATGGCTTCCACGCCACGGGCGATGGCGTCGGAAGTCCACACACCATGGCGGCCCTGGTAGCGGCAACGCAGTTCGGGTTCGCCGCTGGAACCGGCGGCGATGTAGTAGATCATCCAGTGACGCGCGGGCTCTTCCAGGGGGCCGGTGGGGGCCGGCGCACCGCTGCAGTTGCCGACCTGGGCGCGGCTGGCAGGCGCTGCGCCGAACAGGCCCAGCATCAGCAGGTCGCTGTGATGCAGGCCATCGCCGGTGCTGCCGCCGAACTGGCCGGCTGCCGGATCGTGGAGTTCGGCCTGGCGGCTGTCGTCCACTCCGCGCAGGCCGGCGGCCAGCGCCGGTGACTGGCGGATGTCTTCCCAAGGCAGGTGGCCGGCCTGGCGCAGTGCTTGCTGCAGGTGATCCAGCACCAGGCGGCCGGTCTCGTTGACGCGGCTGGCGTCGTCGATGTCTTCGTAGCTTTCGCGGGCCTGTTGCAGCAACATCCCTGCGGCCAGCACCACCAGCAGGCCCACGGCCAGCGCCACCATCAATTCGACCAGCGTGAGGCCAGCCTGCTTTTGCGGAGACGATGGCCCGCGCATCAGTGGCCCAGCACCAGGGTCAGCATCGGCAGAGCGGCCGCGCTGGCCGTTCCGGGCCGCCGCCAGGAGAGCCTGAAGAGCACCGGAGCAGCGGCGTCGTGGTCGCAGGACCAGCCTTGTTGTGGCGTCGCGCTACCATCACGGCACACCGCCACCCGTGCAGCGGGAAACTCGCGCGCCAGGCGTGCGCTCCATTCGGCGATGGCTGCGCTGGCGAAGTCGGCGGCGCTGCATGGGGCGTCGCTGCAGGTGATGTGCGAGTTCGGAGCGCGATCACCGTCGAATGCAAACAGGGTGGGATCGGCCAGGCCCGGGCCGGGCGCCAGGGCGGCGCGCAGTTCGGCCAGTTCCTGCGCCATGAGGGTAGCGCGGGCGTGCAGGGCGCTGTCGTGGCTGCTGCGCAGGGCATGCAGTTGCAGCATGACCATGGCCAGCGCGCCGCTGCCCACGACCAGCATGGCCACCAGCACTTCGATCAGGGAAAAACCGGAGACAAGGGCGAGAGCACGCATGCGGCATTCCTCCATGGAAAGCCGCGAGTGTAGGCAAAAGCGCAAAGCGCCTCCAGCCGGAGGCGCTTTCAGTGGTCCGCTATCGAAAAGTTCAGAACGAGGAGCCGGGCTGCTTCAGGAATTCGCTTTCCTCGGCACTGGAGGCGCGACCCAGGATGCGGTTGCGGTGCGGGAAGCGGCCAAAGCGTTCGATGATGGCCAGGTGCCGCCGGGCATAGTCGGCATAGTCGTCGAAGGCCGGCTTGTCCTCGCCCTGGGCCGCCTTGGCCAGCGCGCCCATGAGCTGCACTACGTAGTGCTGGTCGTCGATGTCTTCGGAATGCTCCAGCGGCAGGTAGAGGAAGACGCGGGCGATGGCCGGCAGTTCCTGCTCCACGCCCATGGCCAGGGCCAGATGGGTACACTGGCGCGCCAGTTCGTCGAAGGCGAAGGCTTGCGGGGTGTCGCGGTAGATGTTGCGCGGCAGCTGGTCCAGCAGCAGCACCAGGGCCAGCAGCGAACGCGGCGCATCGGCCCAGTCGGCGAGCCGGTTGGCGGCGGCGTCCTGCACCAGCGGCGCGAAGCGCGTGCGGCACAGGGCGTCGGTCTCGGGGTTCTTGCTCCACCACAGGGCTTTCTGGCGTTCGGCCACCTGGTGCGCCGGCAGGCGGTCCCAGTCGGGGCCGAACCAGAAGCTGAGCAGTTCCTCGGCCTGCGGCTGGTGGCTCATTGCGCCACGACCGTGATCTGCACGTCGCCCAGGCTGACCTTCTGGCCAGCGGTGATCTTGCAGGTCTTGCGGCTTTCGGGTTTGCCATCGACCCGCACATGCCCCTCGGCCACCAGTTGCTTGCCGGCGCCGCCGCTGTCGCACAGGCCGCAGAGCTTGAGTAGCTGGTTCAGTTCCACATAAGGGTGGTCTTGCAGGGGGAAGGTGATCTTTTGCATGGGCTTTCTATCCTGGACGGTGCCCGGGGCAGGCCCGGGCGGAGCGGTACGGTACGCCGGTCAGGACGATTTGTCCAGGCCGTGTTCCACAGCATACACCGCTATCTGCACCCGGCTGGAGAGCTGCAGCTTCCTGAGCAGGTTCTGCACATGGATCTTGACGGTGCTTTCGGCCACTTCCAGGCTGCGCGCGATTTCCTTGTTGCTCTGGCCGCGCGCTATGCAGACCATGGTCGCGCGTTCGCGTGCGGTGAGCTTGTCGGTGGGCTCGGCGGCGCTGCCGGCGGGGCCGCTGGCCCCAGCCCGCAGTTGCATCACCAGCTTGGCGGTCATGGATTCGGAGATCACCGGTTCGCCTGCGGCGGCGCGCTTGATGGATTGCACCAGGTAGTCGGCCTCGATGTTCTTGAGCAGGTAGCCGCGCGCGCCATTGTGCAGGGCCGTGGTGAGGTCGTCGGCTTCTTCCGAGACCGACAGCATCAGCACGGCGGTCTCGGGCAGGTCCTGCACGATCAGCTGCATGGCTTCCAGGCCCGACAGGCCGGGCATGTTCAGGTCCATCAGCACCACGTCGGGACGCAACTGCAGGGCGCGCTTGACGCCGTCCAGCCCATCGACGGCCTCGCCCACCACGTCGATGTCGGGATGCCGTTGCAGCAGCAGGCGGATGCCGCTGCGAAAGAGGGTGTGGTCATCGACCAGCAGAATACGGATTGCCATCGTCTTTCCTGTCTGTGCGTGAGATTGCCGGCTAGGCCACCAGCCGTTCCTGGCGCAGCAGCGTCAGGGCGATGCGGGTGCCGTGGCCGGGCTGGCTGTCGATCTCCAGGTTCGCCCCCAGCCGTTCGGCGCGCTCCTGCATGATGCGCAGGCCTACGTGTTCCTGCCCCTTGGCACGGGCCGATTCGAGCTTGAAGCCGTGGCCGTCGTCGCTCACGGTCATGCGGAAGTCCTGGCGGTTGTCGACACTGATCTGTACCTCTTGCGCACGCGCATGCTTGCGGATGTTGGACAAGGCTTCCTGCAGGATGAACAGCACCTGCAACTGCTGTTCCGGCGCCAGCGGCGGGCCGTCGCCGGTCAGCGTGATCTGGCCCTGCAAGCCGCTCTGGCGTTGCAGCTTGTCGAGCGCCTTGCGCATCTCGGAGTCGAGATTGCTGTCTTGCAGGCGGGTGCGGAAGTTCAGCAGCAGCTCGCGCACGTCTTCGTAATTCTCTTGCACGCCGGTGCGCAGCAGCGGCGCGATGTCGCGGATCTCGTCGAGGCGGTCGCGCGCCAGCGAATCCTCCAGCATCTGCACCTGCAGGTTGAGGAAGTTGAGGCCCTGGGCGATGCTGTCGTGCAAGCCCTGCGCCAGCAGGTTGCGTTCGTTGGCGATGGCGAATTCCTTTTCGCGGGCGATCAGGCGCTGGTTCTCGATGGCCGAGCCCAGGTGGCGGCCCAGGGTTTCCAGCAGGCGGCGTTCGTCAGCGTCGATCTCGCGTGGCTGCGAGAAGTGCAGCGAGAAGCTGCCGATGACCTGTTCGCGCACCAGGATCTGGAAGATGCCGATGGAGCGCGCTCCTTCTTCCTTGCAGCGGTAGCGGCGGCGCTCATCCAGTTCGCGGAAGTCGCGCACGATGATCACGCCTTGCTGCGTGGCCGAGCCGCACAGGCAGTCATCGACCTTGAGGCAGCGCTCGGCTTCGATGATGGCCTCGGACACCCCCTCATGCACGGTCAGGTGGAGATGGCCGCGTTCGTCGAGGATGCGCACCGTACCGCCATCGGCCTGCAAGCGCGCCATGATGCGTTGCAGGAAGCCGCCGCACAGCGCCTCGATGGCGTGCGCGCCGGAAAGGAAGCCGGTGACCTCGTAGAGGGTGCTGACTTCGTCGTTCTGTTCCTGCAGTTGCGCGGTCTTCTCGGCTACGCGTTGTTCCAGCGTGCGATGCACGCTGCGCACATGATCGGCCATCTGATTGAAGGCGCGCGCGAGCTGGCCGAATTCATCGGCCGATTCGATGGGCAGGCGCACGTCGAGGTCATTCATGGACATGCGCGCAATGCCGGCCTGCATGCGCCGCACCGGCCCGACGATCCAGAGGTAGAGCAGGTAGAGCACGGCAATGCTGGCGGCCAGCGCCAGGAAGATCAGCGCGGTCTGGCACAGGCGCAGCCAGGTGGTCTTGCCGGCCAGGTCGGCTTCCACCAGGGCGACCAGCAGGTTGATGTCATCCACGAAGTCGGGCAATTCCTGAAGGTACAGCGTGACAGCCTGGCGGCGCAGCGCCGGATCAGCGGTATCGAGTGCAGCGCGTGCGTGGACCTGCATGCGATGGGTCCAGCCATCCTGCACGCGCAGCAACTGTTCGTGGATGGGACCACGCGGCGGCACGAAGCTGGGCTGGCCACCCTGGCCGCCTTGGCCGGTGTGCAGGCTACGCAGGATCTGGTCGAAACGTTCGATCTCCGGCAGCACCGCGCTGTCCCTCTGGTGCATTTCCAGCGCCAGTCCCAGTTGGTAGGAGCGCATGCGCAGGCTGCCCGCCTCGTTGATGACGGTGCCGCCGCCTTCCAGTTGCCAGGACAGCAGCAGGGTATAGCCGATGGCCGTCATGGTCAGGCCCAGGCCGACCAGGGTCATCAGCAGGATGCGGAAGGTCAGTCGCTTGTGCGGCGGCAAGGGCGCGAAGGGAGCGGCGGCAGGGTTCATGGGGTACTCGGGGCGGGAACGACAGGCAGTCTATGCCCATCGTTGCCAGCATGTATGGAAGCCAAGTCAATGTTTCTTTAAAAAGCAGCAGAAAGCTTGGGGATGCTGCAACAGGCAGTACGGCTAGCCACCCGTCTGTGACATGAAACGCACGATCTTCTGTGGCGCCTCGTTGAATTCATGGCGTTCCGGTTTCAGTTCGATCGCTGCGCGGATGGCGCTCTCCAGGCCAGCATCGTCGATCCCGGCGCGCAGCAGGGGGCGCAGTTCGAGCCGTTCTTCCTGCCCCAGGCAGAGGTAGAGCGTGCCATCCACGGACAGGCGCACGCGGTTGCAGGTGGCGCAGAAGTGCTGGCTGATGGGCGAGATGAAGCCTATCGTGCTGCGCCCATCGGGCGTGCTCCAGTAACGCGCCGGCCCGCCGCCCAGCTCGGCGGCCAGCGGACGCAGGCCGAAGCGCGCCACCAGAGCCTCGCGCAACGGACCCAGTTCCAGCGCCGGACTGCCGCGTCCGGTCGCGCCCATGGGCATGGCTTCGATCAGGCGCAGGATGAAACCGTGCTCGAAGCAGAACTGCGCCATCAGCGGGACTTCCTGCTCGTTGACGCCGCGCAGCAGCACCATGTTGATCTTGATGGGCGCAAAGCCGGCCGCCTTGGCGGCCTGTAGCCCCGTCATCACGCTGGCCAGGCTGTCGCGTCCGGTGATGCTTGCGCTGCAGGCGCGGTCCAGGCTGTCCAGACTGACGTTGATGCGCTGCACGCCCGCTGCACGCAGGCTGACCGCGTGCTTGTGCAATTGGGTGGCGTTGGTGGACAGCGACAGTTCATCCACACCCGGCAAGGCCGACAGTTGCGCGGCCAGCGTCGCCAGGCCGCGTCGCAGCAGCGGTTCGCCGCCGGTCAGCCGCACTCGCCCCGCCCCCAGCCGGGCGAAGGCGGCGACGACGCGGCTGATCTCATCGAAGCGCAGCCAGTTCTGCGGTTCCTCGAAGCCGGTATGCCCCTTGGGCAGGCAATAGCTGCAACGCAGGTCGCAACGGTCCGTCACCGATACCCGCAGGTAGCTGATGCGGCGGCCGAAGCGGTCTTGCAGCACGGCAGGCGGAGGCGTGGAGGCGGCCATGATGCCTCAGCGCGGACGCACCAGTTGCCAGGCGCGGCCGAGGTAGCCCAGCGTGGCAAAGCCGCTCCACACATGCACCAGCCGGGTGAAGGGGAAGATCACGAACAGCGTGAGCCCCATGAAGAGGTGCAGCTTGAACAGCAGCGGCGCACCGACGATGAAGCTGGCCGCATCGCCCCGGAAGGTGACGATGTGCTGCGCCCACGTCATCAGCAGCACCATCATGTGGCCATCGCGGTGCTGCGCCGATTCGGCAATGGTGGACAGGCCCAGGGCCAGCGTCACCAGCAGCCACAGCAACAGCAGCTTGTCGCCGGGGCGGGTGACGGCGGCGATGCGGGCGTCGGTGAGGCGGCGGTGGATCAGGATCAGCAAGCCCGCCAGGCAGAGCGAACCGAACAGGCCGCCAGCGGCCATGGCCACCAGTTGCTTGAAGCTGTGCGTCACGCCCAGCGCATCCCACACCATCACCGGCGTGAGCAGGCCCACCAGGTGACCGAAGAACAGTCCCAGCACGCCGACGTGGAAGAGGATATTGCCCAGCCGCAGACGGCCCGCGTGCAGCAGCTGGGAAGAATCACTTTTCCAGGTGTACTGCTCGCGCTCGAAGCGCACCAGGCTGCCCAGTAGGAACACCGCCAGGGCGATGTAGGGGTAGATGCCGTAGAGGAATTGATGCAGGTAGGTGGTGAAGTTCATGAGAGTCTCCCCGAGGTCTGGCCAGCGTGGAGCTCCACTGGCCTGGGATGGAAATGCAGCGGCTGCGCGCCGCTCATGTTCATGTTCGCCATGGCCGGCCGCAGCAGCGGCTCCACGCCATCGGCGCCGGGGCCGAAGACTTCCATGGCTTCGTCCATGTCGCGCACCGGTGGTTCATCCTGCTGGCGCGGCGCGACATCGGTGAAGCGGGTCAGCAGCAGCAGGGCGCTGGAGTAGAGGCTGTCGCGCTGCTGCAGGCGCTGGCCGAGCGCGGCCAGCACATGGATGGCTTCGCCCAGCAGGGCGCTGGCGGTGTCTGGCTCCAGCAGGCTCAGGAATTCCAGGAACAGCGGCACGTAGTCGGGCAATTCCGCGCTCACCGGTTCGAAGCCATGGCGACGGTATTCTTCCAGCAGGTCCACCATGGCCTGCCCACGGTCGCGGCTCTCGCCGTGGATGTGTTCGAACAGGTGCAGCGACAGGGCGTGGCTGCGGTCGAAAGTATCGACATAGCTTTCCTGCAGGCGCAGCAGCGGCGTCTGGCGCAGGTGTTCCAGCAAGTCTTGCAAGGCTGCCTGATGCGCCGGTTCGGCCTGCAGCGCCTGGCGGATCTCGGGCAGGGCGTCGATCAGCTCGGGCTGCGGATAGCTCAGCAGCGCCGAGAGGATGCGGTAGATGGGTTGCGGCATGATCGTGGTCCCTTGGTTCGGTGTCATTCGGTGAGCGGGGTTTTCTTGCGCGACTTGGGCATGTCCACGAAGATCACGCTGCCTTGCGGCTTCTTGCCGAACAGGCTGCCTTCAGAAGTGCCGCCGGAACAGCCATTGCCGAAACTGAAGCCGCAACTGCCTTTCTCGTTGAAGCTGTCTTCCACCATTTCCTTGTGCGAGGACGGCACCACGAAGCGGTCTTCGTAGTTGGCGATGGCCAGGGTCTGGTACATGTCTTCCACCTCGGCGGCAGTGAGTCCCACCTGTTGCAGCAGGGCTTCGTCACGCTGGCCGTGTATGGTCTCGGCGCGCTTGTAGGCGCGCATGGCCAGCAGTCGTTCCAGGGCGCTCAAGACCGGCGCTTCCTTGCCCGCCGTGAGCAGGTTGGCCAGATAGCGCAGCGGGATGCGCAGCGACTTCACGTCCGGGATCATCCCTTGCATGCCCATCTGGCCCGATTCAGCGGCCTTCTGGATGGGCGACAGCGGCGGCACGTACCAGACCATGGGCAGGGTGCGGTATTCCGGATGCAGCGGGAAGGCGATCTTCCATTGCATCGCCATCTTGTACACAGGCGACTTGCGGGCCGCCTCCAGCCAGCTCTCGGCGATCCCCTGGCGGCGCGCCTCGGCGATGACGGCGGGATCATGCGGATCGAGGAAGCAGGCCAGTTGGGCTTCGTAGAGATCCTGTTCGTTTTCCACGGCGGCAGCAGCTTCGATCTGGTCGGCGTCGTAGAGCATGACGCCCAGGTAGCGAATGCGGCCCACGCAGGTTTCCGAGCACACCGTCGGTTGGCCGGCTTCCAGGCGCGGGTAGCACAGGGTGCATTTCTCGGCCTTGCCCGAACTCCAGTTGAAGTAGATCTTCTTGTAGGGGCAGCCGGAGATGCACATGCGCCAGCCCCGGCACTTGTCCTGGTCCACCAGGACGATGCCGTCATCCTCGCGCTTGTAGACCGAGCCCGAGGGGCAGGAGGCTACGCAGGCCGGGTTGAGGCAGTGTTCGCACAGGCGCGGCAGGTACATCATGAAGGTCGATTCGAAGGTGCTGTGCATTTCCTTCTGCACGCCTTCGAAGAGCACGTCCTGGCTGCGCGCGCTGAATTCGCCGCCGAGGTCGTCTTCCCAGTTCGGACCCCAGCTGATCTTGTCCATCTTCTTGCCGGTCAGCACCGAGACCGGGCGCGCCGTGGGCGGGGTCTGCATCAGCGGGGCTTTCTGCAGGTGCTCGTAGTCGTAGGTGAAGGGCTCGTAGTAGTCGTCGATGGCTGGCAGGTTGGGATTGGCGAACAGATTGGCCAGGATGCGCATCTTGCCGCCCTGGCGCGGTTCCAGCTTGCCCTCGGCGGTGCGCTGCCAGCCGCCTTGCCATTTCTCCTGGTTTTCCCATTGCTTCGGATAGCCGATGCCGGGCTTGGTCTCGACGTTGTTGAACCAGGCGTATTCGACGCCATCGCGGCTGGTCCAGACGTTCTTGCAGCTGACCGAACAGGTGTGGCAGCCGATGCACTTGTCCAGGTTGAGCACCATGCCCACTTGTGCGCGTATCTTCATGATGCAGTCCTTTCTTCCAGAGAGCCTTGCAGCCAGTCCACCTTGTTCATCTTGCGCAGGACGATGAATTCATCGCGGTTGCTGCCCACCGTGCCGTAGTAGTTGAAGCCATAGGACAGCTGCGCGTAGCCGCCAATCATGTGGGTCGGCTTGAGCACGGCGCGCGTGACCGAGTTGTGGATGCCGCCGCGCTGGCCGCTCAGTTGCGCGCCGGGCGTGTTGACGATCTTTTCCTGGGCGTGATACATCAGGCACATCCCGCCCGGGATGCGCTGGCTGACCACCACCCGGGCTGTCAACGTGCCGTTGCTGTTGAAGACTTCGACCCAGTCGTTGTCCACCAGCCCGGCGCTGCTGGCATCGTCTTCCGAGATCCACACATGCGGTCCGCCACGGCTCAGGGTGAGCATGCGCAGGTTGTCCGAATAGGTGGAGTGGATGCCCCACTTCTGGTGCGGCGTGAGGAAGTTGAGCACGATCTCCTTCTCGCCATTGGGATGGCGGTTCAGCATGGGCGCGACCGTCTTGGTATCGATGGCCGGCTTGTAGACGCACAGGCCTTCGCCGAAGTCGAGCATCCAGCGGTGATCCTGGTAGAACTGCTGGCGTCCGGTCAGGGTGCGCCAGGGAATGTATTCATGCACATTGGTATAGCCGGCGTTGTAGCTCACCTCTTCGGATTCCAGCCCGGACCAGGTCGGCGCCGAGATGATCTTGCGCGGTTGCGCCTGGACGTCGCGCAGGCGGATCTTGTCGTGCTCGCGCCCCACTGCCAGATGAGTGTGGTCGCGCCCGGTGATCTTGCCCAGGGCTTGCCAGGCCTTGACCGAGACGTGGCCATTGGTTTCCGGCGCGAAGGTGAGGATCATCTCGCAGGCGTCGATGGCCGTGTCCAGGCGCGGACGACCCTGGCTCACGCCGGCTTCGGTGACGCGCTTGTTCAAGCCGGCCAGCTCTCCCACCTCATGTTCGGTATTCCAGTTGATGCCCTTGCCGCCGTTGCCCAGCTTGTCCAGCAGCGGGCCCACCGAGGTGAACTTCTTGTAGATGTCGCGGTAGTTGCGTTCCACCACCACGAAGTTGGGCGCGGTCTTGCCGGGGATGAGGTCGCATTCGCCCTTCTTCCAGTCCTTGGGTTCGAAGGGTTGGCCCAGTTCGGCGGGCGTGTCGTGCATCAGCGGTTGCAGGACGATGTCGCTGCGGGTGCCCAGATGCTCGCCGCCGATCTCGCTGAACTTCTTGGCCAGGCCCTTGTAGATTTCCCAGTCGGTCTTGCTTTCCCACAGCGGTTGCACGGCTTCGCTCAAGGGGTGGATGAAGGGATGCATGTCGGAGGTGTTGAGATCATCCTTTTCATACCAGGTCGCGGTGGGCAGCACGATGTCGGCGTACAGGCAGGTCGTGCTCATGCGGAAGTCCAGCGTCACCAGCAGGTCCAGCTTGCCTTCGGCGGCCTGCTCGCGGTACTTGACCTCGCTGGGGCGGATGGCCTCGGCGGCATCGTCGAAGAGGGCGTTCTGGGCGCCCAGCAGGTACTTCAGGAAATACTCATGGCCCTTGCCCGAACTGCCCAGGATGTTGGAACGCCAGACGAACATGTTGCGCGGGAAGTTCTTCGGGTTGTCGGGGTCGTCGCAGCTCATGTTGACCGCGCCGGACTTCAGCGCCGCCTTCAGGTAGTCCTGCGGACTCTGGCCCGCCGCCTGGGCGGCGTCGCAGACATCCAGCGGATTGGTTTCCAGCTGCGGCGCCGAGGGCAGCCAGCCCATGCGTTCGGACTTGGCGTTCATGTCGATCATGCTCATGGCGGCCAGCTTGTCGTGGTCGGCGGTGGGCGCGACGATCTCGTCCAAGCCCAACTTTTCATGCCGCCACTGGCTGGTGTGCGCATAGAAGAAGCTGGTGCTGTTCATCTGCCGGGGCGGACGCACCCAGTCGGTGGCGAAGGCCAGCGGCGCCCAGCCGAACTGCGGACGCAGCTTTTCCTGGCCGACGTAGTGCGCCCAGCCGCCGCCGGACTTGCCGATGCAGCCGCACATCATCAACAGGTTGATGATGCCGCGATAGATCATGTCGTTGTGGTACCAGTGGTTCAGCGCCGCGCCCAGGATGACCATGCTGCGGCCCTCGGTATCGTGGGCGTTCTGGGCGAACTCGCGCGCGACCTGGATCACCAGCTCAGGCTTGACGCCCGTGTGCTTCTCTTGCCAGGCCGGGGTGTAGGGCAGGTCGTCGTCGTAGGAGCGGGGGACGTCGCCGCCCAGGCCCTGGTCCACGCCATAGTTGGCCATCATCAGGTCATGCACCGTGGCCACCCGTGCGGTGCTGCCATTGGCCAGGCGCACGTGACGCACCGGCACGCGGCGCTCCAGCAATTGCTCGGCGTCGTCGCCGCCGAAGTAGTTGAAGCTCACCGCCACCACCTCGTCATGCGCCTCGACCAGCGAGAGCAGCGGATCGATCTCGCGGCCGGAATGGCCGTCGCGGCTTTCCAGGTTCCAGCGGCCGACCTTGGCGCCGTCATTGACCTGGCCTTCGCCCCAGCGATAGCCGATGGAGCCATTGGGCGCGACGATCTCGCCGGTGGCGGCATCGATGGCCAGGGTCTTCCAATCGGCATTGTTGGCCTCTTCCAGCTGACCCGGCAGTTGCGAGGCGCGCAGCAGGTGTTCCGGCAGGTAGCGGCCATCGCGCTCGACCAGACGCACCAGCATGGGCAGGTCGGTGTATTGCTTGACGTAGGAACGGAAGTAGGGCGAGGGACGTTCGAGATGGAATTCCTTGAGGACCACATGCCCCATGGCCATGGCCAGCGCCGCATCGGTGCCCTGGCGCGGGGCCAGCCAGATGTCGCCGAACTTGACCATCTCGCCGAAGTCCGAGGAGATCGCCACCGTCTTGGTCCCCTTGTAGCGCACCTCGGTGTAGAAGTGGGCGTCGGGCGTGCGGGTGAGTGGCACGTTGGAGCCCCACACCATCAGGTAGCCGGCGTTGTACCAGTCGGCCGATTCCGGCACGTCGGTCTGTTCGCCCCAGACCTGGGGACTGGCCGGCGGCAGGTCGCAATACCAGTCGTAGAAGGACAGGGGCACCCCGCCGATGAGGCTCAGGTAGCGCGCCCCGGCGGCGTAGGAGACCATGGACATGGCCGGGATGGGCGAGAAGCCGACCACCCGGTCCGGGCCATACTCCTTGATGGTATGGGCATTGGCGGCGGCGATGATCTCGTTGGCGGTCTCCCAGTCGGCCCGCACGAAGCCGCCCAGTCCACGTACGGACTTGTAGTGCTGCGCCTTGGCGGCGTCGCCCGTGATGGCGGCCCAGGCCTGGACCGGTTCCATGGTCTTGCGGGCTTCCTGCCACAGCTCCATCAGGCGGCCCCGGATCATCGGATACTTCACCCGCTGCGCCGAATAGACGTACCAGCTATAGGACGCGCCACGCGGGCAGCCGCGCGGCTCGTGGTTGGGCAGGTCGGGGCGGGTGCGCGGGTAATCGGTCTGCTGGTTTTCCCAGGTGATCAGGCCGTTCTTGACATAGACCTTCCAGGAACAGGAACCGGTGCAGTTCACCCCGTGCGTGGAGCGCACCACCTTGTCATGCTGCCAGCGGCTGCGGTAGGCGTTTTCCCATTGGCGGTCTTCATTGACCACCGCCCCATGGCCGTTGGCGAAGGTGGACTTCACCCGCGACATGAATTTCAATCGGTCCAGAAAATGACTCATCGTGAATCCTCGGTTGCGTGGGTGGATACCCACCTGCGTTGACTGATGAAAGTGTAGGGAAGCGGCCGCCTCGCGCCTATTCGCCGAGTTGGCGGCAAGCCCCTGCCAGCAGGAGGAGGCCGCCTAGTTCGAAAGAACTATCCTCAGCACGGCATGGGCGCATTGCGGCGGGCGTAGTACCACCAGGTGATGGCCATGCAGCTGGCGTAGAAGGCGATGAAGACATACATGGCCATGTCCGGTGCGCCGGTCATCTTGATGGAGGTGCCGAAGCTCTGCGGGATGAAGAAGCCGCCATAGGCCCCGATGGCGCCCGAGAAGCCCAGCACCGCGGCCGATTCCTTGCCTGCGTCCAGGCGCGCCTGCTGCTGCGCGGCCTCACCCTGGCCCTGGACGGCGCGCTCGCGCTCGGTCTGGAAGATCACGGGGATCATGCAGAAGGTGGAGCCGTTGCCCAGGCCCGTGAGGATGAACATGCCGATGAAGGAAGCCAGGAAGAGCATGAACTGGTGCGTATGCAGCGCCGGCAGGATGCCCAGGAGGATGATCAGGCCCATGGCCAGGAACACCCAGAAGGTCACCCGCGCACCGCCTACGCGGTCCGAGATCATGCCGCCCAGCGGACGCGCCAGCGCACCGGCCAAGGGACCCAGGAAGGCGTATTGCGCCACCGCGATCTCGGGGAACTCGGCCTTGATCAGCATGGCGAAGGCCGCCGAGAAACCGATGAAGGAGCCGAAGGTGCCGACGTACAGCCAGCACATCAGCCAGTTGTGCTTGCGCTTGAAGATCACCGCCTGGTCGGCCAGCGAGGCGTGTGCGGAGGCGATGTCATTCATGCCGAACCAGGCTGCGAGGGTCGCGGCAATGATGAAGGGGACCCAGATGAAACCGGCATTGGCCAGCCAGAAGCTGCTCTCCAGGCCGCTCTTGGGATCCTGGAAGAGGAAGCCCTGGCCCGACACCGCGGCGCCGAACATGGCCGAGGCAATCACCAGCGGCGTGACGAACTGCACCACCGACACGCCCAGGTTGCCGATGCCGGCGTTCATGCCGGTGGCATAGCCCTTGCGCGCCTTGGGGAAGAAGAAGCTGATGTTGGCCATGCTGGAGCTGAAGTTGCCGCCGCCCAGCCCGCACAGCAGCGCCAGGCCCAGCAGGGTGGAATAGCTGGTGGTGGGGTCCTGCAGCGCCAGGCCCATGCCTATGGCCGGAATCAAGAGGCTGGCGGTGGAGAGGGCGGTCCATTTGCGACCGCCAAAGACCGGCACCAGGAAGGAATAGAAGATGCGCAGTGTCGCCCCCGATAGCGCCGGCAGGGCGGTCAGGAAGAACAGCTGGTCCTTGCTGAAGTGGAAACCGGCCTTGTCGAGGTTGGCCGCCACCACGCTCCACAGCATCCAGACCGCGAAGGCCAGCATGAGGCAGGGGATGGAGATCCAGAGGTTGCGGCGGGCGATCTGTTCGCCCTCCTTGTGCCAGAAGTCCGGGTTTTCCGGCTCCCAGCGTTGCAATACGTGGTTCATGATGGGTGTCCTTCAGAGAGAGGGAAGTCAGTCAGCGTTAGATGTGGCCGGCGTTGCCGAGGCCGCCGGTGATGTCTGCGGGTGCTCGCGGCGGAACTGGAAATGCATCCACACCAGCGAGATGCAGACCGTGCCGTAGAGCAGCATGAAGCAGGAGCTGCGTACGCCTGTCAGGTCCAGTGCGACGCCAAAGAGGATGGGCAGGATGAAGCCTCCCAATCCGCCGGCCAGGCCGACGATGCCGGAGACCGCGCCGATGTTGCTGCTGTAGTCGTCGGAGATGAACTTGAACACCGAGGCCTTGCCGATGGCCATGGCCACGCCCACCACGAACAGCAGGATCGTGAACAGCACCGGATTCAGGCCGATGTGGAAGGCTTGCGGGCCGCCCACGGTCTGGATGACGAAATCGGTCTGTGGATAAGACAGCAGGAAGAAGGCCACCCAGCACACCCACATCACCCACCAGGTCACCTGATAGGCGCCGAAGCGGTCGGACAGCCAGCCCCCGAGGGCGCGCAGCACGCCGCCGGGCAGCGAGAAGCAGGCCGCCAGCAGGGCGGCGTGGCGGATGTCGAAGCCGTATTCGGTGACGTAGTACTTGACCATCCACAGGCTCAGGCCGACATAGCCGCCGAAGACCACCGAGTAGTACTGGCAATAGCGCCAGACGCGCCGATCGCGCAGCATGCGCACCTGGTCCATGAAGCGGGTGTCGGAACTGACCTGGTGGCTGGGATCGGTGGCCGAGCCTAGCCAGAAGATCAGGGCCGCGGCCAGCATCAGGCCAGCGTAGACCTGCGGCACCAGCGTCCAGCCGGCGCTGGCGATGAGCACCGGCGCGATGAACTTGTTGACCGCCGCCCCCGAGTTGCCGGCGCCGAACACGCCCATGGCCAGCCCCTGGCGTTCCTTCTTGAACCAGCGCGCCACGTAGGGCGTACCGACCGAGAAGGAGCCGCCGGCCAGGCCCACGAACAGGCCCAGCACCAGGAAGTGCCAGAAGGCATGGGCATAGGAGATCAGCCAGATCGGGATGACGGTGCTGAGCATGAGCAGGAAGAAGACGATGCGCCCGCCGTAGCGGTCGGTCCAGATGCCCAGCGGCACCCGGATGAGCGAGCCGGTCAGCACCGGCATGGCGGTGAGCAGGCCGAATTCGGTTTCGTTGAGATGCAGGGCGTTCTTGATCGGGATGCCGATCACGCCAAACATCATCCAGATGGTGAAGCAGACAGTGAAGGCCAGCGTACTGGACGCCAGCACCCCGTTGGCCTTGCGCGGGTCGGACATGGAGCCTCCTGCGGATGTTGATCAATGGCTTCAGCTTAGCGATCAGGGCAGGCGGGCCATATCGGTCCGTCGGTGAGGCAGGGGGAGGGAGAAGGAGGAGGGGGGCTGCCGGAAGGACTAGTTCTTTTGGCTAGGGAGCAGGTCGGGAGGAGCGCGCTGGTATTACCGTTCGGACTGAGTAGCGGCGTAGCCGCGTATCGAAGACGCACGGGAGTCACGCCTTCGATACGGCCCTTTGGGCCTACTCAGTCCGAACGGGAGGGACAAGAGCCACGAAATGGGCGAGCACTTCCAAGTCCGGCTTCATCGCGCTTTTCAGGCGCTCGCCAGCGTCTGCTGCGCCTTGTCCAGCCAGGTCGAGAGACTGTCGGTGAGATCCTTCTGGCTGAAGGAGCAGCTTTCTTCGGTAAAGAGGCTGCCTGCTTCCAGGCGTCCCAGCAGGTCTTCGGCGACCTGCTGGTAACGCGGCGGCAGGGCGTTCATCACGTCGCTGCGGGCGCGCCAGGCGCTGCACAGATCGGCGATGCTGGCGCGGCCGGTGCGCAGCTCGTCGAGCGCTGCGCGCATGGGGGCTAGTTGCGGGGCGGCGGGGTGGCTCACGATGGGCTCCCCGCTCAAGCGCGCGCGGCGATGACGAAGAGGGCGATCACGCTGAGATAGCCGATGATCCACACCGCCGAGCGCGCCGAGGGTTTGTCGGTCAGGTACAGCACCGTGTAGAGGATGCGCGCCGCAATGAAGACCAGTGCGGCGATGTCGATCTGTCCCTGGGGCGCGCCGACCTGCTGCGCCACCAGCACGGCGGCGGCAAAGAAGGGGAAGGCTTCGAAATGGTTGCGGTGGGCGTAGTCGGCACGGCGGCGCACCCCGGTCTGCTGGTCCAGCCAGGCGCGCGGTTCGGCATTGTCGAAATCGCGGCGACCATACTTGGCCACGGCAATGGTCAGCACCGGCATCAGGCCGGCGATCAGGATGCACCAGTAGGATAGGGTCATGCGTTGCGTCTCCTCGTTGTGATGGGGGATATCAGGTCATCAGAAAATCAGAGTTCCTTGGCGGCGAAGGTATTGCAGGCGCTGACCTTGCCTTCGCTGATGCCGCGCTTGAACCAGGTCATGCGCTGCGCCGAGCTGCCGTGGGTGAAGGAATCGGGCACGACCACGCCGCGCGCCTGCCGTTGCAGGGCGTCGTCGCCGATGGCGGAGGCCGCATGCAGGGCCGATTCGATATCGCCCTCTTCCAGGATGTGGCGGGCCTGGTTGGCATGAAAGGCCCAGACCCCGGCAAAGCAGTCGGCCTGCAGCTCCAGGCGCACCGACAGGGCATTGGCCTGCTTCTCGGTAGCGTTGCGGCGGGCCGCATCGACCTTGTCGGAAATGCCCATGAGGTGTTGCACGTGATGGCCCACTTCATGGGCGATCACATAGGCCTGGGCGAAATTGCCGGAGACCTTGAAGCGCTGCTTCATCAGTTCATAGAAGGACAGGTCGATGTAGACCTTCTGGTCGCCCGGGCAGTAGAAGGGGCCGGTGGCGCTCTGGCCGGTGCCGCAGGCCGTGGGCGTGCTGCCGGAGAAGAGCACCAGCTTGGGCCGCACGTATTGCTTGCCGTTGGCGGCGAAGATCTTGTCCCAGGTGTCTTCGGTATCGGCCAGCACGGTGGCGACGAAGCGCGCCATCTGGTCGTTGGGCGAGGGCTTGTGCGCCGGGGCCTGCTGCTGCACCGGGGCGGGGCTGCCGCCGGAGAGCAGGCTGAGCATGGTCAGCGGATTGACGCCCAGGAAATAGGACGCCACCAGGGCCACCGCCACCGTGCCCAGGCCGATCGAGCGGCCGCCGAAACCAAAGCCGCCGCCACCGCCGCCGCCGTCCTCGCCGCGCCGGTCTTCCACGTTGTCGCTTTCGCGATTGCCTTCCCATTTCATGATGTCTTCTCCGGTGCTGCTGTCTGCAATGCCGGGATTGTAATGGATGCCATGGGGCCGCGGCTTGTCAGGCGTTGTCTGACCGAGGCAGACTGCACTGTCCGATTCCACCGGCTGAGCTGGCCAGGTAGGCTGAGGCTGCATCCTGGCCGCTTGGCGCTGCCGGTATTGCGTGCCACACTCCCGAGAACCCAAGAACGACAACAGCACAGGAGGCGACATGATCATCTGGCTCATCCTTCTCATTGCCAGCGCACTGGCCCTCATGATGATGCGCGCCAGCGCCTGGGCCTGGCTCGCGTCCGAGGCGGTGCTGCTCTGGCTGGGCGCGCGCCTGGCCGAGATCGAATGGCCGGTGCTGGTGCTGCTGGCCATCCTGTTCTTCACGCCCACGCTGCTGGTGGCCATCAGGTCGGTGCGCCAGGCGCTGATGACGCGTCCGGCCCTGGATATCTTCCGCAAGATCATGCCTGCCATGTCGGCCACCGAGCGCGACGCCATCGAGGCCGGCACGGTGTGGTGGGATGCCGAACTGTTCTCCGGCAAGCCGGACTGGCCGCGCCTGTTCGCGTTGCCGGCGCCGCGCCTGACGCCTGAAGAACAGGCCTTCCTCGATAACGAGGTGGAGCAGTTGTGCGCCATGGTCAGCGACTGGGACGCCACCGTGAAGACCCAGGACCTGCCGCCCGAGGCCTGGCAATTCATCAAGGACAAGGGCTTCCTGGGCATGATCATCCCGCGCCAGTACGGCGGCAAGCAGTTCTCGGCCTACATGCATTCGCAGGTGGTGATGAAGCTGGCCTCGCGCAGTTCGGCGGCGGCCATTGCGGTGATGGTGCCCAATTCGCTGGGGCCGGCCGAACTGCTGTTGCACTACGGCACCGAAGTCCAGAAGAACCACTACCTGCCGCGCCTGGCCCAGGGACTGGAGATTCCCTGCTTTGCCCTGACCAGTCCCTATGCGGGCTCGGATGCGGCGGCCATTCCCGATATCGGCATCGTCTGCAAGGGCGTGCATGAGGGCCGCGAGACGCTGGGCTTCCGGGTCACCTGGAGCAAGCGCTACATCACCCTGGCGCCGATTGCCACCGTGCTGGGGCTGGCCTTCCGGGCCAGCGATCCGGACGGCCTGCTGGGCGGTGAGCGCGAAGCGGGCATCACCTGCGCCCTGATTCCCACCGATCATCCGGGCGTGGTGACGGGGCGCCGTCATTGGCCTCTCAATGCCGTCTTCCAGAACGGACCGACCGAGGGCAAGGATGTCTTCATTCCTATGGAATGGGTCATCGGCGGCGTGGCCCAGGTCGGGCGCGGCTGGCGCATGCTCATGGAATGCCTGGCGGCGGGGCGGGCCATTTCGTTGCCTTCTTCCAGCGTCGGCTTTTCCAAGATGGCCGTGCGCGGCACCAGCGGTTATGCCGCCATGCGCCGCCAGTTCAAGATCGAGATCGGCAAGTTCGAAGGCGTGCAGGAAGCGCTGGCGCGCATGGGCGGGCATCTGTACATGATGGACGCCACGCGGCGGCTGTCGGCGCTGGCCGTGGATGCGGGCGAAAAACCTTCGGTCATCTCGGCCATCTCCAAGTATCACGTCACCGAGCGCGGACGCATGGTGGTCAATGACGGCATGGACGTGATCGGCGGCAAGGGCATCTGCATGGGGCCGGGCAACTTCCTGGCGCGGGTGTACCAGCAGATCCCGATTGCCATCACGGTCGAAGGCGCCAACATCCTCACGCGCTGCCTCATCATCTTCGGGCAGGGGGCGATCCGTTGCCATCCCTATGTGCTCAAGGAACTGGCCGCCGCCGCCGATGAAGACCGCGAGCGCGCCGTCCAGGAGTTCGATCGCCTGCTGTTCGGACACCTGTCCTTCGTGGCGGCCAATGCGGCGCGCAGCCTGGTGGGCGGGCTCAGCGGCGGCTGGCTGTTGCCGGCGCCGGCGCAGGCTGCGCATGCCACGCGTCGCTACTACCGCGCGGTGGTCCATCTGTCCTCAGCCTTCGCCTTGCTGACCGACGCCAGCATGGCGGTGCTGGGCGGCACGCTCAAGTTCCGCGAGCGCATCTCGGCGCGGCTGGGGGATGTGCTCTCCCAGCTCTACCTGGTCTCTGCGGTGTTGAAGCGCTATGAGGACGAGGGCCGGCAAGAGGCCGACCTGCCCTATGTGGACTGGTCGGTGCAGGATGCGTTGAACCGGGCGCAGGAAGCCATCGTGGAGGTCTTGCACAACTTCCCTAATCCCGTCATCGCGGTCGCGCTGCGGCTGGCGATCTTCCCGCTGGGCCTGCCTTACCGCAAGCCCGCCGATGTGCTGGGCACGCACGTGGCCAAGGCCATGCAGACCCCGGGCGAGAGCCGCGAGCGCCTGCTGGCTGACGCTTACCTGCCGCGCGCCGGCGATCCGCTGGCTTGCGGTGAACAGGCCTTTGCGCTCACGCCGGTGGTGCAGCAACTGGAGCATCGCCTCAAGCCCGACATCCGCGAGGGCAAGCTGCCGCCCATGCCGCAGAGCCTGCTGGAGCTCACCGCCTGGAGCGCGCTGGCGCTGGAACGTGGGCTGCTGTCGCCGCAGGAGAAGGAGGCGCTGGACGCCTTCGCGCTCTATGGCCATCAGAGCGTCGCGGTGGATGATTTCGCCGCCGATTTCGACCGCGCCGAGATGGTGGCGCAGGTCGCGGCGCAGTCCTCCTGATACCGGAGGCCGGGCGATGCGCTATCCTGCCGTTTTTCTGCATCATCCACAGGATCAAGCATGAGCGCGCAACCCCGCATCTATATGGCCGGCCCCGATGTCTTCCAGCCCGACTATGCCCAGCACAAGGCGCGCATCAAGCAGTGGTGCGCCGAGCTGGGCCTGGTGGCCCTGTGCCCGGGCGATGATGAAGTCAGCGGCGAAGACAAGGCCGAGGTGGCCCGCCGCATCTACGAGATCAATATCGCCCTGATCGACTCGGCCGATTACGTGGTCGCCAATGTCTGCGACTTTCGCGGCCACGAGCCGGATTCCGGTACCGTCTTCGAGATCGGCTATGCGGTGGGACGGGGCAAGAAGGTCTGGGGCTACAACACGCCCGCGCAGGATCTGCTGAGCCAGGTGCCGCAGGGCGCACCCGGTTACTGCCGCCAGGGTATGCAGATCGAAGACTTCGGCCTGCCGCGCAATCTCATGCTGGTCCATGCCGCCGAACTGGTGCAGGGTGATCTGCGCGACTGCCTGCAACGGGTGGCGCGCTGGCATGCGGGCTGAGTAAGGCCTCCTGCCCCCTACCTCGTCCCAGCAGGGCCGGCGCGGCCCGAACGGCTGGTGCACGATGCCGGCCGGATGGCCTGAACTTTCTTCCCGAGACATTCCCTCTGTGGGCCTTGAACTGTTGGGCATGAAGCTTTTTGCTTCATATGGTTGCAATAAAGATAATAAAAAATATTATTAAGATATATCTTGAAATGCTTGGAATTAAGATATATCTTGGCTATATCGATCGACACGCAGCGTGCGTCAGTCGCTGCCTCAACCACCCGACAAGAAGGAAATACACCATGTTCAAGCATCTGTTTGGCCATCACGGCCAGCCCGGCCACGGCCCCAAGCATCAGCGTGATGACCGCCCGCACCATGGCGGCGGCATGTTCGACGACGATGAGCAGCGCGGTCCGCGCGGTCATCACGGTCCCCACGGCCCCCGTGGCCGCGAGGGCGGCGGTCGCGGTGCGCGCATGTTCGAGCAGGGCGCACTGCGCATCGTCATGCTGCACCTGTTGCAGGAAAAGCCGCGCCACGGCTACGACATGATCAAGGCCATCGAGCAGCTCGTGGGCGGCGGCTACAGCCCCAGCCCGGGCGTGATCTATCCGACCCTGACCCTGCTGGAAGAAATGGGCTATGCCTCGGTGCAAGGCGAGGACGGCGGCAAGAAGCTCTATACCCTCAGTCCCGAGGGCCAGGCTCACCTGGAAGAGAAGGATAACGTGGAGGCGCTGCAGCAGGTGCTGCGCAAGTTCGAGCTGCGTCGCCAGGAGCGTCCGGATGCCGATTCGCCCGAGCTGCAGCGCGCCGTGCAGAACTTCCGCATGGCCCTGCATACACGCCTGGCCAAGGGCAAGCTGGCCCGGGAAGAACTGCATGCCATCATCGACATCATCGACCGCGCCGCCGTGGCGGTGGAACGCGTCTGAGCGCTGGTCCAGCGCGATCCAGGCAAGAGAAGGAAAAGGAAGGAAAAGAACATGAGAGAACACCGCTACCGCATCACCCTGGAACACCTGGCCACGGCCTCGGAAGGGCAGACGCTGCATGAGCCCATCCGCTTCGAGGCGGGCAATCATGATGACATCTTCGGCATCATCGCCCGGCTGCACGGCAATGGCCAGTTCGACAGCGACACCAGCGCGCAGCTGGCGCTGGGCCTCAAGCTATTCAGTGAGGTGATGCTCAAGAACCGCCAGCATCCGCTGTTCGAAGAGATCCAGCCGGCCCTGCGCGCCTTCATCATGAAGCTCAAGTCGCAGGGCAAGCCGGCCGCGCAGTAGACGCGACCGGTGGGCGCCTGCCTTACTGGTTGGCTGGCGCGATCATTTCCGCATAGTCATACAGCGCGCCCAGGATGTCCTGGGTGCGTTCGTCATCGGCCTCTTCCTGCAACTGGTCGATCTGCTCGAACAGTTGCGCAATCGTACGGGCTCCGCCGGCGCCGTCGAACAGGCGGGCGGCGCGATGGTCTTCCCAGTGCTGCGCTTCCTCGGGGCTCAAGGTCTCGGGGAAGTTGCGGGCGCGATAGCGGAACAGGATCTCATTGAGGCGGGCGTCATCGAAGGCCACGCTGGCCGTGGCCAGGGCTTGCGGCGACAGGGCGCGCAACTGGTTCAACTGGCGGCGGTCGCCGTTGCCGATGAAGCCGCCGTACAGGTCTTCATCCACATCCGCCGAGCCTTCGCTCTCGCGCTGGTAGACCTCGCTCCACAGCGGCGTCAGGTCGGGTAGGGCGGCGGCCTTGTCGGCGTGGCGCAGGGCGGCCTCGACATCGATGTCGAGTTCGGCGGCGCGCTCGGCGGAGAGGGTCTTGAGGCTGCCCACCACCATGGGGGACTTGTTCAGATGGATGCTCTTGACCGGCAGGCGCTCCACGCCCTCGGGCAACTGCTCGCGCTTGCTGAAGAGGCGTTCGCGCACGGTGGCCGCGTCCAGGGTGGCCAGTTCGCTGGGATCATGGCGCAGGTCCCAGGCGATGACTTCGTTCTTGTTGGTGGGATGCATGCCCAGCGGCCACATCAGCGCCAGGCAGCCATGCGCGACCGGGAACATGCCGGAGGCGTGCAGGAAGGGGCGCGCCACCGGCAGGCCGATCTCGGCGGCGGCCTTGTCCTTCTTGTACAGGGCCAGGGCGAAGTCGAACAGGCGCGGATTGTTCTGGCGGATCAGGCGCGCCAGGGCGATGGTGGCGCGCACGTCGGAGAGCGCGTCGTGGGCCGCCTCATGGACCAGGCCATTGGCCTTGGACAGATGTTCCAGCTTGAAGCTAACGCTGCCGTCGTCCTTCTTCGGCCACTGTATGCCCTGCGGGCGCAGCGCATAGGTCAGCCGCACCACGTCCAGCAGGTCCCAGCGGCCGCAGCCGTTCTGCCATTCGCGGGCGTAGGGATCGATCAGGTTGCGCCAGAACATGAAGCGGGTGACTTCGTCATCGAAGCGGATGGTGTTGTAGCCCACGCCGATGGTGCCGGGTTCGCCCAGGGTCTGTTCGATCCGGGCCGCGAATTCATGCTCGGGCAGGCCGTGTTCCAGGCAGTGCTGGGGTGTGATGCCGGTGATCAGGCAGGACACCGGGTCGGGCAGGTAGTCCGGCGCGGGCTTGCAGTAGATCATGATGGGCTCGCCGATCTCGTTGAGTTCGGCATCGGTGCGCACGGCAGCGAACTGGGCGGGGCGGTCGCGGCGCGGCACCACGCCAAAGGTTTCGTAGTCGTGCCAGAGGAAGGTGTGATTGGACATCGCAGCAGGCTTCTATGGGAATCGCGCGATTATAGAGCCTAGCGGCGAGATCGCCCTTGTCGGCGGTAGCGCAGCAAGGATCAGCGGGGCATTTTTCGAAGGACTTGGACTCTCTGGAGGCCAGCCGACCTACTGCAATGGCGCGGCGTCGCGCTTGAGGACCTTGCGCATGGCGTCTTGCAGGGTGCCGCTGCGCATCGGTGCGGGGCCGCCAGCAAACTGGATATTGTCGATCACCCAGCCGCGCGCATCGCGCGCCAGCACGACCTTGTCGGTCCATTTGGCTGGCGATTGCAGCTTGGCGTCGCTGAAGATCAGTTCCACGGCGCAGCTGGCTTCGCGCTCCTGCGCTTCGCACTTGACGATGCGGAAGGTCGAGGCGCCGCTGGGGTTGGTGGTGAAGAGATCGCCCTGCACCAGCGCCGGCAGTGGGTCATCGTCCGGACGGGCCGCAGCCTGGGTCACGCGGGCTTCCTCGGCCACCGAGACATCCTTGAGGAGGTCGAACAGCGGCACCGACAGGAAGCGGCGGAAGGTGATCAGTTCCTTGAGCGTGAGCGCGCCGCTGGGGCGGGTGGAGGCATGGGTCTGGTAGAAGTCCTTGACCAGGTCCTTGGCCGCGCTCTCTTCATTGGACGAGCAGGCCGCCAGCAGCAGGCTGGTAGCGAGCACGAGTATCTTGCCGATCCGCTTCAATCCATCTCTCCCTGTGCCGTCCGCTGGAGCGGGCGGCTTGTCATCGGTTTTATCTGGCCGGGCTGCTTGCCACGACGCACGCGCAAAGGGACGGTGCGGCAAACTGCCGCCCGTCCATCGCGCTGTCGGTACTGCCTGCCGGGCGCCTCTGCGCGCTGTCGGGCCCCCCGACCAGCATGTCAGGTGCGATCTTACGCGTTGCACCTCATCCGGAAGCCCGAGAACACATCGCCAAAAAGCCGCCAATTCCGCTCTCGCCTGCCCGGGCAGGGCGAGCCAGGCCGTCTCGCGGCCTTACTGGACCTGGCTGATGGCGTCGGCCAGGGTGTCGGTCAGGTATTCGCGTTGGCTGGACTGGTCGTTGCCGATGAATTCGATGTCGTCGATGCGCCATTGCTGCTCTTCGCGTACCAGCAGGATCTTGTCCTTCCAGGATTCATCGGCGCCATCCTTCTGGTAACGGAAGGCCACCTCGCAGGTGGAGCGCTGGGCGTCGCTGTCGCAGGACTGCACCGCGAAAGAGGTTGCGCCCTCGTAGAGCGAGGTGAACAGGTCGCCTTCGACCAGGGGCGCTGCCTGCGGGCCGGCCACGGCATGGTAGCGCGCCTCGGCCGCCTCGGCCTGGGTCAGCAGGGCTTGCAGGGCGTGGCTGAGCAGCGGTTCGAATTGCTTGAGTTCGTCCGCCGAGGGCAGGCCCGGGGCGTGGTTGTGCAGGTGGATGCGGTAGAAATTGCCGATTACTTCGGCCTGGCGCTGTTCGTCGCTGCTCTCGCTGTTGCAGCCGGACAGCGCCAGCAGCACGCCCAGCGCACAGGCGAGGGCGCGCAGGGCGGCCAGGGCAGGGAGGGGGGAGCGGAGGGAGCGGGGCAGTGTGGTCATCCTGGTCATCCTGGCGCCCGGATGAACGGGCGCTCTTGTCGTGGCGGCGCGGGTCAGAAAACGTGCAACAGCAGTACACGTCCTGGGTACGCGCTTAGTCTGGGCGCCGCCACAAACGTTCCGCGGCGGCGTGCTGGGCCGCTGCGGGGAAGCGGTCAGGGGTCTTAGTCGGAGCCGCTCAGCAGGGCGAAGTGTTCGACCTGCGGGGCGCCGGCGAAGAAGGGGCCGACGATGCCGCGCCATTCGGTGAAGGCGGGCGATTCACGGAAGTCCACGGTGTGGTTTTCCAGGGTGGCCCAGCGCACCATGAGCAGGTAGCGCTCGGGCGATTCGACGCCTTTCTGGACCTGATGGCCGAGATAGCCCTTGGACTTGGCGATGGTTTGCGCGATGCCGCGCTGGATGGCTTCGTCGAATTCGGCCTGCTTGCCGGCTTGGATGCGGATGTCCGCCAGTTCCAGGATCATGTGGGTCTCCTTAGTCTTGAGAGGGCTCCCCGGCGCCGTGGTGCGCCGGTCGGGGCTGCCCGATTATCACATTTTCGGACGCAACCGGCGTTCAATAGAATTTGCGGCGCCGTGAAAAGGGTTCATTCAAGGCGTCATTCGGACACGATGGGCGCATGTTCGAGCTTGTGGGCCATGTCTTCCAGGGTGATTTCGATGGCGCGGGTGCTGATCATGATCTCCCACAGCGAGACCAGCAGCGACAGCACCAGCAGGAACAGGCTCAGGCCGAACAGTACTTCGGCTGCGCGGTTGCGGTCCACGAAGATGAGGAACATGGAAATGGCGCACATGATGAAGCTCGACACCCCCAGCGCCTGCATGTAGCGGGTCAGCACGATGCGCTTGCGCAGGTTGAGGATCTGCCGGATCACCAGGCCGCGCTCGTCGTTCTGGCCCTGGTGCTGCAGATTGCGGATCAGTTGCGCCAGCACCAGGAAGCGGTTGGTGTAGGCCAGCAGCAGCAGCGAGGTGGCGGGAAAGAGCAGGGCGGGCGTGGTGAGGTTGATCATCGACATGGCGTAGCGAAGGCGGGAGCGAATTCTAACCTTTCCCGATGCGCAAGAAACATGCCTGTGAAGGAGGCGGCCCCGTTTGCGCAAACGCCTGTTCCGTTTTGGGGCAGGGGCCGGGTTTGCCGGGGGTTTTTGCACCGTGCGGCGGCAGCAGGAGGCGGGGCCGAATTGTTTTACGGATTTTTTTTGCGGCGGCGGGCGGCAGCAATTGTTATTTGTCCGTTCGCTCAATACACTAGCCCCCGTTTCGTCTCCACGTCCATCCATCAAAACAAATCCACAACGAAAGGGATCTCCATGTCGGGTTCGTATTTCCCCCAATGGCGGTTGCGCCAAAGCACCAACGACGGCCAGGGCGCCGTGATCGCCGCCGATGAGCGGCTGCCGGCCCCGCAGACCCTGGCTATGGGGGTGCAGCACGTGGTGGCCATGTTCGGCTCGACCGTGCTGGCGCCGCTGCTCATGGGCTTCGATCCCAACCTGGCGATCCTGATGTCGGGCGTGGGTACGCTGCTGTTCTTCCTGCTGGTGGGCGGACGGGTGCCGAGCTACCTGGGATCGAGCTTTTCCTTCATCGGCCTGGTCATCGCCGTGACCGGCTATGCCGGTTCCGGCCCCAACACCAACCTGGGCGTGGCGCTGGGCGGCATCATCGCCTGCGGCGCGGTCTATGCCGTGATCGGCCTGATCGTCGCCGGCGTGGGCACACGCTGGATCGAGTCGCTGATGCCGCCGGTGGTGACCGGCGCGGTGGTGGCGGTGATCGGCCTGAACCTGGCGCCCATTGCGGTCAAGGGTGTCTCCGGCAGCAGCTTCGACAGCTGGATGGCGCTGGTGACCATTCTCTGCGTGGGCGGGGTGGCAGTGTTCACCCGTGGCATGTTGCAACGCCTGCTGATCCTGGTCGGCCTGCTGCTGGCCTATGTGCTGTATGCGGTGCTGACCAATGGCCTGGGCCTGGGCAAGCCGATCGATTTTTCCACCGTGGCCAATGCCGCCTGGTTCGGCGTGCCGCACTTTGCCGCACCGGTGTTCCACGCGGGCGCCATGGCGCTGCTGGCCCCGGTGGCCATCATCCTGGTGGCGGAGAACCTGGGCCATATCAAGGCGGTCTCGGCCATGACCGGCCAGAACCTGGATCGCTACATCGGCCGCGCCTTCGTCGGCGATGGCCTGGCCACCATGCTCTCGGGCAGCGTGGGCGGTACCGGCGTGACCACCTATGCCGAGAACATCGGCGTGATGGCCGTCACCAAGATCTATTCGACCCTGGTCTTCGTGGTGGCGGCGGTCATCGCCATCCTGCTGGGCTTCTCGCCCAAGTTTGGCGCCGTCATCCTGACCATTCCTGGCGCCGTGCTGGGGGGTGTGTCGATCGTGGTGTTCGGCCTCATCACCATCTCGGGTGCGCGCATCTGGGTGGAAAACAAGGTGGACTTCTCCAACAACACCAACCTGATCGTGGCTGCCGTGACCCTGGTGCTGGGTGCGGGCGACTTCACCTTGAAGCTGGGCGGCTTTGCGCTGGGCGGCATCGGGACCGCCACCTTTGGCGCCATCATCCTGCACGCCTTGCTCAGGCGTCGCGCTTGATGTTGCGACGGATTGTCGGGCTGATAACAGCCTGACGCCCGTCTGACACCCGGTGCAGGCCGGTCCTTCGGGGCCGGCCTTTTTACTGGATGAGAGGATGCTGACAGGGGAGAGATTTCCGTTGAGCAATCCCGATTTGCTGTCTATACTCTGCGGCGTCGCAGCGAAGCTTTTGAGTGAAATCGCGCCACAACGGCCCTGGGGAAGGAGCCGGGACGCGCCGCTGCCTTTCACCGGGCCTGGCCTGGTTTTCAGGGAAAACACCGCATGAACTCTGTCCTCCGCCTGCCAGCGCTGCTGTGCATTGCGATGCCTTTGCTGTCGGCCTGTCAGCCCGAGTCCGGCAAGAAGGATTACGCCTACTTCCGCGCCAATATCGAGGAGGCCAAGTCGGTCTCCGACCAATGCCAGTTGAATGGCACTTCCGGCATGAACGAGGCCCAGATCAGGGTCTGCGGCGCCGCCCGCGAAGCCTGGGGCAACCGCAACTTCAACTACTGATCCGGCCTGTGCGGTCAAGCGCCGTCATGGCGCTGTCACAAATATGTCAAAGACGGTCGTTAGAATGCCTCGTTCTTTACCGCCTCTCACCGACCTGGCCGCCCATGCACAATCCGCCGGACACCCCGCAAGCCCTGCACCTGCTCTATGAGCCGGCCGGATTCATCTGTGCATTTCGCTTCGAAGAGGGACGCGCGCGCCAGATGAACTGGAACGACCTGGTCGATTACCGGCCCGTCGAGCCCGCCTTCACCTGGCTGCATGTGAAGACCGCTGATGTGAAGATCCAGCACTGGATGCAAAATCACAGCGGCATTCCCGACTACATTACCGAATTCCTCCTCAGCAGCGATACCCATCCCGGCCTGCACGCGACGCCCGACGGCGTCTATGGCACGCTGACCGACATGAAGATGGAGATCGGCGACACCGGCACCGAGAAGGGCGCGCTGCATTTCTACCTGGACCGCACGCGCCTGCTGACGCTGCGCACCCAGCCGCTGTTGTCGACCAATATGCTGCGCCAGAAGGTGCTCGACGGCGGCGACTTCGACAATCCCATGGACCTGTTCGCCGAGCTGCTGCGCTGCCTGGCCGATGGCTTCAATGCGCGCCTGGACAAGCTCAATGACAAGGTCGATGACATCGAATTCTCGGTGCTCTCGGACCGCCGGGCGGAAGACCGCAGCGAGCTCTCCAGCATCCGCCGCCAACTGGCCGAGCTGCGCCGCTATATCGCGCCGGAGCGGCGCATCCTGGCGCAATTCCATCGCCTGCGTCCGTCCTGGGTGCCGCTGGCGGCGCTGGAAGACCTGACCCATGCGCTGGACGAACTCAATGAGTTGCACTCCACCGTGGAAGCGGTCTATGAACGCGCCAAGCTGTTGCAGGAAGAGATCGCCTCGCAGATGTCGGAACAGATGAACCGCAACCTGATGGCGCTGTCGATCCTGACCGCATTGCTGATGCCGGCCACGCTGGTGTCGGGGATCTTCGGGATGAACGTGGCGGGGCTGCCGGGCCTGCATGACGAGGCCTCGTTCTGGATCGTGATGGGAGTGATGGGCGGCCTCGGTGTGGCGACCGTGGCCTTCCTGAGATGGATGAAGATATTCTGACGCCGCTTGCGACCGGATCGGACTGGTCGATCTGGTCGAACTAGTCGCGTGTGGCCATGGCCTCTTCGCTCTCGCGAATGAGCTTGTCGATATCCAGGTTGTCCACCGCTTCCACCTTCAGCGACAGCGGGCGCCACAGTGAATACAGCCACAGGCCGATGCAGCACATGGTGCCCATGAAGAGCGTGATGAAGGCCGACAGGAACAGGCCGATGAAGGGCGAGGCGATCAGGCCGTCATAGCCGATCAGGTGCTTGCCATCCCAGGTGATGGTTTGTGCGCCGAACAGCGAGAGCACGCCCATCAGCGTCGAAAACGGCACCAGCGAAAACGTGGTACCCACGGCCAGCAGCTTGTAGATGGACGACATCGACAGGCGCTGGATCTTGATCTGCTCGAACATGAGCCTTCCCCTTGCTCTGCTGGCGGCGGCTGCCGCCCAGCTGCGCCTTCCCATGGCACGGACGGCTGGCGCGCTGCCGCCCGTGTGGCCCTGTGGCCGAATTCCCCTGGCCGGACCCTCCCGGGTCCGACTTTACCTGTTCGGGCTTACTTGCCCCAGCTGTCCTTGAGCGTCACGGCGCGGTTGAAGATCGGCTGGCCCGCGGTCGAATCGACGCGGTCGGCCACGAAGTAGCCGTGGCGTTCGAACTGGTAGATCTCGCCGGGCTGGGCGGTCTTGAGGGTCGGCTCCAGGTAGGCGGTGATGACTTCCTTGGAGTTCGGATTCAGGGCCGCCAGGAAGTCCTTGCCGCCCGCGTCCGGATGCGGGTCCGAGAACAGGCGGTCGTACAGGCGCACTTCGGTGGCCAGGGCGTGTTCGGCGCTGACCCAGTGCAGGTTGCCCTTGACCTTGTAGTTGGAGCTGCCTTCGGTGCCGCTCTTGCTGTCTTCGAAGTAGTTGCAGTGCACGGCGATGACGTTGCCGTGTTCATCCTTGTCGCAGCCGGTGCATTCGACCACGTAGCCGTAGCGCAGGCGTACCTTGTTGCCGGGGAAGAGACGGAAGTAGCCCTTGGTCGGTTCTTCCATGAAGTCTTCGCGCTCGATCCACAGTTCCTTGGTAATCGGGAAGTGGCGGTGCGCGGTGTCGTGTTCCGGATGCGCGGGCGGATAGACCGGGGCGCTGCAATCGATAGACACGCCTTCCGGGAAGTTGTCGATGATCAGCTTCAGGGGACGCAGCACGGCCACCGCGCGCGGGGCCTTGGGGTCCAGGTCTTCACGCAGCGCGCCTTCGAGCACGCTGAAGTCGATCCAGCTGTTGTTCTTGGAGGCGCCGGTGCGGTCGCACATCAGGCGGATCGCTTCAGGCGTATAGCCACGGCGACGCAGGCCGACGATGGTGGGCATGCGCGGGTCGTCCCAACCGGAGACGATCTTTTCATCGACCAGCTGGCGCAGCTTGCGCTTGCTGGTGATGATGTAGGTCAGGTTCAGGCGGGCGAATTCATATTGATGCGGCAGCGGCTTCTTGAAGAAGCCTTCCTCGGCCAGCTGTTCCAGCAGCCAATCGTAGAACGGGCGCTGGTCTTCGAATTCCAGGGTGCAGATGGAGTGCGAGATGTTTTCCAGCGCGTCTTCGATGGGATGCGCGAAGGTGTACATCGGGTACACGCGCCACTTGTCGCCGGTGTTGTGGTGGGTGGCGTGGCGGATGCGGTAGATGGCCGGATCGCGCAGGTTCATGTTGGGGCTGGCCATGTCGATCTTGGCGCGCAGGATCATGGAGCCGTCCGGATGCTTGCCATCGCGCATTTCCTCGAACAGGCGCAGCGATTCGTCCACCGGGCGGTTGCGCCACGGGGAATCCTTGCCGGGTTCGGTCAGGGTGCCGCGGTTCTCGCGCATCTGCTCGGCGTTCTGCTCGTCCACGTAGGCCAGGCCCTTGCGGATCAAGGCCTGGGCGCAGGCGTACATGACGTCGAAATAGTTGCTGGCGTAATACAGGTGCGACTTGCCTTCATGCTCCCAGGAGAAGCCCAGCCACTTGACCGAGTCCAGGATGGTATCGACGTATTCCTGTTCTTCCTTCTCGGGATTGGTGTCATCGAAGCGCATGTGGCAGCGGCCGGCGTAGTCAGCGGCCAGGCCGAAGTTCAGGCAGATCGACTTGGCGTGGCCGATGTGCAGGTAGCCGTTGGGCTCGGGCGGAAAACGGGTCACCACCTGCGGCAGGGCTTCGCCTTCACGGTTGCTGCGCTGGGCGTAGACGCCCGAGACCAGGTCGGATTCGATGATGCCGCGCAGGAAATTGGTGGAGGGGGCAGGGGTATGTCCGTTTTTCAGTTCGTTGCTCATGAGATGAATCGGGGGAGGGGGCCTGTTTATTCAGATGGCCTGCATTTTACCTTACGCGCCCGGTTTCATCGGCCCGTGCGCCCGCTCCGGGCGCATTTTTTGCCGCCAGTGGCGCGCGGGCTGCCGTTTTCTTGTTACAGATGATACGGCTCTGCATGACATGTCATGGTCTTGCGCTGGCAACCTGCCTGCGTGGATGGGCGCTTTGCCTGGTCCCGTAATCAAATTGAATCTGGGAGAGATCATGAAATCGTGGCTCAAGCTCATCGTCGCCGCCGCTGTCGCAGCGGCCACCTTGTCGGCCTGCGTGGTGGTGCCGGCCGGGCCGCCGCAGCCACATTACTACCGTCCGTACTACGGGCCGGGCTACTACTATGGCCGTTGAGGTTGACGGTCTTACATCTGCCTGAACAGCGGGGCGAACAGCCGGCTCACGGCCAGCCTCTCGGGCCGGCCATGCAACTGCAGGGAGAGCTTGCCGGCCTCGTCGCGCACGGCGGCCTCCACCTTGCGCACCTGGACCACGGTGCCTCGGTGGATCTGCCAGAACTGGCCCGGGTCCAACTGCGGGATCAGTTCGCGCAGGCTGGTGCGGATGAGCGCCTGGCCATCGGCGGTGACGACGTTGACATACTTGTCGGTGGCTTCAAAGTAGATTACCTCTTCCACCGGGATCAGGCGGGTGCGGTTGCCGACGGCGGCGCGGATGATCTCCAGACGCGCTGGCGGCGTAGCGGGGACGGGGCTGTCGGCACTGACCAGTTGGCGTAGCTGCGCCAGGGCCTGTTCCAGGTGCTGCTCCTGGCTGCGGGCGGCGCGTTGCGCCAGCAGTTCGCGCAGACGCTGCACGGTCTTGCCCAGGCGTTCCTCGTTGACCGGCTTGAGCAGGTAATCGACGGCGGCCCGCTCGAAGGCTTCCAGCGCATGCTCGTCATAGGCCGTCACAAAGACGACCAGCGGGAAGGGCCGTCGGTCCGGCCATTGCTCGGCCAGCTCGCGCGCCACCTCCAGGCCGTTGCGACCGGGCATGCGGATATCCAGGAAGAGCACGTCCGGCAGGCTTTCCAGCGCCATCTCCAGGGCCTGCAATCCATTTGCCGCCAAGCGCGGTGTTTCCAGTTCCGGCCAGCAATGTTGCAGGGTGTTCTGCAGGGCACGCGCCAGCAGGGGTTCGTCTTCGGCGATGAGGGCGGACACGGGCATGCTGGGTGCTCCAGGGCTTACAGCTCGGGCGAGCGGCCCGCTTTGCCGCTGCGGTGGGCGTTCTTGAGCGACTTGAGCGGGATGGTGATCTGCGCCATGGCACCGGCCGGGACGTTGTGGGTGATGATCAGCTCGGCCAGCGGGCCGTAGAGGGTGGACAGCCGCTCGCGGATGTTGTCCAGCCCGAAATGCATGCCGATGACCGGTTCCTTCTGCGCGGGCGGCTGGTTCAGGCTCACGCTGGTGGGCAGGCCCACGCCGGTGTCGAGCACGCTCAGCACCAGCATGTCGTTGTGGACCGCCGCGCGTACGGTGCAGTTGCCGCCGTCCACCTTGGGTTCCAGGCCATGCTTGATGGCGTTTTCCACCAGCGGCTGCAACAGCATTGGCGCCAGGCGCAGCCGGCCCAGGTGCGACGGCAGTTGCAGCGTATAGGACAGGCGCAGGCCCATGCGCAGCGACATCAGGCCCAGGTAGGCCTTGATCAGGTCGAATTCCTGTTGCAGCGAGCAGCTGTCGGCGCGCGAGGCCGACAGGGTGGTGCGCAGGTATTGCACCAGCTGGTTGAGCATCAGCTCGGCCTGCAGCGGATCGGTGCTGATGAGCGATTGCAGGGTAGCCAGGGTGTTGAACAGCATGTGCGGTTCGATCTGCGCCTGCAGGGTCTGCAGCTGGGCCAGCACGGCATGCTTCTCGACTTCGCTGGCGTGGGCCTGGAGGGTGGCCATCTTCTGGCGATTCCAGAAGAACACGGTGGCGCCAAAGCAGACCAGGAAGGTCAGCACCATGACCGCAATGATGTTGTCGCTGTGCTCGGGCATCAGACTCACGATGGGCTGGCCCAGCAGCAGGGTGGCCAGCACCCGTCCCAGCAGCACCGCCAGCGGCGCCAGCACGGCCAGCAGCACGGCGAAGCCGAGCTTGTTGGGCTCATCGTCCCCCCAGATCAGCAGGCGCGCGCCATTGATCAGCAACATCGCCAAGAGGCCGATGCACATCGATATCTGCAGGTTTTCATAGAAGCCGTCGCCGATGCGCAGCAGGTAGGTCACGGCCAGCGCGCACATCAGGTTGATCAGCAGCGTGGGCAGCAGGGCGCGGGCCAGCTCGCGCAGCAGCAGGATGAGACGGGGTGGAACGGAAGTGTCTGGTGAAATCATGCGTGTGGTCTGGGAGTGCGGGCGGGCCGCCGAGGGTGCAGGCCCGTCAGCGGCGGCGCAGTTCGCGCGCGATCATCGCCTGCCTGATGCCGGCGGGAAAGCGTGCGAATACGCTCAAGGCGTGGAATAGTACCCCGATTCCCCAGCCAAGTAGAGGCCCCAGGCTCCACCAATGGTCTTGATGGTCCAGCAGATTGAGCAGGACCAGCCCGGCATTGACGGCCAGGTAGACCGCCAGGTGGCGCAGGAAGCCCAACTGCCGGGCCACCCGGCGCTCGGCGCAGGCGTAGTCAGGATCGGTCGGGGCAGGGGTGGGGGCGATGTCGGTCATGATGATCTCGCTGAGCAGTGAAGGAATGGGGCCAGCATGCCTGTGCGCGCCCGGCCGCGCCAGCGTGCTGCGACCAACGGTCGGTCCGGGGCGGTGGAATGCTTGTGGTCGGGCGTGAACTGCTCTACCTTATGCGGCCATCGGACTTTCCTTCACCTGGACGGAGAACATCATGTGGCCCTATCCCAAGATCCTGGCCCATCGCGGCGGCGGCACCCTGGCCCCGGAAAATACCCTGGCCGGCTTTCGCGCCGGGCTTCAATACGGTTATCGGGCGGTCGAGTTCGACGTCATGCTCACCCGCGACGAAGTCCCCATCCTCATGCACGACCCAGAGCGCGGCCGCACGCTGCCGGGCAGCGGCAAGATCGCCGAGACCGACTGGGCCGTGCTGCGCGAACTCGATGCGGGTGCCTGGCGCGATCCGGTCTTTGCCGGCGAACGCCTCTGTACGCTGGAGCAGGCGCTGGACTTCTGCCAGGAGCACGGCATCTGGATGAACGTCGAGATCAAGCCGGCCATGCCAGAGGCCGCCCGCCGCACCGCCGAGCTGACCGCGCAGGCGGTGGCGCGGCGTTTCGCAGGGAGGACGGGCGCGGCGCTGCCGGTGCTGTCTTCGTTCTCCTTCGAGGCCCTGCTGGCGGCCCAGGAAACGGCGCCGCAACTGCCGCGCGGCTTCCTGGTGGATGTGATCCCGGATGACTGGCAGGCGCGGCTGGCGCAATTGCAGGCCGTGGCGCTGCATACCAACCACAAGCACCTCACGCCGGCTCTGGCGGCCAGCGTCAAGGCCGCCGGCTACGGGCTGTTCTGCTACACCGTCAACGAGACGGCGCGTGCCGCCGAGATCGCTGGCTGGGGCGTGGACGCCTTCTGCACCGACCGTATCGATCTGATCCCGGCGGATCGCAACTGATCACTGGTGATCGTGCAGCTTGGAAATGAACCGGAAATGATGCTCTTACCGTGGGACTGAATCGCGGCGCGCTGGCTATGATTTGTCTACGGGGAGAACAACTGGAGGGCAGTCGACAGTTGTTGTCAACGTGGCGTAAAAAGTTTGCGTTAAGGATGCACAAGGCCGGCGCCCGTGAGCACGCCGGTGGACTTGTGGAAGCACACAACACTGAGAGATAGAGGAAAACGATGAAGATCAACAAACTGCTGGCTGCCGTACTCGTCGCCGCCTTCGCCATGCCGGTC
>Ga0207667_10000205_pt1 | contig 84053 bp, 89 predicted proteins | sample KBSCornC52_FD_184301 | JGI IMG/M metagenome (GOLD analysis project Ga0207667, IMG submission 184301) | Corn rhizosphere microbial communities from Kellogg Biological Station, Michigan, USA - KBS Corn C5-2 (SPAdes) (version 2) | ecosystem: Host-associated > Plants > Roots > Rhizosphere > Soil ... | reverse complement strand
GCGACAACCTGCGCGGCGAGAAGATCGACGTCATCCGTTGGGACGACGATCTCCAGACGTTCATCATGAACGCGCTCGCGCCGGCCAAGGTCATCAGCGTCGAGCTGTTCGAAGACGACGGCGTCGCGCTGGTGGTCGTGCCCGACTATCAGCTCTCGCTCGCGATCGGACGCGAAGGCCAGAACGTGCGCCTCGCGGCGCGCATCTCGGGCTGGCGCCTGGACATCGCGGCCGAGTCCGAAGCCGACGAATCGCGCGAACGCTACCTGGCGGAGCGCGCCGAGCGCCCGGCCGAGGGAACCGAGGCGACCGCCGAGGCGGAGCCCGGCGAGGAGACCGAAGGCGAGGAAGAGCTCGATCTGGACGCCGACCTGTTCGCGGATCTCGAGGCGATCAAACGCACGCGCCTTGGGAGCGAATAGCCCGCACCTTCCGACCCGTACTTGCGTGGGGTGCCGCCGCCGGCGGCCCCAGCGCGAGATGGTCCGGTTCGTCCGGGCGGGTACCGGCTGGCAGGCCGATCCGCCCAGGGGGCGGCGCCAGGAGGGCCGGGGCGTCTACCTCTGCTCGGCGGAATGTTCCGCCCGGGCAACAAAAAACAAGCGATACCCGGGCCTCGCAGCCGCAGGCGTCGAAACCGTGTTCCAAGGTAGTAATAACGATGACCATCTACAGCAATGAATAACGTCGACCATGCTTCGTAAGGGCTCGCCCTGCGGAGTGTGCGGTCGTGCCCGTGGCGCGATCGTAAGGTAACTGCGTGGACCCCGTTTCGGGGCTCGCGCGTGTGTGCGCGGCACCGATTCGAAAGGGATACAGCAGACCTTGCCCACCGGAAAAGTCAAGATTTTCGAGCTCGCCAAAGAAGTCGGGCTCACCTCAAAAGATCTCATCACGTTCTTCAACGAACGCCTCCCCGGACGGGTCGAGGCGAAGAACGCCCTGAGCGTCGTCCCGGATGCCATCGCGGACGCCGTCCGCAAGGCATTGGTCAAGAAGGTCGCCCCGGCTGCCCCTGCGGCCGCCAAGGCGCCGGCCGCGAACGCTCCCGCGCCCGAGGCCGCCGCGCCGGCCGAGGCCGCCAAGCCCGCCAAGAAGGTCGCCGCGCCCAAGCCGGCCGCGCCCGAGGCGCCGATCACCAAGCTCAAGCCGGTCACCGGCGCCGCCGTACCGCGCACGACGCGGGCCAAGGCCGCCGAGCCCGTCGCCGCCGCACCCGAAGCCGTCGCGCCGGTCGCCGCTGCGCCCGAAGCCGCGGCCCCCGCCGCTGCCGCTGCTGCTGCTGCTGCCGCGCCCGCCGTCTCGGCCGCTCCGCCGGAAGCCCCGGCCGCCGCCGCACCGGCTGCCGCCGCCCCGGTCGCAACGCCCAAGCCGCGTCCGCTGGCGCCCAAGCCGCCGGTCGTCGACGCGCCGATCGTCCGGCTCAAGCCGGTCCCGGCCGGCCAGTCCTCGATCCGCCGCCCGGCCCCGCCGCCGACCACCACCGCCTCGGCCGAGCCCGGCCCGCAGACCGGTCTGCCCGGCCGCCCCGGCGTCGCCCCGCGACCCGGCATGGCGATGCCCGGCCAGGCCGCCAAGCCCGGCGCCCCGATCCCGCGCGGCAACGGTCCGCTCACGCCGGCCTCCGGCCGGCGTCCGGTCGGCAACGGTCCGTTCCGTCCGCTCGCCCCCGGCCAGCGCCCGATGTCGGCCGGACCGACCAGTCCGACCGACGCCCCGTCGCCGTCGTCCGGCAGCGGCCGTCCCGGCGACCGTCGCCGCGCCGGCGAAGACAAGTCGCTCTCCAAGAAGGATCGCGAGACCGAGATGCTGCTCGAGAAAGAGCGGCAGCGCAAGCGCAAAGAGGCGGCCCAGCCGGCTCCGCAGCGCCAGCTCGAGACGATCGAGATCCCCGATCTTCTGACCGTCCAAGAACTCGCGACCTCGATGATCGTCCCGGTCAAAGACGTCATCACCGAACTCTTCAAGACCGGCACGATGGCGACCATCAACCAGAACATCAGCAGCGACATCGCGATCGGTATCGCCAAGAAGTTCGGCTTCAACGCGGTCGTCAAAGAGGCCGGCGAAGAAGTCACGGTCGAGCAGGAAGAAGACAAGCCCGAACTGATGACGCCGCGCGCGCCGGTCGTGACCGTCCTCGGCCACGTCGACCACGGCAAGACCTCGCTGCTCGACAAGATCCGCAGCGCCAACGTCGCCAGCGGCGAAGCCGGCGGCATCACCCAGAAGATCGGCGCGTACACCGTCAAGCAGAACGATCGCGAGATCACCTTCATCGACACACCGGGTCACGAGGCGTTCACCGCCATGCGCGCCCGCGGCGCCAAGGTCGCCGACGTGGCCATCCTGGTGGTCGCCGCCGACGACGGCGTGATGCCGCAGACGCGCGAGGCGGTCTCGCACGCGCAGGCGGCCAAGATGCCGATCGTCGTCGCGATGAACAAGATGGACAAGCCGGACGCCAATCCGGACCGTATCAAACAGCAGCTCGCCGAACTCGGCCTGCAGTCCGTCGATTGGGGCGGCACGATCGAGATGGTGCCCGTCTCCGCCAAGTCCGGCGACGGCATCGCCAAGCTGCTCGAGACGGTGCTGCTCGAAGCCGACATCCAAGACCTCAAGGCCAACAAGAACCGCCGCGCGACGGGCATCGTCATCGAGTCGCAGCTCTCCAAGGGCCGCGGCGCGGTCGCGACCGTGCTCATCCAGAACGGCACCCTACGCACCGGCGACGTGGTCGTGGTCGGCGGCACCTTCGGCAAGGTCCGCGCGCTGATCGACGACAAGGGCAAACAGGTCAAGAAGGCCGGCCCCTCGACCCCGGTCGAGGTGATGGGTCTCTCCGACGTCCCGTCGGCCGGCGACACGCTGATGGTCGTCTCCGACGAACGCGTCGCGCGCGAAGCCGCTCAGAAGCGTTCGTCGCGTCGCCGCGACGTGCGCATCGCCGACGGCGGCGCCACCAAGGTCTCGCTCGAGTCGTTCATGGCGATGCCGACCGAAGGCAAGAAGACGCTCAACATCGTCGTCAAGGCCGACGGGCAGGGATCGATCGAGGCGCTCCGTCCGCGCATGGAGCAGCTCTCGAGCGAAGAGGTCGAGATCCGCGTGATCTACGGCGGCGTCGGCGCGATCTCGCCAAACGACGTCAACCTGGCCAGCGCCTCGAACGCGGTCCTCATCGGCTTCAACGTGCGGCCCGACGAGACGGTCAAACGTCTGGCCGAGAACGAAGGCGTCGATCTGCGCTTCTACCAGGTCATCTACAACATCGAAGACGACCTCAAGAAGGCCATGACGGGCATGCTCGCGCCGGTCGAGCGCGAGACCGTCTACGGTCACGCCGAGGTCCGGGCGATCTTCAAGGTCAGCAAGGTCGGCACGATCGCGGGTTGCTACGTCAAGGACGGCAAGATCGTCCGCGGCGCCAGCGTCCGCGTGCTGCGCGACTCGGTCGTCATCTTCACCGGCGAGATGGAATCGCTCCGCCGCGTCAAGGACGACGTCAAGGAAGTCGCCGAGGGCTACGAGTGCGGCATCCAGATCGCGCGCTTCGGCGACCTCAAGGAAGGCGACATCATCGAAGCCTTCGTCATCGAGAAGGTGGCGGCGGAACTTCCCGTCGCCTAGGCAGGGGTCAATGAAACAGCAGAGACTAGAGAAGATCAATCACGAGATGCAGCGCGTCATCGGCACGCTGATCACCACCGAACTGCGCGATCCCCGGCTGGGATTCGCGACGGTGACGCGGGTCGAGGTGAGCGACGATCTCAAGCACGCCAAGGTCTACACCTCGGTAATCGGCGACCGGCACGTGGCGCGCCAGACGCTCGACGCGCTCGGCCACGCCGCGGGCTTCCTGCGCGGCGAACTCGGCCACCGTATCGACCTGCGCTACACGCCCGAACTGACGTTCGTCGAAGACCGCTCGGCGGAGAAGGCGATCGAACTCGCCAAGACGCTGCGCGAGCAGGCCGAACGCACCGCGATCCTCACGCCCACGCCGGCCCCGGAGGCCGACGCGTGATCGAGAGCGGCGTCGAGAACTCGACGACCGACGAGGTCGTCGCCGAACTGCGCAAGCGCGACGCCTTCGTGATGGTCTCGCACGTCAAGCCCGACGGCGATACCCTCGGCGCCGGCCTGGCCCTGGGCGTCGCGCTGCGGCGGATGGGCAAGCGCGTCCACTACTTCCAGCAGGACCCGGTCCCGCGCAACCTGCGCTTCTTGCCCGAGACGCAATACGTCGCCCGCGAGATCCCGGACGACCTCCCAGCGGATACGCTCTGGGTCTTCTGCGACATGAGCGACACCGCGCGCGCCGGCGAGTATCTGCCGGCGCTCGATCGCGCCAACATGCTCGACATCGACCACCATCTGGGCAACACCCACTTCGGCGCGTTCAACTACGTGATCCCGACCGAGTGCTCGACCGGCACGACGCTGATGCATCTGCTGCGCGGGTTGGGCTCCGAGATCGACAAAGACATCGCCACCTGCATCCTGACGACCATCATGACGGATACGGGCGGCTTCATGCACAGCAACACGACGCCCGAGGTGCTCGAACTCTCGGCCGAGCTGATCCGCAAAGGCGCCGATAAAGAGCTGATCACCGAGGAGATCTTCTCGAACAAGCGGCCGGCCGCGATCGCCCTGCTCGGCAAGGTGCTCGATGCGATGCGGTTCGGCCACGACGGGCGCTACTGCTACTCGTACGTCGACGAAGCGATGCTGGCCGCCACCGGCGGCGACGGCGAGGATATCGAAGACGTCGTCAACGTCCTGCGCGGCATCGAAGGCGTCGAGGTCGCGGTGCTCTTCAAAGCGTTCGACGGCGAGGTCCGCGCGAGTCTGCGTTCCGGCGGTCGCGTCAACGTGCAGGCCGCGGCCGCGCGTCTGGGCGGCGGCGGACACTTCCGCGCTTCGGGCCTCACCTACCCCGGCACGCTCGCCGAAGCGATCGCCGCCGTCGACGCGGCCCTGACCGCCGAAGGCCTTTAGCTCCGCGCGCATGACCTACGTCGCGGGCGCGTTCCTGATCCTGTTCGGCGGCGCCGCGTCGTGGCTGCTCGCGACGCGCTTCCCCAAGGCGACCTTCACCCGCATCGGTTACGGCATGATGACGGCCGGCGGGGTGCTGGCGATCGTCTGGGCGGCCGCCGGCCTGCTGGCGTTCGGCGTCGCGGCCGTCGTGATCCTCACGTTCGGCGGCCTGATCGGTATCGTCGGCGCGCTGCGCAAAGAACTCCGCTTCGACCTACCGCGATGAACGCGCTCGGGTTCGTCAACGTCTTCAAACCCGCCGGTCCGACCTCCGCGCAGATCGTCGCGCGGCTGCGCCGGATCTACGGGCTCTACTCGGGCGACCGGAAGATCGCGGTCGGACATCTGGGGACGCTCGATCCGCAGGCCGCCGGCGTGCTGCCGATCGCGATCGGCAAGGCCACCCGCCTGATCCCGCTGCTCGTCGATCAGCGCAAAGCCTACGCCTGCACCCTCGTGCTCGGACGGTCGACCGATAGCGGGGACGCCGTCGGGCAGACGGTCGCGCGCGCGCCGGTTCCGCCGGACTGGGAGAAGCGTCTGCTTGCGGCCGCGGCCGGATGCACCGGCCGCATCCTGCAGATCCCGCCGATGTACTCCGCCGTCCACCACGAAGGCAAGCGTCTCTACGAACTCGCGCGCGAGGGCAAGACGGTCGAGCGCAAGGCGCGCCAGGTGACGATCTATGCGCTCGACGTGCTCGGCACCGAGGCGCCGTTCACCGCGCGTCTGCGGATCGCGTGCGGCGAGGGCACGTACGTGCGTACGCTGTGCGAGCAGATCGGCGAAGGCGTCGGCGTTCCCGCGCACATGGGCACGCTCGTCCGCGAGGCCTCCGGCCCGTTCGTGCTCTACGAAGCGCGGACGCTCGAAGAGATCGCCGACGATCCGGACGGCGCGCTGATCCCGCCTGAGCACATCATCCCGTTCCCCACCATCGTGCTGGATCTCAAGGCCTCGTCGGATTTCCGCGCCGGGCGGGTCGTGCCGCTGCCGCAGGGCGCCGGCGCGCAGCACGTCTTCGTGCGCGACGAGACGCGCGTGCTGGTCGGCGTCGGTGAAGCCCACGGCGCCCTGCTCGCGCCGCGGAAGGTGTTCGTGTGAGGATCGCGCGCGAGACGTTCCGCGATCTGGACCGGCCGCTGGTCGTGGCGATCGGCTTCTTCGACGGGCTGCATCGCGGACATCAGGCCTTGCTGCGCGCGATGCGTTCGCTGCGCAAGCCGGGCTGGCGCGCGGGCGTGCTCTCGTTCGAGCGGCACCCGGCCGCGTTCTTGCGCCCCGGGACGGAGCCGCCGCTGATCACGACGCCCGACGAACGCCTGCGGCTGTTCGCCGAGAACGGCGTCGAAGAATGCTTCATGGTGCCGTTCGATGCGGCCGTCGCGAACCTGACGCCCGAAGCGTTCATGCACGACGTGCTGATCGCCCGTCTGGGGGTGCGCGGCGTGGTGACCGGCTCGACCTTCCGCTTCGGCCACAAACGCGCCGGCGACGCGCAGACGATGGGCGCCTACCTCGCGCGCCACGACGTCGCGTACGTTCCGCTCGAGAACCTCTCCGACGCGGGCGAGCGCATCTCGTCCACCCGGATCCGCGGCCTGATCGCGGCCGGCGAGACCGCACGCGCGGACGAGCTGCTCGGCCACGCCTATCAGATCCGCGGCGTGGTGGTGCGGGGCGAAGGACGCGGCGCCGGACTCGGTTTCCCGACCGCCAACGTCGCCCCGCCCGCCAAGCTGCTCCCGAAGGACGGCGTCTACGCCGCTGCCGCTCGTCTGGACGGACGGGACTACGCGTCGCTGGTCTCGATCGGCACGAATCCGACGTTCGGCGCGAACGAGCGCACGGTCGAGGCCTGGCTGCGCGACTTCCGCGGCACGATCTACGGCTGCGAGCTGGCGCTGCGCGACTTCCGGTTCGTCCGCGACCAGCGCACGTTCGCCGGCAGTGACGAACTGGTGGCACAGATGCGGGCCGATACGCTCGCGGTGCCGTATCCATCCTTCGGCTCGTAAGATCTCCCGCTAGAAAGGCTCGCATGAAACGCGTCGTCGCCGCCCTCGCCATCGCCGCCCTCGCCGGATGCGGAGGCGCGAGCGGTGGATCCACCACCGCCGCCGCGGGGACGCAGGGCGGGCCGGCGCCGGCGTTCAGCCTGCCGACCTCGACCGGCGGCACGCTCGCCTCGACGTCGCTCAAAGGCAAGCCGGTCTACTTGAACTTCTTCGCGAGCTGGTGCGGCCCGTGTCAGGAAGAGGCCACCGACGTCGGCAAGCTGGCGCGCAAGTACGCCAAGGCCGGCCTGGTCACGGTCGGCGTTGACGAGTTGGAGAGCCCGTCCAAGGCGGAGCAGTTCCGCAAGGACCACGACCTGCCGTATCAAGCCGTGGTCGACCCCGGCACGCTGCGCGACGCCTACAACGTCAACGGCCTGCCCGTCCACATCTTCATCGATCGCAACGGCACCATCGCGACGTTGCGGGTCGGCGAGATGAGCAAAGAAGAGATCGATATCGCCCTGCGCGACCTGGTCGCGAAGACCTGAAGAGGCGCGCGCCGGTCACGGTGACGTTTACAAGAACGTGATCGCCAGGGCGACCACGAGCAGTCCCAGGAGCGCGAGCGGCGCGACGGCGTAACGCGGCATGCCGGAATTCTACGACCGCGGGCGATCCGGCGTCATAAGAAAGTCCTCAAACCGCGGCCGAGAGTAGGGTTTCCCCTACTTCCGGGTCCGGGCCGGGTCGGCCATGCTGGGATCGGAACTCGCCGATCCGAGCAAGGAGCCTGCCGTGGAACGTCACCTGAAGAACGCGCCTCGCGTCGTCGCACTGACGCTGGCCGCAAGCGTCGCACTCGCCTCGTGCGCCGGCGGTGCCGGCGGCGGGGGAGTGATCCCGCCGGGCGGCGGCGCCACGTCTCCACCCTCGGGCGACCCATCCATCGGCACGCGCGCCGGCACGATCCAGCTCCCGGCCGGCAGCCGCGTCTCGATCTCGTCGCTGCGGGTCAGCGACAGTCTCGGGCAGACCGGCGTCGCGATGAGCGGCGGCTTCGTCGTCCCTGCGTTCGCAAGCGGCCCGCAGTTCACGCAGGTGACGGACGCGAGCGGAACGCCGCTGATGGCGGGCTTCTTGAGCGCTTCCGAACCGGCCATCAACGCCCATACGACCGCCGAGGCGCTCGTCTATTTCGCCGGCGGGCTGTTCTCGCTGCCGAGCGGCTTGCAGCAGACGGCTTACGACAAGATCGCCGGCGCGCCGGGATTCGCCGCCGTCGAGGCGGCCGTCTCGGCGGACGTCGCGGCGGGCGGCTCGTTCGTGCAGACGGGGCCGGCGCTTTCATCGTTCGTCGCGACGCTCAATGCGGGAGCCGCTCCGCATCGCGTTCCCTCCGCGATGGCCCCGGCCGACCTGCTGGTCGACCCGGGCAACGAGCAGAGCGGCATCACGGTGCTCAATGCCTCACCGGTGCAGGTGAACTTCCGCAACACGCTCCGGCGCATGGCACTGGCGTACGTCGATCAGGTCTCGTACGGCAGCGCGGGCGGCGCGAGCACGACGATCGTGCCTGCCCCGATCGCCGACGTCGTGCCGGCCGCTATCCCGATCGATTCGTCCTTGAATCCGGCGAGCGCCTGGGCGGCGCTCTCCACGTGCGCGGTCCCGTGCGTTCCCGCGACGACGCCCCTCAAGAGCTTCAACGGCACGCTGACCGACCTCATGTACGGCAACTCCGCCTTCGCGGAGATCGCGACGCCCAGCCTGACGCTGCCGCTGGTGCCGGGGGCCGCGTGGACGCGCTACCGCATCGTCTTGGTCGGACCGGGTGCGGGCGCAGCGCACCTCTCGGTTCCGCTCACGCCCGAGCAGGCCGCCGGCCAGCAGCTCGTCTCGGAGTACTTCGTCTTCGCGCACCTGCTCGTTCCCCTGCTCACCGGCGTGCTGTTGCCGATCGGCGCGAATCTGACCGACGCGCCGGATCTGAAGGCGCAGGCGGCGGTCTTCGCCGATATGGTCTCGATCGTGCTTTCGTCGGCTCCCGACATCGCGGTCGCCGCCCGCGAGGGCGATCTCGGATTGGCCTTGACCCGTGCGATGACGGCGATCCGTTCGAGCTCCACCCTGCGCACCCAGCTGATCGGCGATATCCTCGAACTGGCGTACAACGGCTCCAAGCTCTATTTCGACGGCACCGGCTACCTCAACTCGGCGACCGTCGCCGAGGAGTTCTCCGGAACGCTTATGCGGACCACCGGCGCGGTCGATATCCTGCTCCAAGGCTTCGACGCGTCGGTCGTCGGCCGCGCGCTCGCGACGTCGAACTCCGCCGACGAAGTGACGGTGTATGCCGTCCCCGCGAAGGTGACGCTCTCGCCCGCCGCTTCGACGATCGACAACGATGCGGGCGTGCACCTGACCGCGAGCATCCCGTCGGCGGCCGGATCCGGCCTCGCGCTGACGTATGCCTGGCAGAACACGGCGGCGTTCGGACACTTCCGCGATCTGGGCGGAACGAGCGGCGTCGATACGTTCAACTCGACCGTCAACGAAGGCATCTACACCGCCAATCACACCGGCCACGGTACCGATACGCTGACCGTCACCGTCATCGCGCTCGACAGCAGCGGCGATAAGATCGAACGCGTCCCGCTGGGCTCGGGCAGTGCGACCGTCAGCATCGCCACGCCGGATCCCGGCAGCGTCGGCGATCCGCCGCAGAACCTTCCGCAGTCCCGATGCGCGTCGATGGCCCTCGCGCCGCACGTGGTCTCGGTCGGCGGGACGTTCACCGGTACGACCTCGGCGCCGCACCCGGAATCGTGCGGCGGTGGGACCGTCACCTGGAACTGGTCGACCGCCGGCGGCGTGAGCATCGTATCCGGGTGCGGCGCGAGCGAGACGTCGTGCACGCTGCGGGGCGCGAGCCCGACCGGCCTTCCCGGCAACCGGTACGTGCAGCTCTGCCTGCGAGGAAGCAGCACGCAGGGCGGGTGGACGTCGTGCGACTACTACGCGGTCAAACCATAGCCGCCGGGCCTCGAGCGCGTTCGTCGTTGCTGGCCGAGCGCGCGGGGCGCGCGGTCGGCGACGTGCTGATCGTGCGCGTCCCCGATGCGGGCGCCTATCTGTGCCGGATCACGAGCGTCGCGGTCAAGCGCTTCCGCGACGTCGATGCGAGCGACGCCTGGCTCGAGGGGATCGGCGACCGGAGTCTGGAGCGGTGGGTGTGCGAACGTTCACTCGCGTTCGCGCGCCGGGCGGCCGAGCTCGGGTGCCGATTCGACGAGGACTCCGACGTCGTCTTGGAGCGCTTCGTCCTAGTCGAGCAGACGCGCGACGTCGCGGGCGAGGGCGGCGAGATCGTCGCCGAGCGGGTCGAGCCGCGAGGCCAGTCCGGCCTCGGCGGGCGGTAACGTCCGGGCCAGCACCGCCGCGGCCGTCGTCCGGAAGGGTGCGTCGCCCGCGCGCGAGAGGTCGAGAAACGCTCGGGCCGCGGCGTTCCGCGCCAACCCGAGATCGCCCCGCGCTTCTTCGCGTTCGGCAAGCGTGATGCGGGCGCGCGCCAGGCGCGTCTGGGCGCCGAGCCGTTCGAGCGCGTCGACCGCGCGGCGGGCGTGATCGACGGCGCGGTCGTGGTCGGCGTCCAGCCCGTAGGCCTCCGCCAGATTGATCAGCGCGATCGCCTCGAGCAGACGGTTGTCGAGGAGGCGCGCGATCGCCAGCACTTCCGCGAACATCGCGGCGGAGGCCGCCGGCGTCGGCGCGAGCATCGCGAGGGCGATCAAGGCGGTCGCTTCGGAACGCTTCATCCCCAGTTCGCGCGTCAAGCCGAGGGCCCGCGTGAGCGGCGCTTCCGCGGCCGCATCCGAGCGGGCGGCGTGGCAACAGCCGACGGCGAGCAAAGCCAAGGCCAGGTCGCGGGCCTCGGTGTGCTCGTCGCACAGGGCGAGGGCGCGTTCGGCCGCGTCGAGCGCGGTCGCATAATCGCCGGCGATATCGTGGTAGCGGCTCCACGCCAGGAGCAGACGCACGCGTTCGGCCCGGCTGCCCTCGCGTTCCAGCGCGACCGCCCGTTCGAGGAACGGACGCAGCTCGGATTCGCGTCCGACCTCGTTCCACAGGCGAGCCGCGACCGCCGCCAGCGCGATGCCCACGCTCGTATCGCCGGCGCGCGAGAAACACCAGCGTAAGGCGCCCTCGACGTTGGGGAGCTCCTCGCGCAGCGGCGCCAGCCAGGCTTCGATCGGCATGTCGAACCAGGTCTCGTGGGCGCGCTCCAAGACGGCGCGATAGTGCTCGGCATAGGCTCCGAAGGCGCCGGGCTCTTCGCCTTCGGCGCGCAGCAGCGCGAGCGCGACGTCGCGGACGACGCGGAGCATGCGGTAGCGCCCGTCCGCCAGCCGCTCGATCAGCGAGGTGCGGTGGAGGAGGGCCAGCGCGGCTTCGGCGCCGGTTCCGAACGCGCCGGCCACGTGCGCGGTCGCGAACGATCCGTCGAAGATGGCCACGCTGCGGCAGAACCTGCGCGCGCGTTCGTCCAGCGTGCCGTAGCCCCACTCGATCATCGCGTCGATCGAGCGATGTCGCAGGGTCGCGCTCGGATCGTCGGTCTGCAGGACGCTCGCCGACGACGCGAGCGCCTCTTCCAGCTCCGGCAGCGTCATGTCGTACAGCCGGGCGGCCGCGAGTTCGATCGCCAGCGGAACGCGATCGACGCGACTGCAGATCCGCCCGATCCGCTCGGGATCGTCCGCCTCGCTCCCGGCCGCCCGCGCGCGTTCGGAGAAGAGCGCGACCGCGTCGTCCGCGTCCATCGGTCCGAAGCGCACGACGTATTCGCCCAGGAAGCCGATACGCTGGCGCGACGTCGCGACGATGCGCACCCCCGGCGCCGCGTCCAAAACGTCGCGGAGCACTTGCGTCAGATCGGGCACCAGCTGTTCGCAGTTGTCGAGCACGACCAGCCCGCCGTGCGCCGCGAGGTGCGCGAACACCGCCGAGCGGGCGTCCTGGCGCGTCTCGGCGGGGACGATCGTCGCGGCGATCGCCGGCACGACGCCGCGCACGTCGTGGACGGACGACAGGTCGACGAACCAGGCTTCGCCGGCGAGCCGTTCGTAGTGCCGGTGCGCGAACTCGAGGGCCGTGCGCGTCTTGCCGCTCCCGCCCGCGCCGGTCAGCGTGACGAGCCGGTAGCTGGCGTTGCAGCGCGCCAGATTTTCGAGATCGTCGAGCCGGCCGACGAACGGCGAGAGGGGCGCGGGGAGCGGACGCCGTTTCGCGGCGCCCGCGCTCGCATCCATCGCGCCCGCCAGTTCGACGCGATTGGTGACGGCGAGCTTGCGGTAGATCGACGAGAGATGCTTTTCGACGGTCTTCTGGCTGATCGAGAGCGAGGTCGCGATGGCGGCGTTGGACGCGCCGCGTGCGGCGGCCGCGGCGACCTCGCGTTCGCGGACGGAGAGTTCGTCCTCCGCGCGACCGGCCGTCGCGGCGGTCGACGCCCGTTCGGCGTCGGCGATCGCGCCGAACTGCTTGAACAGGCGCGCGGCCGCGCTTGCGTTACCGGCGATCTCGTCGGCCAGGGCGGCGTAGTACGGCCAGCCGGCGCGCGCGTACGCGGTGCGCGCTTTCGAGGCGGATTCCCGGGCCCGGGCCGTGTCCCCGGCGGCCAGATCGATGGCGGCGCGAGCGTGGGCGCGAACGCCCGCGATCGCATCGCCGCGGTCGTCGCCGCACGCTTCGAGGGCGGCCAGGATCCGCGCGTCGAGCGACCGGTCCCCGAGGGTCGCGCCTGCGATCGCGAGGCCCTGGAGGGTATCGAGTCCGTCCGCGCTGCGAAGGCCGGCGTCGACGGCGTCGCGGGCTTCGCGCACGCGGCCACGCTCGCGAAGCCAGTGCGCGTAGGGCGCGGCGATGGTCGCGATCGCGACCGGGTCGCCGGAGGCACGGGCGCGCGCGTAGGCCGCATCCGGATCGGAAGGGGCGTACCCCGCGTGCGGTCCGGTGATCCGCTCGAGGGCGAGCGCGGCCGCGACCGCATAGACGTCGTCTGCGGACCGTGCGGCGCGCGTTTCGACCCTCCGCCAGGCCGGTGGGATCTCGCCCTTGCGGGTGAGTTCGAGCACCGACGCCGCGAAAGATTCGCCGTCCGGGTCTCTTGTCAACGGGGCGGGCTTCGCTATGCGGCCTTGACGCTCAGCTTTCCATCGGCGAAGTCGACCCAGGCGGTCCCGCCGGCGATCAAGTCGCCGCGCAGGATGGCGGTGGAGAGCGGGGTCGAGACCTCGCGCGCGACCGTCCGCCCGACGTATCGCGCGCCGCTGCCGGCCTCCATCGAGGCCTCGGCCAGGCGCCGGCGGGCCGCATCGGTGAGCGCCAGCGTCACGTCGCGAGCCCCCAGCCGGCCGGCCAGCGATTCGACGTGGATGGTGACGATCTGTTCGATCTCGGGCAGGCCCAAGGGGTCGAACAGGATCGCGTCGTCGATGCGGTCGAGCAGCTCCGGGCGGAGCGCGACGTTGAGTTCGTATTCGTCGCAGTTGGTCGTCATCACGATGAGCGCGTGCCGGAAGTCGATGGTCCGGCCCTTCGCATCGGTCACGCGACCGTCGTCGAGGATCTGCAGCAGGATGGCGGCCACATCCGGATGCGCCTTCTCGAGTTCGTCGAAGAGCACCACGCAGTACGGGCGGCGCCGGACCGGTTCGGTCAACTGGCCCGCTTCGTCGTGGCCGGCGTAGCCGGGCGGTGCTCCGATCAGGCGCGAGATCGCGTTGGCCTCAGTGTATTCGGAGAGATCGACCCGCACCAGGGCCGCCTCGCTGCCGAACAGGGTCTCGGCCAGCGCCTTGGCGAGTTCGGTCTTGCCGACGCCGCTCGGACCGCGGAACAGAAACGTGCCGAGCGGTTTGCGCGGATCGTGCAGGCCGGCGCGCGCGCGCCGCACGGCGTCGGAGACGGCGGCGATCGCGCGGTCCTGGCCGATCACGCGTTTACGCAGCGTGGGTTCGAGCGCGAGCAGCGCGTTGGTCTGCGCGTCGTCGAGCGTCGCCTGCGGTATCCCGGTCCATTTGGCGACCACGGCGGCCACGTCTTGCGCGGTGACCGGCGGCGACGCGAGTGCGCCGCGGTTCGCAAGCGCGACCGAGGCCGAGGCTTCGTCCATCAGATCGATCGCCTTGTCGGGCAAGAACCGGTCGGCGATATAGCGGGCCGAGAGCGATGCCGCCGCGTCGATCGCGTCGTCCGTGATGGTGACGTTGTGGTGGGTGGAGTAGCCGGCGCGCAGACCGCGCAGGATGGCGGCGGTCTGGTCGATGCTCGGCTCTTCGACCATCACCGGCTGGAAGCGGCGTTCCAGCGCGGCGTCGGATTCGATGTATTTGCGGTACTCGTCGAAGGTGGTCGCGCCGATGCATTGCAGTTCGCCGCGCGCCAACTCCGGTTTGATCATGCTGCTCAGATCGAGCGAACCTTCGGCGGCGCCCGCGCCGACCAGGGTGTGCAGTTCGTCGATGAAGAGCACGACGTCGCGGGCGGAGCGCTTCACCTCGTCGAGGATCTTCTTGACGCGGCCTTCGAACTCGCCGCGATACTTCGTGCCGGCGACCAGCGGCCCGAGTGAGAGCGCCAGGACTTTCTTGCCGCGCAGGCCGGCCGGCACGCTGCCGCCCACGATGCGCTGCGCGAGGCCCTCGACGATGGCCGTCTTGCCGACGCCCGGCTCGCCGACCAGGACCGGGTTGTTCTTGCTCTTGCGGGCCAGGATCGAGATGACGCGTTCGATCTCTTCGTCGCGCCCGACCACCGGGTCGAGCTTGCCCGCGCGGGCCAGGCCGGTGAGGTCGCGCGAGTAGTTCTGAAGGGTCGGCGTGCCGCCGCGGAAGTGCCGGGTCAGGTCCTCGATCGGAGACGATCCGCCCGGGCCGCCCTGCTCGTTCTCTTTCATCTTGTCGAACAGCAGCGCGCCGCCCGCGACCAGGCCGGCCGCGACCAGGGCCGCGCCGATGAAGGGGAGCGCCTTGGTGGCCGAGTGCTTCTGGGCGCAGGGGCCGCAGAGCCAATCCTTGCCGGCGAACGCGACGGCGGGGCGGAGGCCGCAAGCGGCGCAGGTGGTCTTCATGTCTTGACCTACCCGTGAATAAAGGGCGGAGTTTCGGGGAAGACGGTTTCCATGGGAATACTATTATGGCTCATCTTCGGACTCATCGTCGGTGTCATCGCCAAGTACATCGTACCTGGTGAGGGTCCCGGCGGGATCATCGGCGACATCATCGTCGGCATCGTCGGGGCATTCCTCGGCGGCTGGATCTACTCGCTCTTCGGCCACGGGGGAGTGAGCGGGTTCAACCTCCCGAGCATCCTCTGCGCGGTCATCGGTGCGGTCGTCCTGCTGTTCATCCTCCGGGCCATTTCGGGGCGCCGGGCCATCTAGACCGCCCGCTCGGGGCAGACCTGGAAGGGGGCCAAATCCTTTGGCCCCCTGCTTCTTTTGCAGGGAAGGCCTGGGCCGGGCAGGGGGTAGAATTACCGCCACTATGGCCTACATCATCACGGAACCGTGCATCGGCACGAAGGACAAGTCGTGCGTCGACGTCTGTCCGGTCGACTGTATCAAGGGCGACGACGCGGACGAGCAGCTCTTCATCGACCCGGAAGTCTGCATCGACTGCGGCGCCTGCGTTTCGGCCTGCCCGGTCGAGGCGATCTTCGCCGACTCCGACGTCCCCGAGAAGTGGACGAACTTCGTCGACATCAACGCCGCCTATTTCAAGAAGAGCGCGTAAGTGATCACGCAAGAGACGTTCAATCAGGTGTTCGGCTACGCGCCCTGGGTCATCGGCGCGATCATCTTCCTGGTCGCCTATCTGATGGTCCGCGGCCAGACCTCGGTCAAGGCGCCGATCGGCCAGACCTTCGCGTGCGCGTCCTGCGGACGCCGCGGCATCCGCGAGCATATGGAACCGCAGGCGCACGACGGTGCCGTCAGCTGGTTCTGCCACCGCTGCGCGAGCGCCCACTAGCGCTTCCCGATCGCATCGAGAGCAAGAAGAAGGGCCGGCGTTCTCACGCCGGCCCTTTCCGTTCGCCCTAGTGTCGGCTAGAGCGCGTTGGCCATCGCCCAACCCTTGGGCGCGCCGATCCCGGTCACCAGGTCGTATCCGGTGACGGCCGAGTAGGCGCCGTTGCTGCCCGACGTCACGTCGGTATAGTCGGCGTACCCGGTGTTCTTGAAGAGCGCGTACAGATTCGGATTGACGAATCCGTAGTGCGTTCCGCGGAGCTGATTGACCTCGGCCATCAGCGCCGTGAACTCCGGCGAAGACCACGACGTGCCGTCGTAGGTCGCCTGGCTGCCGTGATCCCAGACCGCGACGCTGACGCCGGGGAGCGAGATGTCGGGGTTGTTGCGGCCGCCCGCGTTGACGCCCGAGATGCCCGACTGGTAGCTCGGCACGGCGAAGATCTTGGAGAAGCCGCCGCCCGAGGAGAAGCCGTTGGCCGAATCGACGCCCGCCGTGATGGTGAGCAGCGCTCCGGTCGACGAGTTGCTGGTGAAGTTCACCGCGCCGACCGCTACGAAGTACGGATCCGACGACGGCGAGCTGACGCCCGGCGTGCCGCTGCCGCATTCGGCGCTTCCCGAATCGCCCGAGGATGCCGCGAAGGTGATGCCCTTCGCCGCGGCCTGCTGCGCGATCGTGTTGGTCGTGTTGGTGAACGCGGTATCACCGGATTCGCAACCGCCGAACGACGAGTTGACGACGCTCGCGATGTTGTCGGAGACGGCCTTGTTGTAGCCGTCTTCGATCGACTGCGAGCTGAGATCCGGGAAGTTGTAGACGCGGATGTTCGCGCCCGGGGCCAGACCGCTGATCGTCTCGACGTCGAGGGCCGTCTCGCCGTAGTCGCTGCTCGACGAGTTGCCGCCGCCGTCGACGGCGACGTTGGTGATCGTTCCGGTCTGCGTGACGCCGGCCGCGCTCAGATACGCGCTGACGTCCGAGGTGAGGATCGGCGTGTCGATCTCGACCGCGACGGTCTGACCGGCGCCGTTGCACCCGTGCTGGACCGGGAAGTCGAACGCCTTGGCGACGCCGGTGGCGAGCCAGCCGCCGCCCGAGGCCTTGAGGGCACCGTTATCGGAGGCCGATCCGGTGCAGCCGCTGCCCGGGGTGGGCGTCGGGGCCGGCGTCGCGGTCGGGACCGGGGTCGCGGTCGGCGGCGGCGTCGGCGAATGCGTCGGCGTCGCGGTCGGGACCGGGGTCGGCGTGGGCGCCGGGGTGGCCGTCGGCGACGGGGTCGGCGTCGACGTGCCGTTCGACAGGTTCACGTCGTCGACGTACTGCTGCGTGTATGCGCCGGTGTAGCCGTCGCCGTGCACGCCGATGTAGAGGTAGTAGGTGCCTCCGCCGTAGGCCGAGACGCTGTACGACTTATGGACCCAGCCGGCGACGTTCGCCGAGGTCTTGTAGAACTGGACGACGCGCGTGCCGCTCGAGTCGAGCAGGTCGGCTTCTTGCCACGCGTACGTCGTGCCGCCTTCGTTCGAGAGCTGGTAGACCCAGAAGTCGAGCGTGCCGCCGGACGGGATGGTGACCGACTGGCAGAGGCCGGTATCGCCGTTCGGCTCGGCGCTCCCGGTGCCGTCGCGCTCGTCGTGCGACCCGGCGTGCGGGTGCGTGGTCACGACGGTGGCGTTGATGTTGCCGCACTGCGACCAGCCGGTCGTGCCGCTCTCGAAGCCGGGGTTGGTGACGACGTTGCCGGCGAACGTCGAGATCGCGGCGCGTCGCGCGGCCAGCGGCCCCGGCACGGCGATCGGCGCGTTGATCGAGGTGCGCGACTGCGTGTGCGCGACCGCGAGATCGTTGAGGGTCACGTCTTTGACGAGGCCCGTCAGCGCGTCGGGCAGCGTGGCCGGTTCGACGTTGGCGAACTTGGTGCCGAAGCGTCCCTGCGAGACGTTATGGATCTGCGTCTTGAAGGTCTTCTCGATGACCGCCGTCGGCGCGCTCGCGTCGATGATGGTGCGGTTGTCGAACTGACCGGTGATCGTGAAGCCCTGCGCCTGCAGCGTGGAGACGACCTGCGCCTCTTGCTCGGCGGTCGGCGCGAACTGCGCGTTGAACTGGTCGTTGGTGAGGTACTGATGGTAGCGGCCCGAGAGCGGATCGCTCTGGTCCTTCACCAGCTGGTCGAGTTGCGCCTGATTGTTGTAGGCGAGCGTGACGGTGATGTGGGTGGCCTCGCTCGCGGCGCGTTCGCCGGCATCGGCGATCGCGAAGATGCCGGCCGGACGCGGCGGTGTCGCGATCTGCGAGACGTGGGGGGCCATGGAGTCGCCGCCGGCATTCGGGCCGGAGGGGACGAGGCCGGAGGACCCGCTGTGGCCTCCACAGGCTGAGACCGCCAACGACACTGCGAGCAGTGACGCGGCGGCACGTATGGTCGTGCGCATGGAACTCCTATGAAAAGGAATGCAACAATAGACCGTACTGTAAAGCAATTGAAAAGCACGCATAAGGCTGCGACCCATATGCGTGCATTTCGCCTCTAGAGGCATTTCCCGTACGACCCGCGATTCGTTCGGGGAAACCGCGGGCCGGCGCGTGCCTAGACCTGGAGAACTTCGGTGATCTCCGGAACGTCCGAAGTGACGACCAATTCTATGGCCCCTTTGAGCGTCATGCTCGCGGCCGCGCAGCCGCCGCAGGCGCCCAACATCTGGACGTATGCGGTCGATCCGGTGACCCGCACGAGCCAGACCTCGCCGCCGTCCATCGCGATGCCCGGCCGCACCTTATCCAAGGCAGCGTTCACTCGCTCTTCGATGGTCGATCCGGTCGCGGCGCTCATGCCGGAGATTATACCCCGTAACCCTTCATGAGGTCGTGCATCTTTACCGTCATCGAGAGCGCGTCGTCCCATTTCCGCTGCCACATGTTGCGGCCGAAGATCAGTCCGACGCAGCCCGCCTCCATGGCGAGCTTGGCCTTGTGCATGGTGGCGTCGTCGCCCATCTTGCTGCCGCCCGAGACCAGCACCAGCGTACGGCCGGCCGACCGGACGACCCGGCGCAGCCCCTCTTCGTCGGTGAACTTCATGGTGTTGTAGGGCTTGGGCGAGGCGGCCGCGCCGGCGGCCTCGTACTTGGGCTCGTTGAGCTTGACGATGTCGCAGCCGACCTCGCAGGCGACGCGCGCCGCGTAATCGATCGCGTAGAGCGAGTCGACGCCGCCCTTGGCCTTGACGTACGAGCCGCGCGGATACGACCAGATGATCATCGGCATGCCGTACTTCTCGCATTCGCGCCGGACCTCGTTGCACTGCGCGATATCGACGTCTTGCGCGGCGCTCCCGACGTAGAGCGTATAGCCGACCGCATCGGCACCCAGGCGCACCGCGTCTTCCACCGACGACGTGAGCGAGGAGAACGCGTCGTCGTCCGGCGGGATATTCGTCTTGCCGTTGAGCTTGAGCACCAGCGGCACTTTGCCGGCGTACGCCTTGTGGTACTTCTCGGCCAGGCCGATGTGGAGCGCGATGCCGGAGAAATTCCCCGCGACCGCGAGCTTGTAGATCCAGTCCGTGTCGATCGAGTCGGGATTGTCGAAGAAGTCCACCGGCCCGTGCTCGAGGCCCTGATCGATCGGGAGGATCATCAGCGTTCCGTTGGCGGGACCGTGTTCGTACATCAGTCGGTGCAGGCGCACGCGCTTGCCTGTGGAGAGATTGAGATCGTCGAACGACGGGCGGCTCGGAGTTGCGGGCATTCGGTCCTCCAGACGGGTGGGTCTACCCGCCTTCGACCAGGACCGCCTTAATCTTCCACGCAAGAATGCTTCCCGATGAGGGAAACGATCGGATTCATCGGCGTCGGCGCGATGGGCGAACCGATGGCCCGAGCCCTGCGCAGGGCCGGCTTCGCGGTGACCGCCAGCGTCAATACGAATCGCGCCCCGCTCGAGCGCTTGGCGGCCGACGGCGTGGTCGAGGCGGCCGACCCCGCAGCGGTGGCGGCGGCCTCGAGCGTCGTCATCACGATGGTCCCGGACGCGCCCCACGTCGCCGACGCCCTGTTCGGCTCGGACGGAGCCCTTACCGGCGCCAACCCCGGGACGCTCTTCATCGACATGTCGACCATCTCGCCGATCGCCACCGAGGCCCACGCCGCGCGCGTGCGGGAGGCCGGCCACGCGATGGTCGACGCGCCCGTCAGCGGCGGGCCGGCTCGGGCCGCCACCGCAACCCTCGCCATCATGGCCGGCGGGAGCGAAGGCGACTTCGCCCGGGCCGAGCCGGTCCTGACCGCTATGGGGACGCCGCACCACGTCGGCGGGATCGGGATGGGCGCGACCATCAAACTGGTCAACCAAGTGATGATCGCCTCGATCATGATCGCCAACGTCGAGGCCCTGACGTTCGCGAAGCGGGCCGGGGCCGATCCGGAAGTCGTTCGCAAGGTCGTCGCGAATGCGACCGGAGGGAACTACTTGCTGGATCAGTGGTTGCCGAAGTACTGGCTGGCAGGTACGTTCGAGGGCGGGTTCGCGATCGATCTGCTGCGCAAGGACGTCAACGCGGCCTTGGAGGCCGCGCGCTCGATGAAACTGGCAATGCCTTCGACGGCAGCCGCCTATCAGGTCTATACCGCACAATCCGCAGGAGGAGACGGCGCGCTCGACTACAGCGCCGTGGCCAAGTTCTATGAACGGCTCGCCGGACACCACGATTAAGCGGGGCACCTTCGTCAAGAGCCCCGACTTCAACAAGAAGATCCTCGTCGTCGACGACGAGTCGTCGATCCTCCAGACGCTGCGCTTCAATCTCGAACGCAGCGGCTACGCGGTCGTCACCGCGAGCGACGGGCGCAGCGCGGTCGCTATGGCCCAGCGCGAGGAGCCCGATCTGGTCATCCTCGACATCATGCTCCCGGTCCTCGACGGGATCGAGGCCTGCAAAGAGATCCGCAAGTTCAGCTCGGTGCCGATCATCATGCTCACGGCCAAGGACCAGGAGATCGACAAGGTGCTGGCGCTCGAACTCGGTGCCGACGATTACGTCACCAAGCCGTTCGCGCTCCACGAGTTCTTGGCGCGCGTCAAAGCGCGCCTGCGCCGCCAGAGCCCGATCGCGCCCGGCATCGACGACGCCATCGCGCTCGGCGAGATCGTGATCGATCCGTCCCGTCAGTCGCTGCGGGTGCGCGGGCGGGACGTCTCGCTCGCGCCCAAGGAGTTCGCGCTGCTGCGCGTGCTGATGGAGAACAACGGCCGGGTCGTCACCCGCCAGACGCTGCTCGACAAGGTCTGGGGCTACGACTTCGAGGGCGAACAGCAGACCGTCTCGGTCCACATCCGCTGGCTGCGCGAGAAGATCGAGCCCGATTCGCGCAACCCGCGCCACATCATCACCGTGCGCAGCCGCGGCTACATGTTCAAGGAGTAGATGAGCTCTTCGTTCGGACGCGGTCGCCGGCCGGCGGCGGACGGCGCGCTCGAGCGGCTGGCGCGCGCATTCCCGCAAGGCGTGCTGTTGCTCGATCGGGATCTGCGCGTGACGGTCGCGAATGCGGCGGCCGGATTCATCTTCGGCTTCGACGCCTCGCGCGCGGCCGGCATGCATCTGATCGAGGCGGTCCCCAACGTCGAACTCGAACGCCGGGCCGAAGAGGTGATCGATGGCGGCGCGGTCGCCTCGCCGCTGGTCGTCGCGGGCAAGAGCGGCAACCTGACCTACGCGATCTCGGTCTATCCGCTGGCCGGCACGAACGGCGAGGTCCACGGCGTGCTGGTGCTGACCGAGGACCGTACGGAGTATCTGGCGATCGAGCGCGCCCGTCAGGACTTCATGTCGAACGTCTCGCACGAACTGCGCACGCCGCTCTCATCGGTCAAGCTGATGCTCGAGACGGTCATCTCGTCGCCCGACGACGAGGTCGGCGATCTGTTCCTGCCGCAGGCGCTCGCGCAGGTCGACCGTCTGGCCGAACTCGTCGGTCAGCTGCTCGAACAGGCCCGGGTCGAGTCGGGCCAGCTGCTGCTGCGCGTGCGCGAGATCGATCTCGACGCGGTCGTCCGCCCGATCGTCGCGTCGCTCGAGCCGCAGGCCGCGGAGAAGGGCGTCGCCCTCAACTTCGCCGCCTTGCGACCGGTCCGGCTCGAGGCCGATCCGGACCGGCTCGCGCAAGTCGTCGTCAATCTGGTCGACAACGCCCTGCGGCATACGCCGGCCGGAGGCGCCGTCGACGTCGAGGTCGACGCCGAGGGCGCCGACGCGATCCTGCGCGTCCGCGATACCGGCGCCGGCATCCCGTACAAGGACTTGCCGCACATCTTCGAACGCTTCTACGTGGTCGACCGCTCGCGGGCGCGCAAGTCCTCGGGCGCCGGGCTCGGGCTCTCGATCGTCAAGCAGATCGTCGACGGCCACGGCGGCCGGGTCGGCGCGGAGTCGCTGCTGGGCAGCGGCGCGACCTTCACGGTGCGGCTGCCGATGCACCACATCCGGTCCTCTTAACGCCTCGATAACGCGCCCCTAATCTCGCTATGAGAGCATCGGGCCATGTGGGGATACGCCGAAGCCGACGAGCAGACCCAAGCCGCGATGCGCGGGCAGATCCTGGCCTTCCTGGACGAGTATTGCCGCGACCTGACGTTGCGGGACGCAGGCCGCTGGTACGACGACGCGCTCCGCGGGGACGATGTCGCGCACGCTTCTTAACCTTCCTTAAACTCCACTTAACGCCGGCTTATGGCGCGCCAGGCTAGGATAAAGGCGCTTTGATCTCGGTTCGGACCCGCGCCCACGCTCAGGAAGCCGTCGCGCGCGCGGCGCTCTTTGCCGCGAGCGCTTTCGTCGTGGTCGCCATGGGCGCGATCGTCCTGTATCTCGCGGTCGAGGGGACGCGGCTGTTCTTCCACGACCACGTCTCGCCGCTGACGTTCCTGTTCTCGCCCACCTTCGCGCCGGACGCCGGCCGTCCGGGCGCGCTCGTCTTCATCCTGGGCTCGCTCGCCATCACGGCCTTCGCGATCGTGATCGGCGCGCCGCTCGGTATCGCGGTCGGCGTCTTCCTCTCGCAGCTCGCGCCCAAGCGGCTGGCCGCGTTCATGAAACCGGCCATCGAGATCCTGGTCGGCATCCCGTCGGTCGTCTACGGCTGGCTCGGCCTGACGCTGCTGGCACCGCTGGTGCGCGAGCACCTCGGCAGCCTGACCGGCTTCGGATTGCTCACCGCCGCCATCGTGCTCTCGATCATGATCATGCCGACCGTGATCTCGCTCTCCGAAGACGCGTTGCGCGCGGTCCCGGATACGCTGCGCGAAGGATCGATGGCGCTCGGCGCGACCCGCTGGCAGACCATCTTCAACGTGCTCTTGCCCTCGGCGCGCAGCGGCCTGACCGTGGCCGTCATCCTCGGCATCGCGCGCGCGATCGGCGAGACGCTAGCGGTGCAGATGGTCATCGGCAACGCCGCCGTGCTGCCGAAGAACCTGTTCAGCCCGACCGCCTCGCTGACGACCGAGATCGTGACCGATATGGGCAGCGCGGCGACCGGGTCGGTCCTCTACCACTCGCTGTTCTCGATGGCGTTCTTGCTGCTGTTGATCGCGATGGGCCTGATCCTCGGGATCCGCCTGGCCGCCAGGCGGTCCTCCTGATGCGCCGCGTCGTCGACCGGCTCGCGACCTTCTTGCTCTGGGCGGCCGCCATCGGCGTGCTTGTGCTGCTGGCGTTCTTCATCGGATACATCGTCTATCTCGGCTGGCACGCGATCTCGTGGCATTTCCTCACCTCGCCGCCGAGCGAAGTGGACGCGGGCGGCGGTATCGGTCCCGAGATCTACAACTCGTTCTACATCCTCGTCCTCACCTTGATCTTCACCGCGCCGATCGCGATCGCGGGCGGCATCTACCTCCAGGAGTACGCGCGCCCGGGCTGGTTCACCAGCACCGTGCAGTTCTGCGCGGAGTCGCTGGCCACGATCCCGTCCATCGTGATGGGGCTCTTCGGCTTGATCGTGTTCGTGAATCTGCTCGGCTGGCGGTTCTCCGCCATCGGCGGCGCGCTGACGCTCACCCTGCTCAACCTGCCGGCCCTGATGCGCGTCACCCAAGAAGCGCTCTCGTCGGTGCCCGATTCGTATCGCGAGGCGTCGATGGCCATCGGCGCGACCAAGTGGCAGACCATCCGCAAGGTCGTTCTGCCGAGCGCCATCGCGCAGTTGACGACCGGCGTCGTGCTGATCGCCGGCCGCATCTTCGGCGAGACGGCCGCGCTGGTGTACACCGCCGGCACCTCGGTCTCGGCCGGGCGTTCGGCCTACGACCTGAATCCGTTCCACAATGCCGAGACCCTCTCGGTCCATCTATGGTACACGCATTCGGAGAGCCTGGTGCCCGACGCGTCGGCCATCGGGAACGGCTCGGCGCTGGTCTTGCTCGCGATGGTCCTGCTCTTCAATATCGCCGCTCGCGTGATCGGGCGGACGCTCTCCAAACGCCTCACCGCCACATAGGATGCACACGATGCTGCTAGGCGCACAACCGAAAGCCGACCGCGACATCAACGCCAAGCTGATGGTCACGGACCTGGACGTCTACTACGGCACGTTCCAGGCGATCAAGCGCGCCTCGCTCGACGTCGCCGAGAACTGCGTGACCGCGCTGATCGGGCCGTCGGGTTGCGGGAAGTCGACCTTCATCCGCGCGCTCAACCGGATGCACGACCTGCAGCCCGACGTGCGCGTCGAGGGCGAGGTGGTGCTCGACGGCGAGGACATCTACGCGCCCGGCGTCGATCCGGTCGCCATCCGGCACCGCATCGGGATGGTCTTCCAGCGGCCCAATCCGTTCCCGAAGTCGATCTTCGAAAACGTCGTCTACGGACCGCGCACCCACGGCCAGGGCAACCGCAAGAAGCTCCAGGAGATCGCCGAGCGCAGCCTGCGCCACGCCGCCCTCTGGGACGAGGTCAAGGACCGGCTCGACAAGTCCGCGCTGGAACTCTCCGGCGGCCAGCAGCAGCGGCTGTGCATCGCGCGCTGTCTGGCGGTCGATCCGGAAGTGCTCTTGATGGACGAGCCGGCCTCCGCCTTGGATCCGATCGCGACCAGCAAGATCGAAGATCTGATCGGCGAGCTGAAGAAGGACTACACCGTCGTCATCGTCACCCACTCGATGCAGCAGGCGGCCCGCATCAGCGATTTCACGGCCTTCTTCCTGATGGGTGAGTTGATCGAGAAGGGCGAGACGCGCGCGATCTTCACCCAACCCAAGGACAAGCGCACCGAGGACTACATCACCGGTCGCTACGGCTGAGATGATTAACCCCGCTTAATCGGGAGAGCATCGAGATTTAAGGTCGGGATAAGCGCGGGATAAAACCCGACCGCTACGCTTGTCTTCGATGAGCAGAGCTTCTACCACGCGCACCGGTCTTGCGGCCTGTGCGTTTCTCTTCATGCTGACGGCCGCGGCCCTCGCCCAGACGGCGACCCCGGCACCGAAGCCAACCGCGACGCCGGAGCCCTTCTCATACAACGGCTACGTGCGCGCATTCTATTTCACGCGCCAAAACGCGACCGCCTACCCGAAGGGTACCGGGCAGCTGAACCAGGCCTCGTTCAACGCGGCCGTCAAGCTGCACGGCGAGTATCGCTTCGGTGCGACGCCCTGGACCGCCGGCGCCACCTACGTATACGCGAACCCGCTGGGACAGAACGACATGTGCGACGACGTCGCCAACTACGGCGCGGGCGGCACCTGCCAGCAGTACCCCAGCGCCAACAACAACGACAAGATGTCCGATACGACGCTGCCCGGCTATACGCTCTCGACCTTGGGCGAGGCGTACCTGCAGTACAAGGACACGTACGTCAACGGCAAGATCGGCGATCAGTTGTTCACCTCGCCGTGGGCGAATCCGTCGGATTCGCGCGTGAAACCCGTCTTCTTCCAAGGCTTGGACGCGAACGTCGTCGTCGCACCGGGATGGAGCGTCGGCGTCAGCCGGATGCTGCAGTGGGAGTCGCGCGTCTCGTCCGATTTCAATAGGAGCACGCTGCTGCCCGGGTCGCTCGCGGCCAACGGCTCGATCGCCCATCCGACCAGCGGCTTCCTGCTGCTCAAGGGCTCGTTTGCCCACGCGAGCGACTTCGTCGCGAACCTGAACTTCTACCAGTTCTACGACTACGCGTCGCTGATGTGGGTCGACGGGAAGTGGTATCCGTCGCCGAGATCTCCGTTCAAGTTCTTCGTGGCCGGCCAGTTCGGGTCCGAGAAGAGCTCCGGGTCGGCGATCTCGGGCCTCGTCGATTCCCAGATGGTCGGCGCGCAGTTGGGCGCCTCGCTCGGCAAGAACGTCGACGTCACGCTCGGCTTCAACACGGCGCCCTGGCATTCGAAGGATATCGCCGCCGCGTCCTGCGCGGCCGCCCAGTCGGCATCGGGCCTCTTCCTGCCCACAGCGGGCTCGCCCATCTGTCAGGCGCTCGGCGGCGGGACCTACCGGATCTTCTACGGCGGCATGGCGTCGCCGTATACGGATTCGTATGCGACCGACCCGCTTTTCAGTTCGTCGTTCTCGCAAACCATGGTCGATCGGCGTGCTGCCGGCGATGGCATCAAGGTGGCCGCTACGTACCAGACCACCAACAAGCGCTTCAAGGCGATCCTGAGCCAGGCTTGGATCGACTACTCCAACGGCTCCGGCGCGAACGCTACGACCGCCGAGACCAACGTGGACCTTACGTATTTCTTCAACAACGTCGGCAAGGGTGCGTACCACGGTTTCCAACTCCGCCACCGCTATGCGGACCGCGATATCCGCAACACGCTTCTCTACGGCGGGCTCCCGGTCTTCAAATACAATCGCACGCAACTCGAGTACGATTTCTAAGAAACACGTCAACCGAAAGGATCATCCATGTCTAAGAACCTGATCGTCACGGCGCTCATCGCCGCCCTCCTCGTCCCCGGCATCGCGATGGCCGACGTGCAGATCACGGCCGCCGGATCGACCGCATTGCTACCGCTGGTCAAGCAGTCGGCCGCCGAATACCAGGCCGCCCATCCCGACGTGAAGATCTCGGTCTCGGGCGGCGGCTCGTTCGTCGGCATCAACCAAGCCACGTCGGGTAACGCCGATATGGGCGACTCCGACGTCATCGCGCCCGGCTCGGCCGGCCTGACCGACCACAAGGTCGCGGTCGTCGGTTTCGGCATCATCGCGAATCCCTCGGCCGGCGTGAAGGGCCTTTCGGCCAAGCAGATCCGCGACGTATTCGCGGGTCGCGTCACCAACTGGAACCAGGTCGGCGGCGCCGACCAGCAGATCGTCGTGATCAATCGCCCGCGTTCGTCGGGCACCCGCTTCGTGTTCCGCGCGACCATCATGGGCCTCTCGACCATCAGCGAGGGCGGCCTGATCGAAGATTCGTCCGGCACGGTCGTGACGACCGTCGGCAGCACCCCCGGAGCGATCTCGTACGTGGCGCTTGGCTACACCAAAGGGAAGCCGGTCACGGTGCTCTCGGTCAACGGCGTCTCGCCTAACGACGACACGATCCGCACCGGGAAGTACCCGATCTGGTCCTACGAGCACGTGTTCACCAAGGGCAAGTCCAATGCGGCCGTCGAGGCGTTCATCAAGTACATCACCGGCAACACCGCCGCCATCGAAAAGCTCGGCTTCATCGCCGTGCCGACCATGAAAGTCAAAGAACTCAACCGCTAGAAGTCGGCGCTTCGACGCGAAAAGGGCGGGCCTGTCGGGCTCGCCCTTTTATTGTTCTGTCATCCTGAGGAGCGCCGAAGGCGCATCTCGAAGGACGGGCCGTCATGGCTTCCACGATGCAGGCTCTTTGCAAGATCAAGCCCGAGGCGGGCTTCGTGCTCCGAGAGGTGCCGATCCCCGAGATCGGTCCCACCGACGTGCTCATCAAGGTCGAGAAGGCCGGGGTCTGCGGCACCGACTACCACATCTACGGGTGGGACAAGTGGGCGCAAGCTCGCGTCAAACCGCCGCTGGTCATCGGCCACGAGTTCATGGGGCGGGTCACCGCCGTCGGCGGCGCGGTCCACAGCGTCGCGGTCGGCGATCGGGTCTCGGCCGAGGGCCACATCGCCGATCTCACCTGCCTGCTCTGCCGGACGGGGCAGGCGCACATCTGCGAACGCGTGGAGATCATCGGCGTCGATCGCGACGGCGCGTTCGCCGAATACATCGCGATGCCCGAGTACAACGTCTGGAAGCTCGATCCGGCCATCCCGGACGAATATGCGGCGATCTTCGATCCGCTCGGCAACGCCGTCCACACGGTCATGGCGGCCGGCGTTTCGACCAAGAGCGTGGTGATCACGGGCGTCGGGTCGATCGGCCTGATGGCGATCCCGGTCGCGCGGGCGGCGGGCGCGGCCGCGGTCTACGCGATCGACATCAATCCGGCCAAGCTGGAACTCGCCAAGCGCCTGGGGGCCGACCAGACGTTCGACGCGCGCGATCCCGACCTGGTCGCGAAGATCCACAAGCTCACCAACGGCGACGGCGTCGACGTCCTGCTCGAGATGTCGGGCCAGGGATCCGCGATCGACACCGGACTGCAGATGGTACGCAACGGCGGCCGCGCGGCGCTGCTCGGCATCCCGAGCGACAACATCAGCATCAATCTGGCCGAACGGATCATCTTCAAAGGGCTCACGGTGCTCGGCATCAACGGCCGCACCATGTTCGAGACCTGGTACCAGACGCAAGCGCTGGTGAAATCCGGGCGCGTCGACCTGCGCCCGATCATCACCCACGTGTTGCCCTACACCGAGTTCGACAAGGCCTTCGAACTGATGAAGAGCGGCGAAGCCGCCAAGATCGTCCTCGACTTCAAAGGTGATTTGGCGGCTTCATGAGAGGGTTCGCGCAACCGCCTTCGACCCGCCTCGTCTCCGCCTTCGTCGTTGCTCATCGGTCACGACGCTACGGCGTCGCTCCCTCTTCGCGCCTAGAAGGCGAACACGATTCGGGCCGAATTCGGCCGCGAAACCCTCTCATGGAGCCGCAAGCGAAATGAACGCCGCATTCGATGCCAAGCTCAATGCCGACCTCGACAAGCTGAAGGCGGCCGGGACGTACAAACAGCTCCGCCACATCACCGGCCCGATGGCGCCCGAAGTGCACATGGAAGAGGCCGGCGACGTGATCGTCCTCTCGTCCAATAACTATCTCGGGCTCTCCGACGAGCCCAGCGTGGTGGCGGCCGGCAAGGCCGGGCTGGACAAGTACGGCGCGGGGACCGCGTCGGTCCGCTTCATCTGCGGCACCTTCGACATCCATCGGATCCTCGAAGACCGGATCGCGTCGTTCCTCGGGACGGAGGCCGCGCTGACCTACGTCTCGTGCTGGAACGCCAACACCGGGCTCTTCCCGACGATCTGCGAAGAGGGCTCGGCGATCGTCTCGGACGAGCTCAACCACGCCTCGATCATCGACGGCTGCCGGCTGGCGAGCAAGGCCAAGCGCGAGCGCTACAAGCACGGCGACATGGCCGACCTCGAGGCCAAGCTGCAGGCGCTCCAGGGGTGCGCGCCGATCCTGATCGTCACCGACGGCGTGTTCTCGATGGAGGGCAGCGTCGCGAAACTCCCCGAGATCGTCGCGCTCGCCAAGAAGTACGGCGCGGTGACGGTGGTCGACGATTCGCACGGCACCGGCGTCACCGGTAAGACCGGGCGGGGCACCATCGAGCATTTCGGGCTCGAGGGTCAGGTCGACATCATCACCGGCACGCTCGGCAAGGCGCTCGGAGGAGCGGCCGGCGGGTTCGTGGCCGGGAGCCACGCGCTGATCGACACGCTCATCCAGCGCTCGCGCCCGCAGCTGTTCTCCAACGCGCTGCCGGCGACGGTCGCGTGCAGTTCGCTGCAGGCGATCGAGCATCTCGACGCGCACCCCGAACTCGCCGAGAAGCTGCGCGAGAACGTCGCCTACTTCCGGGCCGGCCTGCAGCGCCTCGGCTTCAAGCCGCTTGAGGGCGACAGCGCGATCGTGCCGATCATCGTCGGCGACACGGCCTTTGCGATCGCCATGAGCGACGCGCTGCTCAAGAAGGGCGTGTTCGTCACCGGGTTCGGGTTCCCGGTCGTCCCCGAGGGGACTGCCCGGATCCGCACGCAGCTGAGCGCGGCGCTCACCCGCGACGAGATGGACCGGGCGCTGGCCGCCTTCGAAACGGTCGGCCGCGACGTCGGGTTGTTGAAGTAAGGGACCATGGCCAAGCTCTACTTCAGATACTCCGCGATGAACGCGGGCAAATCCACCGCGCTGCTCCAAGTCGCGCACAACTACGAGGAGAACGACAAGTCCGTCCGGCTCTATACGGCCGGTCTGGACGATCGTTTCGAGGTCGGGACGATCACGTCGCGCCTCGGACCTCGGCGCGAATCCATCACCTACGACGCGCACACCGACTTCTTCGCCGACCTCGCCTCGACGGCCAAGCGGCTCGACTGCGTGCTGGTCGACGAAGCCCAGTTCTTGCTCCCCGCCCAGGTCCGGCAGCTCCATCGCGCCGCCCACGTGCTGGGGGTGCCGGTCATCTGCTACGGTCTGCGCAGCGACTTCTCGGGCGAACCGTTCCCGGGTTCGGTCTATCTGCTGACGCTGGCCGACAGCCTCGAGGAGATCAAGAACATCTGCGCGTGCGGTCGCAAGGCGACCATGAATCCGCGCGTCGACGCGAGCGGCGCGCGCGTGCTCGAAGGCGCCCAGATCGCGATCGAGGGCGAGACCATCTACCGCCAGATGTGCGGCCGCTGTTTCTACGAGACGATGAACGGAAAGGCCTGAGATGCGACGAGCGCAGCGCGCGGGACTCCTCGCCCTGGCGCTCGCGCTCTGCTGCGGTGCCGCGCCCGCGCCGGCCGGCCCACATCTGACGCTGCCGTCGCCGTGGCGCCCGGTGGACGGCCTGCCGCCGTCGACCGAGTTCAGATACGTCGCGCAGTGGGTGCTGCCGAACGGACAGGTGGATCCCGCACCGAGCGCGCTGCAGTACGTGAGCGTCAAGGTCAAACCGTTGGACGAAGGCGGCCTGGGCGGATACGTCGCCGATGCGGTCGCGAGCCTGACCTCGTCGCATCAGGCGACCGGCGCGAAGTACGCGCAGATCGAGACGTGCGTCCGGCCGGCCTGGATCGTCACCTTCGACGCGACCGTGAACGGCTCGGCGCGCTCGTTCGAATTGGTCGACATGACGTACCGGTCGACGCTCTACGAGGCGGAGTACAACCGGCCCGCCGGGCAAGCCGTCGAGCCGTCCGCGCACGCCGCCTTGCTGGCGTTCTGCGCCTCGGTGCCGTCGCGCCGGAACGCCGGCTCGTGATCGGACTGCTGCTCGCGTTGGTCCTGCAAGCGGATTCGCCGGCTCCGAGCGCGACGCCGTCCCCGACGCCGCGTGCGGTTCCGACCGCAAGGCCGCTCCCGCAACCGACGCCGCCGTACGTGATCGCTCCGAAGGGATGGGCGAGGATACCGTTCCCTCCGCATCGATCGGCCGCCGACTATCCGCGTATCGCCGGCTGGACGCGTTTCACCGATCGCGGCGAAGAATCGATCGTCGTCAGGAGGATCTACTCCAGCGGAAGGACGGCTCAGGGCATAGCCCGTCAAGAATCGGAGCTGTATATCGGCCGGCCCGGTTATCCCACGCTGCTCTCGAGCAAAGCACGCGCGCTCTGCGGCGGCACCGTGCCGGGCTGGGAAGTGATCAGCCGCGACGGCACGGGCCTTGGTTCGCATACGACGGACATGCTCTACGCCGCCGATAGCCTGAAGGGCTATACGGTGGAGTACCGCCGGGAGTCGGCATATCCGCCCGATCGTCAGGCGGTCGTCGCGCTCCGCTCGTTCTGCCCGACGCGCGCACGCATCACGAGCGCCGCGATCGTACGCAGCGCGATCGTCGTACCGCACAGTTGGAGCCCGGAGGACGTGTCGTTCGCGTACCACGCCCCCGCAGGCTCCATGACGCTCTATCGCATCCCCTACGACGACCAGGTCATCATGGTCATGCGCCTCGATAGCCCGTATGGCGTCAGCGCCGATGTGAACGCCGATATCGACGTCGGGTTGGCTCACATGGCGCCGGGATCGTATACGGTCCTCTCCCGGCGCGCCCTTCAGCTTTGCGATGGTGACGGATGGCTGGTAGAGGTGCGGAGGTCGCTGCCGCACGAGGTGACGCGGGATACGGTGGTCTTCCATTTCGGCGCGCCGAGCACGTACGTCGCCGTCTATCGGCGCGGCGCGTCGTCGCGTACGATCGTGCCGGCGATCAAGGCCGTCTCGACGCTGTGCCCGCCCAAATGATGATGCATCCGGTCGCCGCCCTGCTGTTCGCGCTCGCCGTCGAAACGGCGGCGTTCTCCGCTCCCGGCGGCTGGGTGCGCGCGGACATCGACGCGGCGCACGGTGCGATCGCTCCGCACGTCCGGACGATCGAAGCCTGGGTCCCCGACCCGGAGTCGAAGGCGAAGGACGAGCTGTTCTATGCCGTCGGCGACGGTGGAATGTCGCTCGATACGTTTGCGGGAGAGGTGAAAGCCGCGCTTCCCGCCGGAGCGGTGGTGAACGAGGACAAGGCCGCGACGCTCTGCGAGGGCCGGGCGGGTCGCTACCTCGCCTTCACGACGCCGGCGCTTACCGTCGAGGAGACGATCGCCGTCTCCGGCGACATCGCTGCGGTCGCTCGCTACGAACGAACCGCCGGCTCCGGCGAGGACCCCCACGCCCGCTCGAGCATCGACGGCCTCTGCCCCCAGGCCGAGACGCCGCCCTCGGACGAACGCTAGTCGGTCGCTCCTCCGAGCCGGTCGTAGGCGCGGAGGCTCGGGAATATCCGCGCGGCGATCGCGATGACGACCAGCGTGGCGACGCCGCCCGCCACGACCGCGGCGACCGGCCCGACGAGCGCCGCGAGCGCGCCGGACTCGAATCCACCGAGCTGATTCGAGGCGCCGATGAAGATGTTCTCGACCGCGCTCACGCGTCCGCGCATCTCGTCCGGCGTGTCGAGTTGCACGAGGGCGCTGCGGATGACCACGCTGACGACGTCGAAGCCGCCCGTCGCCGCGAGCGCGACCAGCGATACCACGAGGTTGTGCGAGAGCCCGAACACGATGGTGGCGACGCCGAAGCCCGCGACTACCCAGAGCAGCGTCGCGCCCGCCTTGCCTCTGATCGGACGGCGCGCGAGATAGCCGCCGACCAGCAACGCGCCGACGGCCGGCGCGCTGGTGAGCGCGCCGTAGCCGATCGGTCCGACGTGGAGGATCTGGGTCGCGTAGATCGGCAGCAGCATGACCGCGCCGCCGAACAGCACCGCGAACAGATCGAGCGTGATGGCGCCCAGGATGACGGGGTGGCTGAAGATGAAGCCGACGCCGTCGGCCGCCGCCTTGAGTTCGACCGGCGCCTCGGCCGTCGGCCGCGGCGTAAGGAAGGTGTATGCGGCGGCGGCGAGCGCGTACGCCGCGGCCGCAACCGCGAAGGCCAACGGCGTGCCGATCGCGATGAGGACGCCGCCGATGGCGGGGCCGGCGATCGTGATGATCTGGCCGATCGACGTGGTCATGGCCTGCGCGCGGACGTAGTGGTGCGACCGGACGATACCGGCGAGCAGCGTCCGTTCGGCCGGATCGCCGAGCGCGTGCGCGATGCCGATGATCGCGACCGCGGATAGTTGGAGCGGGAGCGAATGCGTTCCGGTGAGGATCAGCGCGACGAACGCCAGGACCGCCGCGACTTCGCCGAGCGTGCAGAAGATGCAGACCAAGCGGCGGTCGAAGCGGTCGGCGAGGATCCCGGCCGGGATCGCGAGCAGCAGCTGCGGCAAGAACAGGACGAGGCCGACCAGCGCGAGATCGAACGCCTGATGTCGCAGGGCGTAGATCTGCCACGCGATCGTGACCGACTCGAGGCTGTAGCCAAGCCGGCCTCCTTGGCGCGCCAAGAAGTAGGCGAGGTACTCGCGATCGCGGAGGAGTTCACGCACGTTTCCGGAGCGGTTTCTGGAGGAGGCGCCGATATTCCCGGACTACATGCCCAGAGATGGTGCGAGCTCATTCGACGCTCTTCGGCTTCCTCGGCGCGGCCGCGGCGCTCGGTATCGCGGGGATCGCGAGCGCCTGGTCGTGGAATGCCGCGATCTACATCGTCGGTCCGGCGCTGGTATTCGTCTTCGCCGCAAGGGCCTTCGCCGGATACCCGCTGCTGACGTATGGACGCGCGGAAAAGGATCTGGAACGGGCTGCGGACACGGGCACGCCGGACGGCTCGGAGGGTATGGGTGCCATCCTCCCGGGAATGCCCGCCTCGAACAATCGATTGCTCGCTTCGGCGTATGCCGAAGCCAAGCTCGAGGGCATGTCCGGCGACGCCCTGCGGCGCTTCGCGAAGGTCGCCACGCGCGTCGATGAAGACGAGCGCGCGCCGTAGCGCTCAGATCCCGAGCGGGTACGCTTCCTCGCCGTGGAGTTCCATGTCGAGGCCGGTCTCCTCGGCGTGTTCGTCCACCTTGACCCTGGTGACCAGATTGATCAGCCACAAGAAGCCGTAGGTGAAGCCGAACGCCCACGCGCTGCAGACGATCGCCGCGACCAACTGCTTACCGAAGAACGACGGATTGCCGTAGAGCAAGCCGTTGGCGCCGGCCGCGTTCCAGAGCGTCGAGCCGAAGATCCCGAGCATGACGATGCCGAGGAATCCGCCGACGCCGTGCACGCCCCAGACGTCCAGCGCGTCGTCCCAGCCGAGCTTGTTCTTGAGCGCGACGGCGTAGTAGCAGACCAGGCCGGCGGCGATGCCGATGATGACCGCGACCATCGGCGAGACGTAGCCGGCGGCCGGCGTGATGGTCGCCAGGCCCGCGACCGCGCCGGTCAGCAAGCCGATGAACTTGGGCTGACGCCCGTGAGCCCATTCGATCAGCAGCCACGCAACGGCCGCGAACGACGCGGCGATGTCGGTGTTGAGGAACGCCGACGCGGTGACCGCGTCGACGCGCAGTTCGGAGCCGGCGTTGAAGCCGTACCAGCCGAACCACAGCAGACCGGTGCCGAGCGCGATCAGCGGGACGTTGTGCGGCTTGCTCTCGACGACCGCGCGGCGGCCGACGTAGAGCACCGAGGCGAGCGCCGCCGATCCGGCCGATGCGTGCACCACGATGCCGCCGGCGAAGTCGAGCGCTCCCCATTTCGCGAGCGCCCCGTCCGGGCTCCAGAGCATGTGCACGAACGGGAAGTACACGAAGATCAGCCAGCCCGTCAAGAACCAGAAGTAGGCCTTGAAGGTGACGCGATTGGCGAACGCGCCGGTGATCAGCGCGGGCGTGATGATCGCGAACATCATCTGATAGGCGACGTGGACGATCAGCGGGATGCCCGCGTCGTTGCCGGTGAACATCGTCTGCAGCGTGATCCCGTGCAGGAACGCGTACGTGAAGGGATTGCCGACGATGCCGTGCCAGGTCGGGCCGAAGCACTCGGAATAACCGAAGGCGAACCAGATCACGGTCGTCCAGCCGAGCGACATGAAGCTCTGCATCATGATCGTCAGGACGTTCTTGCGGCCGACCAGTCCGCCATAGAAGAACGCGAGTCCCGGGGTCATGAGCATGACCAGACTCGCGCAGATGAGCATGAAGGCCGTATTGCCGATATTCAGCGCCGGGGCGTTCATAGGAATCCTCCGTTCCCCGGCGCCTTCGGGCCGTCCGGGGCACGGTCCCGCTCGCTTGCTAGTTCATGAACGCCAGGCCGGCGCCGACGTAGTGCTGCGTCTGCCCGTTGATCGAGGTGGGCGAGACGCCGTACTCGATATCGAACTGCACGTGCGGTCCGGCGTCGCGTTGATAGATCACGTCGAACCACGACTTGCCGCCCAGGTCCGGACCGGCCGCGCTGAAGTACGCGTACTCGGCCGTCACTTGCGACGGTCCGCCCGGGAGCGCCGCCGTGAGCGCCAGCGTCGGCGAGAACGCGAGGTACGATCGCGTCGCGCCGAACGCATCCGGCCCGGCGAACAGACCGGCGCCGAGACTGCCCGACAGCGCGAACTCCGGATCGAGCGTGCGCGCCCAGTTGAAACTGCCGGAATATTGGGGCCGGCCGGCCGTGAAACCGCCGGTCCCGGTCGGGAGCGTGACGACGCCGCTGACGCCCCAGCTCGCGAGCGCGTCGTAGCCGAGTTCGTATTTGGCGCCGATGCTGGCGTCGCTCGCGCCGGTCGCGAGCGAACCGCCGACCGACGTGCGACCCGCGCCCGGCGCGCCGAGTTCGACGTCGAAACGCGGATCCGCGGTTCCGAAGCGCACCAGCACCTGCGGATAGGTCGCCGTCGCACCGCCGCCGCTCCCGGTGGTGACGGCGTTCGCATAGCCGATCTCGACGTCGGCGTGGCCCGTGCGCACGGTGCACACGCCCGTGCCGAACGACGGGCGGTTCACCACCGACATGATCGAGCCGCACGGATCGGAGACGGTCGCGGGCGTCGCGGTGGGAGCAGGGGCGGGCGTCATGCGGGCGCGATTCGGACGTAGGAGCGTCCGGCCCTATCGACAAAGGCGGCGCTATGCGTCCGCTCGATCTCTCCGCCGCACCTCCGCGCTCGCCCTACGACGAGCTGGACGGTCTGCTCTTCATGCCGCGGACGATCGACAAGCTGCGATCGATGCTGCCGGGAGGCGATCCCGGCGAGTTCTTCATCAACGGCCCGATCAAGGGGATGTCGGGCTATTTGCTCGAGCGGCTCGGCATCGGCGAATCCGAACTGCTGGCCGTCGTCGCCGCCGCGGCCGACGACGCCGAGGTGGCGGACTGGCTGCGGGCGCACACCGACGTAACGCAATACGCCGGGATCTCGGCGACCATCCGCGCGATCAAACCCAAGCACACGACCGATCCGGCCACCTTCGGGCGGATCTACGCCGAGACGCTCGCGCTTCACCCGGAACTCGAGCGCGTCCTCGACATCATCGCCGCCGACGACGGGCGGCTGTTCGCTAGAACTTGATCCGGTAGGCGCCTTTGGTGCCGAGCAGGACGGCTTCGGAATACTCGGCCCCCGAACGCGTCGAGTGTTCCGGCTGATCGAGATCGGAGACGGTCGGACCGCTGCAGTCGGCGTTTTTCTTCATCTCGGCGCGGACGCGGACGGCGGTCACGTTGATCTTAGTAGCGCTCGTCGTCGGGACGTCGACGTCCATTCGGGGTTTGAGCTGCCGGGGGCCGTGGCCGCCGAGGGTCGCGTACGGACCGTTGTCGACCTGCTCCCAAACCGTGACGACGGCGCACGTGTCGCTGTCGTTCATGACGGCGATGCGGCGGATGTTGGCCTGAGCGACAGCGTACGAGCCGGCGATCAGTGCAGCGGTCGCGAGCAGGAGGGGAAGGCGTTGCACGATGTTCGTCTCTCTATTTCGGCAGGAAGCGGATGCGATAGCCGACCTTCGACTTGAAGATCGCGGCTTCGACGTATTCGGCGGAGGGACGCGTGGCCCGTTCGCTCTGGTGCAGTTCTTCGATGGTGGCTCCGGTGCAGTCGGGGTTCGCCTTGATCTCGACCCGCACGCGCACGCCGGTCACCTGGACGTTCGGCGCGCTCGAGGTCCGAAGATCGAACTCGGCGTGCGAGCGCAGATGCCGCGGATTGGGACCCGGCACCAGACCGTCGATGCGGTTACCGGACGTCTCGTAGGCGCTGACGATCGCACAGCTCGGGGTATCGTTCACGACCGTGACCTCGCGGATATCGGCGCGGGCGGCGGTGCTCGTGGCGGCGACAAGCGCGGCGACCGCGAAGAAGCTTGAAAGGCGTCGTAGCATGCTCATGCCTTCGGAACGAAGGGGCGCTCGCCTGCGTTCCCGCGTACGCTATACCGAGGCCTACCGCTCGTCAGAGCCTATCCGCATAGATCGTGACCGTGTTGTCGTTGACCCACGACGCGCTGCACGTCTTGCGCGTGACCTTGTATTGCGGGCCGACCGAGACCGCGCCGGGCGTCGAACTCGGTCCGCCGACCTGCGTCGAGAGCTGCAAGATGTCGTAGTGGGTGGTCTGACCGAAGGCGCCCGACTGGTGGCGGCCCATCTTGATGAAGCACCAGGTGGAGGTGTAGCACGGCCACCGGTTCGGATTCGCGCCGTTGCAGTTGCCGTTCGGGTCGACCGCTTCGAAGGTCACCCCGCCGCCGTTGCCGGTCGCCGTGTCGTTGCATTTCGCGCCCGCCGGCGCGGTCGTGCACCCAATTGTGTGTATGCTCGATACCCGTAAGCCGGGCGAGCCGATGTTGATGTAGACGTCGGCCGAGGCGATCAGCGGCACCGCGGCCACGATCAAGGCCAGAAGGCCGATTGCAAGACGAGAAGCCATTCGAGAACCTCCTCAGGTTAGACAACCTCGCACGTCCCTTGGGTAGCGAGGGGACAGTTCCTTGCTCGTCTACGTATCCGACGGCCCGTGGAGTTCCAAAAGAGAACAGGCCCGGTGACGTTTCCGTCACCGGGCCTGGCGTTGGTTGCGGGGGATGGATTTGAACCATCGACCTTCGGGTTATGAGCCCGACGAGCTACCGGACTGCTCCACCCCGCGGTAGCGAGGGTATAGATTGCGCGGCCACCCACTGGTCTCCTGCATGTGAGATGGCCGCACAGGGCCTTAACGGCCCCGAGGGCGTAATGGTTGCGGTCGTGCTGCCGAAGATCCACCTCCACTGCCACCTCGAGGGCGCCCTACGGGCTGCGACCTTTCTCGAGCTCGCCGCGAAGCATGGGGTCGCCACCACCTATCGGCCCCACGGCGGCGGCGCCTTCGAGGCGGCCGGCGATCCGCCCGAGCACCCCGACGACGTCTACCGGTTCGCGACCTTCGGCGAGTTTCTGCTCACCTTCGCGGCCGTCAGCCGGTCGCTGAAGGATCCCGAGGATTACGGCCGTCTCGCAGCCGAGTTCGCGCGCGACGCGCTCGCCCAGAACGTCGCCTACGGCGAACTCTTCATCTCGCCGTCGGTCTGGCAGTTCTTCCATCCCGCGATCGACGTCCGCGCTTGCGTCTCCGCCATTCGCAGCGCGTTCGACGACGCCACCCGCGGGACGGGCGTGCTCTTCCAGCTGATCGTCGACCTGACGCGCAATTTCGGGGCGGAGGCCGCCATGCGCACCGCGCGCCTAGCGACCGGGCTGACAGACCTCGGCGTGATCGGCATCGGACTGGGAGGCGACGAATCGAAGTATCCGGCCGAACTCTTCGCCGACGCCTTCGCCTACGCGCGGGCAGAAGGATTGCATTGCGTGGCCCATGCCGGCGAAGCGGCCGGCCCGGAGAGCGTGCGCGCCGCCATCGAATATCTGCGCGCGGAGCGGATCGGTCACGGCGTGCGCGCGCTCGAGGACCGCAAGGTGCTCGACCTGCTGGCGCACCGTCGCATTCCGCTGGAGGTCTGCCCGACCTCCAACTTCCTGACCGGCGTCGCCTCTCGCGAGCGTCCGCATCCCATCCTGGAACTCGATGCGGCCGGTTGCGTCGTGACCGTGGACGCGGACGATCCGACCCTGTTCCGTACCTCGATCTCCGACGAATATGCCTACGTCGCGTCGATCGCCGGCGACGCCACCCTGGCCCGCTTGGTGGGCAACGCGATCGACGCCAGTTTCGCCGACGAACCGCGGAAGGTCCGGCTGCGCGAACGTCTGGGACGCGCTCGCGCGGAACTCTCGGGGCAGCAGGGAAGTTACAGGCAGTAATGTCGGGCCACAGCCACTTTGCCGAGTCGATCGAGGAATATCTCGAAGGCGTCTACCGCTTGGAGCGTGAGGGCCCGGGCGTCACCACGTCCGGATTGGCCGCCGAACTCGGCGTCGCTCCCGCCTCGGTCTCTGGGATGCTCAAGAAGCTCGCCAACGACGGCTATCTCGAACAGGTCGCGCGCGGCGAGGTGAAGCTCACGCAGAAGGGCCTCGAAGTGGCGGTGCGTGTGCTCCGCCGGCACCGGCTCGCCGAGCGCCTGCTCACCGACGTCCTCGGCATGGGCTGGGAAGAGGTCCACTCCGAGGCGTGCATGCTCGAGCACGCCATCTCCGAGAAGGTCGAGAAGCGGCTGATCGCGCTGCTCGGCGACCCCCAGACGTGTCCGCACGGCCAGCCGATCCCTCCCAAAGACCTGAGCGATCCGGTCCGCGACGGCGTCCCGCTGGCGCATCTCGATGCGGGGGAGCGCGCGACCGTCAGCAGCGTCACCGAAGAACTGCCGGAGATCTTGAAGTACCTCGGCGACATGGGCGTCCGCCCGGGCGCCGCTATCGCGGTCGCGGCCAAGGCGCCGCTGGGCGGCCCGATCACGGTGCGGGTCGGTGGCGGCGACCACCCGATCTCGGTCGAACTCGCGCGCATGGTGACGGTCGATCGTGCGACGCGCGCCTAAGACCCCGGTCACGTCGTTCCTCATCGTCGCCAATCTGTTGGCTTTCGTCTGGGAGTTCGTCAAGGCCGGGCCAGGGGTGCTCTCGGGCGACTTCACGATGCAGGGGTTGATCGACATCGGCACGACCATCCCGCAGCTCGTCCTCCACAACGGTCAATGGTGGCGGGTCGTCACCGGCGGTTTCCTCCACCTGAGCTTCCTCCACATCGCCGTCAACATGTACTCGCTCTACGTGCTCGGACGCTTCGTGGAGACGATCGCCGGATCGGCGCGCATGGCGTTCCTCTACGCGGTCTCGCTGGTCGGTTCCGGATTGGCGGTCGTCTACTTCAGCGCGCCCGACATCCCGACCGCCGGCGCGAGCGGAGCCATCTTCGGACTGTTCGGCGCGCTCTTCGCGATCGGGTTCAAGCTCGGGAAGCCCGGCATGGATCTCGTCAAGGCGAACATCGGTATCTTGATCGTCAACCTCATCTTCACGTTCGCGGTTCCCGGCATCTCGGCGTGGGCGCACGTCGGCGGTCTGCTCATCGGGTTCCTCGCGACCTACGCGATCTATTTCCCGCCGCGTCTGGCGCACGCGACCGTCGTCGATGCGGCTACCGGCCAGGAGCTGCAGTCCGAGATCGAGTCGCCGGACCACCACCAGACCTACTGATGATCGAGTCGATCGATACGGTCTTCGGACCGGACGGCGCGCTCGCGCGCGTGCTGCCGGGATTCGAAGCGCGTCCCGGGCAGGTGCAGATGGCGCAGCTGATCGAGCGCGGGTTCCTGGAAGGCATGCATACGATCGTCGAGGCCGGCACCGGCGTCGGCAAGTCGTTCGCGTATCTGGTGCCCGCGCTGCGCAGCGGGAAGAAGATCGTGCTCTCGACCGGCACGATCGCGCTGCAGGAGCAGCTGTTCCAGAAGGACATCCCGCAGATCGTCAAGGCGCTCGGCATCCCGGCCCGGGTCACGCTGCTCAAAGGCCGCAGCCACTACCTGTGCAAGCAGAAGTTCGAGCGCGTCCGGGCGGAACGGCTGATCGCCTCGTCGGCGAACATGGAGCGCATCTGGGAGTGGGGAGCCCGCACGATCACCGGCGATCGCTCCGAACTGCCGTTCTCGCCGACCGCGGACGAATGGGAGCAGCTCGACGCCGACGCCGACGATTGCGTGGGCGAGTACTGCGAGCACTTCCGCGACTGCTTCTTCTTCAAGAAGCGCGACGAGGCGAAGTACGCGGACATCGTGGTCGTCAACCACGCGCTCTTCTTCCTGGACCTCGCGATGGGAGGCGGACTGCTGCCGCCGTACGATTTCGCGGTGCTCGACGAAGCGCATCAAGCCGAGCGTTGGGCGACATCGGCGCTGACGGCGACGCTCTCGCGCTCGTCGATCGGCCGGATGCTGCGCAAGCTGCACCGGTCGTACGACGTGCCCAAGTCCTTCGACAGCACCTTCGACGAGGGCGTGCGCGGCCTGGAATCGGCGCTCGCGCGCGTCCCCGGCGACCGCTACCCGCTGCGCGCCAACGACGAGGCCGCGCCCGCGCTCGCCAAGCTGCGCGACGCGCTCTACGGCCTGGAGAACTGGCTTTACGCGAACTGGCAGTCGGCCTTGCGGCGCAAGACCGAGAACGACGCCGAAGCCGAGCGCCGTCGCGATCTGGCACTGCGCGGCATCCTCGCGCACCAGGCAACCATCGAACGCGCGCAACTGCCGACCGACGAGGCGATCGCGTGGGTGGAGCGGTCGGATGCGGACGGACGTTTCGAGGTCAACAGCGCGCCGTTCGACGTGAGCGACTTCCTCTCGGCGGCGCTCTTCGACCGCACCCAGAGCGTCGTGCTGACCAGCGCCACCATCGCGGACGGCGATTCGTTCGCGTTCCTCCGACGCAATCTGGGCGTGCATGAGGCGCAAGAACTGGTGGCGCCGTCGCCGTTCGATTACGCCGAACAGGCGCGCTTGTTCGTCGCGCCGCCCGACGTCAATCCCAAGGCGGCCGACTTCGCGCGCCGGGCCGCGCCGCTGGTCGAGGAGTGTCTCGACCGCACCCGCGGGCGGGCCTTCGTGCTGTTCACCTCGCACGCGCGCCTGCGCGAGGTCCATGCGGCCGTCCGCGAGCGGGTGCCGTATCCGATCCGCCTGCAAGGGCAGATGCCGCGCGCGCGCCTGCTCGAATGGTTCCGGTCGACGCCCAATGCGGTGCTCTTCGCCACCGGGACGTTCTGGGAAGGCATCGACGTGGTCGGCGACCGGCTCTCGTGCGTGATCATCGACCGCCTGCCGTTCCCGTCGCCGGCCGATCCGCTGGTGGCGGCGCGCATGCAGTCGCTCGAGGCCCGCGGGCAGGACGCGTTCGAAGGCTACATGATCCCGTCGGCGATCGTCCGCCTGAAGCAGGGTTTCGGGCGTTTGATTCGCAGTACGAGCGATCGCGGCGTGGTCGCGCTGCTCGACGGACGCGCCGCCGCGACCAAGTACGGCGCCACCATCCTGGCCGCGTTGCCGCCGGCGACGCGCATCCAACACCTGGACGAACTGACGGGGTTCCTACACGAATGAAACGATTGGCACTCATCGCGGCGATCGCGTCGCTCCTGCTCCCGGTCCAAGCGCTCGCGTGGGGCTCGACCGGCCACCGCATGGTCAACGATCTGGGCGCGAGCGCGCTGCCGGCGAGCGTGCCCGCGTTCTTGCGCACGCCCGGCGCGATCGCCGACATCACCACGCTCGGCCCGGAGATGGACCGGCTCAAGGATTCGGGCGCGTCGTGGGATGCCGACAACGACACCGGCCACTTCCTCGATATCGGCGACGACGGCAAGATCGGCGGCATCATCGGCCTCGACGCCCTGCCGCCCAGTTTCAAGGCCTACGACGCGGCCCTGCGCGCGGTCAATCTCGACCCGTTCTCGATGGGCTACGTGCCGTACACGATCCTCGACGGCTGGGAGCAGATCCGCAAGGACTTCGCCTACTATCGCGCCGAGTCGTACGCGCTCGCGCACGCCGCGAATCCCGCCGACAAGGCGTTCTTCACCCGGGACCTGGCGCTGCGCGAGCGGCTGACGATCCGCGATATCGGCGTCTGGGGACATTTCGTCGGCGACGCCAGCCAGCCGCTCCACATCACGATCCATTTCAACGGCTGGGGGAACTATCCCAACCCGAACGGCTACACGATGAACCACATCCACTCGTTCTTCGAGAGCGCCTACGTGCGCGACCACGCGCAGCGCGCGGCGGTGGCGGCTCTGATGCCGGCCTACGTCCCGTCGAACCCGGCCGGGTTGATCTCGCAGGACGACATGCTCAAGCAGATCGGCGCGTATCTCGCGGCCAGCGCCGCCCGGGTGGGGCCGCTCTACGAGCTGCAGAAGACCGGCGACTTCGATCGCGGGTCGCCGGCGGCCACCGCGTTCGTCGACCAGTGCCTGGCGGCCGGCGCCACGCAGTTCCGCAACTGGATCGCGCTTGCGTGGGAGGACAGCCTCAACGAGACGGTGTCGTATCCCAGCGTCGCCGTCCGCGACGTCTTGAACGGCAAGGTGGTTCTGAGCCCCAAGGCCCTCGCCAGCGACTGACGATCGACATCCTGTCATCCCGAGCGTAGTGCGGAGCACGAAGTCGAGGGACCGCCACGAAGCATTGCGGCGGTCCCTCGACTCTGGTCGCTTCGCTCCCGACGCTCCGGATGACAGGGATCAGCCCTCGTCTTTGCCCGCCTCGTCTTTGGCGCGGGTCTGCAGCTCGTTGACGACGTTGGAGTCGGCGAGCGTCGTGGTATCGCCGAGGGCTCTGCCCTCGGCGATGTCGCGTAACAGGCGCCGCATGATCTTGCCCGAGCGCGTCTTGGGGAGTTCCGGCGTGAACGTGATGTACTTCGGCCGGGTGAACTTGCCGAGCTTCTCGGCGACGTGGTCGCGCAGTTGGTTCGCCAGTTCTTCGCTGCCGGTGACGTCCGCGCGCAACGTGACGAAGGCGTAGATCGCCTGGCCCGTGATGTCGTCGAGCTTGGCGCACACGGCCGCTTCGGCGACCAGATGGTTGTCGACCAGAGCGCTCTCGACTTCGGTCGTCGAGATGCGGTGACCGCTGACGTTCATCACGTCGTCGATGCGGCCCATGAACCAGTAGTTGCCTTGGGTGTCGCGGCGACAGCCGTCGCCCGCCAGGTACTTGCCGGCGAACCTCGACCAGTAGGCGTCCTTGTAACGCTCGTCGTCGCCCCAGATGCCGCGCAGCATGCCGGGCCAGGGTTGGGTCAGCACGATGTAGCCCCCGCCGCCCCACGGCACGCTCTCGCCCTGGTCGTTGACGATGTCCGCGCCGATGCCCGGCAGCGGATGGGTCGCGCTGCCGGGCGGCGTCGAGGTGATGCCGGGCAGCGGCGAGATCATGATGCCGCCCGTCTCGGTCTGCCACCAGGTGTCCACGATCGGCGCCTTGTCGCCGCCGATATTCTCGCGGTACCACATCCAGGCTTCGGGATTGATCGGTTCGCCGACGCTGCCGAGCAGACGCAGGCTGGTGAGATCGTGCTTCTGCGGATACTCGACGCCCCACTTCATGAACGTGCGGATCGCGGTCGGGGCGGTGTAGAGAATCGTCACCTTGTAGCGCTCGACGATCTCCCACAGGCGATCCTTATCGGGGAAGTCGGGCGTGCCTTCGTAGATCACGCCGGTCGCGCCGTTGCAGAGCGGCCCGTAGACGATGTACGAGTGCCCGGTCACCCAGCCGATGTCGGCCGCGCACCAGTAGATGTCGGTCTCTTCCTTGAGGTCGAAGACCAGTTTGTGGGTCGTCGAGACGTGCGTCAGATAGCCGCCGGTGGTGTGCTTGATGCCCTTGGGTTTGGCCGTCGTGCCGCTCGTGTAGAGCAGGTAGAGCAGGTCTTCGGCGTTCATCGACTCGGGCTCGCACGTGGCCGGCGCGTCCTTGACGACGTCGTCCCACCAGACGTCGCGGCCGGCCTTCATCTCGACCGGATCGCCGACGCGTTTGGCGACGATGCAGTGGCGCAGCGACGGCGTCTGCTCCATCGCGACGTCGCAGTTGTTCTTGAGCGGGACCTTGTTGCCGCGTCGCCAGCCTTGATCGGCCGTGATCAGCGCCACGCACTCGGAGTCGTTGACCCGGTCCACGATCGAATCCGGCGAGAAGCCGCCGAAGATGACCGAGTGCGCGGCCCCGATGCGCGCGCAGGCCAGCATCGCGACCGGAAGCTCCGGGATCATCGGCATGTAGATCGCGACCCGGTCGCCGCGCTTGACGCCGAGGCCGCGCAGGCCGTTGGCGAAGCGGCAGACGTCGTCGAGCAGCTGTTTGTAGGTGATCTCGCGCCGGTCGCCCGGCTCGCCTTCGAAATAATAGGCGATCTTGTCGCCCTTGCCCGCAGCCACGTGCCGGTCGAGGCAGTTGACCGAGACGTTGAGTTCGCCGTCGCCGAACCACTTCGCGAACGGCTCGTTCCACTCCAAGACCGTGGTGAACGGCTTGCTCCATTCGAGCTTGCGCGCCCACGAAGCCCAGAACGCTTGGTAGTCCTTGGCGGCATCTTCGTAGATGCCGGGCTGCGCGTTGGCCTGGGCGGCGAAGGCGGGCGACGGCGGAAACGAGCGGCTCTCTTCGGAGAGCGCTTCGATGGCTTGCGAATTCATTCGACGTTTTTTACGGGAACGATGCGCGACGCCTGCCGAAAGAACCGGGGTGGGATTCTCCGCCGTGGTGCTCGCGCTACTCGTCTCGACCGGCCTGGCCGGGGTGCGCTACGGCGCGCCGCCGCCGGACGTGCCGCTGCCGGCCGCATCCGGCACGGGCACGCTCGCGCTCGAGAAGGGCAAGCCTGCCGTCGTCCACTTCTGGGCGACCTGGTGCCACGTGTGTTTGACCGAACTGCCCCGGTTCGCGAAGCTGGCCAAGCGCTACGGCAAATCGATCGACGTGATCACCGTTTCGAACGAGCGCGAGGACGTGGCCGCTTCGTACTTGCGGCTCTGGGACATGCGCCTGCCGCTGGTGGCCGACACCACCGGCGCCGTCTTCAAGGCCTACGGGGTCGGCCCGCTCCCGGTCACGGTGGTGGTCGACGCCGCCGGGAACGTCAGCTACGTCCAGGTCGGCGAGACCAGCCAGGCCGACCTCGACAAAGCCCTGACGGCGGCCCTCGCTGGCATTTCCGGTAGCAGTCCCTTGCCCCGAGTGCTAAGATAGGGCGGATGAGCGAGCCCGGGCGCGAGCCCCTGGAACAGCGGAAGGCCTACATCCTGGCGACCGTCGTGTACGAATATATCGCGACGGGCGAACCGGTCGGGTCGCAGTCGCTTACCCAGAAGTACAATCTCGGCGTCTCGTCGGCGACCGTTCGCAACGAGATGGCCGAACTCGAAGCGGGCGGCTACCTGGTCCAGCCGCACACCTCGGCCGGGCGCGTCCCGTCCGATACCGGCTACCGCACCTACGTCGACGATCTGATGCAGCCCGAAGTACTGGCCGTCCCGGAGCGCCGCCGCATCCGCGACGAACTCCGCGACGCCAGCCGCGAACTCGACGAGATCATCGAGGGCGCCACCCGCGTGCTCGGACGCCTCTCCAACAGCCTCGCGTTCGTCACGCGGCCGGAGAGCGGGTCGCACGTCTTCAAGCACGTGCAGATGATCTCGCTCGGCGCGCGGACCGGAGTCGCGGTCGTGGTGACCTCGCTGGGGGTCGCGGCCCAGAGCATGTTCGAACTCGCCGCCGAGACCACGCCCGAGGAGTTGACCCGGCTCTCCAACGCGCTCAACGCGCGCTTCGCCAACCATCCGCTGCGCGATATCTCCGACGCCGACGTCGCCGCCGTCGTCCGCGAGGCCCGGATGGCCGACGATCTGCGCGCCGTGGTCTCGACGGCCCTGCGATCGGCGCGGGCGAAGGACGAGCCCGGCGTCACCGCCGCCGGCGCGCAGAACCTGCTCGACCAGCCCGAGTTCCGCGACGTCTCGAAGCTCCGCTCGATCCTGCGCATCGTCGAAGAGCAGAAGACGCTCTACGACCTGGTCGCCGACGCGATGAACGTCGAGGCGCCGCGCGTCAAGATCGGCCACGAACTCGGTTCCGACGAGTTGAGCGACCTCTCGGTCGTGACCGTCCCGTACCGCTTCGGGAAGCATGCGATCGGCATGCTCTCGATCCTGGGGCCGCGCCGCATGCCCTACGCCCGGCTGATGGCGCTCGCCGCCGGCACCGCCGACACGCTTTCCGAACGCCTCGCCGACGTCGAGATCAAGTAAAGAGACAATGCCGACCAAAGACTATTACGAGACGCTCGGCGTCGGGCGCGACGCATCCGGCGACGAGATCAAGCGCGCCTATCGCGGCCTCGCTCGCACCCACCATCCGGACGTCGCGCACGACAAGTCCGATGCCGAGCATCGCTTCAAGGAGATCAACGAAGCCTACGAGGTGCTCTCCGATCCCAACAAGCGCGCGCAGTACGATCGCTTCGGCACCGTCGGCAACGGTATGGACGGCGGCTTCGGCGCGAACTTCGGGTCGGCCGGATTCGGCGACATCTTCGACATGTTCTTCGGCGCGGCGGCCGGCGGCGGCGCGGCCGAGCGTCAGGCCCGGCGCAGCGGGCCGGCGCGCGGTTCCGATCTCCGCTACAATATGGAGATCACCCTCGAAGAGGCGTTCGCCGGCACGACCAAAGAGATCGCGTTCGCGCACCTGGCGCAATGCGAGACGTGCAAGGGCAACGGCGCGGCTCCCAACTCGCTGATCGTGCCGTGCGAACGCTGTCAGGGATCCGGCGTGATGCGCCAGGTCCGGCAGACGCCGCTCGGGCAGTTCGTCACCCAAGCCGCCTGCACGGCCTGCAACGGCGAAGGCCAGCGCATCACCCAGCCGTGCGAGACGTGCGGCGGCCGCGGGCGCCACGAGGTCGAGCGCAAGCTCAGCGTCAAGGTGCCGGCCGGCGTCGACGACGGCTCGCGCATCCGCATCCCGGGCAGCGGCGAAGCCGGGATCCGGGGCGGCGCGGCCGGCGATCTGTTCGTCTACCTCAACGTGCCGCAGCATCGCATCTTCCGGCGCGAGGGGCTCGACACGTTCGTCGACGTGCCGATCGCCTACGTGCAGGCGGCGCTCGGCGCCACCATCACCGCGCCCTCGCTCGAGGGCGATCTGCAAGTCGCCGTGCCGGCCGGCACGCAGACCGGCACGACCATGCGCCTGCGCGGCCGCGGCATGCCGACCGTGCGCGGTACCCAGCGCGGCGACCATCACGTCACCGTCCACGTCGTCGTCCCGAGCAAGTCGACCAAGCGCCAGCGCGAACTGCTCGAGGAATACGCGCGCGCCGGCGGCGACGCGATCGAGGAGAAGTCGTTCTTCGAACGCGTCAAAGACGCGTTCAAGCCGGACTAAGCGGCCGTGCCGGCGCGGTTCTTCATCGAGGGGACGCACGCGGCCGGCGATGAGGTGGCGCTCGACCCGGGCGACGCTCGCAAGATCGCGACCGTGCTGCGGATGCGCGACGGCGACGAGATCGAGACGATCGACTCGTCCTCGACGCGCTATCGGGCGACCCTCCGGATCGACGGCGCCTCCGTCCGCGCGCGATTGGTCGAGGCGGTCGCCGGCCGCCCCGAGCCCGGGCTGCGGGTCGTCGTCGCCCAGGGGATCCCCAAAGGCCAGAAGATGGACTTCGTGGTCGAGAAGCTGACCGAACTCGGCGCCGCCGAGATCGTCCCGCTCCGCAGCGCGCGCGCGGTCGCCGACGCGAGCCCCGCGAAACTCGAGCGTTGGCGACGCTTGGCGCGCAGCGCGGCGATGCAATGCGGGCGGTCGGACGTCCCGGCCGTCGGCGAACCGACCGGTATCGACGGGTTGGCCGCGCGGTGCGGCGCGTTCGACGTCGTCCTGGTGCCGTGGGAATCGGCCGACCCGTCGCCGCTGCGAGACGTCTTGCCGGGCCTGCTCGCCGGCGCGCGCAGCGTGCTGATCGCGATCGGCCCGGAGGGCGGGTTCGGCCAAGACGAGGTCGCTCGACTTCGAGCCGTCGGAGCCCACGCCGTCTCGCTCGGCGGCCGGATCCTTCGCACCGAGACGGCAGGCCTCGCATTGCTCGCTATCCTCGAGTACGCCGTCGAAGCGCGCACGGGATGACAGGAGTCGCATTCTGTCGTATAAGGTACGGTTAGCGATGGGCACTTATCCGTTTTCATTCGTCATCCCGACCTATAACGAAGCCGGCGGCATCGAGAAGTTGCTGCGCGCCCTCGACGACGTCTTCAAAGCCAACGGTCTCGACGGCGAGATCGTGGTGGTCGACGACAACTCGCCCGACGGTACCGGCACCATCGTCGACCGGCTCTCGACCGAACTCCCCGTCCGCTGCCTGCACCGTCCCGGCAAGCTCGGTCTCTCCAGCGGCGTGATCGACGGCTGGAAGTTCGCGCGCCCCGAGTCGCTCGCGGTCGGCTGCATGGACGGCGACTTCAGCCACGACATCACGATCGTGCCGAAGATGGTCGAAGCGCTCGCATCGGGCGCCTACGGTCTGGCCATCGGCAGCCGCTACGTGGCCGGCGGCGGCATCGCGAACTGGCCGAAGAAGCGCATCATCACCTCGAAGGTGGCGTGCATGCTCGCCCGCCCGCTCACGCCGATCAACGACATCACCAGCGGGTTCCTCCTGGTCCGTCGCGACGCCCTCGAAGGCGTCGAACTCGATCCGATCGGGTTCAAGATCGGTCTCGAGGTCGTGGCCAAAGCGCACTACGGCAAGGCCCTCGAGGTCCCGTACGTCTTCACGGATCGCGTCGTCGGCGAGTCGAAGCTGAACCAGAGCGAGATCTTCAACTATCTCAAGCAGCTGCGCAAGCTGTACGCCGCCCGCTTCTTCGGACGGACGGCGGGCTGATGCCGATGCCCGAATGGCTGCGCGTCCGCCGCAGCACGACCGACGAGACGCGCGACGCGGCCCTATGGTCGAAGTGCCCGAAGTGCGGCGAAGTGCTGTACCGCCGGGATCTCTCGGCCAATCTTGACGTCTGCCCTAAGTGCGGTCACCATTTCCGGATGAACGCCTACGACCGGATCGCGATGATCGTCGACGGCGACTTCAGCGAGATCGGCAACGACGTCTTGCCGGGCGATCCGCTCGAGTGGACCGATAAGAAATCCTACGCCGTCAAGCTCGCCGGCGATCGCGAGAAGAGCGGCCTGAGCGAGGCGGTGGTCTGCGGCTACGGCAAGATCGGCGGCCACGACGTGGCGCTCGGGGTGATGGACTTCCATTTCCGCGGCGGCACGATGGGCTCGGTCGTCGGCGAACGGCTGGCGCAGTTGCTCGAAGGCGCGCTCGAACGCAGGCTGCCGTGCATCGTGTTCACCGCGTCCGGCGGCGCGCGCATGGAAGAGGGCATGCTCGCCCTCATGCAGATGGCCAAGACCACCGCCGCCGTCGCGCGGCTGATGGAGAGCGGACTGTTCTTCGGCATCGTGCTGACCGACCCGACCACCGGCGGCGTCTCCGCGTCGTTCGCGTTCGAGGCCGACGTGATCTACGCCGAATCCAAGGCGATGATCGGTTTCGCCGGCCGTCGCGTGATCGAACAGACCATCCGCCAGAAGCTGCCCGAGCAGTTCCAAACGGCCGAGTTCCTCCTCGAGAAGGGGCACATCGATGCCGTGGTCGATCGCCACGATCTCAAGGCGACCTTGACGCGCACGCTGGAGTACGTCGCCGCCGGAACGCGCGCGAGGACGCCCGCGTGAATCTGATCGTGGAACGCGAGAAGGGCCTCCTCGAATTGGAGAAGCGGATCGCCGAGTTGCGAGCCGTCAACGCCAGCCAGCCGGTCGACATGTCGCCCGAGATCCAGGCCCTCGAGAAGAAGTACGGCGAGATCCAGTACGAGATCTTCGGCGCGCTGACGCCGTGGCAGAAGGTCCACATGGCGCGCCACCCGAGCCGCCCGACCTCGCTCGACTACATCTCGCAGTTCGAGCGGTTCGACGAACTCCACGGCGACCGGCACTTCCGCGACGACCCCGCGATCGTCGGCGGCTTCGCCATGCTGCACGGCCGCGCCATCGTGGCTATCGCCCAGCAGCGCGGCCGCGACACCAAGGAGAATCTGCGCCGCAACTTCGGGATGGTCACCCCCGAGGGCTATCGCAAGGTCAAGCGGCTGGCCCACCTGGCCTCGCGCCTCGGCCTGCCAGTGGTCACGTTCGTCGACACCAAGGGCGCCGACCCGGGGATCGCCTCCGAAGAACACGCCCAGGGCGAGGCGATCGCCTCGTGCCTCTACGAGTTCGTGCTGGCCAAGGTCCCGATCGTCGCGACCGTGATCGGCGAGGGCGGTTCGGGCGGGGCCCTGGCCCTGGCCATCGCCGACCGGGTGGTGATGCTCGAGCACAGCGTCTATTCGGTCGCCTCGCCCGAGGGCTGTGCGGCCATCCTATGGGGAGACGCCGGCAAAGCGGAAGAAGCGGCGACCCGGTTGAAACTTACGGCTCAGGACCTGGCGGGGTTCGGCATCGTCGACGAGATCGTGCCGGAGCCGCTGGGCGGCGCGCATCGCGACCCGGGAGGCGTGGTGTCGCGCGTACTCGAGGCGATCGATGCCTCGCTTACCGAGCTCGCGACGCTGGACGCAACGTCGCTGCTGGAGGCGCGTTATCGAAAATATCGGCGACTAGGCGCTTGGCAGGGCGAGCGACTGGAAACGGCCCGACACCAGACGTGAAGCGGAATCCGCGCTCGTCAGGTCTTCTGCATCTCGCCGGGCGCCTCGGCGTCGCGGCCCTCGCGTCGATCGTCTTCCTGTTGGTCGGCATCCAGTTCGCGCGCGTGATCGGCGACAACGTCGCGATGGCGCACGAACTCGCGTCCGTCCAGAGCGATATCAAGGTGCTCGAAGCGCGAAAGCGCACCCAGCTCCGCGAACTCCGCCGGCTGGCCGATCCCGAGGGCGCCATCCCCGAGATCCACGACCGCTTGCGGCTCGTCAGCCCGAACGAAGCCATCGTCTTCGTCAAACCGAGCCCGGCCCCGCCGAAGTAGCCGCGCCTCCTTGCCGTCGCTCGTCCGCGGTCAGGTCCTCAACGTCAGCGCGTACGGCGCGACCGTTCGGCTGGAGAGCGGCGAGTTGACCAGCGCGCCGCTCATCGACGTCGACACCCATCGCGCGCAGTACGAGCGCTCGCTGACCGGCCACAAGATGCTGACGTTCGAACTGCGCGAGGGCCGCCGCCCGTCGGTGACGCTCGCGCCCCAGATCGCCGACGAGACCCTCGACGGCCAGATCGCAGGCTTCTTGCGCGAGAGCGAAGAGCGCCGGCCGTCCGGCGACGTCTCGCCCGAACAACGGCACTTCCTCAAGAAGAAGCAACGCGCGTCGCGCTTCACGCAATGAACGCGGTCGTCTCGATCGGGACCAACTCGACCCGCGTCCTGCTGGCCGATCTCGACGACGACCCGCCCCGCGCGGTGTTCGCGCGTTCGATCGGTACGCGATTGGGCGAAGGACTGCGCGATCGCGGGCGTCTGAGCGACGAAGCGATCGCGCGCACCTTGGCCGCCGTGCACACGCACGCGCGCTCGCTCCGCGGCCGCGCCGACGACGTCGTCGCGATCGCGACCAGCGCGGTCCGTCGCGCGGACAACGGCGCCGCGTTCGCCGCCAAGGTCGCGAAGATCCTCGGCACGCCGCTGCACGTGCTGACCGGCGACGAAGAGGGACTCGCGTCGTATCGCGGCGCGATCTCCGCGCTTCCGGCGGGGGGCGGCACTACCGGCGTGGTCGACACCGGCGGCGGCAGCACCGAATATGCGGTCGGGAGCGGCACGTTCCCCGAGCGGGTCGCATCCTGCGAGGTCGGCGCGGTGCGGTTGACCGAGACCTGTCCGGGGCTCTCGGGCGAGACTGGCGCGGTCGAAGCGCCGCTCCTGGCGCGCGCAAAGGAACTCGCGCGCGGCCTGCTCGCGCCGATGCGCGAGTTCCCGGCGATCGAACGCCTCGCCCTGGTCGGCGGGAGCGCGACCACCGCCGCCTCGCTGTTGCGCGGCGATCGGACGCCGTTCGTGACCGCCGCGATCGCGCGCGCCGACGTGCTCGCGACGCTGACGCGTCTGTGCGCGATGTCGCTCGACGAACGCCGCGAGCTGCCCGGCATGAACCCGCAGCGCGCGGATATTCTTCCCGCCGGCCTGATCGTGCTGGATGCCGTCTTCGAGCTGACCGGGATGGAACGCGCGACCGCGACCTCGTCCGATCTGCTTATGGGATATCTCCTGATCAGACGCGAAGGCGGGCTCGTAACGTCCTGACCAGGAGGCTCGCATGTCCATGCGCCGGGTGGCTCTCGCACTCATCGTCCCGATCGCGATGCTCGGCGCATCCGCGCCCGCCCCGCACTTCTCGCTCGACGCCGTCCTGTCGGCACCGTTCATCGACGAGGTGGACGCATCGCCCGACGGTACGACCATCGGGTACGTCGCCCACGAGCGAGGCCTCCGCAACGTCTACGTCTCCCGCGCCGGCCTCACCAAACGGCTGACCGCGTTCGATACGGACGACGGCGAGGAGATCGGCGCGCTCGCCTTCTCGCGCGACGGCGGCGCGCTCACGTTCGTGCGCGGCGGCGGCTACAATCGCGAAGGCGAAGTCGCCAATCCGCGTTCGTTCCCGATCCCGCCCGAACGCGTCATCTGGGTCGCCGATACGCACGGGGGCGCGCCGATGTCGGTCGGGGTCGGCAACTCGCCGTATCTCTCCCCGGACGGTTCGCGCCTGGTCTACGCTTCGCACGGGCGCTTGATGAGCGTCGATCTGACCTGGGACGGCGCGACGCTCAAGGCGCTGGGCAAGCCGGTCGAACTGCTCTCGATCCGGGGCGGCATCGGCGACGAACGCTTCTCGCCGGACGGTTCGAAGATCGCGTTCTCCAACAATCGCGGCGACCACGGCTTCATCGCGATCTACGACTTCGCCGCCAAGACCTACATGTACGCGACGCCGGCATTCACGCAGGACTACGCGCCGGCCTGGTCGCGCGACGGCAAACATCTCGCCTTTCTGCGTCTGCCGGGCGACCGGGAAGAGGCCGATCCGTACGTCGACGTCCGCGAAGCGCCCTGGGAGATCTGGGTCGCCGACGCCGCGACCGGCGACGCCCATCGCATCTACCGCGCGCCGCTCGGCCGCGGTCAAGAGTTCTACAATCTGGATGCCAACGATCAGCTCTTCTGGCTGGCCGATGGCACCATCGTCTTCCCATCCGAACGGAGCGGTTGGCGCCAGCTGTGGGCCGTTCCGGCCGGCGGCGGCCCCGCGCGTCCGCTGATGCGCGGGAGCTTCGAGACCGAGAGCGCCGTCGAATCGGTCGACGGCACGCGCGTGATCTATGCGACCAACGAAGGCGATATCGACCGACGCCACATCTGGAGCGTCGGATCGACCGGCGTCCCACAACAAGTGACCGGCGGCACGTCCGATCAATGGTTCCCGGCGGCGCTGGCCGGCGGGGCCATCGCCTACGTGGATGCCGGATGGAAGACGGTGCCGACGGTGACCTCGCGCGCGCCGCGCGGTGCGACCGTTTCGCTCGGTCCGGGCTCGGGCGCCTTTCCGTCGGATGCGGTCGTGCGTCCGCAGCTCGTCACGTTCCGCTCGACCGATGGCCTGCTGCTGCACGGCGAGGTGTTCGTGCCGAACGACGGCAAGGCCAAGCATTGCGGCGTGATCTTCACGCACGGCGGGTCGGAGCGCCAGATGCTGCCGGGCTTCCACTACATGGAGGCGTACGCGAACCTCTACGAGACGAATCAGTACCTCGCCAACCGCGGCTGCGTGGTCGTCTCGATCAACTATCGCGGTGGCATCATGTACGGTCACGATTTCCGCGAGGCCAAGAAGAAAGGCGAACGCGGCGGCAGCGAGTACCTCGACCTGATGGGCGGGACGCGCTATTTGCTGGCGCGTGCCGACGTCGATCCCAAACGGGTGGGCATCTACGGCCTGTCGTACGGCGGCTACATCACCGCCCTCGGGCTCGCGCGCCACAGCGACATCTTCAAGGCCGGATTCGACATGGCGGGCGTCCACAATTGGGCGACCATCATGGATAGCGACTACGGGCGTCCGGTCGGCACGCCTGCCGAGCGGAAGATCGCGTACCAGGCCTCGCCGGTCGCGGCGATCGGCACCTGGACCTCGCCCGTCTTCCTCGCGCAGGGCGACGACGATCGCAACGTGCCGTTCTCGCAGGGTGAGGACCTGGCGCTGCGGCTACGCGCCAAGGGCGTCGAGGTGCAGACGGCGGTCTTTCCGAACGAGACCCACGAGATGACGCTCGCCTACCGGGATTCGCTGCGCATGTTCGACGGCGGCCTCGGGTTCCTACTCGCCCATCTGGGGGAATAGACGAGACCATGAAAGATCCGAAAGACCAGGAGATCCTCGACCACATCAACGCGCTGGTCGACGAAGAGCACGACCTGCGCGGACGCGAGGAGACGGCCGTGCTGATGCCCGCCGACGCCGAGCGGCTGGCCTCGATCGAGGTCCAGCTCGACCGCTTCTGGGACCTGTTACGCCAGCGCCGCGCCCGCCGCGACGCCGGCCAAGACCCCGACGACACCAGCATGCGCCCGGCCGACATCGTCGAACACTACCAGCAATAACCCACCTGGGATGGTGGTGGAATTGGCAGACACAGCAGACTTGACTCGTTGAGCCGTAGGAGGGGAAACCGCCTACGGGATGCGCTCAAAGTCGGTGAACTCTCTGCGGGAAACGCCGCGTGACAACGCCGAGCCAAGCTTCGCGAAAGCGGAGAAGGTGTAGAGACTGGACGGGCGCGACCTACGTGGACTCGTTCCATAGGGTCAAGGCACAGTCCGGACCACAAACGCGAGAGCGGTAGCGAAAGCTATAGTGGTGCGAAAATCTGCAGTTCGAAAGAACGTCCGGGTTCGACCCCCGGCCATCCCAAATTTCGGGAGCGAACCGTCGACGTACGGTTCGCCTCCCTGTCATCCCGAGCGTAGGCGCGAAGCGCCGTAGTCGAGGGACCGGCGCTTCAGCCGGCTTTCGCTGCGATCCCTTCTCTTGTTTGTAGTGGTGTCCCGCAAAACGGGCAGAAGAGCACCGCTTGATCGAAGAACGCCGGGCCGTCCTCCGTTGGCGCGTATCCGACCGCGAGGAAGAAGACGCCGATACTTTCCTCAACCCGGAAGAACGACTCCGGGACGTCTTCGATCGCGGCGCGGAGATCATCGCAGCAGCTTCCAAACATGCGTGAGATTCGCCGTCAGCGAGCGACGGGGCAGCTCACGGGTGGGACGTGCGGCTCGATCTGGACGTCGAAACCGTGCGTCTTCGAGTCGTAGGTGATGGACCCAGTGAAGACCACGACCGCATATCCGAACGGGATTCCGCGTACGTTGCACAACTGCGGGCGCACCGTCGCTTCGACGTTCGCGCGTCCGCCGTAGTGGACTTTGTAGAGGCTTCCGGCGGCGATGCAACAGACGTTGAGGAAGGTCGTCCCGCCAGGCGTGGTCTGCGAGCGCTCGATGGTTCCGCCGCCGTATGTCAGCAGCAGCGGGGTCCCGCCGGAGGTGGCGCCGTTCTTGAGGACGACTTCATTTCGGACTTCGATGAAGCCGTTATGGATGTTGACGTGATCGGGGATCACCGATTGCGCGTTGGCCCCGAGCGGCGCGGCGAAGGCGACGAGCGCGACGCTCAGGCAGAGTCGACGAAGCACGGGAACCTCCTCAAAAGCTAGGTCTCCCCGGCAACGTTGGCGGGCAAGCGAGGGTTCCCTCGCCGCCCTCATTTTTTCTGGTGGAGGCCGACCTTATTGCCCTCGGGGTCCTCGAACGACGCCGTCCGGCAGGTCGGATAGTCCATCGCGTTGTCGTCGACGCTCCTGGCGCCGATTCGGACCGCCTCGAGCGCGGCTTCGATATCGTCGACCTCGAAGACGATGCCGGCGCCCGACCCGGGCGGTCTGCCGAATATCTTCTCGGGCATCAGGCTGAACCAGTGATCGTTGCCGAGATCGAACTCGACCAGCTGCGCCTCCTCCTCGCTCGGGTGGGCGCGATCGACTTTGAGCCCGAGCGCGTCGCGATAAAAGGCGAGCAGCTTCGGGACGTCCTTGCCGGGGTAGGCGGTGTAGGCGATCGACGTGACCTTCATGCCCCATTGTGCCCCGAAAAGGGGTACACTACGCCTATGAACCCGACAGACGACGACACCGAGCGCGAGAAGCGCCTCGAGCGCGCCATGGGCGTGTACGGCGACACCGATATGGACCCTAATCGCGACGATCAGAAAGACATGCACCACGGCGAAGGCGATACCGTCGACGAGGAAGAGAAGCCGAAGCAATAGCGCTCCGAAGCCATGCGCGCAGCGGTGGATCGCGTGTGTGCGGCGAATCGTCGCCTATGGCTGCTTTTATCTTCGATTTGGATGGGACGCTGGTCGACAGCGTCTATCAGCACGTGCTGGCGTGGCATACGGCGTTGCGCGACTGCGGCTTCAATCTCTCGGTCTGGAAGATCCATCGCCGCATCGGCATGAGCGGTGGCCTCTTGATGCGCGCGCTCACCCGCGAGTTGGGCGTGGCCGACGTCGAGCCGGCGATGGCCGAGCGGCTGGCCCAACGACATAAGGAAGAGTATCTTCGGCTGCTGCCGCAAGTGCAGCCGCTGCCCGGAGCGATCGAACTGCTCCAAGAGCTGACGCGCGCGAAGGTGAAGTGGGCGATCGCGACCAGCGGCGCGCTCGAGACGGCGAAGCCGGCATTCGACATGCTGCAGATCCCCGCCGACATCCCGATCATCACGCGCGATCAGGTCAAGCGCGCCAAGCCGGACCCGGACCTGTTCTTACGCGCCGCCGAGAAGCTCGGCGTGGATGCGACCCAGGCGATGGTCGTGGGCGACAGCGTCTGGGACATGCTGGCCGCGCGCCGCGCGAACTTCCTCGGCGTCGGCATCCTGGCCGGCGGGTACGGCGAGCAAGAACTCGTCCAGTCCGGCGCCTATCGGGTCTACGCGGACCCGCAAGAGATGTTGCAGCACCTCGACGAACTCGGCGTGCGTGACGACTGAGACTTCCCACCTCTTCCGGCCGCTCGCGATGCGCGGGCTGACCATCGAGAACCGCCTGGTGGTCTCGCCGATGTGCCAGTACTCGGCGATCGACGGCAGCGCGAACGATTGGCATCTCGTCAACCTCGGCCAGTTCGCGCTCTCCGGCCCCGGCATCGCGTTCTTCGAGGCGACCCACGTCAGCGCCGAGGGCCGCATCACGACCGGTTGCCTCGGTCTTTACAGCGACGCCAACGAAGTAGGCATTGCACGGATCGTGCGCTTCGTCAAGCAGTTCGCGCGCTCGCCGGTCGGCATTCAGCTCGCGCACGCGGGCCGCAAGGCCTCGACCTTGATCCCGTGGATCGGCAACGGCGCCGACCGCGGTCCGGGCGCCTGGGAACCGGTCGCGCCCTCGGCGATCGCGTACAAGCTCGACTGGCTGGTGCCGCGCGCGCTCGACGATGCCGGGCTGCAGAAGGTCCGCGATGATTTCGTCTCGGCCGCGCGGCGCGCCGACCGCGCCGGCATCGACCTGATCGAACTGCACTTCGCGCACGGCTATCTGGCACACCAGTTCCTCTCGCCGCTCTCGAACGCGCGAACCGATGCGTACGGAGGTTCGCTCGAGAACCGGATGCGGTTCCCGCTCGAACTCTTCGATCTGGTCCGGGCCGCCTGGCCCGAAGGCAAGCCGCTCGGCGTACGGGTCTCGGCGACCGATCACGTGGCCGGCGGCTGGGACCTCGACGGCTCGCTCGCGCTCGCGGAGCGGCTCAAAGCGCGCGGTTGCGATTTCATCGACGTCTCGAGCGGCGGTCTGCATCCGGATCAGCACATCGAAGCCAAGCCGGGCTATCAAGTGCCCTATTCGGCGGCGATCAAGCGCGCGACCGGGGTGCCGACCATCTCGGTCGGAGCCATCACCAAGGTCGATCAGGCCGAGCAGATCCTCGCGCACGGGGACGCCGACATGATCGCGCTCGCGCGCGGCTTTCTGCGCGACCCGCGCTGGACGTGGGATGCAGCCGACGCCCTCGGCGCCGAGGCGTTCTGCCCGCCGCAGTACCTACGCGGCCGGGCGACCGAGCGCCCGTAGGCCGGCGCCGGCGCTTCACCGAAGGGCGTTCTCACGCTCTCGGGGCGACCTGGTCAGCTACGGAGAAGAAATCCATGCGATATCCCTCGATCGCCATCGCCTTGGCGATAGCCGTCAGCCTCGGATGTACCACAGTCGCTCAAGCCGCGCCGTGCAAGGGCAGCCTCACCTACGGGTTCTTCTATGCGAAGCGCGTTGGAGGCGGCTATCTGGAATACATCAACGCGATCCACAACGCGACTGCGAAGCCGCTGACCTTTACGCTGCACGTCTGGGGTCTGCGCGCTCCCGACTCGGCCAAGGCCGCCAAGCAGACGCTCAACGTCGGCGCGGGAGCGACCGTGGACGTCGGCGTCGCCTACACCACCAGTCAATACTTCGGACAAAGCGGTTTACGGCGGCTGTTCGATACGAGCGCGACGACCAATTTCCCGACGCTATCGCTGACCGACTGTACGCATTAGGCAGCTAACTGCAGGCGAGCGAGGAGCCGGATCACGGATCGCTCCTCGCCGCTGAGGCCGCCCTTGAGCGGACCGCCGCGGAACGGACCGAGCGTTCCGGTCTCGAGGTACGCGTCGACGATGACCGGGTGGACGTAGCACTTGCGGCAGACGGTCGGCGTATTCCCGAGGCGCGCCGCCACGATCTTCATCGCCTCGGCCACCTGCCGTTTGCGTTCCGTCTCGCTCTCGATCGGCGAACGATCGACCAACAGCAGCGCACAGGCGACCGTGCCTTCCCACGTCCGGAAATCCTTGGCCGAGAAGTCGTCGCCCGAGATCGCCCGGATGTAGTCGTTGACGTCGCTGGATTCGACGGCGTGCGCTTCGCCGTCGTCGCCGACGTATTGGAAGAGCCGCTGTCCGGGGAGTTCTTGGCAGCCGCGGACGATCTTGGCCAGGCGCCGGTCCTCCAGCGAGATCGCGTGCCGGACCTTGCTCTTCCCGCGAAACGAGAACCGCATCTCCCCGCCTCGCACCCGGACGTGGCCGTTCTTCAGCGTGGTGAGACCGTAGGAGCCGTTCTCCTTGGCATACTCCTCATTACCGATGCGGATAGTGGTCGTCTCGAGCAGTCGCACCACTGCGGCCAGCACTTTTTCGCGCGGCAGGCCCGGAAGCCGAAGATCGTGCTCGACCCGCTCGCGGATCTTCGGAAGCGCCTTCGCGAACGCGATCGTCCGCGCATACTTGGTCTCGTCGCGCACTTCGCGCCATCTCGCATGGTAACGATATTGCTTGCGGCCCCGCGCGTCGCGCCCGGTCGCCTGGATGTGCCCGTTGGCCAGGGGCGAGATCCAGACGTCGGTGTAGGCGGGCGGGATCGCGAGCGCCCGGATCCGCTCGAGCGTCGCGCGGTCGCTCACGCGCTTGCCGTCCGGTCCGACGTACGCGAATCCCTTGCCGGCCTTGATCCGGCCGATCCCGGGGAGATCGTCGCCGACGTAGCGCAGGCCGGCCGCGCGAGCATCGGCAGCAGCCGCTTCGTCGTTCACAGTGCCATCGTTCCCCGGGCGGCCGGATTAAATCCGGCGCGAGGCGGGAAGGCTGGGGACATGACCGCCAAACGATGGTCGCAGGATGTCACCGAGCACAGCAACGCGCTCGACCTGCAGCGCGGCGTCTTCGACTTGGACGACCCGAAGGCCATCGCGCAGTCGTTGAAGCGTTCGGCCGAGCACAGTTCCCGCCGCAAATCGAGCCCGTATCGCTCGGCGATGTCGATGCCGACTTTCTATATGAACCGGGCCGGCACGAATCTGTCCGAGGAGCGCAAGCGCGTCCTCGAACAGGCCAAGGACGAACTGCGCGCCGCATTCGGTCGGGAGTAGATCATGGCTGAAGTCTTCGGTACCCAGGGCGAACCCGTCACCCTCGGCGGTGAGTACGAATGCTCGGAGTGCGGCTTCCGCCGCCATCTGGCCGCAGGGGACTCCTTCCCACCGGACCATCACCCGGAGAAGCCCTGGACCCTCTACCTCGCTGACTCCTGATAGTTTTATCAGGATTTCGGCAGGTCCACGGGCCGCGTAGCCCCAATCAACCCGGGTTATCCCGGCGCACCTCGCCGGGTTTCGTCGCGTTTTTGGAGGTCTTTTCCGCGTGAAGATCGTGGCCACGGTCAAACTCGTCCCCGACCCGAACGGCGAGAAGCGTATCGATCCGGGCACGAAACGCCTGGTCCGTACCGGCGTCGAGACGGTGCTCAATCCGTACGACGAGTACGCCGTCGAAGCGGCCTTACAATTGAAAGAGAAGCTGGGCGGCGATACGACCGTGACGGTCTTCTCGATGGCGCCGGAGAGCAACAAAGAAGTATTGCGCAAGGCGCTCGCGATGGGCGCCGACGACGCGGTCCTGGTGACCGATGCCGAACTCGGCGGCAGCGACGTCTATGCGACCGCCGCCGCGATGGCCGCGGGGCTCAAGAAGACCGGCTTCGATCTCGTGATCTGCGGCGGGCTCTCGGACGACGGCAGCACCGGCGGCGTGCCGGGCGCGCTCGCCGAGCATCTCGGCGTGCCGGGCCTCACCAACGCGCGCCACGTCGACGTGGTCGACGGCAAGCTCCACGCGCAGCGCGAGACCGACTCCGGCTATCAGGTCGTCAGCGGCCCGCTCCCGGCCCTGGTGAGCGTGACGATGGCGATCGGGGAGCCGCGCTACGCCTCGCTCAAAGGCATCATGGGCGCCAAGAAAAAGACGATCGAGGTGCTCTCGGCGGCCGACCTCGGCCTCTCGCCGGTCGGCGCCGCCGCCGCCAAGACGGAACTCTTGAGCGTCGCGCCACCGTTCACCCGCGAGAAGGCTCGCGTGGTCGAGGCGGCGGACGGTCCCAGCGGCGCCCAAGCGATCTACGCTTTCCTTAAAGAGCGGAAACTCGTCTGATGAACAACGTGCTGATCTTTGTCGAGCACTCGAAGGGCTCGACGCGCAAGGTGACCTTCGAACTCGCGACCCACGCGAGGCAGATCGCCGACGCCCTGGGCGGCAAGGCGCACGCGGTCGTGCTCGGCGCCGGAGCGAAGGAACTCGCCGAACAGCTCAAGACCTATCCGCTCGACACGGTGCACGTGGCCGAAGACGGCGACGTGGACGCGTACCTGATCGACCCGTCGGTCGACTATGTGGAAGCCGCCGCGCGGGAGATCGGCTCGGCCCTCGTGCTCGTGCCGAACACCATGTACGGCCGCGACATCGCCGGCCGTCTGGCCGCCCGCCTCGGCGCCGGCTTCACCGCCGACGTCACCGACATCACGGTCGACGGCGGAACCGTCTCGTGCGTCTCGCCGAAGCTCGGCGGTGCCGCCATCACGACCTGCGCGCTGCGCGGTTCGGACTTCGGCGTCACGACCGTCCGTCCGAACGCGTTTGCCGCTCAGGCCGGCGGTCCGGGTGCGGATGTCGTGGAGCTGGCCAAGCCTGCCGGTAAGACGTACGCGATGAAGATCGAATCGAATGTCGAGGAAGCCTCGGGCGAACTCGGCTTGGAAGAAGCGCCGGTCGTGATCGCGGGTGGCCGCGGTCTGGGCGGCCCGGAGCCGTTCGACACCCTGCTCAAGCCGCTCGCCGACGCGCTCGGCGGCGCGGTCGGCGCGTCGCGCGCCGCCGCCGATGCGGGCTGGGTGCCGTACTCGCTGCAGATCGGGCAGACCGGCAAGACGGTCAGCCCGAACCTCTACCTTTCCGCCGGCATCTCCGGCGCCATCCAGCACAAAGTCGGTATGCGATCTTCGGGAACGATCGTTGCCATCAACAAGGACGCAACCGCACCGATCGCCGAGTTCTCGGACTTGCTGGTCGTCGGCGATGCGTTCGCCATCGTCCCCGAACTCACCAAGCTGATTCAGGCCGGTAAGGCTTGATGTATAAGGAACACCTGGTCTTGAAACGTCTCGCTCTCGCCGCCTCGTTTGCGCTTGCCATGGGCATCGCGTTCTTGGCCACTCCCCCGACCGTCGATGCTCGTGGGCCGGCCGCCACGCCGACCCCGACCCCGACGCCGGCCGCGTTGCCGACCCCGAGCCCGGAGCCGCCCTCGGTCGCGATCCCGCGACTCCAGGCGCGCCTCAAGTCCAACCCCAACGATCAAGACGCGATGACGCAGCTCGCGATCCAGTTCCTCAACGTCGGCCGCCCCGACCTGGTCTATCCGATCACGCAGCAGCTGATCAAGCTGGGCAACAAGTCGGCGCAGGTCTATTACCTCGACGGTTCGGCGATGGTCGCGCTCGGTCAGACCGATCGCGCGGTCGCCGATTTCGAGCAAGCCTCGACGATCGACCCGACCAACCTGGGCGTGCTCTCGCAGCTCACCGACCTCTACATCCGGACCAACCGCCTGCCCGATGCGGAGCGCGTCGCGCACCGCGCGCTGACGTTCAACAAGACCGAGCCGCAGGCGCTCGAGAACCTCGGAGCCGTCTACGGCAGCGAGGGCCACTTCGACGACGCGCGCGTGCAGTTCGAAGCCGCCGCGGTGCTCGACCCCAAGGACGTCCAGCCGATCACCCAGATCGCCCGCACGTACGAAGCCCAGAACAACATCCCGATGGCGCTGCAGACGATGGACCGCGCCCTGAAGATCGACCCGACCAGCGTGCAGTCGCTGGTCTACAAGGCCGACCTCTACGGCAAGCAGCACGACGACGCCCACGTCGGCCAGGCCTACGACGACGCGATCGTCGCCGCGCCGACCGACGCCGACAAGGTCGCGATCATGATGCGCAAAGCCGGCTACTATCTCGACTCGAAGAAGAACCTGATCGCCGAAGGCATCTTCACCGACGCGATCGCGAAGTACCCGAAGGTCGCGATGGCCCACGTCGCCTACGGCGACTATCTGGCGCAGAACAAACAGGTCCCCAAGGCCGTCACGCAATGGCAGGCCGCCCTCGGGATCGACAAGGACAACCCGCAGGCGCTGTTGCGCATGGGTCAGACCTCGCTCGCGGCCGGCAAGGTCAACGACGCGGTCGGATACCTGAAGCACTACACCGCCGTCAACCCGGACGCGCAGGGGTTCGCGCTGCTCGGCCAGGCGTACTCGTACCTCCACGACTACGCGCGTTCGCGCGCCGCTTGCTCGAGTTCGTTCCAGATCACGCGGGCGGCCGAGACGCTGGCCTGCGTCGGCGGCGCGGACTTCGAGATGAAGAACTACAAGGAGTCCGCGCAGGTCTTCGACGCGCTGATGATCAGCGCTCGTCAGTTCCTGCAGACGAATCCGCAGATGCTCTACATCGCGGCGAAGTCGTACGAGAAGACCAAGCAGAACGTGAAGGCCGTCGGCATCTATAAGGCGCTGCTGCCGCTCACGAAGAAGGGCTCGAAAGAGTACAAGGAACTCTCCGCTTCGATCGCGGCGCTTTCGAAGAAGAAGTAGTCCCGCCACGCGCATCGTCTACGATCGCAGCTACGGCGACCATCTCCGCGACCTCGGGCAGCCTGACTGTCCCGAGCGAGCGGAGGTGGTCGCTTTGCGTTTAGCCGACCGCTTCGGCGAGGGTGTCTTCCTCGGCGCGCGCGACGCCACCGATGACGAGCTCCAGGGCGCGCACGCGCCCGAGTACCTCGAACTCGTCAAACGCGAATGCGCCGCGCTCGGGCGGGCTCGCTACCTAAGCACGGGCGACGTGGTGATCGACGATGCGTCCCTTGCGGTCGCGCGGCGCGCGGCCGGTGGGGCGATCGTCGCGGTCGAGAACGCCGTATCCACCGGCGCGCCGACGTTCGCGCTGGTGCGCCCGCCCGGCCATCACGCCGAGGCCAAGGCGGGCATGGGTTTCTGCCTCTTCAACAACGCCGCCATCGCCGCGCGTGCGCATCTGCAGGCCCACGGTGGCCGGGTACTGGTCGTCGACTTCGACTACCACCACGGCAACGGCACGCAGGACGTCGCCGGCAAAGGTCTCTCGTACGTCTCGACGCACGCGCATCCGGCCTATCCGGGCACCGGCGCCCGGAGTTTCGATCTCGGCGATCGTAACGAGATCGTGAACGTACCGCTGCCGGTGAGCGGCGTCTCGACCGAAGCATTCGTCGCCACGTGGGAGCGGCTGCTCCCGGCCGTCGCCCGCCGCATCCAACCGACCATGCTGGTGATCAGCGCCGGCTTCGACTACGTCAAAGGCGACCCGGTCGGCGACCTCGGCGTCGATGTCGACGCGGCCACCCATCTCGCCTCCGTCATCAACGCCACCGCCGCCGAACACGACGCGCAGGTCGCCTACATCCTCGAAGGCGGCTACGACATCGGCGCCCTCACGGAGTCGATCGCGCAGATCGTCACGGCGACCGATGCGAAGCGAACGGCCGGAAGTGGCGCAGATGGCCACTCGTCGCTGGCGTGAGCGTTGTCATCGCGAGTCGCGCGCTTCTTGTCATCCCGAGCGTAGGTGCGAAGCACCGTAGTCGAGGGACCGTCGCGGACATCGCGGGCGGTCCCTCGACTACGCGCTTTGCGCTACGCTCGGGATGACAAAGCTACGAGCTACGCGCGAATGACAGGGGCGCCGATCCCGCAACGCTACGGGACGACCGAGGCGGCGATCTTGATGAGTTCGGCGCGCGAGAGTTCGCCGACCAGGGCGAAGTGCAGGCCGGCCTCGCTCCAGCTCAGGAGCGTGACCGGGCCTTGCTCGACGTACTGGGCTTCGTGGCTCTCGAAGCGGACCGACTTGGCGGTGTAGTGCGAGAGGTCGACGGCGACGTCTTTCTCGTTCTCGAAGAGCGAGATCGTGCGGATACCGTCGGAGTAGAGCAGGTGCAGCGTGCGCACGCCGTTGACGTCGGTCACGTCGCCCGTGACCGGGATGAACCCCTCGGGCAGGTAGCGCGGGCCCTGGGCTTTGAAGCCGGCCGTCTTGACGGCGGCGTTGACGTCGCTCGACGGCTGGGCGCGGCGCGAGCCTTGCACTTGCGTGAAGCCGGTCGGCACCTGGAAGACCTGGCTCGGGATCGCCGAGGTGTAGCGCAGGTTCGAGAAGCGCGTCTGCGACGTGAGCGCCCCGTTGCCGGCGTAGCGTTCCTTCTGCAGCACGAGATGCGTCTTGGCGTCGATCCAGATGCGCATGACGGTCTGTCCGGTGTGCTTGTTCACCAGCATCACCACGTTGCAGGTCTGGCCGGCGACGTTCTCGTTCGGCGCGGATTCGGCGCGATAGTTGGTGGTCAGCAGGCCGAAGTTGTCGTCCATCGCGACCTGGTCGTCGATGGCGTCGTTCTCGTCCACGATGACGCGGTTGCGCTGGACGTCGATGCTGTAGCGGTGCTCGCCGTGCGTGAGGATCGAGTCGCCGTAGAGCGACTGGGGCGCCAGGTACCAGCGGCGCGTGAGATCCGGCGCGCGATGCTCGATCCGGTACACGCTGGCCTGGGTCTGCGACTCGCCGATCTCGAGGATCTGCACTTCGCCGACGAACGAGGTCGTGCGCGGCGCGCTGATCGCTTGCCGGAGCAGGCGGGTGGCGTCGTCGGCCCGCGCCGGCGCGAGGCCGACGACGGTCAGGAACGCGGCGGCGACGACCGCGCTACGGAGCAGCATCCGCCGTCATCGTTACGGGATCGACGGCGACGGCCGATGCGTTGACCGGGTCGCCGGTGCTCGTGAGCGAGGCGGGGATCGTCTCCGATGCGTCGCCGAACGGGATGGTCCCGTTCACGGCGGCGTGATCGTCGAGATAATAGGCGGCGTCGATCGAGACCGGCGCGCGGTGGAAGAGCTGCGGCGCGAGGAACAGGCCGAGCACCAGGACCGCGGCGACCGGCACCAGGATCGCGGGGCGCAGCCACGCGCGGATGCGGTCGGCGAAGCTCGGCGTGGCCGACAGCTCTTCGACGCGCGCCCAGATGGTAGCCGAAACGCCGGCCGGCAGGTCGCGTTCCTCGGCGGCGGCTTCGCGCTGCAGGGCTTCGGTCAGCGCGGTCTCGGCGCGCATCGCGGCGCTGCACTCGGGGCAGGCCTGCAGATGTGCGTAGACCGCCGCGTCGTCCTCGGGAGCGAGCGCGTGGTGCAGGTAGTCGATCAGTCGGTCTTGCGATAGATGTTGATTCATTTGTGTACTGCGTGGTAGTGTTCCACGAACCGCCGGAGTTGCGCGCGGGCACGGTGGAGGCGCGACCTCACCGTGCCGATCGAGCATCCCGCGATGTCCGCGATCTCTTGATAGCTCAGTTCCTCGATGTCGGCGAGGACGACCACTTGCCGTTGGTCGGATGAGAGCGCTTCGAGGGCCCGCTGGAGCCGTTCTCCGAGTTGGCCTTCGACGTAATCCTCGATCGGCGTCACCGCCAGGGGCCGCTCTCCGCCGTACTCCTGCGGCATGTTGTCGTCAGGGAGTTCTTCCTGATAACGTCCCTTACGCCGCCGAAGTTCATCCCGGTGCAGATTCGTGACGATCCGGTAGATCCAGGACAGGAACGAGGTCCCGGGCTGGAACGAACGCCACGCCTTGAAGACCCGCACGAAGGCGTCCTGGGTGAGATCCCGGGCATCGGCCTCGTTGCGCGTCAAGCGAAAGGCGAAATTGTACGTCGCCTTTCCGTACTGCTCCATCGCCTGCCGGAGGAACGCTGCCTGCTCCGGGGTGGTCGGCTCGATCGGTTTGCGGGGTGCTGCCATCCGTTGCCAGGGTATACCCGCGTCGGGTCGTCCGTGCCTGTTCGGGCAGGCCGGGAAGATGATTAGGCGAACCTAATTCGCCGTGCCTACATTCCTGATGCGCTCGCTTGCTCTCGCCGGCCTCCTGATGGCCATGCCGCTGGGAGCGCTGGCAGACATGCCGATGGGACCCGCGCCGGCCTCGCCGGCTGCGATCCCGACCCCGCTCCCTCCGACCATCAAGGGGGACGATGGGTCGCTCGGGCTGGTCGACTTCAAACCGAGCCGGGTCGAGGCCGACGGCACCAAGGTCTTCGATCTGACCGCCTCGATCGTCCCGTGGGAAGTCACCAAAGGCACCCACGTCAATGCCTGGGCATACAATGGCACCGTGCCCGGTCCCGTCTTCCGGGTGAACCTCGGCGACAAGGTCAAGGTCATCTTCACGAATGATCTGCCCGAGCCGTCGATCGTGCATTTCCACGGGCTCCAGGTCCCCGCCGATATGGACGGCGTCCCGGGCGTCAGCCAACCGGCGGTCGCTACCGGCGGATCGTTCACGTACGTGTTCGTCGCGACGCGGCCCGGCACGTACATCTACCACACCCACTTCAACGACCTCGATCAGCTCGACCGCGGGCTCTACGGCGCGTTCATCGTCGAGGACCCCAAGGCGCCCAAGGTGGCGCACGATTATCCGGTCATCCTCTCGTCCTGGCGGATCAACAGCGACAGCGAGAACTACTTCGCGATCAACGGAAAAGCGTACCCCGAGACGATGCCGCTCGAGGTGAAGAAGGGCGACCTGATCCGCCTGCGCTTCATCAACATCAGCGGCACCGAGTTCCACACCATGCACCTGCACGGGCACCTGATGAAGATCATCGCCCGCGACGGCAATCCGGTGACCTACGACGACGTCGAGAACACCATCAACATCGGACCGGGCCAGACGGTCGATGCGCTGGTCAAGGCCGACGCGGATCCGGGAACCTGGATGCTGCACTGCCACGTGGCCGACCACGTGATGAACGGCAACGTCATGCCGGGTGGGCTGGTGACCGTGCTGCACTATGCGGGTACCCCCGACACCATGCTCGGCATGGAGACCGGCATGGGCGGCGCCTCGCATGGCTCGCATCCGCCGCTCAACTTCTGGGAGACGCTGATCCTGGGCTTGATCGCCGGATTGACGATCTTCATGGGACTCCCGGTCGCCAAGCTGCGCAACGTGGCGCCCCAGGCGATGTCGCTGCTCAACTCGCTCGCGGTCGGCGTGCTGTTCTTCCTGCTGTTCGACGTGATCAAGCAGGCCTCCGAGCCGGTCGAGGATTCGCTGCACGTCTGGATGACCGGCGGCGGCGATGCGAACAACTTCGTGCTGCTGACGCTGGTCTTCATCATCGGCATCACCGTCGGGCTGGTCGGACTGGTCTACGGGACCAAGGGCTTCTTGAAGTCCGCCAAGGAGGCCAGCGGCAGCAATCCGCTGGCGCTCTCGCTGATCATCGCGACCGGCATCGGCATGCACAACTTCGCCGAGGGGCTGGCGATCGGGCAATCGGCTGCCAGCGGCGCGATCCAGCTCGCGCTGATGCTGATCATCGGCTTCGGCCTTCATAACGCCACCGAAGGCTTCGGCATCGCGGCGCCGCTGATGCAGGCCCAGAACGTCAAGTGGCGCTTCTTGCTGCTGGCGGGCATCATCGGCGGCGCGCCCACGTTCCTGGGCACCATCGTCGGCTACAGCTTCGTCTCGCCGGTGCTCTCGGTGCTCTTCCTGACCCTCGCGGCCGGCGCGATCATCTTCGTCATCAGCGAGATGCTCCACGTCGCGCGCCGGGTCGGCTTCGTCGAGATCGGCGTGATCGGTCTCGCGCTCGGCTTCCTGGTCGCGTATGGAACCGATCTCATCCTCTCGGCCGTTGGAGCATAACCATGCGTAGCGCCTTCATCCTCGCCTTTGCCCTGGTGCTGACCGCCGCCACGCCGGCGCCGCATCCGTCCGCACATCCGTCGCCCCATCCGGCGCGGGTCGCCCACTTCGACCACATCTTCGTGATCGTCGAAGAGAACAAGAACGCCGAGCGCATCGTCGGCGACGACGACGCGCCCACGCTCACGGCCCTCGCCAAGAAGTACGGCTATGCCTCGCAGTTCTACGCCGAGTCCCATCCGAGCGAACCGAACTACGTCGCGATGGTGGGCGGATCGACCTACGGCATCCGCGACGACGACGCATACTACTGCCATGCGAACGACACGCGCCCGTCGTGCAGTAACAGCCGGCGGCCGGGCTACGCCGACCACACCGTCGACCGGCCGTCGCTCGCGAGCCTGATCGACGCCAAGGGCCTGACCTGGAAGAACTACGACGAGGATCTGCCCGCTCCGGGCTCGCTCGCCGTCACGTCGCATCTCTACGCCTCCAAGCACGACGGCTTCATCAACTACCTGTCGGTCCAGAAAGACCCCAAGCTCGCCGAGAAGATGGTCGGCTTCGACCGCCTCTATGCGGATCTGCGCGCCGGCAGCGTGCCGACCTTCTCGCTGATCGTGCCGAACCTGTGCGACGAGATGCACGGCACCGGCGATCCGCTCGACGGTCTGGATTGTTCGTATGCGATCCGCGGAAGGCTGATCGGCCGCGGCGACGCGAACGCCAAGAGGATCGTCGACGCGATCATGGCCTCGCCGGTCTGGCGCGCCAAGGGCAACGCCGCGATCGTGATCACGTTCGACGAAGACGACGGCGGCGGCCACACCGGCTGCTGCGGAAACGATCCGAACGACCCGGCCAATGCCGGCGGCGGTCATATCGCGACGCTGGTCATCACCAATCACGGTCCGCGCGGCGTCGTCGACCCCACGCCCTACAGCCACTACTCGCTATTGCGCACCATCCAGGACGCCCTCGGCCTGCAGCCGTATCTCGGCCGCGCGAGCGCGCCCGGCGTCGTCCCGATGATCCCGCTCTTCGGAGCGGCGCACTGAACTGGCTCGCGTTCGCCGTTCGGGTGGCGATGGGACTGCTGCTGCTGGTGGCCGGCGCGCTCAAGATCGGGCACGCTCCGGCGCTCGCAGCGGCCATCGCCGGCTTTCATCTGCTGCCCGCCGCGGTGATCGCCCCGCTCTCGATCGGCCTGCCATTGGTCGAGGTCTTCCTGGGCCTCTATCTCACGATCGGCCTGTTCGTCCGGGTGGTCGGCTGCGTGGCGGCCGTGCAGTACGGGCTCTATGCGTTCGCCATCGCCAGCGCGGTGATCCGGCACATCCCGGCGAACTGCGGATGCTTCGGACCCAACGACGTCGCGACCGCGGATTGGCCCCACGTCGCGATCGATCTGCTCCTGGGCGCGCTCTGCGCGTTCGTCGCGTGGCGCGCACCCGGCGCGCTCGCTCTCGACGGAAAGTTGAAGAAGACATGAACCAGAAGACCATCGCCATCGGCTCGGCCGTCCTGCTCGTCGTCGCGATCGCGATCGCCGCGATCTGGTACGTCACGCATCCGGCCCAGACCGCCCAGGTGCAGAACGCCTCGAAGACGGTCACCCAGAGCACGCTGACGATCGGCGCCAAGGCGCCGGAGTTCCAGGCGTCGACCACCGCCGGGCTGTTCGACCTGGCCAAGACCTCGAAGCCGGTCTTCCTCGAGGTGTTCGCGACGTGGTGCCCGCACTGCCAGCGCGAGACCCAGGTCCTCAACAAGCTCTTCGCCACGTACGGCAAGCAGATGGCGTTCGTCGCGGTCTCGGGCAGCGATACCGGCATGGACGGCAGTTCGCCGGCCTCTCAGGCCGACGTGCTGGCGTTCGCGCAGAAGTTCGCGGTCGCATACCCGATCGCGTACGACGGCCAGATGACGGTCTTCGACCTCTACAACCAGGGCGGCTATCCGACCATCGTCATCATCGGCAAGGACAAGAAGGTCGCCTACGCCACCAGCGGCGAGATCGCATACGCCGACCTCACGACGCAGATCCAAAAAGCACTGAAATAGTCCGACTCTCACTAGTTCAAGGGGGCGCCGTTGCGCAGGGTCAGCACCTTGATGTCGTTCGTCACGAGAAGGCGGTCGTGAACGCCCGGGAAGCGTATCCACCAAACGCGAACCTCCACCGTCTCTGCACCAGCCAAGAAGTCAATGGTGAAATCCGAGCCGCTCTCGCATGAGAATCGAGTCCGCGGGATCGCCGAGTGCGGTGCACACGTCGCATAGATTTCGTTACGACCGGCGGTGCGGTGGATGGGCAACGTAACGAGCACGTCGACGAGGCCACCATGGTCACCCGTCCTAAGACGAAACGAGGTACGCCCTTTTCGCCTCCGATGTCCCGTTCGCTCCGCCCGACGACGCGTCCGCGTACGACGAATGGTGCGGATTTCTTGCCCATGACGTGCCCGGCGTTAGGGCGCGCACGGGCCTCAGGTAGATCTCGTCCGCAACTGCGGCACCGCTGATCAACCCTGCCGCAACCGTTGCTGCGACCAGCCTATTAAACAGCACCGCTCCAATATGGGTCGTAGTAGGCACTAGCGTTCCTCCCGGGGACTGATATGCAATAATTCCCTAAACCTGTAGCATGCCGTCCAATAAAATCTTCCCACTGTACAACCAGGGCGGCTATCCGACCATCGTCATCATCGACAAGAACAAGGCGGTCGCCTACGCGACGAGCGGCGAGATCGCCTACGCCGACCTCGTCGCCGCGATCCGCAAGGTGTCGGCGTAGGGAGAGCCGGCTATCTGATGATCTCGATCTCGTGAGTGATCAGGATGGCCGATCCGTCCGGTGTTCGGATTCGTTGTACGAGGACGCGCAAGCCGTCGGTTCCGCTTAGGAGGGCGTCGGGAACGTTCCCCTCGCACGAGTCGCGACTCCTAGCCACGCGCGGCGTTGCCGTACAGGTCCAGATCGAGGAGTAGCCGTCTCCGGAAACGATCAGCGGAAAGGCGAAGGTGACGATGAGGGGACGTTTGGAGCCGGTGCCAAGCAGACGAAATGACCCGATCCGGCTTTCACCGGCGACGTCTGCGACCCTCGTTCCGCCGAAATGTCCCACCTCGACGCGGACGTCGCCGACGATATCGACCTGCGGCGTCAGGCCGCGCAACGGCGTCAGGTAGATATCGGTCGCTTCCGAACGTACCGCCTGCGCCGCTGCGAACGCCAATGTCGCAGCGACGAGTCGAAACCACCCCGAAGCCTTCATCGCCTGGCCGTCGCGGCTACGCCTTCGGCTACTCGTTCGGCGGGAAGAGATAGTTGGGCGGCGGGACGACCGGGGTTCCGACTTCGAGCGTGATCTGCTGATGGGCGGAGAGCGGGATCGCCTTGAGGTCGCCGTCGTACTTGGCGCCGTTCACGAACGCCGTCACCGGGCCGGTGTAACGCGCCACCTGTGTGCGCGAGAGCGTCTCGCCCCAGATGTCGAAGAGCATGCCGAGCGTGTACGGGCCGCCGTTCGGCGCGTTGAAGTCCGGCGCTTCGACGTGGATCAGGCCGCTCTCGTCGTGCGTGTGCAGCCAGTACAGGCACTGCGCCGCGGCGCCGAAGCCGATGTACTGCGGGACCTGGACCTGTACGCCTTTGGCGAAGAGCGCCAGGTGCGCGTGGACGTGCATCGTCGCCTGTTCCGCGGTCTCGCACTTGATGCCGTCGACCGGCTGGCCGTTGCCGCCGTCGGAGCTATCGCCCTTCGTGAAGGCCGGCTTGCCGAAGCCCACGCCGTCGACGATCTGGATCGCTTTGGCCTTGGCGTTCGGTCCCGGGGTCGGCGTCGCGTCGGCGGCGGCCACCTGGGTCTCGAGATCGTGCCTGGTCTTCCACGAGAAGATGCCGAACGCGGCGAAGATGACCACGATCGCGACGGCGATGCCGATGTACACGTTGGTCATCGGATCGCGTTTTCCGGGCGGGGTCGGACCGCTGTTGTGGCCGTGGCGGCGGGCGGTGCGGTTGGGTTGGCTCATGCGCTCCTCTGTGAAGTGACGGTTGCCGTGACGCGTTCGTCGAGCCGGCGGTCGGGGATGAGATAGTCGGTCACGTAGTCGGTAACGGCCTCGTCGAGCGGCGTGACCGGGGCATCGTAGCCGCTCGCGCGCAGGCGATCGACGCGCGCGCAGGTCGAGTACTGGTACTTGCCGCGCAGCCCTTCGGGCATGTCGATGAACTCGATGCGTTCGGGCACGTTCATCGCGCGGAAGATCGGCCGCACCAGCTCGAGCCAGGTGTGGGGCGTCCCCGAGCCGACGTTGACCAGCCCGGTCGTCTCGCTCTGCGCCAGGTGCACGGTCATCGCGGCGGCGTCCTTGACGTAGAGGAAATCGCGCTCTTGCTCGCCGTCCGCGAACTCGGGACGGTAGCTCTTGAAGAGCTTGATGCCGCCGCCGGTCACGATCTGGCCGTACGCCTTATGGACGATGCTGCGCATGTCGCCCTTGTGCTGCTCGTTCGGGCCGAAGATGTTGAAGTATTTCACGCCGCACAGCGCGTCGCTCCAGCCGTTGCGCGCCGCGTACAGGTCGAAGAGGTGCTTGGAGTACGCGTACATGTTGAGCGGACGCAGGGTAGCGAGGTCGCACTCGTCGGAGAGGTCCGCTTCGAGGCCGCCGTAGGTCGCGGCCGAGGATGCGTAGACCATCCGTACGCCGCGGTCGATCGCCCAGCCCGCGAGCCGCTTGGTGTACTCGTAGTTGTTGCGGATCAGATAGTCGGCGTCGGCCTCGGTGGTCGAAGAGCACGCGCCCATGTGGAAGACGGTCCGCACGTCGGCGAAGGCGGTCGGGTCGTCGAGGATCTGCAGCTCGAAATCGTCGGCGTCCAGGTAGTCGCCGAAGCGCAGCGGGACCAGGTTCTTCCACTTCTCGGTGGTGTCGAGCCGGTCGACGATCAGGATGTCGTCGATGCCGCGCCGGTTGAGGCTCCAGACGATGGCGCTGCCGATAAGCCCGGCGCCGCCGGTGACGACGATGCGGCCGCGTGAGAGGTCGTGCATGAGCCCGATAGGTTAGGGATGACCGGGAAGAAGTCCCACATCGGCTAGCGCGGGCATTTTGCGAATGACTCGCAAAAGGTCCGCGCTAGCCGATAGGATCAGAGCGGAGCGGTGACGCGGAACAGGATCTTGCGGCCGTTGCTGATCTGGGTGGTGTTGAACCCGTTCGCGATCTTGATCACGAACTGGTGGTTCAGCAGGTTCTCGACGTTGAAGTCGAAGCCGAGGCTCTTGTTCGCACCGGTCCCCGGCTGCTTGCCGAGCGCGAGGTCGAGCGTCAGGTGCGCCGGCAAGCGCCCTTCGCCGCTCTCGAACTGGACGGGGAACCCGCTGCCGTACTCGCTCTGCAGGGTCGCGAACCACGCGCGCCCCGTACCGAAGCGGTGCGTGTAGGCGCCGTTGAGCTCGTAGGTCTGGTCGTGGTCCTCGGGCTGCCACGAGGTATCCGAGACGGCGTCCGGCGGGAACAGGAAAGTCGAGCCGGAGACGCCCGAGGCCTGCGCGTTCGACGCGGTGCCCGAGACGAACCACGAGTCGCCGGTGGAGAGCGACGTGCCCTGAAGGCGCACTTCGACGCCCTCGTCGCGACCGCGGGCGTTGTTGAAGACCGCGAACAGCGGCGTGTTGAGCAGCTGGGTCGTGTCGAGCACGTTGCTCGCGAGCCGGTTGAAGTAGTTCACGTAGCCGGTCAGGCTCCGCGAGAACGCGTGCGAGACGCCCATCTCGTAGTACGTGTCGCGCTCGGGCTTGAGATCGTAGGTCGGCGTTGTCGGGCAACCTGCCAATACGACGCAGGCCTGGCGGACGTCCTCGAGCGCCGGCGCGGCGTACATCCGGCCGTAGTAGAAATGCACGACGTCCTTGGGGTTGGGTGCGATGTTGATGCCGATCCGCGGGCTTACCTGATCGCCGCCGGTGTACCCGGTCGAGTGGTCGTAGCGGACGCCGTACGAGACGCTGACGGCGGGAGACGGCGACCACTTATCCTGCGCGTAGATGCCGATCTGCGAGCCGCTCTGGGCCGCGGTGGTCGACGTCGCGTAGTAGGGCTGGAGGTGGACGCCCGATCCGTCGCAGTTCGAATCGTAACAGGCGAACGTCTCGGCGGCCGTCAGATTCTCGCGGCTCAGGTCGACGCCCACCTTCCACGCATGCCGGTCGCTCGCGCGGAAGAACGAGGTGCGCAGGCCGGCGTAGGTCGCTTGACGATCCTGGCGCAGACCGATCAGGTTGACCGGCAGGCCGGTGTCCGGATCCGGCTGGGTGGCGAGCACGTCGTTCGCGAGATCGCCGTCGAACGCGATCCGCGTCGAGCGGTACCACGGGATCAGCTGAAAGACACCGTTGCCGTCGCTCGAGGCCTTGGTGTAGTTGAGATTGGCGTAGCGATCGTACTCGCGCTGCACGTCGTCGGTGCCGGGAACGCTGACCTGCGGATCGTACCGGTCGTTCGGGTCGGTGTTGATCGGGATCTGGAATTGCGCGAACTGGTCGCTGTAGTCGAACGCGAGCGTGGCGTTCTTGCCGAACGGCGAGACGACGCGCAAGAATTGGTCGGCCTGCGACGAGTCGTCGTGCTGGGCGGCGAAGGTCGGCGCGTCGAGCCCGCGCTGCGTGTGCTGCCCGTTGGCCGAGAAGTAGACGTCGAGCGGTCCGGCCTTGAACGCCTGGTTCAGGCTCGCGATCGCCTGGCCCTGATTGCCGGTGCCGACGGTGAACGATCCGCTGTAGGGAACGGTCAGCGAGTTCGCGCGATCGGTCAGGATATTGACGACCGCGCCTTGGCGCGAACCGCCGTACTCGGCCGGGAACGCGCCGGTCAGGATCTCGATCGAGTCGACGTTCTTCGGATCGATGATCTCCGAGAAGTTGGAGCTGGTCGCCTGGGGGATCGGCGCGCCGTCGATCTCATAGGTGAGGCCGTGGAAGCCGTGCGCGACCGGTTCGTCGTAGGAGAAGCGGACGATACCAGGCACCGTTTGGACGACCCGGTCCAGGCTGTTGTTGGTCGGGAGCGTCGCCAGGGTCTGGCGTCCGAGGACGTTCCCCGAGACGGGCGTACCGCCCGCGCCGCGCCGTCCGTTGACCGACGTCACGACGATCGTCTGGAGCTTCGAGAGGGGGACGTCGAGCGCGACCACCGCGTCGCTGGCGACGTCCAGGTCGAACGTCCGGTCGGAGATACCGTCGAGGTGCGAGGTCAGGCGATAGTGGCCGAACGGGACTTGCGAGAACACGTACGCGCCGGCCGCGTCGCTGGTGGTGGTGAAGGTCGAGCCTTCCCCCGCGAGCGAGAGCGCGACGCCGGCCCGGGGCGCGCCGTCGAGCGTGACGGTGCCGCGCACCTGTCCGTCGGTCGCGGCGAGCGCGGGAATCGAAAGGCAACTCAAGAGCACGGCCAGGGCGGCCGCGTAGATCTTACGCATGGATTCTTCCTTAAAGAGAACGCGATGATGGCGCTGACCGCGCCGAAGGGCGTTGACTTAGGGGAAGAACGGAGGCGGCCGGGCGAACCGCCGCCGGGCGTGACCGCGCGACGCGACGAGCGGCGCGGCATAGGCGAGGCGAACGCTGCCGATCCCGTCCCGGGCCGAGCGGGCCGGCGCGAACCAGGTGACCGCGAGCGCGGCCACGGCCCGAGCGGCGGCGCGCGCGCCGCGGGCGCCCAGGAACGCGAAGATCGCGAGCCAGACCAGGGTCGAGGGATCGAATCCGAATGACGCCGACTCGCACCGCTCGATACCTAGGAACCAGCCGAGCGCGCACAGGACCAGTGGAAGCCAGTCAGGCAGGTAGGCGGCGAACCGGGCGGCCAGGACCGACCCGGATTGGGCCGAGCGTGAGGAGAGCAGGCAAGCGGCCAGCGCGGCGATTCCCGCCAACGCGGCCAGCACCAGGGCGCCCTCGGTCAGGAGGGCGTGGGCGGAGCCGCCGACCAGGTGCTCGTTCCCGTAGATCGCAGCGTGCGCCACGAGGGCGACGGGCAGACCCAGGAGCACCGCGCCGGTCCAGCCGGCCAGCCGTTTCATCCGACCCATCATACGGGTAGAGGCCACGATAAGACAACCCGATTTGCCTGAAACCCGGGGCCCGGCTCCCCGGTTCATGGGGAAGCTATGTACGCCCACCTGCCCCTCGAAAACGCCGATACCGTCAGCCTCGTCTGCGCTCTGCTGGTGCGCTTCCCCGAGGTCGCCTCGCTGCGCGCCCTGCCGTCGGACGGGACCGTGGCACTGACCTTCGCGATCAAGGGCCGGCTGGACAAGGCGGCCCAGGCCGCCCTCGCAGAGACGGTCGCCGACCACGTCGGCGGCTTCCTGATGCTGGCCAAGGACGAGGCGACCACCCTCAACCTCGAGGTCGAGTCCGACCGGGCGATGGCGTTCGTCCACCTGACCCGCGACCTCGACACGTTCACCAAGGAAGAGCTGGAGATGCTGGTCGCGTTCTTCGCCCAGCGCTTCGGCGACGGGCTGGTGCGCAATCCCGTGCCCGACGACATGGCAGACGCCGATCCGGCCGTCAACGACGAGATCGCGGCCTACGCCATCGAGGCGCTCCGCGATCCGACCCAATCGAAGAGTTTGGTCGGTTTCCGCGAAGAGAAGCGCGTGCTTGTCTATTTCTTGAAGTCGCGGAAAAAAGCGAAGGCGGCGCGCCGCTGAAGCCGCTCGTCATCCTCCTGATCGGCGACGTCGTCGGGTCGCCGGGGCGCGAAGCGCTCAAACGCTGCCTGCCGATGGTGCGCGATCAGCACGGCGTCCACGCCACCATCGCCAACGGCGAGAACGCCGCCGGCGGCTTTGGACTCACCGCTCAGACGGCCGACGAGATGTTCGCCGACGGGGTCGACTTCATCACGTCCGGCAATCACATCTACGACAAGCGCGACTTCAAGAACTATCTCGAGTCGTCCGGCCGCGTCATCCGCCCGGCGAACTATCCGCCCTCGGCGCCCGGGCGCGGGTTCGGCTACTTCGAAGCTGACGGGGTCACCGTCGGCGTGCTCAACCTGATGGGCCGCACCTTCATGCCGCCGGTCGACGATCCGTTCCGGGCCGCCGACGATGCGGTCGGACAGATCCGCGAGCGGACCAACGTCGTGATCCTCGACATGCACGCCGAAGCGACCTCGGAGAAGGTCGGGATCGCGCGCTATCTCGACGGGCGCGTCTCGGCGATCTACGGCACGCACACCCACGTGCAGACGGCCGACGAGCACGTCCTGCCGGGCGGCACCGCCTACATCAGCGACGTCGGCATGACCGGCCCGAGCGAAGGCGTGATCGGGATGGAACAGACCGCCGTGCTCGACCGCTTCACGGTCGGCATCGCGGATCGGTTCTCGGTGCAGAAGACCGGCCCCAAGCAGTTCTGCGCGGCCGTCGTCTCGATCGACCGCGAGACCGGACGCGCGATCGAGATCAAACGCATCTTCCAGCGGAACCTGGCATGATCGTCGACTTCCACGCCCACACGCGCGAGAGCGACGGCAGCCTCGAGCCGCAAGCGCTGGTCGACATGATGGCCGAGCGCGGGGTCGAGGTCTTCGCGATCACCGACCACGATTCGCTCGGCGCCTTCGGGCGGTTCGAAACGCCGGCCGGCGCGCGGGTCGTGACCGGCGTCGAGATCAACACGACCTGGCGCGAGAACGAAGTGCACGTGCTCGGCTACCGCCTGCGCCTCGACGACGAGACCTTCGATCGCCTGATCGCCGACAATCGCGACTCGCGGCTGGAACGCACGAAGAAGATGGTGCACAACCTGCGGGCGGCCGGCTACGGCATCACGCTCCAGGACGTCGAACGCGAAGCGGACGAGGGCGCCGCGCTCGGCCGGCCGCACGTCGGCAAGGCGCTCATCCGGGCGGGACACTTCGAGGACATCAACGCCGCATTTCGCGGCGCCCTGGTGCGCGGCAAGCCCGGCTACATGCCGCAGACGTACATCACGCCGGCCGCCGCCATCGCGGCGATCCATCACGCCGGCGGGGTGGCGGTGCTCGCCCATCCGGGCCGTCTCAAGGACGAGGCGATCATCGACGAGCTGGTCGGCGAGGGGCTGGACGGCCTCGAGGTCTTCTATCCGCGCCACGACGCCGAAGACGTCGAACGCTACCGCGCGGTCGCCGCGTCGCACGGCCTGCTGATGACCGCCGGTTCGGATTTCCACGACATCCGTTACAACGCCGGCGGCGTCGGCATGGACGTCGCAGATGCCGACATCGCGCCGTTCCTCGAACGGGTATTCGCGCCGCACTGAGCGAAGCAGCGGAACGTGAAATACCGTCTTCTTGCCGGCCTCATGGCCGGTATTTTTTTGCTGCAGGCCTCCGTCGCGGCGGCACCGGTCGCCCCCTCGCCCGCCCCCTCGGCCGCCGACGTGAGCGCCGGCGTCGTTCGCGAAACGCTCGCCAACGGCATGAAGGTCGTGCTACTGCCCGATCGTCTGGCGCCGGTCGCCACCTTGTCGCTCGCCTACGAGGTCGGATCGAACGACGATCCGGCACCGGGCATCGCGCACGCGACCGAGCACATGCTCTTCCGCGGGACGCGCGACGTGAGCGCGGGCCAGTACGCCGACGTCACCGCGCGGGCGGGCTCGTCGTACGACGCGCAGACGACCAATATCTACACGCAGTTCTACGGCTCGTTCCCGTCGTCGTACACCGGGCTGATGATCCGCCTGGAAGCCGACCGCATGACCGGCGCGACCATCACGGACGCGGCCTGGGCGACCGAACGCGGCGCGATCGAACAGGAGATCCGCGGGCGCGATTCGGTTCCGCTCGCCTCCGAGGTCGGCAAGATCCGCGGCGCGCTCTACGCCGGCACGCCGTACGCGACCGATGCCGGCGGCACGATCGCGAGTTTCGAGAAGATGAAAGCGGCCGATATCCGCGCGTTCTATGCGACCTGGTACCACCCGAACAACGCCACGCTGGTGATCGCGGGCGACATCGATCCGGTGCAGACGATGGCCGCCGTCCACGCCGCCTTCGATCCGATCCCGGCGGTGCCGGTGCCCGCGCACGCGGTCATCGTGCCGGCCCCGATCGCCGCGAAGACCATCGACGGCGGCGTCGCCGATCTGCCGATACCGATCGCCGGCCTGGCCTATCGCTTTCCGGATCTAAGCGATCCCGACTTCGCGGCGAGCGAGGTGCTGATGACGGCGCTCGACAGCGGCCGCGGCGCGCTCGTGGATCTCTCCGCGAACGGTCGCGTCCTGATCGCGGTCGCCACCCAGTCGGCGTTCCGCGAGGTCGGCGAGGGCGAGGTCTTCGCCGCCGGCCTTCCCGGTACGACGCCGCAAGCGGTCCAGAAGCTGCTGCAGACGGTGATCGACGGCTACGCCGCGAGCGGGATCCCCGACGATCTGATCGCGGCCGCCAAGACGCGACTGCTCGCGGGACAGGCCTATCGCCAGGCCTCGATCGGCGGCCTCGCCGGCGTCTGGACGGGCGAACTCGCGGTCGACGGACGTTCGCCCGACGCGGCGTACGTCGACATCGCCCGCGTCACGCCCGCCGATGTCGATCGCGTCATGCGGACCTACATGAAGAACGGCCTCTCGGTGCTGCTCGTGCCGAAAGCGTCGGCCTCGTTCTCGCGGCCGGTCGCCAACGCCGGTGCCGAGAACGTGAAGTATCACAGCGATACGGTCGAGAAGCTCCCGGACTGGACGCTCCCGTACTTCCGCGCCCCGTTGCGCGCGCCCGACGAAGCCATCCCGGTCACCCATCGCCTCAAGAACGGCCTGACCTTCGCCGCTCGCCGCATCACGATGTCGCCGGTCGTCTACGTCACCGGCACGATCGATACGGCGGACGATCTGAACCAGCCCTTGGGCAAGGACGGCGTCTCCGCCATCACCGACGAACTGCTCGACTACGGAAGCGTGAATTACGACCGCAAGGCGTACCAGGCGCAGACCGACGCGATCGCCGCCAACGTCGATCTCGGCACCAGCTTCGGACTGCGCATTCCGGCGGCGAACTTCGACGAAGGCATGCGGCTCCTGGCCGACGGTCTGCTCCATCCCGCGTTCCCCGGCTCCGGCCTGGAGGTGCTCAAGACGCAGATGGCGCGGTCGCTGGCGGCGACCGCATCGCTGCCGAGCACGCGCGCGTCGATCGCGCAAGTGGACGCGCTCTATCCGCCGGGCGATCCGCGGCGGCGGCGGGCGACGCCTTCGACGGTCGGCTCGCTCACGCTGGCCGACGTGCGCCGGTGGTATGCGTTCACCTATCGCCCCGAACTCGCGACCATCGCGATCGTCGGCGACGTCGACCCGGCGGTCGCACAGCGCGCCGTGGAGAAGTACTTCGGCGCGTGGAAGTCGGCGAAGGGCGCGGCCCCGACGTTCGACTATCCGACCCTAGCCGCGCACGCCGGCAAGAGCGTGAAGGTCACGAGCCAGTCGGACCAGCAGTCGTCGGTCACGCTCACGCAAGTGCTGACCGTGCACAACGACCGCCCGGCCGACCGCATCGCGCTGCAGCTGGCGAACACCATGCTCTCGGGCACGGGCGTGGGCTCGTTGCTCTTCCGCGACGTGCGCACCGCCAAGGGCTACGTGTACGGCATCGATTCGTCGATGTCGATCGGCCGCACCCAGTCGACGTTCTCGATCTCGTTCTCGGCCGATCCGAAGAACGTGCGCGCGGCGCAGGCCGAGGCGGTCGCGGTGGTCCGGCAGCTGCAGGCCGCCGACGTCCCGCTCGAGACGCTGCAGAGCGCCAAAGCCGTGCTGCTGGCCGAACAAGTGCTGCCGCTCGCGAGCTACTCGGGCGTCGCCAACGACATGCTCGCGGACCTGCAGATCGGCTACTCGCAGAAGCAGAGCGCGACCTACTGGAAGGCGCTGCTCGACACGACGCCCGCCCAGATCCGCGCCGCCATGCGCAAATGGATCGACGTGCGCCGCTTCACCCGCGTGGAAGTGGCGCCCGAGTGACGTGACGGCGGACCTGCTGGAGCAGGGCCGCGCTCTCGCGCTCCAGGCGCGCCAACCGCTTCGACTGGGTCGCGACCGCGTCGGCGTCGCGCATGAAGCGGTGATTGATGCGGACGTTGTAGGCGCACGCCGCGATCGCGGCCGCGCCGAACTCGGCCGCGCACCCGAGGTCGCTCTCGAGGTTGCGGTTGCCCAGGGCCAGGCCCCGGGCCGCCAGCCGGAGGACCTCGAGCGAGAGGTGGGCGGCGTGCAGCGGCGCCTCGGCCGCGTGTCTGAGGGCCACCGCCAGGGCGGCCGTCCGGGCCTCGCCCTTGGGGAGGGCCTGGGCCTCGACGACCCGTTCGAAGGCCGCCTCGTCGCGCGGGCGCGCCGCCAGCAGCTCGGCTCGCAGGCCGTCGGCCTGCACGATCAGGCGCCCGGCCAAGGGCGCCGCAGCCGGATTCCCTTCACAGATCCGCGCCACCATCGCCACCAGGGCGGCTCCCGAGGCCGCCACCAGGGTGGCGGCGCTTCCGCCTCCTGGGGTTGGCGCTTTGGAGGCCAATCGTGTTAAATAGTCGTCGAACGTATCCACGCCGTACCTTTTAGGACGGGCGGGGGGTATACGCCTGGTGCAGAATCCGTACCACAGCCCCAATTCTTAGGAGTACAGAAGTGCCCGTACTGGAACAGACCGCCGGGAACGTTGGTGATGTCAAAGACCGCGCCCTGGCCGAGACCGGCCGCTCGCGCATCGCGTGGGCGGGAGCATATATGCCC
>Ga0207667_10000204_pt1 | contig 84991 bp, 79 predicted proteins | sample KBSCornC52_FD_184301 | JGI IMG/M metagenome (GOLD analysis project Ga0207667, IMG submission 184301) | Corn rhizosphere microbial communities from Kellogg Biological Station, Michigan, USA - KBS Corn C5-2 (SPAdes) (version 2) | ecosystem: Host-associated > Plants > Roots > Rhizosphere > Soil ... | reverse complement strand
TCTGCCGCAGTGCCGGCTGATCAAGAACCGCATTGAGGTCACGGTTGATCTGATTGAGGATCGCTTCGGGTGTGCCACTGGGCGCGACCCTTACAAATTTAGCCAAAATACAAACTGATACTAAGAACGCTGAAAACGAAGTTGTTAAAAAGATTTTAAGCGAAGCGCAAAAAGCCCAGGTAAACCTGGATAAATTTAACGCGGTTGCAACTGCCCCTACAAGCTATGTATTGCTTGGGCAACCATATACTGCAAATGTTTTTCTGACAGCGTATGATTCAAAGCTGTCTCCAAATATTACTGTTGGTGGGTCTCCAATCACAGTAGATGCGGGTATGGGAAAATATTCCGGAAGTACAAATACTGAGGGATTGCACACCTGGACAGCGGAGATATCGTTTAAAGACAATGATGGCAAAATTCAGCACTATACAACCCCGCCGCAAACTTATATGGTGGCAAGGCCGTCGGCTACGGTATCACCTACAAAAATGAACGTTTTGTATATCGGCTTACCAAATCCGCTCGCTATTTCGGCGCCTGGTATTGCAAAAGCAGATCTGAGGGTTAGCATGAGCGGTGGTTCGATATCTAAGTCTGGCGACGAATGGGTTGCAAACGTTTCCACCATCGGTACAGCCACGGTTAATGTAGCCGGCGAGCTTACTAAAGGAAAAGTATCGCCATTGGGCAGTACGGTATTCCGTGTAAAACGTATCCCCGATCCGAAGGCTCAATTTGCCGGCAGAAGCGGTGGAACTACCAGCGCAGCGAATTTACGGGCGCAGGACAGGTTGTTTGCCAAACTGGAGAACTTTGAGTTTGATGCTAAATTTAACGTGACCAGGTTCACCCTGTTGGTTGCAAAACCACGGCAGGACGCTATCCCGATGTCAACCAGCGGCGGCGAGTTAACGCCTGCTATGCGTACATTAATGAATTCAGTAACACCGGGTACAACCGTTGTGTTTAAAGATATTATTGCAGTAGGTCCCGATGGTACCCAGCGTGGACTTGATGCTATTGTGTTTAGTGCAAATTAAAATGTTATGAAGACAAAAATTTTAATTGTGGTAATGTGCCTGGCTTGCATGGCATCCTATGCGCAGCGTAAGAAAAAGAAAAAGGCGGCGCCACCTGCTACAACTCAGCAGCCCGTAACAAACCCTGCAGGAACAGCCACTACCAGTGCAGTGCCTGTGGATACTACTAAAAAGATTGCAGCCAAACCGGCCAAGCCTTTTGAAAGGCCATTGGATGGGTATTTCAAAAAAACCAATATCCTGAGCGCTAAGGTAACACCTTATCCAAACCTCCGTGAATCGGATGTGGCGTTTCAAAAACGTGTATGGCGCGAAATTGATGTGCGCGAAAAGATGAACCAGTACCTTGCTTCGCCAAAACAAAGGCTGATAAATGTATTGGTTGATGCCATTAAAGCAGGCGAACTGACTGCATACAGCCCGGTACCCAATAAAAGTGACCCGGACGGCGATAGTTTCTCTACCCCGCTGACGCCCGAACAGGCGATGAACCAGATGGCCGATAGCGTTGTGGTTGATAAAATTGACGCCAACGGTAACAAGACCGGATCGTACCTGAAACCAGGCGAATTTAATGCCGACAGTATCGTTAAATTCAGGATAAAAGAAGATTGGGTGTTCGACCGCCAGCGCTCTATTTTTGAGCCGCGTATAATTGGTATAGCACCAATGGTACGGTTACGTGCCGGAAGCGTTGAATTGGATTACCAGCCCGCATTCTGGATATATTTCCCTGATGCAAGGCCTGTTTTAGCCGTTAAGGAAGTAGTTAGTAAGGATAATGACAATACCGGCTTGAGCTTTGATGATATCTTCATGAAGCGGATATTTACGAGCTACATCGTAAAAGAATCGAACGATAAAGACGAACGTATAAAAGATTATATGACGGGCATCGACAAGCTCTATGAATCCGAGCGCGTCAAAAAATCGCTCATGGATTGGGAACTCAACCTTTGGTCGTATTAAGGTAGAGATTGGAGATTAGTTAATTAGAGATTAGGAAACCATCTTCTTTAGGAATATAGAATGCCCCGGTGTAAATCACCGGGGTATTTTGTTTTACGGGTGATTTTGAAATAAAGTGGATAGGAAAATAAAAACGATGTCATTTCGACCGCAGGGAGAAAACTTCTGCATCATGCTCTTAGCGCGATAGGAACGTTGGACGGGTTTTCTCGCCCGTAATGACAGTAGGATGCTAGTTCCCCTTCCTATCCCCCGGGTGCACCGGTTGTTCTTCCTTCTCATGTTTCACGGCGATATCGCCACCATGCGGGTTATGGGCATGGTATGTCTTGTCTTCGTGGTGTACTTTGCTTTTACCGCCGTTATCTGCCGGCCTTCTGGTGGGCGTATCGGCGGGCGAGGGCTTGTTTCTGGAGTTTGCAGGCTTTGTCATAACGAAATAACAATATGGCAAGGGAAATGTTTAATTCTTGAACCTTGATTTTTAGGATTGAGGGATGGCCATGATTTTGAAATCAGGAAAATCCAGTAATCGTACGAACAAAGGTTCAGATAAATAAGTCTTGAACCCTGATTTATAGGATTGAAGGATGACCTTGATTTTGAAATCAGGAAAATCCAATAATCCCACGAATCAGGGTTCAGACAAAAAAGGCTTGAACCCTGATTTATAGGATTGAAGGATGACCTTGATTTTGAAATCAGGACAATCCGGTAATCATACGAACAAAGGCTCAGATAGATAAGTCTTGAACCCCCGATTTATAGGATTGAAGGATGACTTGATTTTGAAATCAGGAAAATCCAGTAATCCCACGAAACAGGGTTCGGACAAATAAGTCTTGAACCCTGATTTATAGGATTGAAGAATAGCCTTGATTTTGAAATCAGGAAAATCCAGTAATCCGATGAATCAAGGTTCAGATAGATAAGTCTTGAACCCTGATTTATAGGATTGAAGGATGACCTTGATTTTGAAATCAGGAAAATCTTCAATCCTATGAATCAAGGTTCAGACAATAAAAAAAGGCTTCCCAAATTGGAAAGCCTTAACGTTATATTTTTTAAGTCCTCCCTACCGGGGAGGATTTAGGTGGGGCTTATTCCGCTGATAAAGCTGCCGCGCCGCTTACAATTTCGGTAAGCTCGGTGGTAATGGCAGCCTGGCGGGCCTGGTTGTACGAAAGCTTAAGCGCTTTTAACAACTCTCCGGCGTTATCAGTAGCCTTGTCCATAGCCGTCATACGTGCGCCATGCTCTGATGCATTGGAGTCCAGTACGGCTTTATAAACCTGTATCTTGATGTTTTTAGGAATCAGCTGCTCCACAATCTGTTCCTGCGAAGGCTCGAGGATGTAGTCAACCTGAGTTGCTTTAACATCTTTTTGCTGTGCCTTTACCTCTGGTTTCGGAACAGGTATCAGTTGCTCGGCAACCAGTATTTGTACTGCAGCGTTTTTAAATTGGTTATAAACCAGTTCAACACGGTCATAATCGCCAACTAAAAAGCCATGCATAATGCTTTCGGTGATCTTCGAGGTATTTTCAAAGTTCAGGTCCAGGTACAGATCATTATTGTTGCCAATAACATTGTATTTACGGCGCTGATAGTATTCCTGGCTTTTTTTACCAATTGCTACGATCGAAACATTGCCCGCCCTTAACTGCTCGCCGTATTTTTCGGCTATCAGGTTGTTGGCAGTTTTAATGGCATTGGTATTAAAAGCGCCGGCCAAACCACGGTTTGAGGTAACAACAATCACCAATACCTTGTTAGGCGCGCGTTCAACCAAAAATGGCGATGAACCGTCTTCGAGGCTTGCCGATAAATTTGCCAGCAATTCCTTCAGCTTATTGGCATAGGGGCGCAGTTGTACAATAGCATTCGTAGCCCTTTTCAGCTTAGCCGCCGAAACCATTTTCATGGCCTTGGTGATCTGCTGCGTAGAGGTTACGGACTTTATCCTGTTTCTTACTTCTTTTAAATTAGCCATTTTTTAGATGTGCAAATATGCAGATGTGCGAATGTGCAAATTATCTGCAAGTTTATTAGTTATGCATCAGCGCAAATATTAAAATGTGCAAATCATCCGCACATCCGCACATTTGCACATCCGCACATTAATACTTTCCGGTCATTTCTTTGGCAACTGTTTCCAGTACGCCGGTGATGCTGTCATCCAGTTTACCTGCTTTAAGGGCAGCTAATACTTCAGGGTGACGGGCTTCTAACTGGGCAGTGTATTCACTTTCAAATTCTTTTATTTTGTTTACCGGTACGTTACGCATCAGGTTTTTTGTACCTAAGTAAATAATCGCTACCTGTTTTTCAACTGTTACCGGCGAGTACTGGCCTTGTTTCAGCACTTCTACGTTACGCGCACCTTTGTCCAGTACGTTTTTGGTAGACGCATCCAGATCCGAACCGAATTTGGAGAATGCTTCCAGTTCGCGGTATTGTGCCTGGTCAAGTTTCAGGGTACCGGCAACTTTCTTCATTGATTTGATCTGCGCGTTACCACCCACACGTGATACCGAGATACCTACGTTGATAGCGGGGCGAACACCTGCGTTAAACAAGTTCGATTCAAGGAATATCTGGCCGTCGGTAATCGAAATTACGTTGGTTGGGATATAAGCCGATACGTCACCTGCCTGTGTTTCGATGATAGGCAATGCTGTTAATGAACCACCACCTTTTACAATACCCCTGATAGATTCAGGAAGATCGTTCATGGCTTGTGCGATGGCATCATTCTGGCTGATTTTAGCGGCACGCTCTAATAAACGGCTGTGCAGATAAAATACGTCACCAGGATAAGCCTCACGGCCCGGTGGACGACGTAATAACAACGATACTTCGCGGTAAGCAACGGCCTGTTTTGACAAATCGTCATAAATGATCAAAGCAGGACGTCCGGTATCGCGGAAATACTCGCCGATAGCAGCGCCTGCAAACGGAGCAAAGAACTGCATGGTTGCAGAGTCCGACGCGTTAGCCGCAACAATGATTGAATAAGGCATAGCGCCTTTTTCTTCGAGCGTACGAACAATGTTGGCAACAGTTGATGCTTTTTGCCCGCAGGCTACATATATACAGATAACCGGTTTGCCGGCATCGTAAAATTCTTTTTGGTTGATGATGGTATCGATACAAACCGCAGTTTTACCGGTTTGACGGTCACCAATTACCAGCTCACGTTGTCCGCGGCCAATCGGGATCATCGCATCAATAGCTTTGATACCGGTTTGTAATGGCTCGGTTACCGGCTGGCGGTAAATAACACCAGGTGCTTTACGCTCCAAAGGCATTTCGTAGGTTTGGCCTTTAATAGCGCCTTTACCGTCGATAGGGTTGCCCAAAGTATCAACAACACGCCCAAGCATGCCTTCACCTACGTTAATAGATGCAATCCTGTTGGTACGTTTAACAGTATCACCTTCTTTAATATCGTCTGATTTACCCAGCAATACAACACCCACGTTATCTTCTTCAAGGTTAAGTACGATACCCTGTAAACCGGTACCAAACTCAACCAGCTCACCTGATTGTACTTTTGTTAATCCGTAAACGCGTGCGATACCGTCGCCCACCTGGAGCACAGTACCCACTTCTTCTAATTCAGATTCTGACTTGAAGCCGGCCAACTGCTGACGCAAAATTGCTGATACTTCATCTGGTCTTACCTCTACCATTTTTAATTTATTTGAGAGTTTTAATTTTTAATTAGCTTACCCGTTGGGCAAATTCTTTTTTTATTTTCTTTAAGTCGTTAGCTATGCTGGTATCAACCTGCCTGTCGCCAACGGTTAAAACAAAGCCACCAATTAATGATGGATCAACTTTGGCATTCAGTTTTACGGTACCGCCGGTAGCCGCTTCAATATCGGCAACCATGGTCTTTTTATTTGCGGCCGACAGTTCAACAGCCGAAACTACATTGGCATGCACAATATTATTTTTAACATCGTACATGTTAACGTATTCCTGTGCGGTGGTGTATAAAACCTCGCCCCGGCTTTTGTTTATCATCAGCTTAAAAAATGCAATACTCACTTTGCTTACTTTTTTGGAGAAAACTTCGTCGAGTATTTTTATTTTTTTGGTATGCGATACAATGGGGTTAGCCAACACCGCCTTCAGTTCCGGGTTTACCCGCAGCGTATGATGAAAAAGCGCCATATCGTCCTTTACAGCCTCAACGGCGTTTTGTTCACCGGCAAGGTCGATAAGTGCTTTGGCGTATCTTGATGCTACTGTTAATTCTGACATATATAGTGAGTGGTGAGCAGTGAGTTGCGAGCGGTGAACGATGGTAATAAAACTCACCATTCACTACTCATAATTCACTAGCTAAGTGTTACTCCTTTTAAAAGGTCCTTAACCAATTCGTCCTGTTTCTTTTGGTCTTCAAACTGCTTGCGCAATATTTTTTCGGCAATATCAATTGATAAAGTTGCTACCTGGTTTTTAACATCAGCCATGGCAATTGCTTTTTGGTTGTTGATCTCCAAACGGGCAAGTTCAATCTGGCGTGCGCCTTCTTTTTGCGCGGCCTCTTTAGCATCGCTGATGATCTGGTTTTTAACCTTAGTAGCTTCGGCCAAAATGCTGTCGCGTTCGGCACGTGCCTGTTTTAACAAAGCCTCGTTTTCGCTGGTTAAACGGGCCATTTCTTCCCTTACAGCTTCTGCTTTCGCAAGCGCCGATTCAATTGATTGTTCACGTTCGCTAACGGCTGCTAAAATTGGTTTCCAGGCATATTTACCCAGTATAAATAACAGTATCGCAAAACAAAGGGTGGTCCAAACAACTAAACCTAAGTGGGGGGTAACTAAATCCATTTTTTAGAAATATTTTATTAATAAATTCATTCAATTTAAAAATAACCCGGCGCCAACCGCTCCGGGTTATTTTTTTTCGCAGCTTCTTAAAAGAACGCAGCAACAACCACCGCAAACAGGGCCACACCTTCAACAAGGGCAGCAGCGATGATCATGTTAAGTTGGATCTTAGAAATAGCTTCAGGTTGGCGGGCAATAGCTTCAACAGCTTTACCACCGATCTGGCCGATACCGATACCTGCACCAATTGCAGCTAAACCGGCACCCAAACCTGCAACACTTCCGTGTACAGTCGCAGCCTGAGCTAATACCATACCCATGCTTCCAATCATTCCAGTCATTGTGTTTTAAATTTAAACGTGTATATATAAAAGATAATTAATTACAAACTATTAATGGTGCTCTTCAACATGATGTTCCTCAGTTGCCATCCCGATAAACAGGGAAGCCAGCAACGTAAAGATGTAAGCCTGCAAAAACGCAACCAGTAACTCAATGGTATCCATAAACACCACAAAAACAACCGACACAGGGGCTACCGCAATTGTTTTGAAAATAAATATCAGCGATATTAAGCTTAATATTAAGATGTGACCTGCAGTAATGTTCGCAAATAAACGAATCATTAACGCAATAGGCTTGGTGAAAATACCTACAATTTCAACCGGTATCATAATAAAGAACAACCACCATGGGTTTGGCACAAATATGTGTTTCCAGTAGTGTTTGTTGCCATTAAGGTTTACTACAAAAAATATAATGATTGATAATACTGCGGTTACCGCAATGTTACCGGTTAAGTTATAACCACCCGGAAAAAACGGCACCATCCCAAACAGGTTATTTATCAGGATGAAAAAGAAAATGGTAAGCAACAACGGTAAAAACCTGTGCGCTTTTAAGGGGCCGATGTTAGGGATAGCGATATCATCACGAACGAATAAAATAAGCGGCTCCAAAAACGATTGCAAACCTTTAGGGGCTTTGCCAACACGTTTTTTGTATGACGATGCAATGCTCAGGAAAATAATGAGCAGGATAGTAACAGACATCAGCATGCTGGCTACGTTGCGGGTGATGGAAAAGTCATAAACTTTTTTATCAGCGGCCTCGTCAACCTTGCCCGATGGATCAACAACCTTGATTTTTTCTTCTTCAAGTTTGTAGCTGTAATAGTTGCCTTTGTAAATGGTGCCCTCGGGCATCAGTTTTTTGGAGGAGAATGTTTCGAAGCCTTTATCAGTATATAATATGATGGGCAGCGGAAGCGATGTTTCGGCGATTACAGGCCACACGTGCGAGTCGCCGATGTGCTCCAATATTGTTGCCTTTGCATCATATGCCTTTTTGGTGGTGTCAGCGGTCTTTTCCTGGGCAAAAGCAGGGTTTGAAAATATGCCTGCGATTAAAAAAAACGCACAAAACAAAGAAATTCTAAAAATTTTTAAGTTCAAAATCGAGCTGTTATTCATCTAAATGAAGTTTTCTACCTTAATTTTTCGTGCCGCAAGTTACGCAACAAAATATAAACTTCAAAGGCCGTATTTAATAAATATACATATAAAAAATCGCCTAAAAAAACACCCTTATTTCCGGGGTTTTTTCGCAGAAAAACGAAGATAAATATTAAAAAAGCCAATAGCTTAAAAGTGGTTCCGCCCAAAAAAGCGGGGGTTAAATGCTCCTGGTTCCTGTTTCCGACAATAAGCATCACCAGCACAATTAAAAACGTTACGCCAGACATAAAAGCGAAGGTTGTCCAAAACCCTGCAGCCATTAACCCGGTGTTGCCGGTATATTGCAGCACCGCCGGTGGTATGGCAATAAAAACAATAAATAAAAGGAATAAAAAAATAGAGGAGGTGATTTTCATTTGGGTTGTATTATATATTGATATGGTCTGGGTTTAAACTTTAATTCAGTTTTTTACCGACCTGATTACAAGGTACAAAGATATAAAAACACCTGTAAGTGAAAGTATAGCGGTAACCCACAGGGTGGTATGATGCGCGCTTTTATCAATTTTATACCCGCCCCAGGTAAATAATCCGATAACCGCTATCATCTGAAAACCCATCCCGCTATATTTTAAATAGCTATTTGTTGGGGTTTCGCCGTTGTCTTGCTTATCTTTGTCCATCTGCAAATTTATTAAACCTTATTAATAAATGTTATTAAATTAGCGAGGCATTTATATCCGCATTTAAATTGAGTCGAACTTCGGGATTTTCAGGATTTAAACTAATTGGTTTTCTGCTGATTGCAATAATCATTGCTGTTGCAGGGTGCTCGCTCGAAAAAAAGAGCGGGTTTAACCGTACTATGCAAAACCTTACGGCGCATTATAACATCCTTTTTAATGCCAATGAAATTTTACGGCAAAAACAGGTTGCGTATGCCTCATCGTTTGTTGATAACTATAATGCCATACTAAGTGTTTACCAGGATACCACCGCAACAACCGCTACGCCGGATAAGGACCTTGAAGCTGTTACCGTTAAAGGCAATACTATTATTAATATAAAGGAGCAAAGTAAATATATTGGCGATGCGTACCTGGTATTAGGAAAGGCCAACTACCTGGAGGGTAACTTTTTTAATGCTGTAGAGTATTTTAATTACGTGATCCGGTCGTTTTCGCAACGTACGGACCTGGTGCAACAGGCCCGGATATGGAAGACGCGCACCTTAATTTACCTGAACCAGCTGCCGCTGGCCAAAAAGGTGATCGACAGTGCCATATTGGATCTTAACCCAAAGAAAAAACCGCCGGCGGATGTTTTTGCCGCCCGCTTGCAATATGATATTACCGCCCAGGATTATCTGGATGGTGAGCAGATGGCCCAGATGGCCGTAAAATATTGCGAGGATAAAACCCAGCGCCTGCGCTGGACATTTATTTTGGCCCAGTTACAGGAACAAAACAACAAACAGGTAAACGCTGCCGAAAACTATGCTCAAATTGCCAAAAGCAATGCCCTTTTCGAAATGGCCTTTAATGCCAGCTTAAACCTTATACGGATAGAAGACAACGCCAACGGCGTTAAAATAAACAGGATTGAAAGATTGCTGGCTTTACTGAAAAACCCGAACAACCACGATTTTAGAGACCAGATATATTACCAGGTGGCCCAGTTGCACTTTGCCGATAAGCAGATTGACGACGCCATAAAAAACTACAACCTGTCGGTACGTACAAGTGTTAAAAACCAAAGCCAAAAGGGACTATCGTATTTGCGGTTGGCTGAGATATACTTTAATAACAAGGCTGATTACCTGAAGGCTAAAAAATATTACGATAGTACGTTAACCAGCCTCCCTACAAATTTCCCGGGATACGAGACCATTCACAAAAAAAGCGTTAACCTGTCCCTGCTGGCTGATCGTTTACAGATCATCGCCAAAGAAGATACCTTACAGGCTTTAGCTAAAATGGACGAAAAAAAGCGCGCTGCTGTAATTGATAAAATGGTGAGCGATTACACATTGCAGCAACAGGCCGCAGCCAATGCCGCAAAAGCCAATGCCACATCGTCGGCAAGCACCACCGCCGGCGGGAATTCATTTAGCGGGGGCTCCTTTTATTTTGATAATGCCGGCGCCGTAAGCCAGGGCTATAACGACTTTAAACGGCAATGGGGAAACCGTAAACTTGAAGACGACTGGCGCCGAAGCGCGAAGTCGACCGCTAATAATGCCGCCGCTGCCGCAGCTACAACCCAGGGTGGTGACCCGGATGCACCGGTAACTAAAACATTGGGAGGCAAACCTACCTCAATAGCATCAGGTTACCGTAAGGAACTGGTGGATGGCATTCCGTTAACTGCCGCACAAATGACCGCATCAAATTTGCGTTTGTATAATGCTTATGTAGATGTTGCCGATTTTTATCGTGATATTTTGGACGATAAAAAGGAATCGATCAGACTGTTTGAGCTGATATTGAAACGTTTTGCCAATGACCCAAACAAACCTGCCATATATTATAGCCTGTACAGGCTTTATAGCGATATTGACCCGGCAAAATCCGATTTTTATAAAAACAAACTTCTGAAAGAGTTCCCTGAAACACCTTTCGCCAAAATAATTATCGACCCTGAATATGCCAAAAAGCTGGAGGACAAGGATAACGAGTTCACCCAGGCTTATAATACAGTTTTTGACATGTATGCCAGTAAGGATTACAAAAAGGTTATCACCAGCGTACCTGAGTTGCTAAAGCATTATCCCGATAATAAATTATCGGCCCAGTTATTTTACCTGCAAACTATTGCGCAGGGGCATTACGAAAAACTGGGGCCGTTTAAAGATAGCTTAAACCAGATCATCAAAAAATATCCTTCGGATAAACTGATTGCGCCATTGGCAAAGCAACATTTGGCTTATATTGATGCTAACCAGGCCGATTTACAGGCCCGCACCGTAGTAATACCCGATTTGGACCCACACGAGGTTCCGTTTACGCTGAAAATCGACAACAAAAAAATGGCGGTTTATACCCGTGCGCCAAGGCCGCCAGGTAACTTTGCAACGCAGGCGGCCGTAAGGATTAAGCCCAAGGTAGATACCATTGCGCTGGTAAAAAAACAAGTGGTTGCCAAGCCGATTGACAAAGCCGTTCAAATGGAAGCCGATACAGGTGGCGACATTGTAATGCATCCTGTAAAACCAGCAGTAAAAAAACAAGTGGATAGTGTGGCTAAACCGGTTGTAAAACCAACCGTTACCCCGATTGCAACCAACGTGGTAAAACCACCACCGGCCAAAGCTGATAGCGTGGCCAAGCCTGCAGTAAAACCACCGGTTACCCCAATTGTGGCTGCAGTAAAACCGCCGGATACGGTAGCTAAACGACCAATAGTGATCAAGCCTGCTGACACTATTGCAAAGCAAGTGGTAGTTCCTAAACCCGCTGATACAACGGCCAAACCAGTTGCGGTAACCAAACCTGCTGAGACTGTTGTGAACAAACCTGTTGACACCGTAGCTACGGCGCCCGAAAAACCCGATAGTTTACAGGTAACAGGGCAGACTATTTTGCCTGCCATTAAAAAGGTTCAAGTGTCATCTATATTCTCGATGGCCGATAGTACCAACCTTTACTTTGTTATAAATGTGAATACCGGCACAATCAATTTGTCGTCGTCGCGTTTTGGAGTAGGGCAATTTAACCGGGCAAACTATGCAGGTGTAAGTATAAGCCACCAGTTAAAGGCTATTGGCGACGATAATCAGCTTATATTTGTGGGCAGTTTTGGGTCGATGGCGAGCGTGAAAAAATACGCCCGGTCAATTGTACCGGTGCTGGGCGACATTATGAAGGTCCCGGCAGGCAAGTACACTTATTTTATTATAACACGTGAAAACCTGCTTAAAATAAGAGACTTAAAAACGCTGAACAGTTATATAGAATTTTATCAAAACAGCTACTAACAATGATCATTAAGCTTGCGCAGCAGGATATAAAAAGATACAACTGGTATTTGTGGAGGGCGGTTATCAGTTGTTTCGCTTTCTTTATTTTATTGCTTTTAGTAACCTATTGGGGTCTTTTTGGCGCTCTTCCCTCATTCCACGACCTGGAAAACCCAAAAAGCATCGAGGCTACCGAGGTAATTGCGGCGGATGGCACTTCGGTTTTGGGTACTTATTTTGTACAAAACCGCTCGAGTGTAAATTATTCGCAGCTATCCCCCAACGTAGTTAATGCCCTAATAGCAACCGAAGATTCGCGCTTTTACGAACATTCGGGCATCGATTTACGGCGTTCGTTCACTATTGTGCTGTTAAACCTGGTGGGACACAAGCAGGGTGGTAGTACCATTACCCAGCAATTGGCCAAAAATCGTTTTTCCGGCGAGGGCGCGCATAATCCCTTTGTACGTTTTACCCAAAAGCTAAAGGAGTGGATAATTGCCGTACAACTGGAAAGACGCTACACCAAGCAGGAAATATTAACCATGTACCTCAACACGGTTGATTTTGGCGCTTATAATACATACGGCATCAAATCGGCTGCACATACCTATTTTAATACTACCCCCGATAAACTTACCGCCGACCAGGCAGCGATGCTGATAGGAATGGTAAAGGGACCGGGGATATATTCGCCGATCAGACATCCCGACAGGGCCCAGAAACGCCGTAACCTGATATTGGATTTGATGGAAAAACAAGGCTTTTTAAGCGCAGGCCAGGCTGTTGAGCTGGCAAAGAAACCGCTTGGCCTCGATTTTAACCCAATGAATCACAACGAGGGTCCCGCGCCATATTTTAGGGCTGTATTGAAACAGGAGATCCAGAAAATATTTAAAGATCAAAACATAGTAAAAGCCGATGGCAGTTTATATGACCTGGACAGGGACGGCCTGAAGATATACACCACCATTGATGCTACCATGCAGCAATACGCCGAGGAGGCCCAAAGGGAATATATGCCCACCCTGCAGGCGCAATTTAACGAGCAGTGGCACGGCGTGAGCAGGAGCAAGAATATAAAAAACTTTAAATTATTGCTCGACGAGGGTATGTATCGCTCCGATCGTTATAAACAACTGGAGTTGCAGGGGAAATCGGAAGAGGAGATAAGAGAGAATTTTAACACGCCCGACAGCCTGGAGTTGTTTACCTGGAAGGGAGACATCGATACGTTGATGAAACCAATCGACTCTATTGTATACACCAAAATGATGCTTCGCAATGCGATGATGAGCATGGACCCCACCACAGGATATATTAAAGCATGGGTTGGCGGCACCAATTTTGAACACTTTAAGTACGACCAGGTAAAGGTGGGCACCCGGCAGGTTGGTTCAACGGCAAAGCCGTTTACTTATGCTGTCGCGATGGAAAACGGCTTTTCGCCCTGCCAGGAAGTGGACAATGTGCCGGTTACCATAACCGGTTATGGTGCGCCATGGACACCGGGCTTGTTTTCGACGGATGTATTGCCCGGCGCGATTACATTGCGTAAAGCTTTGGGCTGGTCGCAAAACTATGTGGCTGCCTACGTAATGAACGAGGTTAAACCTACTCCGGTAATGGAACTCATTAAAAAGATGGGCATTACCAGCGATGTGCCGCCGTACCCTTCGATATGCCTTGGATCGTTTAATGCATCGGTTTTTGATATGACGGGTGCCTATTGTGCTTTTGCGAATCACGGCACCTGGACCGAACCTACGTTTATCCTGAGGATTGAAGATAAAAACGGTAACCCGCTTTACACCCATACACCTAAAGTAGTACAGACCATGGATGCCCAGACCGCTTATGTCATGACCTATATGCTCAAGGGCGTAATTGAAGACGGCACAGGCTCGCGGTTGCGGTTTAAATATGGATTAAACAACCCAATCGGCGGCAAAACGGGTACCACCCAGGAAAACTCCGACGGCTGGTTTATCGGCATTACACCGCAACTGGTTACCGGCGTTTGGTCGGGTTGCGAAGACAGGGATATTCACTTCCGCTCCACACGGCTGGGGGAGGGGGCCAACTCGGCATTGCCTATATTTGCATTGTATATGAAACGGGTGTACGCCAACCCGGCACTGGGTATCAAAAAGAACGTTGATTTCGACGCACCCAAAAACGGCCCCGGAATTGTCCTTGACTGCGATCAATACAAGCAACAGCAACAGGGCACCCCGGACGTTGACAAAAAATTAGGATTCTAATCCATCTAAATGGATTAGATTTGACAACTTTTTAAAAGTTGTCAAATCTCCCCCGTGATTGCCCATTGAACAAATGAATAAGGTATTCGATTATAAAAGTGTTTTAAAAAACATCCCCCACAAACCGGGAATTTACCAGTTTTGGGACGATGAAAAGGAACTGATATACATTGGTAAGGCCAAGGATCTGCGCAATCGGGTTACGTCGTATTTTAATAAGGACACCAACGTAAATGCCAAAACGCGGGTGTTGGTATCCAAAATCCGCAACATTACTTTCACTATTGTTGATACCGAGGTAGATGCCTGGTTACTGGAAAACAGCTTGATAAAAAAACACCAGCCACGTTATAACGTGTTGCTGAAGGATGATAAAACCTACCCCTGGATTATCATTAAAAACGAAAACTACCCCCGCATTTTCTGGACGCGGCGCATCGTGCGCGATGGTTCGAAATACCTGGGTCCTTATGCATCAGTGAGTATGATGCACAATATCCTGGGGCTCATCAAGGAAACTTACCCGCTACGTACCTGTAGCCTGCCTTTAACCCGCCAGAATATCGAGAAGGGCAAGTTTAAAGTATGCCTGGAGTACCAACTGGGTAATTGCAAAGGCCCATGCCAGGATTACCAGACCGAAGCCGACTACGAACATAATATTGAGGAGATCAAGGATATATTAACGGGCAAAATTGGCTCGGTGCTCCGTAATCTGAAAGCCGATATGGAAAAGGCGGTGAGCGACATGAATTACGAATACGCGCATCGGTTGAAACGTAAATTCGAGTTGCTCGAGAATTATCAGCATAAATCAACGGTAGTCAATTCATCTATAACCGATGTGGATGTTTTCAGCATCGCATCTGACGAAAAATATGCGTTTGTAAACTATTTAAAGGTGATGAACGGTACCATTACCCAAACGCAAACTATCGAACTAAAAAAACGGCTTGATGAAAGTGACGAGGAACTGTTAACCCTGGCCATAACCGAGTTCCGCAGCCGTTATGACAGTCATTCAAAGGAGATCATTGTTCCGTTTGATATCGACCTGGAGGATGAAAAAATAAAGTTTACAGTACCCAAACTGGGCGAGAAAAGGAAGCTGCTGGATCTTTCGCAAAAGAATGTACAGTTCTTTAAAAAGGAGAAGATAGATCAGTACGAAAAATTAAATCCCGAGATCCGGACGGAACGACTACTCACCCAAATGATGAAGGATTTGCGGATGAACACGCTGCCCCGCCATATCGAGTGTTTTGATAACTCCAATTTCCAGGGTAAATATCCTGTTTCGGCTATTGTAGTTTTTAAGGATGGCAAGCCATCAAAAAAAGATTACCGGCATTTTAACGTGAAAACGGTTGAAGGCCCGGATGACTTTGCCACCATGGAAGAGGCCGTGCACCGCCGCTATCGCCGTTTGCTGGATGAGGGTACCGAATTACCGCAATTGATAGTTATCGATGGTGGTAAAGGTCAGTTATCGTCAGCGTTAAAAAGCCTCAGGTTGTTGGGGATTGATAAACAGGTTACAGTAATTGGCATTGCCAAGCGGTTGGAGGAACTGTACTATCCCGGAGACCAGTATCCGCTTTATCTCGATAAAAAATCGGAAACATTAAAAGTATTGCAACACCTCCGCGACGAAGCGCACCGCTTCGGCATCACCTTCCACCGCAAAAAGCGCGACAAAGGAACGCTGGCAACCGAACTGGAGTTGATTGACGGCATCGGCAAAACAACAGCCGAAAAGCTGTTAAAATATTTTAAGTCTGTTAAAAGGATCCGCCTGGCAACCGAAACTGAACTGCAGGAAGTTGTTAACCTGAAACAAGCCAAAGCGATCATAGGCTATTTTGGCGTACCTGATGAAAAATTAGCTACGGAAGAGTAGAGTGATCTAAGAAAAAAAAGCTTTAAAAAAAATCAATGCATTTGCCCCGCTAGGGCCTACCCTTGGCGAATGGGTAACCCCTGACGGAGCAATATTTGGTTGTTGGTTTTTCTATAAATAGGTAGCCCCTAACGGGGCACGAATTGCTTGAGTTTTTTTAGTATAGATGCCCTGTACTTCGCATATCTAAACGCGATTTCCCGCGACCCTACCTGCTTATACCTGCTGAGTTAAATTGCAGATCATATAACTTGCGGTAGTACCCGTTTTCAATACGTAAAAGCTGCTGGTGGGTGCCCATTTCTTTAATTTCGCCATGATCGAGTACGATAATTTTATCAGCATTCTGGATGGTGGAAAGGCGGTGGGCGATCACAATGGCCGTGCGGCCCTGCATCAGCTTACTGATGGCATTTTGTATTAAAATTTCGGTCTCTGTATCAACGGATGATGTGGCCTCGTCCAGCACAAGGATAGTGGGATTATACACCAGCGCACGGATAAACGAAATTAACTGCGCCTGTCCTGCCGACAATGTGGACCCGCGTTCCATTACGTTATACTGATAACCTCCGGGCAGGCGTTCAATAAACTCATGCGCGCCAACATCTTTAGCTGCAGCTATAACCTGTTCAAGTGTAATATCGGGGTTATTGAGGCTGATGTTATTGGCAATGGTATCCGTAAACAAAAACACATCCTGTATTACTGTGGCTATACGCGCCCGCAAAAAGTTGACGTCGTATTCGCGGATATCTACCCCATCAATTTTTACGCTTCCTTTCCCAATTTCATAAAAACGGTTTAATATGTTAATGGTAGATGATTTGCCTGCGCCGGTGGCCCCAACCAAGGCCAGCGTTTTACCGGCTTTTACATGGAAGCTGATATCCTTTAAAACCCAGTTTTCGTCGTTATACGCAAACCATACATTTTTAAAATCAATTTCGCCGTTGAGTGTGGGCGGTTTCAAATGACCATCGTTGGTGGCAACCTCGTCGGTATCCAGCACCCTGAATATCCTGTCGGCGCCAACCATACCCATTTGCAGGGTATTGAATTTATCGGCTAGCTGGCGTATCGGCCTGAAAAGCATGTTCAGCAACACAATAAAGCTGGTGACCATGCCCGGGGTAATGCCTTTATTATCCGGCGATAACCATTTAATTTGCTGATCGGTTAATATGCGCTTACAGCCATACCAAACCAGCAGGCCCATACAAATGGCAAACAACACCTCCACCACAGGGAAAAATATAGAGTAATACCAGTTGGAGCGGATATTGGCATCACGGTGTTTCCTGTTTACTTCCTTAAACTTGCGCATCTCCTGGTCTTCGCGCGCAAAAAACTGGATAATGCTGACGCCCGAAATATGCTCAGCCAAAAAAGTGTTCAGTTGTGCTACCTGTGTACGCACTTCCTGGAACGATGATTTAATAGCCTCCTTAAAAACATAGGTAGACATCAGCAGGAAGGGCATCGGTATCATGGTGATCAGCGCCAGCTTCCAGTCCTTAAAAAGCATAACGCCTATTACCGCAACAACCAGCAGCATATCGCCCATAATAGAAATCAATCCCTCCGAAAAAATATCCGCAATGGTTTCCAGGTCCGATACGGTACGGGTGATCAGCATCCCGATAGGGGTCCGGTCGAAATATTTTAAACGTAAACTGGTGATATGGTTAAAAATATCTTTGCGGAGGTCGCGGATAACCGACTGACCAAGCGAATTGGTTAAATACGTTTGAAAATATTGGGCAATGGTTTGGATGATCAGCTGGGCCATCATCAATTCAACCATAAACACCAGGCCGCTAAAATTATCCTTCAAAATATCTTCATCAAGCGTATGCTGAATCAATATTGGTTGTAAAACCGCATTTCCGGCTAAAAAAATAGTTAAAAACGCAGCAATAATAAATGTGGTTCTGTAAGGCTTAACATAATGCATCACCCGCCCCAGCAGTTTCCAATCTAGCGCTTTACCGGTTACTTCTGCCATTTATTGAATTAGTGAGTTAGTGAATTGGTGAATTGTGAGTTTTTGAACTGTTGATTGTTGATGCCATTTTTATACCTTTTGCCTTTTACCTTTCACCCACGTACAGATAGCGCACCCTGGTTAAATACAGTCCGCAGGCCGGTACCGATGTTCCTGCATTGCTGCGGTTTTTACTTTCGATGATCTGGCGTACTGCTTCCGGTTCCATTTCCCTGCGGCCAACCATCATCAGGGTGCCAACTATAGCCCGCACCATGTTACGTAAAAAGCGATCGGCCGAAATGGTAAAGATAATCCCTTCGCCGCTAACTGACCATCCTGCTTGTGTAATTTTACAATTATTGGTTTTAACCTGGGTGTTAGATTTGCTGAAACATCCGAAATCGGTGTATTCCATCATGATTTCGGCGGCCTTATTCATCAAATCAATGTCCGGCCGGTCGCGCAATTCCCATGAATAGCCTTGTTTAAAGGGGTCTTTATTAAAATGGATGTGGTATTCGTAAGTACGCTGTGTAGCGTCAAAACGGGCATGGGCATCCGGGGCGACAGGGAAAATATTTTTTACAGCGATATCATCAGGCAAAACTGAGTTAAGGCTTCGAATTATGCTGCCAACTTTGTCCATGGTCCATGGTTCATGGTCCATAGACCCAAAGTCGAAATGTGCAAAAAACTCGCGCGCATGAACGCCGGTATCCGTCCGGCCGCAACCCACCGTATCAATCGGCTGGCGCAATATAATCGATAAGCTTTTGTTTAATACCTCCTGTACGGTTAGCGCGTTAGGCTGCGTTTGCCAGCCGTGATAATTAGTGCCATCGTAAGAAAGTTCAATAAAGTAGCGTTGGGTATTGGTCACACGCAAAGGTAGTTGAAATGTTGGAAGGTTTTAAAGTTGAAAGGTTGTAAAGTATCTTTCGGACTTTCCCGACTTCCGGACTTTCCAACTAACTAATATACTCCTTATAAATGGCCTCAAACAGTATCCGGTTTTCAACTGCGGTATCAAAGGGCTGTTCAAGGAAATCGTTGTCGTAGCCAATTGCTTTCGCCAGGTTTTTTAATACTTTAAAATAGGTGACCTCGATGCCTTCTATTTGCTGAAGGTAAAATAAAATATAAACATCCTTCTCAAGTGCGGTTTTGCCGGCCTTTATCGTCGCCATGTAAGCCTCAAGCGTAGTGGCTTTTATACTCAATGTGCTTGTTTTTGAAGGTTCTTCCTTAATGGCGGTATAAAGATCTTCCAGGTGGGTTATCTGGTTATCTGTATCATCAATACACTCCTTTATCGCCATCTTTAAAACATCAAGTTTGGCTAAATCCCTTGCTTCACGAAAAAAATCGAGCAGATGGTGCTTGCCATAATAGATATAGTTGAGGTGCTCAAGAAAGGTCCTTTTTAACAGCTTGTCGTCAATTTGTACGTCTTTCGGCTGCATTGCGGATAGGGGAGTGCTCATAGTTATACCAGACAGGGGTTCAATAAAGCATTAAATTTACAATAATAAATGAGTTTTCAAACTTATTTAAAGCTAATAAAACAAACGCGAGTATAAACAAAACAATTATATCTTTGTTTTAATATTTTTTACAACATGTTACAACGTATACAAAGCATCTATTTATTGCTGGCCAGCCTGGCAATTTTCGCCCTTTTCCTTTTTCCACTGGTACACAATGTTAATGTGGATGGAAAATCAATTAATATTTCTGTAACGGGGGTTTATCAAAACACCAATGTGCCCAACTACACACAACCGACGCATACTTTTACCGGGCTGATGATAGCCACAGTTGTTCTGGGTATTATTCCACTGGTCATTATTTTCCTGTATAAAAACCGTAAACAGCAGGTGGCTTTGTGCTATAGTACGCTGCTGGCCGTAATAGGTTATAGTTTCTGGATGTCGCAGGCGGTGAAGCCATTTTTGGGCGATGCGCAAATTGATACCCATAATGGTGGTATTGGCTTGTTGCTCTCATCTATAAGCATCATATTTATCATCATGGCCGCCAAAGCCATCAACCGCGACGAAAAGCTCGTTAAATCAGCCGATAGGCTGAGGTAGGGGAAGCTTCAAAATTGTCATTTCGACCGAAGGGAGAAAACTTATACGCTTTGCATCTGCGCTTTGCAGGTGGGAATATCCTGTGTATAAGATTTCTCGCTCTCGCTCGAAAGGACATAAGGCGGCGAAATCAAAGAGCAGGAGCCCCCAAACGTTATTCAAACCTCCCGAACATATCTATCTTCCTGAACTTCTGCGCAAAAAAATCGCCGACTACCTGGTTAAACTGGTCCCTTTTGTAAATAGGCGTTGAATGGCCCGAATTGGGAATGATCCATAAATAAGACTGCGTTATTGACTGTGCTATCAGCATGGTATGTTTTGGTTGGATGACATCATGGTCGCCGCCGATGACCAGCACAGGACAGCTTATCTTTTTTAGGTCTTCCACTTTTATATGCGGTTCGTAGGATAAAAGATGAAGCAGTTTCAGCTGATTTTTCATTTCGGCCGAAGGCGTTTTCATCTTTTTGAGCGAATCCTGCGCCATTTTATTGGCATTCTGGGCCCAGTTATATACAAAAGGGTCAACCGCCGTTGTATCAGGCCATAAATTGGCGCCGGTTACAGCCAGTTTTTTCACTTTATCCGGGTGGCGCATAGCCAGCAATAAGCCGTTAATACCGCCATCGCTCCAGCCAATTACATAGCACGATTTTAAGTTGAGTTTATCAAGCAGCGCATTTAAATCATCTGTCATCATTTCATAACTCAATGAATCTGTCGGGTCGATAGATTTTCCCTGTGCGCGGCTATCGGCAATAATCACCTGGTAGTTTTTGGCGAAATAAGGTATCTGGTACATGAAATTATTGATAGAGCCGCCATTACCGTGTATGATGAGCAATGGTTCGCCCTTGCCGTATGTTTCGTAATACATCTTAAAGCCGCGGATGTCGGCATATTTGCCAACTGCCGGGTTACGGCCATAGGTGGTGGTATCAAAAGGGGATTTGGCTTCCTGGGCGAAGGAGAGTTTGATAAAAAAACAAAATACGATTAGCGCGGTAAGTTTAAGTTTCATTGGTTTTATGTTAGATGATCTTTGTCAATTTTTCCGGGTCCTGACGGGTATCGAAAATGGTGATTATTTTAATTAAGTCTTTAAATTCCTTGAAATATAAAATATTGTGTTTAGTGACAATACACTTTTGGATACGTTTTGCTCGATCTGCAAATTGAAACATACCGGGATCTTCGCCTAACAGGGTAAGCACTTGCTCAAACCGATCGATAAAATTATTAGTTACCGTTGGGCCCCATTCAGATTTTAGATATTCAATAATTTTTACAAAGTTTTGTTCCGCTCTTGGCGTTAGGAAAATCTCCTTAGCCATTCAATCCGAATTTTTCCCTTGTTCTTGCAATAACTTCTTTAGCCGGTGTTCCCAAACCGGCATTCGCTTCAGCTAAACCCTCTAAAATATGTTCTTTGTGATGGTCGGGTATTAAATCCCACTCTTCAGTTGGATCATATTTACCATTAACATAATTTGTAAGCAAGCCATGAATCTCCCTTAATTGATTTAAATCGGCGTGCTCAATTATTTCAATTATCTCGTCTTTAATTGCTGTATCTTCCATTGCGTTAAAATGAAAACATTTCTATCAAATTTAAAAAATAAAAAACAGAGTTCCGATTTAATTATCTAAAATGCTGTTTGGCTTGCACAAACACCGAATTTTAGCCGCCTTTTTATCCTGAAATTGTCATATTCACAATAAGTAATTACGCTATTTGAATTACAAAAAATAATCCTTACCTTTGCGGCCGATTTGGCGATGTAGTCAAATTCGTTATTTTAATTCATGAACCCATTTATTCAACTGGGAATCCGTCATGATATTGTTAATGCCATCTCTGAGTTAGGATTCGAAAATCCTACGCCAATCCAGGAACAGTCAATTCCGGTATTGTTAACAGGCAGCAACGATTTTGTCGGATTAGCCCAAACCGGGACCGGTAAAACTGCTGCCTTCGGACTGCCACTATTAGAACTGCTGGACTTCGAAGAAAATTATCCGCAAGCACTTGTATTGTGCCCAACACGTGAACTTTGTTTACAGATCACGAATGACATAAAAAACTACGCCAAAAAAATGGGCAACGTTAATGTTGTTGCTGTTTATGGTGGCGCCAGTATTGTTGACCAGTTACGCCAGATTAAACGCGGCGTGCAAATTGTAGTTGCAACACCCGGCCGTATGCTTGATATCATTAACCGCAAGGCAATTGATTTCAGCAAGGTAAAGTATGTAGTATTGGATGAGGCTGATGAAATGCTCAATATGGGCTTCCAGGAAGACATCGACAGTATCTTATCAACTACGCCCGAAACCAAAAAAACATGGCTGTTTTCGGCCACTATGCCCTCTGAAGTTCGCAGGATCGCGAAAAAATATATGACCGATCCTTTTGAATTAACCATGGGCGAAAAAAATACCGGCAACGTAAACATCGAACACGAATATTATATCATTCGTGCCCGTGATAAATACGCCGCATTTAAACGCATTGTTGATTTTAACCCCGATATTTTCGGTATTGTATTTTGCCGTACCAAGATAGAAACACAGGAAATTGCAGAATCATTGATTCGCGATGGCTATAATGCCGACTCGCTGCATGGCGATCTTTCGCAACAACAACGCGATAAGGTGATGAAACGCTACCGCGAACGTAACCTGCAATTGCTGATAGCAACTGATGTTGCCGCCCGTGGTATCGACGTTAATGATGTAACACACGTTATTAACTACTCGCTGCCTGATGAGGTAGAAAATTACACCCACCGCAGCGGCCGTACAGCCCGTGCTGGCAAAACAGGTGTGTCCATCTCTATCATCAATGCAAAAGAATTAGGTAAAATTCGCCAGATAGAACGCGGCTTAGGCAAGCGTTTTGTTAAGGCCGAGATACCGACCGGTTTTGATGTTTGCGAAAAACAATTATTCAGCATTGTTCACAAAGTACATAATGTACAGGTGAATGACGAGCAGATTGAGCAATACCTGCCGCGGATAATGGAAGAATTTAAGGATGTGAGCAAAGAAGAGTTTATTAAACGCTTCGCATCAATTGAATTTAACCGTTTTCTTGATTATTACAAAAACGCTCCCGATTTGAATGCACCTGTTGAAGAAGGCCGCAGGTTTGAAAAGGACGAGCGCCCGGGTAGTCGTGAGCATGCCGGTAAAACGGATTACACACGTTTGTTTATCAATTTAGGTTCGGTAGATGAGTTTAACCGCGGCGATCTGCTGGGTTACATTTGCAACCAAAGCAAGATAAGCGGACGTACCGTAGGCAAGATAGATGTTAAAGGTGTTTACTCGTTTTTTGAAGTGCAGCATGCCGACGTTGAGAAGGTAATGACCAACTTTAAAGATGCCGAGTTTAAAGGTCGCCCCGTGAGGATAGAAGTATCCGGCGAAGGCACCAGCGAGCGCCGCGAAGGCGGGTATCAGCGTCGTGAAGGTGGCGGTGGTGGTTACAGCGGTAACCGCGATCGTAACGGAAGCGGCGAAAGGCGCGAAGGCGGTTACAACCGCGAACGCAGCCCTTCGGCAGGTGGTTTCCGTGATTTTTCAGGAAAACGCCGCGAAGACCGTCCCGAGAGACGCAGAAGATTTTAAAAGTTTGTTTTCATAATAGCCCGGCTGGTTACCGGGCGATAGTTTAGTTTAGGTTTATAATCACGAGCCCTCATCCTCAAAGATGGGGGTTTTGTGTTTTGAAGTATCTGCGGATGCTAAATGTGCTATCGATTTGAATTAAATGATTTTTAATTTGCACATCCGCACGTCTGCAAATTTGCGCATCAATAAATCTACCTGCTATACTCCATAGCAACAGAATCAGGTCCCATCAATTTGAGGTAATGGTCATCTACCTTTTGCACCAGGTAGCTGGTGTAGGGCAGATTGCCCTGGTAGGAGGTTAGGATGGTGTCACCTTTAATAATATAGTCTTCGGCTTCGCTATCATCCATAATAAAGTTTTTATCGGTGATGCTGAGTTTACCTGAACCGTTTTTGGCATGCCAGTCGCCTTTGAATTTATTTTTGTTTGTACCCGATGAGCATGCCCCGGTTATGAGCACAGCAGCGGCGGCGACATGGATAAAAATTAATGCCAGATTTTTCATAACGATGACTTCAACGGATAAACCCGGGACGGTAGTTTTATGTTTTTAAAAACTCAAAATTATCGCCTCCGGATTTTAGACCTTAATCTATTTCATTGGTTTATCCATTAATTGAGATTTTTTCAGGTAAACCTTGCGGCCTTTTTTATTCACATAATAATAATGCGAATGTTTATTAATGTAAACGGTTTGACCACCCGGGGCGCATTTACCATCGTAAACTTTATCAACCACTGCCGATTCGCCGCTAACGGCTGTATGTGCTGTAGCATTGCCAATCTTTTTTGCGGTTCGGCCAATTTTATGGCCCAGTTTGTCGGTGTCCTGTTGCATTGGCTTGGCATGGATTTGCCCAAAGGAGAATACTCCTACCGCAACCATGGCCACTTTTATGAAATTTTTCATAGTACTAAAATTGAGTAAATTGTTAGATGTATTATTACTAACTCAAATGCTCTGCCAATTGTTTCATTTGCAGGGTAGGAGACTGTTTTTGATATAAAATAGCGTAAACAGCATCGCAAATAGGCATAAATACATTGTACTGTTTATTCACCTGGTGTAGGCAATTTACTGCATAATAACCTTCGGCTATCATGTTCATTTCCAGCTGTGCCGAGGTTACTGTATAGCCTTTACCTATCATGTTGCCAAAGGTACGGTTACGGCTGAATTGAGAGTAAGCTGTAACCATCAAATCGCCCAGGTAGGCCGACTCTTTTATATCGCGGTCGATGGGGTGTACGGCAGCCACAAAGCGTTCCAGTTCGCGGATGGCATTTGATATGAGTACCGCCTGGAAGTTATCGCCATAACCAACACCGTGACAAATGCCGCCGGCTATGGCATAAATATTTTTTAGCACAGCGCCATATTCGGTGCCGTATATATCATCGGAGATAATGGTTTTAATATAGCGGGTGTTAAACATACCGGCAAAACGAGCTGCCAGCCCTGTATCGCGCGAGGCTATGGTGAGGTATGATAATTTTTCAAGCGCCACTTCTTCGGCATGGCAAGGGCCGCTAATAACCAAAAAATGATCAAACGGTACGTTATAATGCTGATTGATGAATTCGCCGATGATCAGGTTTTCGTCGGGCACAATACCCTTGATGGCCGATACGATGTATTTTCCGGCGAAATCCTCAGGCGTTAAACCTACCAGCGCTTCTTTTAAAAAGGCAGCAGGCACGTTCAGTAGTATGAAATTGGACTGGCAAATAAGCGATTTAAGATTGGTAGATATATTTTGCGGCGGTACCGCTATTTCAACCGAACTTAAGTAATTTGGATTATGTTTAAATTTATGCAGGTGTTCAACCGCCTGGGCATTGCGCATCCACCAAAAAATTTCCTTTTCAGCAGCGTTATCGGTCAGTATTTTAACATTTGCTGTAGCCCAGCTTCCGCCGCCAACAACTGTGATCTTGTTGCCCTGTATATCCATCACTAAATAAAAATGTCCCGCCAGGTTTAATTGACAGGACAAAGTTACGAAAATTTGTGAGTGGTGAATAGTGAGTGGTTAGTTGTCAGTGATGAGTAAGTGAATGTCCATTCACTACTCACAACTCACCCTTCACCAACTTATTTGCCGTCCCCGGTAAACAATTTGCTCTTATCTACTTTTTCCACGATCATGCCGTCTTTCAAATCTTTTGAAATGGTTGCAAACGGTGCCGAAACAACTTCTTCATCGCCTTTAAGGCCCGATAATACCTGGATATAGGTATCATCCTGTATGCCGGTTGTTACCAGCACCTGTTTTACCTTGCCAGCTTTGTAAACAAATACGTATTCTTTTATTGGTGCGGCTATTTTTGCTTTGGTATTGTCGGTGCTGCTTTGGTCGTCGCCTGGTTTTGTGGAGGCTTTCTTTTCTTCACGAGTAGTAACCGACTGAATAGGCACGCCTATAGCTTTTGCATGGTTTGTATTAATGTCCACTGTTGCGGTAAGTCCCGGCCTGAAAGGGTTAGGGTTTGCAGCAGTTTTGATCAGCAATTTTTGGTACGATGCAGGGCTGATGCGCACTTTTACGGTAAAGTTTGTCACCTGGTCGGCGTTGGTACCAACCACATTTGCCGAGCTGCCGATTTCTGTAACCACGCCGGCAAAGTTTTTGCCTAAAAAGGCATCCACTTCAATTTTCGATGAATCGCCCAGTTGTATGCGGTTAATGTCGTTTTCGTTTACATCAACATTAACATCCAGCTGGCTCAGGTCGGATATCGTCATGATCTCGGTACCGGCAAATTGCTGCGTACCTAATACACGTTCGCCTTTTTGGATGGATAGTTTTGAAACCACCCCGTCAACGGGAGAATAAATAGTTGTTTTAACCAGGTTATCAGCAGCTTCCTTAACTGATGCCTGTGATTGTGCAAGGCCATAAGTTGAGCCTATAACGTTTTGTTTAGCAGCCTCAAGGCTTGCTTTGGCGCCTTCGTAGCTCGCTTTTGCCGCGTCGAACTCGGCAGCGGTGAGCACCTGGTTGGCAAACAAGGCTTTATCGCGTTTGTATATCGCAGCCTGGTTGTCAAAAGTAGCCTGCGCCTGGGCCAGCATTTGTTTGGCATTGCCGATGCTCGCTTTTTGGGTATTGTTAGCTGCTTCAGCGCGGTCATACTGCGATTGTAAAATGTCAGGCCTGATTTTACAAAGCAGCTGGCCTTTTTTAACCACGTCGCCTTCTTTAATAGGTAATTCAACAACCTCTCCCGAAACTTCAGGGCTTATTTTTACTTCTACGTGCGGTTTAATTTTTCCGCTGGCCGATACCGTTTCAATGATATCGCGTGTGGTGGCTTTTTCGGTAGCCACCTGTGTTATTTGTGGTTTGCCAATTACGCCGGCCATTTTTAAAGCAATGAGCAGCACTATAAGGGCACCAAGGCTGATCAGAATATATTTAGTAGTTTTTCCCATGATTCTTGTGTGTTTCGGATTTCGTATTTTCGTCCCGATAGCTATCGGGATCGGATTTTATGTATTTCTTGTTTATTTATTTTTCCTTCGGACTTTCGGTCCCGATAGCTATCGGGATTCCGACTTTCCGGACTTCTTTACAACGTTATAGGATTTCCAATATAATAGTCAATCACTTTACTCCTGAAGATTACCTGGTACTGTGCTTCAATCATATCGTTTTGCGATTTATCGTAATTGGTAACCGCCGTATTATAATCCAGCGTATTTACCAGGCCGGCATCGTAACGTTGTTTGGTAACATTTAAAGCCTCTTTATTTGACTGGTAGGTCTTCAACGACGACTGGTAGCTTTTGTCAGCCGCTTGCAGATCGAGTACAGCCTGAATAATGGTTTTGCTTAAAGTGTTTTTAGCCAGGGCGGTGGTTAACTCAGCATACTCTAAATTTAATTTTGCCTTCCTTACCGATGTACGCGCCGAGAAATGGTTGAAAATGGGGATCTGTAAACTCAATCCAAAATATTGGTTAAAGTTGTTGCTTAACTGGGTGCTAAACGGTATGGCTAATAAGGTTGTATAGTCTTTTGCCTGGTTTGAGTAGCTTGTGCCGAGGCCGCCGCCGAAACTTAAAACCGGGTAATAGTTGCCTTTAGCTATTTTTATGGCTTGAGCGTATGTTTCCTGTTGTAATTCGGCCAGTTTAATATCCGGATTGGTGGTAAATGCAGTTTTAATTACCTCTGTGGCGTCAAAAATAGTTTTCACATCGGTCAGTTTGCTGATATCTGGTTTTTGAACGGTTATAGGCGTGGATGGGTCCATCTCCATATATTGTTTCAATATCAATATGGCAATATCAACCTGGTTTTGGGCATTGGTTAAGTTTAACTGTGCGGTTTGTAATTGTGCCTGCGCCTGCGCCAAATCGGCACGGGTAGCGTTTTGGGCATCAAAATTTTTCTGCGCCCGGTCAAGTGTTATCTGTGCCAGGTCTATTTGTTGTTTGGCGGCTACTACCAGGTCCTGGTCTGTCAAAATGGTTAAATAGTCGGTGACAACATTTAGCAGCAGGTCGTTTTTAACTTTGGCGGTAGTAGTTTTATCTACATCAAGGGTCAGCTTGTTTTGCAGGATCTGGTTCTTTAATTGGCCACCCTGAAAAAGCGTTACGGACAATGTTGCCGAACTATTGAGGTTAAATGCCGAGGTGGAATACGCAAACGCACCGGCAATCTGGCTTTTGCCAAAAAAGTAATCACCCGACGAACTGGCACTCAGGCTTGGCAACTGGTTGTATTTGGCTTGTTTATAATCCTCATCAGCCAAAGCTTCAGTAAGCTGGGCCTGTTTAATGGTTAAATTATTTTTTAGGGTCAAATCCACAGCTTGCTGCAGGCTGATCACCTGCTGGGCGTTCGCCGAAAGCGCAGGCAAGGCAAGCATCGCAGCAATAATAAAGCTAAACAGTTTAAATCGGGTTATTATTTGTTTCATGCGTTTATATTTGTTCATGGACCATAGTTAACAACAATCTATGAACTCCATATTTAAATTATTTATAATTTTAGGGCCTGACGTGAAATGGTTCAGGAGAATGACCGAAATATAGAAATTTTTCGATCAAAACTAACCCCCGACAATATTCATTTTTAAATCTCACGTCTTAAATCTCAAATTTTATATCTGAAAATGTACCTGGTAAAAACACCTTTGTTGCTAAAAATGCTATATCCCAAACTCATATGGAGCGCCGATACAGCTAAGCGGTGCATTTATTTGACTTTTGACGACGGCCCTATACCCATTGTTACACCGTTTGTTTTAAATATTTTAAAACAGTACAATGCCAAAGCAACATTTTTTTGCATCGGCGATAATGTACGCAAACATCCCGATGTTTTTGAGCAGGTAAAAAACGATGGCCATGCCATAGGAAACCATACTTTTAACCACCTTAAAGGCTGGATAACAGATGATAAAACCTACCTGGATAACTTTTTGCAGGCCGACAAATTACTGGATACAAAACTCTTCCGTCCCCCTTATGGGCGCATCAAAAGGTCGCAGACCAAACTGCTCAAAGAAGCTAAACCGGACCTCCAAATTATTATGTGGAGTGTACTTTCAGCCGATTTTGATATAAACACTAGTTCGGAACAATGCCTCGATAATGTTATCAAGAATACAAAGGCAGGCGACATTGTGCTTTTTCACGATAGTTTAAAGGCTCAGGAGCGGATGGAATACGCATTGCCAAAGGCGATGGAATATTGGTGTAAGGAGGGGTATGAGTTTGGTTTATTGAGTTGATTAAGTTGGATTGAGTTAGATTAAGTTGATTAAGTTTTTGCAAAGTTTATTAAGCCAGGATTCCAAAGACGGAAGGCCAGTGATAGGGATGGTAGCGGATACCGGCCAATGTGGTTAAGGCCATGTGCAGTATGATCCGCCTCAAGGCGGACCGGGCCCGCAGGCATCGCCCAGGATATAGTATAATGTTTAATATAGGATGGTTATCAGGCATGTTCCAAAATAAACTCAGCATCGATGTTGAGCTGCGAGTGCACGGCTTTAAGGAAATCAATGCCTGGCTTTTGTTTTCCGTTCATGATGAGCGAAAGCTTTGCATCGCTGACGTTTAGTTTTTTGGCGAGTTCTTTTTGCTTTAATTTCATTTCATACATTCTCATTTCAATCATCCCAACGAGAGTGGTAGGGGCCTCAATCAAATATTTGCCTTGCTCGTAAGATTGAGCAATTAATGCCAATGAACGGATATCCGCTAATTCTTCGGCGGAAACCTTTTCGCTTCCTTTGCTCATCAGGCTATCAATTTTGGACATCACCTCTGCATAATCCGTATCATTGTTTATCTTTTTCATCTTTTATAATTTATATTGAAGAACAATCAACCTGATTATATTCTTTGTGAGTACCCACAAAACGAACATAAACCGTTCTTACATCAAAAAATATCATGGCAATTATCCGATAGTTATTTCCCCGTATATTAAATACAAAGCGATCATTTCCCACGGCGTCGACAGAATTGAACATTGACTTAATCTCGTGGTAATTCGCCCAGTCCGCCTGGGTAGTTAAACGATACCAATTATTTAAGGCGTCTTTTGCATCAGCATGTGTTTCGTAAAAGTCCCGAAGTTTGCCATAGCTAATAACGACCATTAAATGCCTCTTTTCTTGATAAAGTTAAATAAAATTTAGAAAATCTAAATAAAATTTAGAAAATAATTAAAGTGTGCTTAAAAAACGTCACGATTAGCGATAGGGATGGCAGCGGCTACCGGCCCGTGCTTAAGGCTTGTGCAGTATGATCCGCCCCAGGGCGGACCGGGCCGCAGGCATCGCCCTAAATATCGTCCCTGCTTTATCCGCATACTCCATTTCGTTAACTTTACTTTTAATATCGGAATGGAATTAACTTTGATAGAAATGTTTGAACGTCAGTCAATCGGTTTATGATGAATTACTCTTTAATGGAAAAGCTTTCTGATTTTCAACTTTATTCTTTGACGCTGAACACGCATTTGCGCCAGGATATAAAAGTGAAAACCCTCACCGAATTTGACCGCAGAGAATTTTCGAAGGAAAACATCGATCAATTGGCGATCGCATATCAAAATATCATTCCTCCATCAAAGGGTGGGCTGAGTATATGGGAAAAGGCGGGTATAATTGCTTCTTCATTTTTGATTCCTGTACATGCCATTATTGCGAATTTTATCCTGTCAAGAGGAAACTTTAAAAAATGGGAACAATATTGGCGGTGTATAACCTGGGGTTTGCTAATATGGACGGTGATAGTACTATTAATAGCCAAATTATTTTTAAAGTACTAAACAATGCCATATTTACTTTAATCAGCTAACCCCTAATTACCCAATCTCTAATTAACTACCCATACACCTCTATTTAGAACCCCTCCAAATTACATTTACACATTTAGCTGACTTCATTTATTCTTAATTTTTGTAAATTCGCCGCTTAACGCCCAAGCAGCGTTATATTTACATTTTTCTATTATTTCCTCACCTAAAAGTTCAAATACGATGGCTTTTGATTTAGATATGATCAAAAAAGTTTACGACCGCTACAGCACACGCGTGGCTGCTGCCCGTAAAGCGACCGGTAAACACCTTACTTTAACCGAAAAAATATTATACGCTCACCTTTCCGAAGGTGACGCTCACACTGCTTTTGGTCGCGGTGTTGATTATGTTGACTTTGCCCCCGACCGCGTGGCTATGCAGGATGCTACCGCGCAGATGGCGTTGCTGCAGTTTATGCAGGCAGGCCGTCCGCAGGTTGCCGTACCCTCAACCGTGCATTGCGATCACCTGATACAAGCCAAAATTGGCGCCGACCAGGATTTGAGCACCGCCAAAGATGTAAATAAAGAAGTTTATGATTTCCTGGCTTCAGTTTCGGATAAATACGGACTGGGCTTTTGGAAACCGGGTGCTGGGATTATTCACCAGGTAGTGCTGGAAAACTATGCATTCCCCGGCGGTATGATGATAGGTACCGACTCGCACACCCCTAATGCCGGTGGTTTGGGTATGATTGCCATTGGTGTTGGCGGCGCTGATGCCTGCGACGTGATGGCCGGATTGCCATGGGAGCTAAAATTCCCCAAACTGATTGGTGTTAAATTAACCGGTAAGCTGTCGGGTTGGGCATCGGCAAAAGATGTTATTTTGAAAGTTGCAGGTATCCTTACTGTAAAAGGTGGTACCGGCGCTATAGTTGAATATTTTGGCGAAGGCGCACGTTCGCTTTCTGCAACCGGTAAAGGCACCATCTGTAACATGGGCGCGGAGATTGGTGCAACTACTTCTATTTTTGGTTACGACGAAAAATCGGCTACTTATCTGCGTGGTACCAAACGTGCCGATATTGCTGACCTGGCCGACGCCGTTGCTGAACACTTAACCGGCGACGATGAAGTTTATGCTAACCCTGAACAATATTTCGACCAGGTGATCGAAATCAACCTGAGCGAACTGGAACCGCACGTGAACGGTCCGTTTACACCAGATTTGGCATGGCCTATCTCTAAATTTGCGACAGCAGTCAGAGAAAACGGCTGGCCGGTGAAACTGGAAGTTGGCTTGATAGGATCGTGTACCAATTCATCTTACGAAGATATTACCCGTTCGGCATCCATTGCCAAACAGGCTACCGACAAATGTTTAAAAACCAAAGCGGAGTTTACCATAACCCCCGGATCGGAACTGGTGCGTTATACCGTTGAGCGCGATGGCTACCTGGGCACTTTTGAAGATATGGGCGGTGTGGTATTGGCTAATGCCTGCGGTCCTTGTATAGGGCAGTGGGCGCGTCATACTGATGACCCCACCCGCAAAAACTCCATCATTACCTCGTTTAACCGCAACTTTGCAAAACGCCAGGATGGTAACCCCAATACGCATGCGTTTGTGGCCTCTCCTGAAATTGTTACTGCCTTTGCTATTGCGGGCGACCTTACCTTTAACCCTTTAACCGATACCCTGACTAACGAAAAAGGCGAGCAGGTAAAACTGGATGAACCGTTGGGTATTGAGATGCCGGTAAAAGGTTATGCTGTTGAAGATGCTGGTTACCAGGCCCCCGCCGAAGATGGTAGCAAGGTTGAAGTTAAGGTTGATCCTAAATCATCGCGTTTACAATTGCTTGATCCGTTTGCTGCATGGGAAGGTACCGACCTTAAAGGTTTAAAGCTTTTGATAAAAGCAAAAGGCAAATGTACTACCGATCATATTTCGATGGCCGGTCCGTGGTTAAAGTTCCGCGGTCATTTGGATAATATATCAAACAATATGCTGATCGGCGCTATCAATTATTTTAACAATACTGCCGATAGCGTTAAAAACGAACTGACCGGCGAATATGGCCCGGTACCTGCTACCCAGCGTGACTATAAAGCGCATGGCATAGGCACAGTGGTAGTAGGAGATGAAAACTATGGCGAGGGGTCATCACGTGAACACGCCGCTATGGAGCCGCGTCACCTGGGTGTTCGTGCCATACTGGTAAAATCATTTGCCCGTATCCACGAAACCAACCTTAAGAAACAAGGCATGCTGGGTATCACCTTCGCAAATGCCAGCGACTATGATAAAATACAGGAAGACGATACCATTGATATTAATGGTTTAACTACGTTTACCCCCGGTAAACAGTTGACCGTAGTATTGCACCATAAAGATGGCTCGACCGATAGCTTCGCCGTAAACCATACCTATAATGCACAGCAGATAGAATGGTTTAAAGCCGGCGGCGCATTGAATATCATCAGGAAGCAAATGGCGTCTTGAGGAGGTGAAAGCTGAAAGGTAAAAGGCGAAAGGCAAAAAGCTGCCCCGCCTTTGCTGAGGCTTTGTCGGAGTGAAAAGATAAAACTGAAAGGTCAAAGACGAAGGGTGTTAAAACCTTTTACCTTTGACCTTTCGCCTTTGACCTCAGTTTTAGTTCCCGTACGCTTCCGCAAACTCTTTCGCAAATTCTTCCAGTTTTATTTTGCCGGTTGGTTTGTTGTTTTTGGCATCGTAATCTTCCCATAAAATTCCGCTGCGAACGGCGGTGCCCATTTCAACAAAATTTTTGGCAGGTTCGGGCGGCAAGCCTGCCTGTAACATACCATTTAAGGCTTGTTCATCGGTAAATTCAACCCATTTTAAGTCGGGTTTGCCTATGGCGTTGCCTAAAATGCTTGCAATTTCGCCCATGGTGCGCTCATCGCTGGTAATATAACGAACACTTTTGCCGGTAAATGGCTCTTGAAGTTCGTGGGCAATGGCTGCAGCGATATCATTTGGGTGCACCATGATCAAGCGGGTGGACGCGTCATAATTCGACCCCATAATACCGGCTTGTTTAATCATACCGATATTACTGAAGAAGTTTACATAGAAAAAACCTGCGCGAACATGTTTCACGGCTACGTTTTCCAGCCCGTTTAATATAATTTCTGCATCGTGGTTACCCGAAATTTGTCCCGTGCCTCCATCAATATGGGCGCCAATACTGCTCAAGTTGACAACACGAGTTATGCCAGCTTTATTGATGGCTTCGGCATAATTTTTTGCGGTATTGCTTACATATTTACGATTATCGGCCTCGCTGAAACTCGGCGGCACCATGGTATAAACTACATCAGCGCCTGTAAATGCTTTGGTTAAAAAATCCGCATCGGCAATGGAGCCTATTGCGGCTTTTGCACCCAATGCTTCAATTTCCGCGGTTTTATCTGCCTTACTGCTCACAACGGTTACCTGGTGACCGGCTGCAATTAATAATTTGGCCAGTGGCTTGCCGATATTGCCCAATGACCCTGTTAGTGTGATTTTCATGATTTTATTTTTTTGTTTTGATAGGACAAATGTATATTTGTACTTACTTTTATACAAGTACTTACCCTAAAGTATGTAGCAATGGCAGCGATCAAAGAAAATTCAACTATCCAGGAAAATAAACAAACAGCGTTCAGCCAATGCCCGGTGACCTACCTCATGGAGAAGATCGGCGGCTACTGGAAGCCGATCATTTTGTTTCACCTGATGTTAAGCGACAAACGCTACAGCGAATTGCGCAAAGCCATCCCGGCTATCACCGAAAAAATGCTGATACAGCACCTGAAGCAACTGGAAGCTGATAACCTGATAAGCCGCGAGGCAAAACCCGTGGTGCCACCATACGTAACCTATAGCCTTACGCCGGCCGGGAAAAGGCTAAGCGGCGTATTAAATGCCATGGCTGCCTGGTCGGTGGAAGATACGAGGTTAAATGCTAATGATATTTACAAGGATATTGGGGAGTTTCCGGTGGTAGAGTGAAATCGGATTGCTTTTGGGATTTCACCGATTGAGAAAAGTGATTTCACTGATTCTTCTAAATAGAAGATTACTCGAAATGGTCCGTTAGGGGACATTTTTTAAGAAAATGATAGGTTCTGAAATAGCTGAAATAAACACTTTTCGCCATTCAAAGTTAGGAGAGATTAAATATAGCAAAACGCTTCAAAAAGTTAAAGAATTTTGCTATATTTGTACCCCTGCCGGTAAACTGGCTGTAAGGGCTTTGATAAGACAGAGAAGTTTGCGCCAAGGACTGTCTTCCGTTTTTTTTTTAGCCTACTATGTGTTGGATCATATAGTAGGTTTTTTTGTTCTTTTTGTTGTTGCAAAGATAATAACATTTTTGTTATTCTGATAATTGTTCTGTTAATTATCTTCCTGATAATTGTTCTGTTGTTTATCTTCCTGATAATCGTTTTGTTGTTTATCTTTCTGATAATTGTTCTGTTCGTCATCTTGCTGATAATTACTCTACCAGTTTTCTTTTTTTTGTCGGTTTTAGTTGATGGTTATTTAAACGTGATTATTTTTAATTCTTCACCACCCTTTTCAGCGTCACCAAATTCTGCGCGTTTACGCTGTAGCCACTTATGTTATTTTGATAAAGGTTTACCCGTTTATCGTAATATAAAATAACCACCGGCGATTGTTCCATCATCAGGTTATCCATTTGTTGATACAGGACGTAGCGTTTTTGATCGTTGGGTTCGTGGAAGGCTGTAAATTAGTTGTCTTTTAGCGAAAGGCGATGCTCGTACAATAGATTAAAATCTCTAAATTTAAACACTTAAACTATTTTTCATGAACAAGAAAACACAAAAAATCCATTTCATCTATTGGATTTGTATTTTAATGGTAGTAATAGTTGTTTTGATAACTATAAAATTTGGAGAAGTTAAAGATTTAGTATCGTATATTTCTTTTGGTCTTGCATTAACTTCGTTGTTTGTTGGTTTAATTGCGATTTTTCAGACTTTTTTTTCCAGCAGCGCGATAGATAAATCGGTCGGCAATTTAGATGAATCGAGTCAAATGATAGTGAGCAATAGCACACGGCTCGAAACAATTATTACATCTTTGGATGGAAAACTCACCGAACTCCCAACTTATTTTAAGAATCTCGAAACAAAAATCGGAGAGGCTAATCAAGCAGCAAAGTCTAACCCTGAAACCCCGAAAGCTAAGCCAACGCATTTTAGCAAAGAAATGGTTGATTATTTTTTAAGAAGAATCTCCGCAGTTGGGATGATGGCCTTATATATATGTTTTCTCGCTAATAAGACGCGAAAGCAGGTCCCCAAGGACTTTTTTGTTGATGAGGCTTTCGGGATGAAGTATGAATATTGTTTTGGCTTTATTATTGCAAGTGTATCAATTGGAATATTGGAAGCTACACAAAAAGAGAATGAATGGATAGTATCCAAGTTTAACGAGGGGTTTAATGAAATGGAGCGATTTGTAAAAGAGTTTGGAGAAAAGAACCAAAACAAATTTGAACCTAATTACACTCGGGTTAAAAACAAAATAGACGACTTTTTCAAGCAAATTTGAAAATCATCTTTTAGGCTTCAATGTAGTTGGAGTTTTGACAGGCCTGTTGATAAGCTATATTTAATTGCGTAAGAGAGTCATTTCTTTAATTGTCAAGATGGTTTGTTAAAATACCTTCACCACCCTTTTCAGCGTTACCAAATTCTGCGAATTTACGCTATATCCGGATATATTATTCTGGTACAGGTTCAACCGCTTGTCATAATACAAGATAGCCACCGGCAATTGCTGCACTACAATATTAGTGCTTATTAAAAGAAACGCCCCGACTTTTTGAGAATAAAACCAAGTTTTACTCGTCAATAATCGGGGCAATTCTGAATGTTTATTACAGAAATGAATTTTATTAATTTTTCGGTACAGCAGATACCTGCAGTTCACCAATAATTGATGCTTTTTGCTGAGCCAGTAAGGTTAACAGCGTTTGCTTTTTTGCAATCTTCTCGTTGATGTCTTTAATCTTTTTTAAATTATCTGCCTCGTCATCCCGTGCATTTTTAGCATCCCGGGCCCTGTTGTTGGCATCTTTTGCCTGCTTCATGGCGGTATGGGCGTCTTTAACATTGCCATTAGTTGCTGTGGAAGCGGTTCCTTTGCTGTCTTGCGCAGATATAGCTGCTGACTGTGCCGTTGATGCAGTTTTGGATTGATAACTCAGCGTTTTGTTCTGCTCTTCTATAAGGTCTGCCTTTAGCCTGGCGATTGATAGTGTAACATCGCCATATTCTTTATTCAATTTTACGGTGTCGGCGGCGGTTCGGTATTTTTGAGCCGATGCTGTTTGTGTGATGGAAACGGTGGCAATAGTAAACACAATTGCAAGAAATGCGAGTTTGTTTGATTTAATCATGATGGTTTAAATAATTAATGCTTTTATAAGCGATAATTATATTGCAATAATTGCGCCGCCTTTTTTTTAGGCACAACTTGTAACTTATTGTAAATCAATAATATAAATTGTGTAGTTTATGGCGTGTTATTTGTATCAAATATGGGGCAGTAATACTTTATACAAATGCGCGAATAACGAGACTTCCTGACTTTTGCTTAAAGCGAAGCAGTCCATTTGCCGTAAAAGGTGTGGATGTTTTTGTCTTAGGGTGTTTTTACCACTCTTTTTAAAGTCACCAGATTCTGCGCATTTACACTGTAGCCCGAGATATTATTCTGGTACAAATTAACCCTTTTATCGTAATACAAAATAACCACCGGCGATTGCTGCATCATGATGTTGTCCATTTGCTGGTAAAGGGCGTAGCGTTTTTGGTCGCTGGGTTCGTGGTAGGCCTGGTCAAACAGGGCATCAAACGCTTTGCAGTTAAAGCCGGTGTAATTTGGCCCCCAGGGTATTTTGTTTTTGGAGTAGAATACCGACAGATAATTCTCGGCATCGGGGTAATCGGCTATCCAGCTTCCATAAAAAAAGTTGACGCCATTTTTAGCCACCAGCTCGCGCAGGCTGGCGCCCTGGGTAATTTCCACGCTGGTTTTTATGCCCACCCTGTCAAGCTGACCTTGTACATATTCTATCAAGCTGCGGTAGCTTACGGTGGTATGTAAAACAATTTCGGGCAGGCCCTCGCCATTTGGGTAGCCGGCCTCTTTAAGCAATTGCCGGGCTTTATCGGAATTATAGGCGTAGCCATGGATCTTTTCAGCATCGAACCCGGGCATCCCCATGGGTATAAAACCGGCTACACCGGGTGTGCCCATACTGTTGCGCAGGTATTTGGTCATCTTTTGCCTGTCGATGGCATAGTTAATGGCCTGCCTTATTTTTAATTTTCGCAGGGGCGAGGTCTTCACAATAGCCAAACTGCTGTCAACCAACATGCCCAGGTATATGGTGTTCAGATAAGGTCCGGTATTGATGGTAAATTTCCCCTTGTATTTTTGCGTTATCTTGCCTGATTTAGTCAGGATGTCATCGCGGTAGCTGCCGTCAATATCATTTAAAAAATCGAGCTTTTTGCTCACAAATTCCATAAACTCGGTTTGTTTATCGCCAATAAATGTAGCGCGGATAGCATCCAGGTGCGGCAAAGCGCTGCCGTCTTTGTCTTTTTCCCAGTAATGCGGGTTCTTCAGCAATACCATCACTTCGCCTTCTTTCCAGTATTTAAAGCAAAACGGACCGGTACCAACTGGATGCTCCCTAAAATCCCGACCGCAATGGTCAACCACCTCAAATGGCACCACAGAACAATATTGCGAGGTTAACATGCTTAAAAAGGGGGGGAAGGGCTGCTTTAGTTTAACCTGGAAGGTACTGTCGTTAACGGCCGTAAAACTGCTTTTGCCGGCCACTTTATCGCTAAAGATCCAGGAACCGGACGATGCTATTTTAGGATCGATGAGCCGGCTAAAGCTATACACAAAATCGGATGCTACGGCTTTTCGCCCTACGCCGTTTTTAAACAGCGGGCTATCATGAAAGTAAACATCATTCCGCAGGTGAAAAGTGTACAGTGTGCCATCGGACGAAATCTCCCAGCTTTTAGCAATACAAGGGCAAACCTTCAAACTATCATTAATCTGTACCAGGCCATTGTACAGGGCGTTATTCATCCAGATGGCATTTTGATTACGCGAAAATGCAGGATCGAGCGAACTTAGTCCTTCGTTGAGGTTGATGTTGAAGATAGTTTTTTTGGAGGATGAGGTGTTGGTGGTGCAGGAGATGAATGTAAGAAACAGAACGCAAATCAGAAATCTGGACAATTTATTCATCAGGATAAAGATATTGATAATTGCGGAAACGACGGGTTATAGGATTGTAAAATCTGTCATAGGTCATTACATGCTAAATGTAATTACACAAACTTTGTTATTGCAAACGAGTAGGCATGAAGAATATATTACCGTAAATGCACTGACGCCAATGTTATTCGACGAGTTTGCTTTGTCGCTACGCTCCGCGCAATGACATGTTTGATAATATTCAAACGGACAAATTTTCAAATCTTCAAATCAACCAATCTTCAAATTAACAAGCTCAATAATTTCCGCTTCCAGGGCCATTGCATCCCGCTCAATTTGATTTCCCTCTGTAATCACGGTATCAGTAAATGTTTTATCTTTAAACCCCGACGCATTGATCTTCACATTCATAAAAGCGCCCAAAACTGCTGAGCGTGCGCAAAGCGCCGCAACGCCTGCATCGCTGATGGAGTTCGGGTTGCCGGTTTCGGCCATTGCTTTTATTACTTGCATGCTTCCATAAGCAGCTTTCATCACTTTAAAAGGTATTTCAATGGCATATTTAGTGGCATCCTGTATGGCGGTATCTCTAGCGGCTTTTTCTTCGGGAGTTGCTTTGGGTAGGCCGAAGGCTTCCATGATTTTTTTAAAAGCGGCAGTATCCAGGTCAACCAAGGTGAGCAATTCGTCTTTGCACTGTTGTCCCTTTTCGGCCCAATCGCTAAACTCCTGCCAGCGCTCGTCCCAGCCTTTTTTATGCGATGATAAGTTGGCCACCATGGTTCCGAGGGCCGCGCCCAGCGCTCCAAGGTAAGCTGCAATAGAGCCGCCACCCGGCGCGGGACTTTCGCTTGCTGTCTCGTCGGCAAAGTCAATTAAACTCATTGATGCCAGTTTCGACGATGCCTTGTCTTTCAACAAATATTCAATAATGCGTTCTTCCGGGTTAAATGGCGCCAGCTCAGATAATCCCATGGACTTTATCGCTATTTTAATCAATTCCTTTTCACTCACCCCAACCGATCTTTGTTGTTTCAGCAGGAAGTATTTACCGGCATCAAGCATCGCTTTCAGCGGCACAAGTCCCACCAGTTCGCTGCCGGTAACGCGCATGCCCCGTTCGGAGGCTTTTTTGCAAACCTCATCGAATGCAATGTGCAGGGGTGTAATTTCAATATTGGTAAGGTTCATGGAAATCTGGGCGATACCATATTCCTCGATGTACCAGCCAATGGCCTTTACCGATTTTAAAGAACCAGGGACAGATTTCGGCTTGCCGTTCTCGTCGGTGATGATCTTGCCATTTATCGGGTCGCCCTCGCGCAATACACGCCCAGCTTCGCGCACATCAAAAGCAATGGAATTTGCCCTGCGGGTTGATGTGGTATTTAAATTGACATTATAGGCAATCAAAAAATCGCGGGCGCCAATAACGGTTGCACCGCGTTTGGCATCAAACTCCGCTGGACCGAAATCAGGCTTCCATTCAGGCAGTTTTATCTTTTTGAAAAAGCCTTCATATTCGCCAGCACGTATTACCGACAGGTTATTGCGGCTTTTATTGGCCTGGGCATATTCATATAAATAAGCAGGGATCTGCAATTCTTCGCCCACCCGTTGGGCCAGCTTTTTGGCATAATCGGCGGTTTCTTCCATGCTGATATTGGCAATTGGTATCAGTGGACAAACATCAGTTGCCCCCATGCGCGGGTGTTCGCCTTTGTGTTTGCTCATATCAATCAGCTCGCCGGCTTTTTTTATCGCTAAAAAGGCAGCTTCAATCACCTTGTCGGGTTCACCCACAAAAGTTACCACCGTGCGGTTGGTCGCCTTGCCGGGGTCAACATTCAGCAGTCTTACACCTTCAACAGATTCAACCTCATTGGTAATTTGTTTGATAATATCAAGGTTAACACCTTCGCTAAAATTGGGGACACATTCGATTAGTTTCATGTTAGAGATCAGAGATTAGTTTTCTATTTTTTCTTTCGGACTTCCGGACTTTTCAGACTTTCTGACTATCAAATCATCTTCATCAACGGTTTTAGTTTTCCCTGGTTATATAAAATCTCCCGGTAATCATTTGTGGGATAAACCTGCAGATTGGCCGGGGCGCCGGTAGCAAAGGTTCCGCGGTTTTCCATTCTTAAGGCTTGCGCCGCACGGAATGTGAGGCCTGCAAAAACCTCGGCGGCGCTCAACTTTTGTGCTGCGCCCAATACGGCAGCCTGCATCAGCAGATCGCCCATAGGGGCCGATCCCGGGTTCCAGTCGCTGGCAATAGCCAGGCATGCGCCGGCGTTTAACAGTTTCCGCGCCGGAGCAAAGGGCATTCCCAAACCTAATGATGCACCCGGCAGTGCTACCGCAACCGTGTCCGAATTGGCTAAAAGTTTAATATCCTTATCCTTGCTGGCTTCCAGGTGATCTGCCGAAACGGCCCCGGCTTCAACTGCTACGGTACTGCCACCGCTGGTAAATTGGTCGGCATGCACGGTGATATCAAAACCCATTCCTTTTGCTTTTTCCAGGTAAACCAGGGCACGGTCGGCTTTAAAAGCACTGTCTTCAATAAAGATATCAACCCGTTTCGTCAGCTCTTCTTTTTTAACAACCGGCAGTAATTCCTCAACCAAAAGATCAAGGTATTCCGACTGCGTGCCTTCAAAATCTCTGGGTTTTATATGTGCCGCAAGGCATGTTGGCACCAGCGTAGCCTTTGTTTTATACGATGCTTCTTTTATCGCCCTTAATTGTTTCAACTCCTGTTCAACTGATAAACCATAGCCGCTCTTTACTTCAATAATGGTAACGCCTTCGTTGAAATGACGATCGGCTCGTTTCACCAAAAGTTCAGCCAGTAAAGCCTCGCTTGCCGCCCTGGTTTGTGTGACGGAGTCCCAAATGCCGCCGCCGGCATTGGATATTTCGAGATATGATTTCCCCTGCGAACGGAGTGCGTAATCATTGGCCCGGCTACCGGCAAAACAGATATGTGTGTGGCAATCTATAAACCCCGGCAGCACTACGGTCTCCCCGGTAATTTCTTCAATTTGTGCCGATGGATGGTCCCTGCGGAGCCGCTCAAGCGGACCGATAGTAATAATACGCCCGTTATTGCTCAATATCCAGCCATTTTTGATGACCTGTATTTTATCATCCTTAATCGGTCCCTTAAGCGGGAGGCCGGTTAGCGGCAGTATATTGGTAAACGGGCCTGTTAGTTTTTTCATTGTCTGAACCTTGATTTATGGATTGCCTTGATATTGTTAATTGAGTTTTTAAAAGTAATCATGAAAATCCTAAAATCAGAAAAATCATGGTTCAGACTTTACCATACTTTCAAATCAAATTTCTCCGCCCATTCTTTGGCTTTATCGTAGCCGGCATCTGCATGCCGGAAGATCCCCATCGCCGGGTCGTTATAAAGCACACGGCTCAGGCAGGTTGCCGCACGGTCGGTGCCATCGGCCAGCACCACCATACCGGCATGTTGCGAATAACCCATGCCCACACCGCCGCCGTGATGAAACGATACCCATGTGGCGCCACCGGCAGTGTTCGACATCAGGTTGAGCAGCGGCCAATCTGATACCGCATCCGATCCATCCTTCATCGACTCTGTTTCCCGGTTTGGCGAAGCGACGGAACCGCAGTCCAAATGGTCGCGACCGATCACTATCGGCCCTTTTACTTTCCCCGTTTTTACCAGTTCATTAAATAATAAACCTGCTTTTTCCCGGTCGCCCATGCCCAGCCAGCAAATGCGTGCGGGCAGCCCCTGGAATGATATTTTTTCCTGCGCATTTTTTAGCCATTTAATCAGGGGTTTATCTTCAGGGAAAAGTTCCATCAAAGCGCGGTCGGTGGTGAAAATATCCTCCGGATCGCCTGATAAGGCCACCCAGCGGAATGGCCCTTTGCCCTCGCAAAATAGCGGGCGAATATAGGCCGGTGTAAATCCCGGGAAATCAAAAGCATGTTCCTCGCCGCCTTGTTTTGCAAATTCGCGGAGGTTGTTGCCGTAATCAAAGGTTATGGCGCCGCGCTTTTGCAGTTCGAGCATAAAGCGGACATGCCGTGCCATACTGGCCAGCGACAATCTTTTATATTCAGCGGGGTCAGTCTTTCTTAAAACAGATGCCAGCGTTAATGACAACCCGTTGGGAATGTATCCGTTCAACGGGTCGTGTGCCGATGTTTGGTCGGTTAGCACGTCAGGGATAATATTGGCGTGGAGCAGTTTCTCCAGCATATCGCCAGCATCGCTTACCAGACCAACGGAAAGTGTTTCGCCTTTTTGCATGGCTTCCTTTACCCAACTGATAGCCTCATCGTATGAGTGAGTCATCCTGTCGATATATTGCGAATCAAGTCGTTTTTGTATCCGGGTTTCGTCTACATCAGCACCTAAAAACACGCCGCCAGCCATGGTTGCGGCCAGTGGTTGTGCGCCGCCCATGCCGCCAATACCGGCACTCACAATCAGTTTGCCGGTTAAATCATTATTAAAATGTTGCCGGCCGCATTCTACAAAGGTTTCGTAAGTGCCTTGTAATATGCCTTGCGATCCAATATATATCCAGCTTCCGGCGGTCATCTGTCCGTACATCATCAGGCCTTTGGCGCGCAATTCGTTAAAATGTTCCCAGTTTGCCCAGGCCGGTACCAGGTTGCTGTTTGCAATCAGCACGCGCGGTGCTTCCGGGTGACTGCGGATAATCCCCACCGGCTTACCGGATTGTACCAGCAACGAATGATGTTCGTCCAGCTCCAGCAACAGTTCAATTATTTTCCGCAGTGCTTCCGGGTTGCGGGCTGCCTGGCCAATACCGCCATAAACCACCAATTCGTCCGGATTTTCGGCAACTTGCCCGTCCAGATTATTCAAAAGCATCCGTAAGGGTGCCTCTGTTTGCCAGCTTTTAGCGTGCAATTGCATGCCCCGCGGCGCTTTGTACACCGGGTGGTTGGCGTAGGTTTTAATAAATTCCGAAGTCGTCATCGTTAAGATATATGTGGTTAATTGTTGCAGTATCGTTAATGGTTTTTAGCAGTTCGCCCGATGTTATCAACTGGTGGAGCGCGTTAATATCATCCGCAAAAATGCGGTCGTCGTCAATAAAAGGTGATTTTTCGCGAACCAGTGTATGGCAGGCTTCAATTACCGGGGTAGATTTTAGCGGTCGCCTGAAATCCATGGCTTGCGCCGCGTAAAGGAGCTCGATGGCCTGTATATATTCCAAATTATCAATCACCTGGTGAAGTTTTCGTCCGCTTACCGAGCCCATGGAAACATGGTCTTCCTGCCCGAGCGAAGTAGGTACGCTATCGGCACTGGCCGGGAAACAAAGGGTTTTATTTTCGGTAACCAAAGCTGCGGTAGTATACTGTGGTATCATCAGGCCCGAGTGCAAACCGGCATTATTGGTGAGCAGTTTGGGTAATCCGTAGCGCCCTTCGCTCATTAAATAGCAGCGGCGGTCGGCAATGTTGCCCAGTTCGGCAGCTGCTACGGTCGCATAATCCAGGGGGATAGCCAGGGGCTGCCCGTGGAAATTGCCGCCGCTGATAGTGTCCTCGGCATTAAAAATAATCGGGTTATCGGTTACCGAATTTAATTCTATTTCCGTCAACTCCTTCAGGTGCAGCCAGGCATTGCGCGATGCACCATGAACCTGCGGCATACAGCGTAGCGAGTAGGGGTCCTGCACACGATCACAATTTGCATGTGAATTGCAGATCTCTGAATTTTCCAGCAGCATGTGCAATCGTTTGGCCACGTGTTTGTTTCCCTTGTAGGGCCGTAATTGGTGCAGCCTGGCATCAAACGGCCTTGCCGATCCCATCAATCCTTCAACCGACATGGCGCCAATTACATCGGCCAGGTTTAGCGCATTATCCAGGCGTTCCACGGCTTTTACAGCAAATGCAAGTATAAATTGTGTCCCATTGATAAGCGCCAGACCTTCTTTAGGCCCCAATATCAATGGTTTCAAATTGTTTTTTTGGAGGACGTCAGCAGCCGCAAACCTTCCGCCTTTCACAAAAACCTCGCCGAGGCCTATTAGTGGTAAAAACAGGTGAGCCAAGGGGGCAAGATCGCCCGATGCGCCTACCGAGCCCTTTTCGGGAACAACGGGAATAATATCGTTGTCGATGTGCCAGATAATGCGTTCCAGCGTTTGAGGCGCTATGCCCGAATATCCCTGTGCCAGGGCGTGTACCTTGGTTATGAGCATCAGTTTGGCAATCTCCTGCGGGATGGGTTTGCCTATGCCTACGCTATGGCTTTTTAAAAGGTTAGTTTGTAGCAGCGAGGTATCTTCTTCGGAAATACGGGTATCGCACAGCGGCCCGAAGCCGGTATTAATGCCATAAACCGGTTGATGTGCATGCACAATTTTTTCAACCTCGCGCCACGATGCCTTTACATGCTCATCGGCAACTGCGTCTATAATACCACGGACTTTGCCGGCAGCTATATCCAGGCAAATGCCTATGCTTAAATGCTGATTGCCGTAATTAAATACCTTACTCATGCGCAACCGGTTTTAAATCAACTGTTAATTTATTGCCTATTTTTTCGGAAAGGCTGTTTTGTTTAAATAGTTGCTCCATAGCGCCAACAGCGGGTAATAGTTGGCGGCATGCCGGATCACCTGCAAGCAACTCGTCCATTGCGGCTAATATGGCGTCCCAAACGGGTAAAATTTGTTCGAGCAGTGCCCGGCCTTTCGGGGTAAGGGTAACCAGTTGCCTGCGGCCGTCATCGGCACAGGTGGCGCTTGTTACCAGGTTTTTGTTTTTCAGGTTGCTGATCAACTGGCTGGCTGCCGGGTGCGATACTTCGGTTTGTTCGCTTAATTCCTTAATAGATAAAGCATCATTTTTCGACAATAAATAAAAAACAGGGAACCAACTGGCATCAAAATCAATGCCCTCATTTTGATACGCCCGGTTAATTTCCGACAGAAAGCTTTCGCTCAATCGCCTCAAACGACTGCCCATTACAAGGTATCCCAGGCTTTGGTATAAATTCATGGTGCAATTTATATAAGTACTTATATAAATGCAAATTTTTGTTAGAAAGGTTGCGAAATATCGATATATAATAAAATTAATTGCGTTTCTAAAGTTTAATATCGGCTCCCATTAAATTGCTTAAAATTTGTAACTTTATATAAAACTAAGTGCAATGGAAACTTTATTAATTAAAGTGAGTGAGCGAAAAAAGGCCACAATGCTCGTTGAACTGCTCAAATCGATGGATTTTATTGAGTCCGTTGACTATATGGACAACCTAAAATCGTTTAAAGAAGCCTTTAATAATTTAAATGACATTTCTTCTTCAACAGATTTACAGGACATGACAATGGAGAAGATCAATAAAGAAATAAAAGAATACAGGCTTGAAAAACGATCTGGTAGTAATTGACACGAATGTTTTAGTCTCTTCAATACTTGGTCAATCCGGGTATCCGAGAAAAATATTTGAAGACTTCATCCTTACCGGCAAAATCAGGTGTTGTGTTTCGGTAGAAGTTTTTCAGGAATACGAGGATGTATTGAGCAGAGAAAGGTTTAAAAAATATCCCGGTTTTGCTAATGCCGCCACTATATTATTAGAAGAAATTAAGAACCAATTTTTTTGGTATAGTCCTAAATTGAGTATTGACTTACTTGACGATAAGGACGAGAATAAATTTATAGAGTTGGCGGTTGAAGCGGAGGCCTCATATTTGATTACCGGGAATAGCAACGATTTTGTGATAAAAGAATATCGTGGCATATCCATTTGCTCGCCAAAAGAGTTTTATGAATTTCAAATAAGTAATGGTTAAAAAAACTCATCATAACCATCTTTACCAATCTTTCAAATACAATTCTCTTATCAAATTAAAATGATGCATTTCGTGCCCGGCTATATGGTAGGCCAGCGCCCTTACGCTTGCATTATTAAATGTGCCGGTGCCTTTGCCTATCCGCATAAAAGCGTCTTCGGGTAAACCGTTGAATAAGGCTATGGTTGATTTACGGACAGCTTCGTATTCTTCAAAAATATTATCGACGTCGCGTTCATCAGCCCGGGAGTATCTGGCATATTCATCCTGGTCGAAGCCGATGAGGTTCATCTGTTCATTACGGGCAAAGCGGAGGGCGCGGTAGGCAAATATCCGTTCATCGTCCACAATGTGTACCAGCACCTCTTTTATGCTCCATTTGCCTTCGGCATAGCGATGGTAAAGCCTTTGTTCAGGCAAGTTATAGATCAACTTTTTCACAGCGATGAAATTATCCCACAGGTGTTGCAAAACCATACCGTCATCAGGCAGTAGTTTTATATACATAATGGCATAGGGCGGATATTCGCCTTCAAGCGGCTTTAGGATAGTGCGCATATTATTTTCTGAACCGTGATTAAGTTGATTTTAAGATTTACAGGATCTTGTCTATTTAATAAAAGTATATCACGGTTTACCTATAAATGACGTCGTATGGACAAACTTCCAATTCTCGTAACCAAAACATTCCGATCCCGATAGCTATCGGGACTAACTTCCGCAATCCAAAACAATCGTAAATCGTAATTCCAAAATCGTAAATCCTAAAGCCCTCCTTTGCTATGCTGTTTTCCCCATTTTATCATTTCATCAACAACAGGGGTAAGGGTATAGCTATAGGTGGTTAATTTATATTCGATGGAAACGGGGTAGCTGTCTTTTACAATCCGGATGATGAGTTTGCTGGCCTCCAGGTCCTTCAGCTCTTTGGAAAGTACGCGGGTAGTAATAGCCGGGATGTTGCGCTGGATATCTCTGAACCTGCTTTTGCCGCTATACATCGACATTAAGATAGGCAGTTTCCATTTGCCGCTGATGGCGGCAAGGGTATTTTGAACATGAGCGATCCTGTTGGCAATATCACTCTCTTTTTCTTTCATGCGGATATATACTAAGGCTGTCGGTATCAAATGTATATCAAATTATTGATATTGCAAGGCTTAACAGCCACATTGTTAATGCAAACTGAGCGAGGCAAAAAAGTCGTCTTTACCTTTCGGGCTTTTGCCATCAGGAACTATTACCGTTAAGCCGTACATTTTAGTACCGATGATAACCATATCGGTATAAAATTTTAATTTCTTTTCGGCGTTTTCCCCTTCTGCCGTGTAGCGATAGTGCCCCAGCCACTTGTCTATTTTTACATCCCCAAAATTTGAGTTTGCTATTTTCGACAACATGCCGGTTTTTAAACTTTCGGCCATTTCATCTGTTGGCAGGTATTTGGAAAATGTTGCCGAATCAACATTGGCTATTTTTACAAAGTCGACCAATATGGCATAATAAACCAAGCCGTCTTTGTCTTTCAAGGTATCAGTTCCAGCCTGGATCCAGGTAGGTTTGCCCGGGAGTTTTACGGATACCTTATCATCCATTTTATGGGTGATCCAACCATTTTGCCCATAAACAACATTCATGAGCAGGAAGGTAAGCGCGGTAAAAACTAAAACTTGTTTCATAAGGAGAAATAATTTTTCGGCAATTTAAAGATGAATATAATAACGCTGATGAAAAATAAAATTGCCTTAATTATTTACATTGGTTAATTATTAGCTAAATTTATGCTCAAGAACTAATGTGGCGTAATTAGTGAACTTTGATTCGTATAACGGATAAATCTGTAACGCAATCAAAATCAACTTTTAAAACAGTACTAAACCTTAAATACCCTTTTTTGAATGGAAAGTCCAGCCCAAACAGCAAAATCAGCAGCAGATACGCTGCATGTTAATTGTATTAAACCTTTTGAAAATATTGCGCTTGCTTTCTCTGGCGGTGGTTTTCGCGCGGCAAGTTTTGCCCTGGGGGTTTTATCTTATTTTGATTACCTGAAATTTGGCGATGATGACACGCTAAAGGGGAAATCGTTATTACAGCAGGTTACTTATCTTTCGTCGGCATCAGGCGGTACTATCACAACTACTTTATACGCTTTATACAACGCACGGGGTAAAAGTTATGCCGATTTTTACGTCAAACTTTATGCCTGCCTCGCCGGCGAATTTCTGCTTCAAAACGCCCTCGAAATACTTTCGGACACAAAAAGATGGCGAAATCGCCCCGACAAAAGCCGCAACATCATTAACGCTTTTTCCATGGCTTATGACGAATATATTTTTGAAGGCGAGACCTTGAAGGCCCTTTATTACGAAGAATTTAAAGGCCATTTGCAGGAGGTATGTTTTAATACAACGGAGTTTTATACCGGCTTATCCTTCAGGCAGGATCGTAAAATGGTATTTGACGCTGCGAAGGACCCATACTATAAATTCGGTAATGAAAATATATACCTGGACCAGGCGGCGGCGGCTAAAATAAAGTTGGGGGATGTGCTGGCTGCATCGTCATGTTTTCCGGCAGGTTTTGAGCCGATAGTATTTCCGGAGGACTTTACACATCAAAATTTAAGTGAGGATGAACTCAAAAACGGGCTCACTTTAATACCACAAACCGGCGACAAAGAGGAAAAAATATTTATTGCCGAAAAAAATGTCGGTTTTATGGATGGCGGCATTACCGATAACCAGGGCCTGCAAAGTATGATGTATGCCGATGGCCGCCGCATACGCAAGGAAACCACGTTTGCCCCGTTTGATTTGATGCTGGTTAACGATGTGGGCAGCTATTTTATAAAGCCTTACGTTAACCCGCCCCAACCCGAACACGACGGCATAAGCCTTAGCGGCGTAAACGTGATAATGACAATTGCTTTTGTGATTGCACTGGCTGCTGTTATATCGGGCTGGTATTACCAAATACCCTGGCTGGCAGCATTGGGCGGTTTTTTTATTGTTATCCCTGGCATATTTTTGTGGGCCAAAAGCGCCTTTAAAAAGTTCATCATGGGCGACGGGCATTCGCCATCGCCATTAAGAAAAAGCTTTACCGAAAAGATATTGAAAATGCTGTTTAAGTATTTTACCAAAACACCACTGGTTGTGCTTAAACAAATGCTGGCGGCGCGGGCCGATTCGGTTCTGCTTTTAAACATGAGTGTTTTTTTAAAACGGATAAGGCAGTTGCTTTATAATACATTTTATGGATCGGCCGAATGGAAAAACCGTGGAAAGGGCAATCACATTTACGACCTTGCTTTTTCCAGCGATATTTACCGCGCAAAAAATCCGCCACCAACACCGTTCTTAAACCCGAGTCGCGATTTGCAGATAGTGGCGCAAACCGCCTTTAATATGGGAACCACACTTTGGTTTGATGAGGCATCTACACGGCAGCAGCACAGCGAGGCCTGTATTATTGCTTGCGGTGAGTTTACTACCTGCTATAACCTACTGGGATATATTGAAAAGCTCCTGCTCGACCCGTCGGCTTTTGATGCGGCTTGCCTAACCCGGTTAAATCATTTGAAACAGCAACTTACAGATGATTATACCCGCTTTAAAACGGATCCGTTTTTTAAATACAACCAGGATGGTATTAGTTATAAGATAAAAGATTTTAAGCCATTGAGTGTAAAGGATATTCCTTTCCCTGAAAATTGGCAGGCATGAGAAAAACTTACGAAGTTTAACTCGGGATTATTTATTTTCAACGGCCTCGTTGAGGGCTTCGCCGTTTAAAAACTTCGTCAGTTTAAAAGCTGTTTATTCTTCGCCTTTGATCCTGAACACCATGCCGTCCATATCTTCATTTATCCTTAATTGGCAGGCCAGGCGACTGTCGAAACCGGCGTCAGGTAAGGTATCCAGCAAGTCGAGCTCAGCATCGGTAGCGTGGAAATACTTTTCGGGGCCTTCAAGCACCTGTACATGACAGGTTGCGCAAAGCGCCATACCGCCACAGGTAGCCAATATATGATGGTCGGTTGCTTTTAAAACTTCCATCAGGCTCAGGCTTATATCTTCGGGAATTTCCACCGGCCTGCGGCCGCCGTCCCGGTCTTCTATTGTTAAGTTAATCATTTTGGAAAGGTTAAAGGTAAAAGGCGAAAGGTAAAAGGTTTACCGGTTTTGCAACCTTTTGCCTTTTACCTTTAACCTTTCGCCTACTTAAAAAGCGGTTACCCCGTAAACAGTAGTATATTTAAAACTCAATTTCTGATCGGGATAAACCTGTTTAAAGGCGCTTTGGGCCATTAATGCAGCTTCGTGGAAGCCGCAAAGGATCAACTTTAATTTGCCCGGATAGTGATTAATATCGCCAATGGCATAAACGCCCTTCACATTGGTGCTGTAGTCAAAAGTATCAACAATAATAGCCGATTTGTCGACATTTAAACCCCAGTCTGCAATCGGGCCCAGTTTTGGTGTAAGGCCAAATAAAGGGATCAGGTTGTCCGCTTCAATTACCATGGCTTCGTTATCCCTGCCCAGTACTTCAACTTCCTGCAAATGCCCGTTTCCGTTAATGGCAGTGATGTGAGCTTGCAGAATGAGGTTAATCCGGCCTTCCTTCGCCAGTTCAAATACTTTTTCGGCAGAATCAGGCGCACCCCGGAAAGTATCGCCACGATGGATTAGTGTAACTTCGTCGGCGATATCCGCCAAAAAAATGGTCCAGTCCAGCGCCGAATCACCGCCGCCGGCCAATACAACCCTTCTGCCGCGGTAAGCTTCCGGATTTTTAATCATATAGGCCACACCTTTACCTTCAAAATTTTCCAGGTTATCTATCGCAGGTTTGCGTGGCTCAAAGCAACCCAAGCCGCCGGCTATAACTACCACTTTACTGTGTACTTCGGTATCGTCGCTGGTGCGGGTGATGAAGGAGCCATCTTCCAACTGCTGCAATTCGTTCACCCTTTCGCCCAATGAAAAGCCTGGTTTAAACGGTTGTATCTGCTCCATTAAGCCGTCAACCAGTTGCTGCGCGTTGATGGTGGGGAAGCCGGGAATATCATAAATGGGTTTTTGAGGATAAATTTCGGAAAGCTGCCCGCCAACCTGTGGCAGTACATCAATTAAATGGCAGCGCATCTTTAATAATCCTGCTTCAAATACGGCAAATAAACCTACGGGGCCGGCGCCTATAATGCAAATATCAGTATATATTGGTTCCATTGTTGGTTATGAATTAATAACTAAAGGTCGCCTTTATTATAACTCAACACCCATCATTATTAGTAATTGTTGATTACTTTAAGTTATAATTGGCTAGACAAAAGCGTTTGAAAAGCTCGATGAGTTTTGAGTTTTTACCATGAAGCTGAATAAATTGAAAAGTACGGAAAATTTCGAGGCCCTTAATGTCGATGATGCTCAGCTCATTGTATTTGAGCTCGCTTATCACCGACTGGATGGAAAGAAACGTAGCCGTTTCTGAATACAGCAGGTATTGTTTTATGGCGATGCTGCTTTCCAGCTGTATTTCAATTTGAAGGTCTTTTGGGTTGATGCCGACATTTGCCAGGGCATTAAATATTACGTCCAGTGTGCCTGAGCCCGCTTCGCGCAGCACCAGCGGGATGTTAAGCAGTTGTTTGGGATTGATCTCTGCTTTTTTGGAGAGCTGATTGTTTGCGCGTGTTACCAACACAATTTCGTCCTTAGCAAAAGGCGCATAGGCTATTTGGGGATAATGGGCGGCACCTTCAACTATGGCTATGTCTATCTTTTCGGCTAATACCTGCTGGGTTATCACATCGGTATTGCCCTGTATAAAGTTGAAATTTACGGCAGGGTAGGTCTTTTTAAAAAGTGCCAGTATTTTAGGCAGGATGGTTTGAGCCACCGTAGTACTGGCGCCGATGTGAACAGTGCCGGCCTCCATATTATTGAGCTGAGCCAGTTCGGTTTCCAGTTCGGTATAAGTTTGGAAGATCTTTTCGGCGTATTGCGCTAAAATTTTCCCGGCGGTGGTTAACACAATACTGTTGCCGTTTCGCCTGAACAACTGTACGTTCAGTTGCTGTTCCAGTTCTTTAATGTGCTTGGTTACCGCAGGCTGCGTAACAAAAAGCTCGGCCGCGGCTTTGGTGAAGCTTAGCCGGGTTGCAACCGTATAAAATACCTTTAAACGAAAATCGAAGATCATTGGCGCTAAGGTAGTGATTGGTTGGTTAAGTTTAGTCTGGAAGTCCGAAAGTCCGGAAGATAGCGATGGGTTTATAAACCCATCGCTATGGAGGATTATCGCGTTAATATTTTGTATCAACAAAAAAGCCGCCGCGGGAAAACCAGCAGCAGCTAACCAAACTAACTAATACATAAACAGATTACTGATTAAGTATGTCTTCCTGCCATAAGCCGGTGACTTTGGCAACGTCTTCGTAATTATTTAAATTGATGTGGTTTTCCATCATAAATGTGCCGCTTTCGCCAACAACGGTTACAATTTTAAACCTGCGCGTTTCATCGTTGTAAGTGCTCAGGGTTGGTAACGTAGCGCTGTTGTTCGTCTGAATAAAGAAATAATGCAGCGTCACCTGGTTAAGCGCCGATACAAATACATAATTATACGTATAGCCAAACGACGAATCGAACTGGTAAGGCAGCGGTTCCCATTGATTTGGATTATTAACGGGGCTGGGTGTAAAGAAAGCCATTACCAGGCCGTTTTTTAGCACATTATTGGTAACTGTTGTGTTATGTCGTACATAATACCTGGTGAAGTATTCGGTATAACTTCCGGGGCTGGTTTCGTAAACGTATTGCGAATTCCACAGCCAGTCGCTCCCCTTTACGGTAAATGTATCAGTTTTTACCAAATTGGTAGCAGGGCCTTTTGGCCCAACCGGTCCGGTAGGCCCTGTTGGTCCGGCCGGCCCGCGCAGATTAAGCGGCGTGCCCCAGCCACTGGCTGTTTTTGGCCCGTAAAGGTAAACTGCACTGGCGCTGGCTTTATCAATATAGTAATCGCCGGCCTTACCCAGGGAGGCAGCAGGTATAGTTGATCCGAGGTAAATTTTGCTGCCGGCAACGTTGCTTGACAGGCCTGCCGGGCCCGGAGCTCCTTTTAACGATAAGCCTGAACCCCAGCCGCTGGCGGTTTTGGGGCCGTACATTTTACCGTTAACAATATCCAGGTAATAAAACCCTATTGCGCCAAAATTGGGGCCGGGTATTACATTGCCCACGTAAAGGTTACTGGTGCCTGATGCGTCTAATAGATATGGCGTTATCTGGGGCGTATCAGAGCTGGGTTTTGGCGCAACCTGGTTGTTTTTATTGCAGGCAATAAAAACCGATGCCCCCGATAATATGATGAAAAATTGAAATATGAGCCGTTTCATGTTTTTTTGATTTTGATTTAAAAATGTGTTAAGGAACGCATATTTCTATTTGTCGATACGTGCATCTTGCTGCCATAAACCGGTTGCCCTTGCCACCTCCTGGTAATTGTTGAGGTTAACATGGTGGGCAACCAAAAAATTGCCGGTGGTTCCGGAAACACTTACAATTTTAAAGTTGCGTGTTTCATCATTATAAGTACTTAAAGTAGGCAGGGTAGCTGTAGGGTTGGTTTGAATGAAGAAATAATGAAACACCACTTGTCCAACTGATGTTACGTACACATAGTTATCGGTATAGCCAAATGAGGAGTCGAACTGGTATGGAAGCGGTTCCCATTGGTTTGGATTGTTTACGGGGCTTGGTGTAAAATAACACAATACCATGCCTGTGTTTAACACGTTTTGGCTGATGGTGCTGTTTTTGCGCACATAATACCTGGTAAAGTATTCGGTATAGCTACCGGGGCTGGTTTCGTAAACATATTGCGAATTCCACAGCCAATCGCTGCCATGAATGGTAAACACATCGGTAAAGGCGTTTGCTGCACCGCCCGAAGGTCCCTGTGGCCCGGTTGGTCCTTGTGGTCCTGCCGGCCCTGCCAGGTTGGTTGGTGTGCCCCAGCCATTTGCCGCTGTTTTAGGGCCATAAAGAAAAAAGGTATTGGTATCCAGATAGTAATCGCCGTTTATGCCTAAACCGACTGCCGGTGAGCCCGCGCCGCTGTATATCTGGCTTCCGGGGTTGGCGTTTGTGCCGGGTGCACCCTGCGGACCCTGTAAGGTGGTGCCTGCGCCCCAGCTGGAAGCCGTTTTGGGACCATAAATAAATCCATTGGCAACGTCAAGGTAATAATCACCCACGCTTCCGTCCGATAAGGTTGGCAACACGTTGCCCACCAGTAATGTATTCCCGGCGGGGGTGGTTAGTGTAGTGATAAGTGATGAGCCTTTGATGCTCGATTTTGGGCCGTTGGGGTTAACGCCGTTGTTTTTGTTGCAGGAGCTAAAAACTACAACGCCCGATAGTAAAATGATAAAGTAAATTTTGAGCCGTTTCATGATTTTTTTTGTTAAATGTTTATGAATAAGTTATTTGGTAAAGTTCAAAGAGTGTTGCCCTTTAATTATTTAGGCCTTTGTTTATTGGTTTTGTTTACCGGGTGCTCATATATTTATATGACATGCCGTTTGCTGTTTATTTTAAGTTTTTGTAAAAAATTATTCGTTAAACGATTGATCCTGTTTTAATTCAAAGAAGTCCGCATTTTGAAACCGGATGGCTTCGGTATGGATTAAAAGAGCAGTCGGAAAAATCTATTGTTAATAGTAATTGTGTGTTTAGTTTAATTGCCTTCAACATAATTTCAGCGATAGCCTGAACATCTCTCGCTTTTTAATTAACTGTTTAATTATCAGGCCAAAAGTAGCCAGCGATACATGCCTGGCACAAGCGTAAAACTACGTGAAATGCATGGGGCAAATACTGATTTATTAATTAAGGGTTTTATATGAGAATATGTTAAGATGACAGATGCTGACCCTGAAAAGCCATTATGGCTTATGTTTTCGGCGCCACATCATTACATTTCACATATTCCTTTTGTCAAAGTTGCGCTTTAATTCTTTGGCAGTCAATCGCATAATGATGTGATACTGGCGGTGAACGAAAAAGTATATCTCCATAAAAAAGCCTTTACAGAAACACTCCTGCAAAGGCTAAACCAAATTAACTAACTAACTAAATCAACAAGTCCTTTATTACTTCATCAACCTGCATATGCCGGGTGATATATTATATCTTATGTTTTTATCGTCATCAAGGATTTTAAACGGGATTATTGGCTGCAGTAACCTGGCCTGTTATTAATCTCTTTAGCGATGATGTAAAATAACAGAATATGTTTCGTGGGTAAATGCGTAAAAACCCGCATTTTTAAAGGGGAAAAACACCTGAAATGATATCGTATGGCCTGGATTGGGGGGTGATAGAAGTAAACGTGGTGGTTATCAGCAACCGATGGTTTTATTTTCTCACAACGGAAATTACGATCCTGAAGCCGTCGGGATCTTCAAAGGTTATCCCGTTTTTTTCCCAATAGGGGTTTTTCGGCTTCACGTTTTTTACTTTGTTGATGATAAATCTTTTCTTTATCTCAGCAAATTCGTTAAGTGATGAAGCATAAAATACAAACAGGTCGTCTTCATCAGGATGATGTTCAGGGGCGCTGTCGGATACGGTGAATTCCAGGTGCCAGCCCTCGCCGGGTAAGCCTATAAATACGCCGCTGTATTGATGATGGTCCTTAAAATCTCCCAATACCTTCAACCCCAAAATCCTTCCGTAGAAATCAATAATGCGGTTTAAGTCGGTAGTATGCCTGGCAATTCTGAACTTCATCTTTATTATCCGGGTAGTTTTGCTTTTTGTTGTTCCGCTAATTTAGTTAATTCTGTTGAGCGGCAATAATATCGGCCAATGATTATCAAATATTTAATGGTCTGAGTGACAGCCCCGGTGTAATTTGATCTCCTGAAACTATTGTTTACCTTTGAGATCTGTAAAATGGATACCAAAATACAGTCAGCATTGTTATCCTTTATTTAAATTGCCGCGTTTTTATGATATAAATCACCGCAATTATATTTAACAGCAGTTTTACCCGTTATAAAACATCCGGGCGGCGTAAATTGCAATGAGGCAGAAGAGGGCTTTCTGGTTTTGTTTTTAAAAGGATAAAACTAAAAGCAAATTATTAGCGTAGTTAGTGCATGGATATACAAGCGTATATAAATAGTGGTGTTTTGGAATCATACTGCCTGGGCTTGCTCGATGAGGAAGATGAAGCGTATTTGATCCAGATGACTATGCTTTATCCTGAAGTTAAGGCCGAACTTATAGCTATTGAACTGGCTATGGAAAAAATGGCGGATTTGAGCGCCGTTGAACCAAGTCCCGTTGTAAAACAAAGGTTTATGGCGGCTATTGGTTTTGATGAAGCTTCCATTATCAACTTAAATGATCTGCCGGTTGTTACCGCCGGAATGCCCTTGCAGCCCTGGTTAAAAGCCCTGGATCACCTGATACCCGCTGAACCCACCGAAGATTTTATATGTGAGGTATTGCGCGATGACAAAGTAGTGCGGCAAATGCTGGTCACCAGCAATACAGACGTCCCCGAAGAAGATCACGGCGATTTTTACGAGAGCCTGTTTATTTTAAAAGGCAGATGCGAATGTAAAGTCGGTGATAGTTTTTATAAACTGGGCCCCGGCGATTTTTTGGAGATCCCTTTACATACGCCGCACGATATTACCTTAGTAACGCCCTACGTTACCGCCGTTTTGCAATACAGGTTTGTTTAAGAGTCCTGTTTCCCTGCTCAATTCCTTTGATCACCATTTTTTCGTCTGATTTTAGCGGTATAATACTACTTTAGTAAATAAATAGGCATTGGCAACAATTGGCCGGTGTTTATCAAAAAACCATGAGAAAATTCGCCTCCCTTTTCGCCTCCCTGTTGTGCTTATTGGTTACTGCTTTTGCGCAGCCCGCTATTTATGTGAATCAAGTAGGTTTTGATGCCGGCAGCGCAAAAATAGCCGTATTAGGGGTCGATAAGCCACTTACACGCAAAACAGTATTCAGGCTTGTAAATGCTGCTAACAATGAAACAGTGTTTACGGGTGTGCTGAGCGGTCCGCAGAATATTGATGAATGGACGCCAGGCAAAAGCTATTACCAGGCCGATTTTTCGGAATTCAACAAAACAGGGAAATACAAGATAAGTGTGGAGTTGGATGGAAAACAATACCTGTCATACCCTTTTATCATCGAAGAAAATGCACTGGCTAAGCTCACCATAGCATCTATTGTTCATTATTATCATAAGCAGCGGGCAAATACACCAGAAGAACTGGAGGCAGACAAGCACATGCATTTAATTGGGGGCGGCGATAAAACAGTTGATGTTCATGGTGGCTGGTGCGATGCATCGGGCGATGTAAGTAAATATTTTTCGCACCTGGCTTATGCTAATTTTATGTCGCCGCAGCAAACGCCGCTGGTGGTATGGTCAATGGTGAGCGCTTCGGAAGCTATCCCCGGCTTGTTAACGCAGTGGAACATTAAAGATTCACTGGACGATGAGGCCCTGTATGGCGCCGATTATATCATGCGGTCGCTTTCGCCCGATAACTATTTTTACATGACCGTGTTCAGCTACTTTGATAAGGATCCCAATGCCCGCCGCATTGTAGGGCTGCATGCCAACAGCGTAACTACCGATGAATATCAATGTGCCTTTCGCGAGGGCGGTGGTATGGCCATTGCTGCGCTGGCGCGGATATCGCGATGGAAAAAACATGGTGAATACACCCAGGCCCAATACCTTGATGCTGCAAAACGGGCTTTTGCGCATTTAATGGCGAATAACACCAAATACGATGACGACGGCAAAGAAAATATAATTGACGACTACTGTGCCCTGTTGGCTGCCACCGAACTGTGGATAGCCACCGAAGAACCGCTTTACTGCTATGAAGCCAGAAAACGCGCTGATAACCTTAATAAGAGAATGACCGCCGAGGGTTATTTTATAGCCAATGACAGCAACCGCCCATACTGGCACGCCAGCGATGCGGGATTGCCGATAGTGGCACTATCCCGTTATTTGATAAAGGAAAGAGCTGCAGCATATAGCAGTGATGCCATAGCAACGATAAAAAAGGCGCTTGATTATAACCTTGCCGTAACCAATAAGGTGAGCAATCCTTTTGGCTATGCGCGGCAGACATTTTTATACAAAGGCGAAGTAAAAGATGGCTTTTTTATTCCGCATGATAACGAAACCGGCTGGTGGTGGCAGGGTGAAGACGCACGCCTGGCCTCCTTGGCCACGGCTGCGCTGGTTGGCGGCAAGTTGGTATATCCCGGCCAAAACAACCCGACATATAATACACACTTAACCGGGTATGCCTCGCAGCAGCTATCGTGGATACTGGGCTGTAACCCGTATTCGATGTGTTTTATGTACGGGTTTGGGAAAAACAACGTGCCTTATATGCATTCGAACTTTGGGCATGGAAGCGAGGTTGGTGGCATATCAAATGGTATTACCGGCAAAGAGGGCAACGGAGATGGCAGCGGGATAGATTTTAAAACCGAAGACCAGGGCGACGAATGGCGTTGGACGGAAGAGTGGATACCACATGCCGCCTGGTTTTTGCAGGCCGTGGTAGCGATGACGGAAAGGAATTAACATGTACAAAATTGTCATCAATGATATAGGGGAAAAAAATCATGTCCTTTCGACCGAAGGGAGAAATCTTTTGCAACAAGCTTTTACGCTATGCCGTTCGGATGTGCACGACGGTTGTGTACCGACGTAAAAGTTCTCTCACTGCGTTCGAGATGACATTCTTTTTCGACTCACCTATGTCATCTCGACCGTAGGGAGAGAACTTTACCACTTGCAATTCCGCTATGCAATTCCCCCATGCAATGCCGTTATGCAAGACCGATGTGCATTGGCGGTTGTGTACCAATGCATAAGTTCTCTCCCTACGGTCGAGATGACATCGCGTTTATTTACAGGAGTTGTAACCCACATCCTTTGTAAAAAAATCGCTATAAACAGGACTTCGCAAAAAATAATTGTCATTTATACATTTTAAATTATACCTTTAGCATACCAATTAAAACTGTTATGTTAAAATCAGCTTATCCCGCTTTTTCAAGCCGGCTTAAAAATAGCTTACTGCTCGTTTTATTATTATTGATGGCGGCTCCGGTGTTAAAAGCGCAACGCCGCTGGCAGCCTAAACCGGCGGGTGTACCATCCGAAATACAGGTGACGCCCTATAAAACCACCATGATAGCCAATGGTAAGGACGAAGCGCTCATCAGCATAAAAATTATTGACAGCAAAGGCGATACCCTCCCTAACGCTAACATCCCCGTTAACCTGCATATTATTGGCGATGCTAAAATTGTAAAGGTGATGGATGCCGGCGATTTTAGCAAGTTAACCCATACCGACAGTACCTGGCAAATCAACGTACACGGTGGTTGTCGCCTGATATTGCAGGCAGGCCGCACGCTGGGTAAAATAAAACTGGACGCTAAGGCCGACAGTTTATACACCGGCTCAACCGAGATCCACACCGTTCAATTGGGTGTGGCGCATGTGGTAACCACCCATAAATATGTTCCCGAAAAAGTAACCGATAAGATACTGGGGGCCGATATTTCTTTTTTGCCACAGCTGGAAAATCGCGGGATGAAATTTTCGGATAAGGGCGTACCCGGCGATGCTTTGGAAATTATGAAAGCCCACGGATTTAACTATATACGCCTGCGGATATTTAATGAACCTGCAAATCCAAAGGGATATTCGCCAAAGCAGGGTTTCTGCGATTTAGCGCACACCCTGCAGATGGCCAAACGCATCAAGGCGGCGGGCATGAAGTTTCTGCTCGATTTTCATTACAGCGATTACTGGGCCGATCCGCAGCAGCAAAATAAACCTGCTGCCTGGGTGGGAGAGGACTTTGCCGCGCTTAAAACATCGCTGTTTGATTATACGGTTAAAGTAATGGAACAATTAAAGGCACAGGGCACCACACCCGATATGGTGCAGGTTGGTAACGAGATCAATCACGGCATGGTTTGGCCCGAAGGCGCCATTGATAACCTGGATAGCCTTTCGCAATTGATATACGAAGGTGTAAAAGCGGTAAAACTCATCAGCCCCAAAACTGCGGTGATGCTGCACATAGCCCTTGGCGGCCAAAATGATGAGGCCCGTTTCTTTCTGGATAATATGAAAAAACGCAATGTGCCGTTTGATGTTATCGGACTTTCATACTATCCAAAATGGCATGGCACACCGGCTGATCTAAAAAACAACATGGCCGATCTGGCCAAACGCTATCCCCAGCAGGTAATGGTTGCCGAATATTCTCAATTAAAACGTGAGGTGAACGATATTGCTTTTAATGTACCCAACGGCAAAGCGGTAGGTTCGTTTATTTGGGAACCACTAAGTACCTGGGAAGGTATTTTTGATAAAGATGGCAAAGCCAATGATTATATGGATGCGGTTTACCCGGAGATAGCGAAGAAGTACCTTGGGAAATGAGTTTTTTGAGTCCTGAGTTGTTTGAGTTCTGAGTCCGAAGTCGAGAGTCCTGAGTCTGAGAATGGAGAAGGCTTAGCACTAAATACAACGTTTCCTATTAATTCAATCCGGAAAAATCTTTTTCAGGTGGGCCACCGATGTTGCCAGCAGGTTTTGCAAAACATCAAGGTTAACATCATCCAGCTTTTTGATGTAAAGGCAGCCTTTTCCGGCCTTGTGTTTGCCCAGTTGTTGCAGCATTTCGCTTTGACCAGTGAAGCCCGAGAGGCAATATAGAGAAAGGCTGTTCTTCCGCGGCGAAAAGCCTGTCAAACAGATTTCGCCGCCACTCTTTGTGTGGTTATTGTACCTGTATTTCCCGAAGCCAACAATTGACGGGCCCCACATCACCGCCTTTTCGCCTGCAATTCTCTCCATCAGGCTCACCAGGGTAAAACAGTCAGTGCGCACTTTTTCATCAGTTACTTCCGCTAAAAAACTTTCAACGGATGCTTCGGTTGGTTTTGTTTTCATTTCGCCCATAACCCTATTCTCAGACCTTTATTTTCCTTTACCTTCTCACTCGACTTTGTGAAATTAAATAACATTTTATAAATTATACGCTAAATAAGTACCAATAGCAGTTTGTGCAGCCCTTTCAAAAACCATTTGGCGTTTTTGATGGTTGTAGATTGGTAATTAATCCTTTTATCTATGAGATCAATCTGGAAAGGCACGCTCGGGTTTGGCCTGGTAAGCATCCCGGTAAAATTATATTCGGCGGTGCAAAGCAGTTCGCTTGATTTTGATATGCTGGATGGCCGCGACCATGCCCATATACGCTACCAGCGGGTAAATGAAAATACGCACAAAGAAGTGCCTTACGACCAGATTGTAAAAGGCTATAAGCTGAACGATAATTATGTTATTGTTGAAGACCAGGACTTTGAAGCTGCTGCACCCGAAAAAAGCAAGGTGATTGAGATTGAGGGTTTTGTTGATATTGGTGATGTAAACCCCATGTATTACGAAACATCGTACTATACCGAGCCGGATACCAAAAACAATAAGGCCTATGCCCTTTTGGTGGAGGCGTTGGTGAAATCAAAAAAAGCAGGCCTGGCGCGCTTTGTTTTGCGCAGCACCGAGTCGCTTTGTATTATTCATCCAGTTGAGCATGTGCTGGTAGTTACCCGGATCCGTTTTGCGCAGGAGATACGCAGTACCGAAGACCTGAATATTGGCACTGACGTAGCCGTGAGCAAAAAGGAACTGGATGTAGGTATGGCGCTGATTAACCAGTATGCCGAGCATTTTGATGTTTCGAAATTTAAGGATGAATATAACGATGAGCTGTTAAAGATCATTAAAGCAAAATCAAAAGGCAAAGCGGCAACGGTTAAAAAGCTAAAACCACGCAAAGCCACCGGCGATGACCTTTACGAGCAATTAATGCAAAGCCTGAACGCCAAAAAAGGAGCCTGATATGAGTTTGGTTGACTATTTTAAGAAGCGCGATTTTAAAAAGACCAGCGAACCCAAAAGCGGGAAAAGCAGCGCGAAAACATTGTCGTTTGTAGTGCAGCGCCATCATGCCTCGCATCTTCATTACGATTTCAGGCTGGAGCTGGACGGCGTACTCAAAAGCTGGGCCGTGCCGAAAGGCCCGTCTATGAACCCCAACGATAAGCGGCTGGCCATGATGGTGGAAGATCACCCGTTTGATTACCGCAATTTTGAAGGAATAATCCCCAATGGCAATTACGGCGCAGGTGTGGTGCTGATATGGGATAAAGGCAGCTATACCTCGCTGGCCGATGACCGTAAAGATGATGTAAAAACTTTGCGGGCGGGGTTAAAATCGGGCAATTTAAAGTTCAGGCTAAATGGAGATATTTTAAAAGGCGAATTTGCGCTGGTAAAGCTGCACAATGCCGAAGATAACTCCTGGCTGCTGATAAAGCATCGGGACGAATTTGCAGTCGACGATTTCAACAGCGAAGATTTAGTGCCTGAAAAAATTAAGGCGATGAAAAATAATAAGGACGGTGAAGCAACCGGTCTGCCATCGCCAAAGGCAATAAAATCAGCAAAAAAAAAGGTTGAAGAAAGTGAAGATGCAAGCGACGACGACGAGCCGCCCGCAGGCAAAGCCTATTTGCCCATGATGGCCAAATTAGAAGCCAAAGTATTTGACCATGACGACTGGATTTACGAGCGAAAGTTAGACGGGTACCGGGCCATTGGCTACACCGGTGACAAGGCACGATTGATATCGCGTAATAATATCGACTTTAGTAAAGATTATGAGAAGATAGTTGATATACTGAGGAAAATCCATCAAAAAGCCATACTGGATGGCGAACTGGTGATTGAAGATAAGAACGGGAAGAGCAGTTTCCAGTACATGCAGCATTATGATGGCGACACCAAAGAGCTAAAGCTAAAATATTACGTTTTTGATTTGCTTAACCTGGATGGTCATGATTTGCGGGGTATGGAACTGTTAAAGAGGAAAAAGCTGCTAAAATCCCTTGTGGAGTCTATAGATTCGCCGGATATCATTTATAACGAGCATATTGAGGCTAAAGGAACAGCACTCTTGGAAAAAGCAAAAAAAGAAGGCTGGGAGGGGATTATTGGTAAGGATGCCAACAGCTTTTACAACAGCGGCGCCCGAACCGACAGGTGGTTAAAGTTTAAACTGCAAAACGCCCAGGAAGCCATTATTTGCGGCTATACTGCGCCGACGGGCGGGCGTAAACATTTCGGTTCGCTGATATTGGGCATTAAGCCCGGCGAAAAAATGCAATATATTGGTAATTGTGGCACAGGGTTTAATGACGCGGGCATTAAAGAACTCTATCAAAAAATGCACTCGCTTGAAACTGACCAAAAACCTTTTGATGAAAAAATAAGCCGGAGAAGTAAAATAACCTGGATTAAGCCAACGTTGGTATGTGAGGTATGGTATTCGGAATGGACAGCCGATAAACACCTTCGCCACCCGGTTTTTAAAGGATTACGAACAGATAAAAAAGCAGAGAAAGTAGTTATGGAAACACCCGATGTGCAACTGGCCGACGAAGAAGTGATAACTATCGGTCTTGATAAATTAAAAATGACCCACCTGAATAAGGTGTTTTGGAAGGAGGAAGGGATAACCAAGGGTCAGCTGATTAATTATTACCGCGACATGGCTGATTGGATTGTGCCTTATTTAAAGGATAAGCCTATTTCTATGCGCCGGCAGCCAAACGGCACCGGCGATCCCGGTTTTTTTCAGAAAGATACGGATACGGCCCATTTGCCCATCTTTATAAAAACCGAACCGCTACATTCGGACAGCAACGATAAGGATATTAATTACATTATTGGCGATAATGCATCGACGCTGTTATACATGGTGAATTTGGGCTGCATCGAAATAAACCCATGGCTAAGCTCGTATAAAACGCCAGAAAACCCTGATTATGTGGTGATTGACCTTGATCCGCACGATGTTCCTTTTACCGAGGCCGTTGAAGCCGCCCTGAAAACAAAGGAAATTTTTGACCGGATGAAGCTGGATACTTTTATAAAAACATCAGGATCCAAGGGGCTGCACATCTATTGCTACCTGGGCGCTAAATATGATTACGACTTTGTGAAAATGTTTGCCGAATATGCAGCGAACTTAATTCATGATGAGTTGCCCGATACTACCAGCGTGGAAAGGAGCCCGGCGAAACGGCCAAACAAGGTTTATATTGATTTTCTGCAAAACCGGCGCGGACAAACCGTTGCCTGCCCATATTCGGTGCGGCCAAAACCAGGCGCAACGGTATCAACCCCATTGCATTGGAGCGAAGTGACCAATAGCCTGAAGCTTTCGGATTATACCATTTTTAACACCAAAGACCGGGTGCGTATGATTGATGATCCCTGGAAAAACATCACCCGCAACAAAGCCGACTTAAAAGAAGCATTGGAGTTGATGAAAAAATAAACATTTCTATCGCCCCCAAATAAAAAAGACTGCTCCAAAACCGGGGTAGTCATTTTTATGACCTAAGCTTTTCGGCTTTAAATGGCCGTCGGCCTTCTGATCAGTCCAAGCAATAACGCTATTATCGCAATAACCAGCAAAATATTGATTAAACCACCAACGCTGGTGAAAAATACCCCGATTGCCCATCCTATTATCAGTATTACAGCAATCATATACAATAGTGAGTTCATGATAGATTCCTTTTAATTAATTGATTTTCACAGATATAAATACAATAGCAAAAAGGGCTAAAATGTTTTAATTATAGCCGAATAACTTTCGGGTATAACATGTACACCCCGCAATTACTAAACAGCTATTCAATGTTCGTTTACTTAGCGCCTCACCCCAAAGAATTTTAAACGGCGATGAAGGAACAACGCACACAAAGTTGTGCAGCAGGTTTTTTACAGGCTTGTTCTGAAGAGTGCGAATTTCGGCAATAGAAATGAAGGATTTGGTGCCACTATTTTGTCACCATTTTTCACATTTTTTGTGATGGTTTTTTACTGTTAAACTGCCATTTCAGCCTCGAAACGCAGTTTTTGCTGAGCCTTACTTATCGCTTTCTGTTCCACCCTGTTCCTTTCGTTCCAGCGGAACAGCGGAATTTTTTGGAATTTTTTATAAAAAAGGTCGTGTAACTTCCTTCTGTTAAACAGCCCTTATTCACTATTGACCATTCAATAACTCACTAATTCGCCAACTCAGTAATTCACTCCCTACAATCCCAGCCACTTTTTTTGAACCAACTGCTGCTGTGGCGTTGGGTTAGGCAGGGCTTCCACTTTGTAGTTTACCCGGTTGTTTCTGAGCAGCGTTACTGGTAGTATTAAAGGCAAACCATCGCGCATAACCGATACATTAATATGGTCGCCCGGTTTTTTGCCGGCCAGCATATCCGCAGGGTTTGCCAGCGGCACGCCGTCAATAGCGGTTAGCTCGTCATCAACATTAATACCATCAATCCATGCCGCACTACCGCGAAGCACTGCCGTCACAATCTTTTTGCCATTATTGTTGCCAATGGCAATGCCCAAAGTCGGGTCGTTTGAGGCAGCCAGATCATCAGTAAGTTTATATCCGGCATAACCCAGGTATTGGTTATAGTCTACCGGCGCCAGGCCGTAAACGTATTTTTTATAAAAATCGTCGAGGTTTTTACCCGCAAATTTTTCGAAGCCCTTTTTAAACTCCACATCGGTATAGCCACGTTTTTTTGTTTTATAGTAGGTTTGGTACATATACCTCATCACATCATCCAACGAGTATTTGCCTTTTGAACTGTTGATGATCTCCAGATCAAGCATCATAGCCGCAACGGCACCTTTATCGTAGTACGATATGGTGGTGTTCATCGAATTTTCGTTGGGCCGGTATGCTTTTATCCAGGCATCGTAGCTCGATTCGGCCAGCGACTGGATTTTTGACCCCGGCTGATTTTCCAGCGTATTAGCTTCAGTCGCTACCGAGTTTAAATAAATTTCGGGGGTGGTAATGCCCGCATGGCGCAAAATCAGGTTTTGATAGTAAGCCGTAAAGCCTTCGGCTATCCATAAATCAGTGGTGTAATTTTCGTTATCGTAATCAAACGGCCCCAGCGCAATCGGCCTCAGGCGCTTTACATTCCACAAATGAAAATGCTCGTGCGCCACCAGTCCTAAAAAATTCCGGTAACCGTTCTCGGTGCCGTAGCTCTCGCGCGAAGCGCCCAAAGTAGTCGAACTTAAATGCTCCAGGCCGCCGCCACCGCGAAAATTATTGTGAACGATAAAAACATAGTGGCTGTTGGGGTTTTCGCCGTAAACTTTAGTTTCTTGTTCAACAATTTTTGCCATATCGGTTTTAAGGCGCTCTTTGTCGTAATTGCCACCGCCAACCATGCATACTTCGTATTTTACGCCGGCGGCATCAAAGCCAAAAATGTCCTGGTTACCCACTTCAATCGGCGAGTCAAACAGGATGTCGTAGTTTGGTGCGTGACGGGTAAAAGCATCATTGTTCACCATTTCCAAACTGGTGGAAACTTTTGTCCAGCCTTTGTAGGGTATAATATGTACGGTTGAGGGCTGGTGCAGCATTTTATCAGGATAGATAAAAATGCCGGTAGTTGAAAGAAATGCATGCGAAGCATCAATTAAACTGGTCCGCACCGATAATTCAAAACAATAAACCCTGTATTTTACCGTGATTGAGGATAAACCTGTTGTGTTAATATGCCAGCAGTTTTTCCTGGTTTTTGGCGAGGGAATAATATTCCCGTTTGATGAAGTGCTAAATGATTCTATGTTTTTTGCAAATTCCCTAACCAGGTACGATCCGGGCGTCCAAACAGGCATTTTAAGGTCGATAAAATTTTGCTGCAGGCCCGAAATATTCATCTCGATATCGGCATAATGCGCCTGGGCTTCAGGAAAAGTGACGGTGTATGCAATTTTAACAGCGCCGGCTGCTTTGCCCGTATTCATATTCATAAAAAATAATATTGTTAAAATAATGGGGGCTAACTTAATTGTTTTCATTAAAGGAGTATAATTTTATGAAGATAATATAGCAATTGCCGGTTTTAGCCGGATAACTGATATAATTTTAGCCGGCAATTTATAAATTTTTAAGTGTTTACACAGGTAGGCAATTGTAAAATGCCTGACACATTCGGTTCGATTGAATATGGTTATGGCTGCTATTTTGCTTTTAATACTACTAAAAAAAATAATTGAAAAGGTAAGCCGGTAACCAGAAAACACTATTCATTAAAAGAATTTTTTAAATTGATTGAAAAAGCTATTTTTGAACTCAATGGCCACTTCCTTTAAAACCTGTTTGCTCATCGATGATAATTACATCGATAACTTTGTTACGCGTAAAATTTTGGAAGGCAGCAACTTCGCCGAAAAAATTATTGTAGTCCGTTCGGCCACGGACGCTATTAAAGCGCTGAGCGATGGCAGTATAAAACCAGATGTGATATTCCTGGATGTGCGGATGCCGATGATGGGCGGCTTTGAATTTTTAGAGGAATATGATAAAATAGATATGGATAAAAGCGGCATAAAAATATTCATGTTATCGTCGTCGTTAGACCCGCTGGATATGCGTAAGTCGACAGATAATAAATATATCACGCAATTTATCCATAAACCACTCACCCAAAAAGCGCTCGAAGAACTTTGTCCATGATCCTGGTAGCAGATAGCGGGTCGTCGAAAACAGACTGGTTGCTTAAGATTTCAAAAGATGAAGAAAAGCAATTCAGGACATCCGGGCTTAACCCTTATTTTTTAACAGAAAAAGAAATTGTAAAAATACTGCAGGAGCAGGCAACAGATATGATTGCCTATGCTGCGGATATTAAGGAGATCTACTTTTTTGGCGCGGGCTGCTCCAGCCCCGACAGGCACGAAATTGTATCCAATGCCATTAGCCAGGTATTTACCAAATCATATATTAGTATTGATAGTGATCTGCTCGGCTCGGCCTACGCCACCTGCGGGCACGAGAAAGGCTTTTGCTGTGTGCTGGGCACGGGTTCAAATATTTCGTTTTTTGATGGCGAAGATATTCACGCCGGGCAGCATGGTTTAGGTTATGTTTTGGGCGATGAAGGTTCCGGCACCTGGTTTGGCAAGGCGCTGGTAACCGATTTTTTGTACGGGAATATGCCTCCCGAAATAAGCAAACCTTTTTACGAACAATATCACCTGGATAAGGAGTCGGTTATAAAAAACGTTTATCAAACGCCTAATCCCAACGCTTACCTGGCTGCATTCAGTAAATTTTTATTCGGGATCAGAGATTCGGTATATGCGCAAAATATCATACGCAGTGGGCTGCTGGAGTTTATCAATACCGATATTAAATCATACCCGCAATACCAGCGCTATAAATGCCACTTTGTTGGCTCCATAGCTTTTGTTTTTGCAGATGAACTAAAAGCCGTGTGCGAAGAAAACGGTGTACACGTTGGAAAGATCATCCGGCAACCCATCCATGACCTGATGGCATTTATCATAAAAAGAGAAGGAATTTGAGTTCCATCGACGTGGTTATTTTCGGACGATTTTTCGATACACAACAAAACCTATCCCCAATAAAGCCAGCAAGCTCCCCAGTTTGGCAATATAATCGCTATGCATCACATAAAAAGTAAGATCCGAATTTAGGTTGACGTTTTGCTTGATAGCGGTGCTGGTCCACCACTTGGTTTGCTGTACTACATCGCCGCGCTGGTTAATAAATGCCGAGATGCCGGTATTAGCCGATTGGCAAACCCAGCGCCGTGTTTCAATAGCGCGCAGTTTTGCATAGTCAAAGTGTTCGTCCTTACCGGAACTATCTTCCCACCAGCCGTCATTGGTGATAATGGCAATCAATTGCGAGCCTTTGTTTACCGATCCTGCAATCCATTCGCCCCAGATAGAATCATAGCAGATGGCCGGCGTTACACCTATGCCGCTTGCCGAATAAAATACGCCCGGCTCCTGCTGGCGCCCATATCCGCCGGTGGCCCCGCCCAGGTGAGCGAAAACGGGTTTCATAAATGATAATACTGTTGGAAAGGGTAATGCCTCAACGCCCGGGACCAGTTTTGATTTATGATAAAATTGCACATCGGCCGAATTTTCAATCCGCACTGCCGTATTGAAATTATCGTAATAAATTTTGCCTTGTGGGTCGTAAGTAGCTGTAGTGGTGGCTTCGTTATTGTAAAATTTATAAGTTTCGGCGCCGGTTATCAAATTACCGTTTTTGTATTTGCTTAAAAAGCGCTGGAGCTGCAAAAAATAAGTATTTGTACGAATGTTATCCTCGTTTATCGGGTCAGGGATTGCAGTTTCGGGCCATATAAAAAACTCGGTATTTGTTTGCCCTATCGAGTCGGATAAATGCGTTAAAATACTCATCTGTTTTGCCGCCGGCATGCTGCTTTCTTTTACATAGGGATCAATATTGGGCTGCACCACAACAATGTTGGATGGGTTGCTTTGTTCATGATAATTGTAATACTGATAAAGCGAAATACTAAGCGGTACCGCGAGGATAATTACAAATGCCGAAATGAGCTTTATCCGGAGCGATTTGCTTTGGCCTTCTTTTAATCCTGTATAAATTAAAAACAGCAGGATGTTGGTGAGCCAGATCCACAAGGTGCCGCCATACACGCCTGTGTACGCATACCATTGTATCCATTGATGACTGATAGCAAAGCCGTTACCTAAGGTCATCCAGGGGAAGGAGAGGTCCCAGGTTTGGTTTAGATATTCGTAGCCTATCCAGAAGCAAGCCAGGCCAATAAGCCCCCAGCTGCGATTGGTAGCCATCCTGAAACGATAATATAGCCAAACGGCAGTGGCCATGAGCAATGGGCCTAATGAAAAGGGTATAAACGATACCGGTAGGGCCACAACCGCACCAATCGACTTAATAGCATTGTAAACCCAGTAAACAGATAAAACATTCCAAACAAAAAAGCCGATAAAAGCGGTGCCGAATATTTTTTTGCCTTTTTTGGTGAAATCGGAATTGATGATGTTTTCTATCGCTGTCAGCATAGGCACCATGCCAACAAATAGCATAAAGGTGGTGTAATGGGCAGGTGGCCATGCGGTCCATAGGAGTAAGCCGGAGAGTATGGCTAGCAGGATGTTTTTCTTCATTAGCATTTTTTTGTTTTGAAAATACAGCGCTTAATTGCCCGGCTTCGCGAATTTTGCAGCGTTATAGGTATCAGAATGCCCCTTAGGAATCGATAATGAACCCCATTTTGCCCCTGCCGCCATTTTGCCTATAAATACAATTTGCCCGATATGGTAGGGGTAATGGGCCAATTGCCGGTTAATGGCATCCACAACGGTTAGGATTTCGCCCCTGATGAGGATTTCCTTTTGCAGGTCATCATCTGTTAGGGAATTAAGGGCATCAAATAAGCAGTTCCAGCCGTCATTCCATTTAGTTAATAATTCAGCGCGATCTTTTATGATGGGTTCAAACTCTGCATCCCTTTCGCGCCAGGTTTTTTCGCCATCGCTGGTTAAAAAGTCCGTCCATCGCGAAAGCATATTGCCGGCAATATGCTGTACAATAATGGCTATGCTATTGCTCTCATCGTTATACTGCCAGAAGAGCTGCTCGTCATTCAGCTGATCAAACGTTTTTTCGGCAAGTGTTTTGTAATAGGCAAAACGCTTAATTACACTCTGTAAATAGGTTTCCATATTAATCTCTTTCTCTGGGTTTGGACGCGGCGCCCTCCACGCACATCACAAATTCCCCCTTCAGCGGGTGTGTTTCAAAATAGGTTTTTACTTCGGTAACCGTTCCCCTTACCGTTTCCTCAAACATTTTAGTCAACTCGCGCGAAACAGAAACTTGTCGATCTGCACCGAAATAAGTTGTCATTTCATCAAGCGTTTTTAATAAACGGTGCGGCGATTCATAAAGTATTATGGTGCGCTCCTCGGCCGCCAGTGTTTTATACCGTGTTTGGCGCCCTTTTTTTAAGGGTAAAAATCCTTCAAAACAAAAGCGGTCCGTTGGGAAACCGGAGTTTACCAGCGCAGGCACAAAGGCGGTGGCCCCGGGCAGGCACTCCACTTCCAGGCCGTTTTTTATGGCCTCGCGCACGAGGTAAAAGCCGGGGTCGGATATGGCCGGGGTACCGGCATCGGATATCAGCGCCACATTTTTCCCCTCTTTTAAAAACTTAACAATCTCGTTTGATGACTGGTGCTCGTTATGCTGATGATGCGAAAATACCTTTTGGTGGATATCAAAATGCTTAAGCATTGGCGCCGATGTGCGTGTATCTTCTGCCAGTATAAGGTCGGCTTCCTTTAGTACACGGATTGCCCTGAAGGTCATATCTTCCAGGTTACCTATCGGGGTGGGGACTAAGTATAATTTACCGGCTTGGTTCATTTTGGGTCGTTGGTCCATAGTCCATGGACCATGGTAAAACTATAATGGGTGTTAAATTATCTGCTATGGACTATCGTCCATGGACCATGGACAAAAAACCATGAACCATGAACTATGAACCATCAACAAATTATATCTTTGCCTAAAAATAAAATAATGCTGCAAGTTAATTATATCCGCGATAACAGGGAACAGGTTTTAGCACGTTTGGCTGTAAAAAATTTTAAACAGCCTGAGCTGGTTGACGTAATTATTCAACTGGATGATAAGCGCCGTCAAACACAAACCAGTTTGGATAATGTATCGGCCGAGGCTAATGCAGCAGCTAAACAAATAGGAGAGTTGATGCGGGCCGGTAAAAAGGATGAAGCCGAAGGCCTTAAATCAAAAACCGGCACCTGGAAAGAGGATATAAAGAGTCTGGGGGAGCAGTTAACCGCTGTTGAAGAGGAGTTGTACCAAAAATTGGTGTTGCTGCCCAACCTGCCGCATAGTTCGGTACCAAAAGGGCTGACACCCGAAGATAATGAGATAGTGCTTGAAAACGGCGCAAAACCAGCCTTGCCGGCCAATGCACTGCCGCACTGGGAGCTGGCGACTAAATATGGCCTGATTGATTTTGAACTCGGTGTTAAAATTACCGGTGCCGGCTTCCCGGTTTACAAAAACAAGGGCGCTAAATTACAGCGTGCGCTAATCGCCTTTTTCCTGGATGAAGCCGAAAAGGCCGGATACAACGAAATGATGCTGCCGTTGCTGGTTAATGAAGCTTCGGGATTTGGTACAGGGCAGCTTCCGGATAAAGAGGGACAAATGTATCATGTGGGTATTGATAATTTATACCTAATACCGACTGCCGAAGTGCCCGTTACCAATTTATACCGCGATGTAATTTTAAAGGCGGATGAGCTGCCCATAAAAAATTGTGGCTACACCCCTTGTTTTCGTCGTGAAGCAGGATCATACGGTGCCCACGTTCGGGGATTGAACCGTTTGCACCAGTTTGACAAGGTAGAAATTATGCAGGTGGTGCATCCGGATACATCTTACGAAACTATTGAGAAAATGAGCGCACACGTGCAGGGTTTATTGCAAAAATTGGGTTTGCCATACCGTGTGTTGCGCTTGTGCGGTGGCGACATGGGCTTTGCATCGGCACTTACCTATGATATGGAAACCTGGAGTGCGGCACAACAACGCTGGCTGGAGGTTTCTTCCGTGTCCAACTTCGAGACCTTTCAAAGCAACCGATTAAAGCTTCGTTTCCGTAATGCCGATGGCAAAACACAACTTGCTCATACACTCAATGGCAGCGCGCTGGCATTGCCGCGTATTGTTGCAACGTTGCTGGAGAATAACCAAACAGAAACCGGAATAAAAATACCCGAAGTATTGGTGCCTTATACAAAATTTGATTGGATATCCTGAGTCTGAAGTCTTGAGTCTGAAGTCCAAAGTTATTTGGGTAAATTGTTAATCACGAGTCGAAACCAGACTCGTGACTTAAGACTCCCGACTTAAGACTCAATTACTAACGCTGGCTACCATTTTGATAATGGAGGCATCAATGATGGTGTTCACGGTATTTAATACCGATTTCCCTTTAGGTGCTTTCACGAGGTCTTCCTTGTATATAAAATGGTCGACACCGAGGACCTTCAACAGGCCGTCAACCTTGGTGTGCGGATCGGATTTGTAGCAAAAAATTTTAATCTTGTCGTAAAACTTATTGGCCTTAATACGGCGCAACGTTTTCTCCATATCCTTGCCCATAAAGTCGAAATCAAAAAGAACAAGGTCCGGTATTGAATCAAAGATTGCAGGGAAAATATGGTTGATGGAATTAACATGTTTTACGGAATTATAGCCGACTATCAGTTGCTCAGGAAAAATATCAGGCGCAACTAAAATAACTTTTTTAAGCCGTGTACCAATCATGCTAATCAATTAAGGAGCCTAAATATAAATGGTATAATTTAAATTGTCAAGTGCTTATTAATCAATCAGAAAGAAAATAAAAACTTAATATTAATTTAACTTTTATCGGCGTAAAAGACAAAAAAATAACAAACCACAATAATTTATTAATTAGTAATTTAATAATTATTTAAAAAGAGAAATCCGAAACACAAAACTACCAATTTGGCCTCGCGCAAGATTGTTAACAAATGCAATGTAACAGGATTGTTAAGTTTTGAAAATTCAAAATTCTTCGCGAAGCGCCAGTTTTTTTAACAAAATTGTAAAATATAAAACAGGAGGCTTGAAAAAGTATTCAAATCTGAGCCATAGTTTTCAACATTCCTATTTCACAATTTCGAAGGTTGCGTTGATCTGGAAACTTAATTTTATTTTTTTAAAATTAATATCAGCGTTGTCATTGTTGTCTCCTTTATTATAGAACGTTACACTATTTGCAGTCGCAGCAGTATTAAAATAGGCACTTAAATTGCTGTCCCCAATTTCGTTAATCTCAATTACATTGCCCAGTTTTTCGCCGATACTGGCTAACAGATATATCGCTTTGTTTTTGGCGGCCAGTAGAGCTTGTATCTTCAATTCACGTTTTAAATCAGTCATTTTTGAATAGTCATAACTGGCAATGCTTGTCGATTCAATCCCTTTGGGATCGACCTGGGATAAAATATCATTAATGTTTTTAAGGTCGTGAAAACGGATAGTGTATTGCTTGCTCAAAAAATCTTCATCCTTTTTCTTTCTGTCATTGTAGTTATAGCTGTAAAGATTTTGGATGGTAAAGTCCTCTGCGTTTATGCCTCCATTAGTTACCGCCTGTTGTAGTTGTTTCTCCAGTTCGCTAATCGTAACCTTTTTCCTGCCATCCACATATTCCTTTAATGAAACCGAAACATTTATAATGTCGGGTGTTACTTCCTGTTCTGCTACGCCGTTGACTTCAATTTTCCGTTGTATGGTTGCAGGTTGCGCCAAAATGCAGTTTGAAAGGGTAAAAAAGGCAGCAAGTAAAAATAATTTTTTCATAATGATTGGATTTAAGAGTTGAATATAGTATTGTTGATAGTTAAGGATTAACATTGCTGAGCGCCATGTCGGCACAATATAACTCAAAAACCAATGAACTATTATACCACCCAAGCGCTATTTTGGCTAGCCGGATGGAAAGGATGGCTTCCATAAAGAAAAAAAGTATTGTAGCAGCTAAAGTAAAATTGCTTGTCTGGGATAAGCAGGCGATAATTTGCTTTTTAACATGGTGATTTTTGTAATAAACAGTCCCGATAAAAAAGCTTTGATCCTTGCCCAACAGCTTTGCGGCTCCAGCGGCGTAACGTTTTGTTCCATCTCGTTTTGGAGCTGGTTAACGAGGCCGTTCTGTTCGTCCGGGCCATCCGTAAACATGTTTTCGCGGAAAACCTTTTCGCGTAACTCCGGGTCGCGGTTAACTATCTCGTCCAGTTCGGTGAGTTCTGCAAACGTTGCCTTCCCGCTTTGCTGTCTTCTTATCAATATATCAAAACGGTCCTGTATAAAGGTGCGTCGTTCAGGTTTTTTATGTTGGCTCATTTGGACCTCCTTGTGCTATTGCCAACATTAATCAAACTGTATGCCGTTGTTTTATTTTATTGATTTACAAATAATTATAATTTATTCAGGCTCTTCACTGCACTTTTTCGATACAATAACCGTTCGTTTCCGTTCAGGTTGGTATGGCTTAAGATATGGGCATTTTTGCTAAATTTGACCAAACTGACCAACATGAAGATAAAAAACACCATTCATTTGTTGATTGTTGCAGCAATGCTGATGGCAGGCTGTAAAAGCAACAAGCAAAACAATCCCATAACCGGCGACGAGATAAAAAGCCATATTGCCGTTTTGGCCGATGACTCGTTAATGGGCCGCAAGCCGTTTACCGCAGGCGAAACAAAGGCAATAGCCTATATTTCATCTCAATTTAAAAAAGAAGGACTCGAGCCGGGTAATAATGGCAGCTATTTCCAGGAGGTGCCCATGGTTGAAGTTACCAGCAAACCCACCGGTACGCTAAATATATCGGGCGGCAAAACCAATATCAGCTTAAATTATTTAACGGATTTTGTGGCCTCTACCCGCCGGGAAGTGGATACCGTGCAGCTGAAAAACTCGCCGCTGGTATTTGCCGGCTACGGTATAGTGGCCCCCGAATATAAATGGAATGATTATGCCGGACTGGATGTAAAAGGCAAAACCGTGGTTGTATTGGTTAACGACCCAGGCTTTAAATCGGGTATGAGTAATCTTTTTAAAGGCGATACCATGACTTATTATGGGCGCTGGACCTACAAATACGAAGAGGCCGCGCGCCAGGGTGCCGCGGGTGTAATTATTGTGCACCAAACCGAGCCTGCCAGTTATGGCTGGAGTGTGGTATCTAACAGCTTTACAGGCGCCAAACTGTACCTGCAGCAAAGCGATAAGCATTTATCACGATGCAAAATCGAAGGCTGGCTGACCGAAGATGCGGCCAAAAAGATTTTTGCTGCCGCCGGTATCAATGGCGATATCCGCGCCATTGCCCGCAAACGCGATTTTAAGGCAATGCCGTTGAATTTAAACGCGACTGTCACCCTTCAAAATAAGCTGAAATATTCAACCTCGCATAATGTAATAGCTATACTGAAAGGCAGTACTAATCCTGGTGAATATATCCTTTACACTGCACATTGGGATCATTTGGGCATTGGTAAACCCGATGCAAAGGGCGATAGTATTTACAATGGCGCCGTGGATAATGCCAGCGGTGTTGCAGCCGTATTAAGCGAAGCGCGGGCATTTGCGCAATTGAAAGACAAACCCGCACGATCTATCATCTTTTTAGCGGTAACAGGCGAGGAGCAGGGGTTGCTCGGATCGGAGTATTATGCAACCCACCCCATCTATCCGCTTAATAAGACAGTTGCCAATTTAAATATGGATGCACTGGGTGACTACGGCCCAACCAACGACTTCTCGGTAACGGGTAAAGGTCAGAATGACCTGGAAGATTATGTAGAAGACTTTGCAAAACAGGACGGAAAGAAAATCACCGGCGATAAGAATCCGGGAGCGGGCGGTTATTACCGGTCGGACCATTTTAATTTTGCCAAGGTGGGCGTTCCTGCTTTGGATATTAATAACGGCGCCGAAAGTACAGACAAGGGTGTAGCCTGGGGCAGGCTGCAGCAGAAGGAATATAACGAAAAGCATTATCACCAGCCATCGGACAATTACTCGTCCGCCATGAATGCCGATGGTATGGCCGAAGTTGCCAATATCCTTTTTAATGTGGGCAATAAACTGGCCAATGAAACTACGTTCCCCGGCTGGAAAAACGGTTCGGAGTTTAAAGCGATAAGGGAAAAATCAATGGGGAAATAAATTTGTCGACCGCTTCGTATCGCCTCTTATGTCATCTCGAGCGATAGCGAGAGAACTTATGCATTGGTACACAACCGCCAATGCAAATCGGTCTTGCATGGCGTAACCACGCGGCGCAAAAGATTTCTCCCTACGGTCGAAAGGACATGGTTTTCATTTTTCATGACACTTCATCCCACAAAAAAATCCATCCGATAAAACAGGATGGATTTTTTGTTCCGGGGTTACCGGTATATATGATAGAGTTGCTCTGTGCCGTATTAGTTATTCATTTTAGCTACCTGGTAGCATTCATAAGCCAGGTGGCGGTTGTAATCGTTAGCTATGCTTTTGTAGGTAATCAGATCGATTAATGTGCCGATACCAAAAAAGCCACCGGTTACCAGGTACAAAAAGCCCAGTAAATATTGCCCGGTCATAAACCGTTGCACACCAGCCAGGCCGATAAATCCCAACAAGGTTGCCAGCAAAATATCGGTAGGGTTTTTACGCCTGCTGTTATAAACCAGCATAAAGGTTTGCATTTGGTTTTGGCTAAGGCCTGCCGATGCATGATGAAGAAAGCTATATTCATCCATTGTCATCCCGGCGAAATCGTTATATGAGTTTTGGTAAGCGTTCATTTTCGTATCAGATTAGTGTTGTTTTTAAATGCTGATGTAAAAATAAGGCGCGTACAAAAAAACACAACCGCGATTAGGTTAGCGGGTTAAAGATGTCGGTAAAAGCGGGGATTTTGGCGGTGAATTTTTTTATTAAGGAGGTGGTAAACGTTGTGTGGGATTTTGTTTCATTAATTAGTGCTCTGGAAATAATCAGTATATTTGTTTGAATAAGAATCGTTATGGAAGAATTATTAATTAAAGTAAAGGATGAAAAGGAGTCTTCCTTTATTAAAGCTTTACTGAAAAAATTGAGAATTCAGTTTGAAACAATCGGCGATAATGACGTACCGGCGGGCGAAGAGATCAAACAATCCGTTATTAATGGGCAGCAGGCTTATAAAAACGGCGAAAAGGATCAATTTAAAGAGATCGACCGAAGCGATTTATGGAAGTAGTTTATAAGCTTATCTTTTATAAAGATGCTCTCAAAGATATTGACTACTGGAAAAGATCAGGGAATAAGCAAGCGATAAATAAAATCGACAAAATTCTAGAAGTTTTGGAGCATGACCCTTTTAACCCAACTCCGGGCGAACCAGAAGTTCTTAAATATGCTACAGGCTATTCGAGGCGAATAAATAAAAAAGATCGAATAGTATATGATGTAAATACAGCTTCAAAGGAGGTTGTTATTTTCCGTATGCGAGGCCATTATGATGACAAATAGATTATCATAAAGGCACGAATTTGCCCAGCGGCATTCAAGCAATCAGGTCTAAAACAAGACTTCCGAAGTTTTTAAAAATTTCGGAAGTCTCAAGCGTATAGGTCATCCGCACATCCGCACATTTGCATATCAACTCACGTCCCAAATTCCGGGGTGGTTACTTCGCTTTCTTCAAATTCATAATCTGTTAACGGAGGGCATGAGCAAATTAACGTCCTGTCGCCATAAGTGTCATTAACGCGGCCTACCGATGGCCAGAATTTATAGGCAGCAACATAAGGCAGCGGGAAGGCAGCTTTTTGGCGGGTGTAAGGATGTTCCCACTCGTTGGCTGTAATGACTGATGCTGTATGCGGGGCGTTTTTTAAAGGATTATCTGTTTTATCCGAGAGGCCTTTTTCAACACTGTCAATTTCGTGGCGGATGGAGATCATCGCATCACAGAAACGGTCAAGCTCATGTTTCGGCTCCGATTCGGTTGGTTCAACCATTACCGTCCCCGCAACGGGAAATGATACAGTTGGCGCGTGGAAGCCGTAATCCATTAAACGTTTGGCAATATCGGTTACCTCGATGCCGAAGTTTTTAAAGGCTCGGCAATCCAGTATCATTTCGTGTGCGCAGCGGCCATTTGCGCCCGTGTATAACACAGGATAATGATGCTCCAAACGGGTTTTAATATAGTTGGCATTCAGGATGGCATAACGGGTTGCATCGGTTAAGCCGTCGCCGCCCATCATGGCTATGTAGGCATGCGAAATAATTAATATAGATGCCGATCCCCATGGCGCAGAAGAAACCGCGTGGATGGATTTGCCCCTGTCGATATCAACTACCGCATGTCCCGGTAAGTAAGGAACCAGGTGTTTGGCTACACCGATAGGGCCCATGCCCGGGCCACCACCGCCATGCGGTATGCAAAATGTTTTATGCAGGTTAAGGTGGCAAACATCGGCGCCAATATTGGCCGGGCTGGTTAAACCTACCTGTGCGTTCATGTTGGCGCCGTCCATATAAACCTGGCCGCCATTTTCATGGATGATCTCGCATATTTCAATGATCGATTCCTCAAAAACGCCGTGGGTTGATGGGTAAGTCACCATCAGGCACGAAAGATCGTTTTTATGTTGTTCGGCTTTGGCTTTCAGGTCGGCTACGTCGATATTTCCATTATCATCGCATCTAACTACTACTATCTTCATGCCAGCCATTGCTGCAGAGGCAGGGTTAGTGCCGTGTGCCGAAGATGGGATCAAAGCAATATTACGGTGACTGTCGCCCCGGTCGTTATGATAGGCGCGGATAACCATGAGGCCGGCATATTCGCCTTGTGCGCCCGCGTTTGGTTGTAAGCTCATCGCCGCAAAACCGGTAATTTCGCTTAACCAGTTATTTAGTTCATCAAATAATTGCATATAGCCGCCAACCTGGTCGGCAGGGGCAAATGGGTGCATTTTGCTGAATTCGGCCCAGGTAATCGGTATCATCTCGGTTGTGGCATTAAGCTTCATGGTACATGAGCCGAGCGCTATCATGGAGTGGCAAAGCGAAAGGTCCTTTGCTTCCAGCGATTTAATATAACGCAGCATTTCGTGTTCCGAATGGTGCGAATTAAACAAGGGATGTGTTAAGTAAGCCGACTGGCGTTGCAGGCCGTCGGGGATAATGGTTTGAATATTTTCCTTTAACTCATCAAAAGTAACATCATTTAAGGTTTTGCCTTTTACGCGCGCGAAAAAGCGAACGATAGTTTTGATGTCTTCAGGAGAAGTGGTCTCGTCAAGCGAAATGGTTACTTCCGAACCTTTATAATGAAAATTCATTTCATTATTGATGGCTTCGGCATGTATCGGGCCAGCTAAATCACCAAGATCAAACTTAAGGGTATCGAAATATGCTTTATTGAGTTGTTCGTAACCGAGTTGTTTTAATGATTCTTCCAGTAAAACGGTTAAACCATGTATTCTTTCGGCAATCAGTTTTATGCCTGCAGGGCCGTGGTAAACGGCGTACATTCCGGCCATTATGGCCAGCAAGGCTTGGGCGGTGCAAATGTTTGAGGTTGCTTTATCGCGGCGGATATGCTGTTCGCGGGTTTGCAGGGCCATGCGCAAAGCATAGTTGCCCGCGCTATCAATAGTTACGCCGATGATGCGGCCTGGCATCGATCGTTTGTATTCTTCTTTAGTAGCAAAAAATGCTGCGTGCGGTCCGCCAAAACCCATGGGTACGCCAAAACGCTGGCTGCTGCCCACTACAATATCGGCGCCCCACTCGCCCGGAGGCGTAAGCAGCGCAAGGCTCATTATATCAACAGCCACCGTAAGTTTAATACCTTTTTCGTGGCCTGCGGTTGCGAAATCTTTATAATCATAAACAGCGCCGTCGCCAGCCGGATATTGAACAATGGCGCCAAACATGCTGTCGGTAAGTTCAACCGATCGATGATCGCCTATCAAAAGTTCGATGCCGTAAGGCTGTGCGCGGGTTTTTAAAATATCGATAGTTTGGGGATACACCTCTTTCGATACAAAAAACACATTGGCATTTTGATTTTTACGCAGGCTGAATTGCATGAACATGGCTTCCGCAGCAGCAGTGCCTTCGTCAAGTAACGATGCATTTGCTATTTCCATCCCAGTTAAATCAACCACCATGGTCTGGAAATTAAGGAGCGCCTGTAAGCGGCCCTGGGCAATCTCGGCCTGGTAAGGGGTATATTGCGTGTACCATCCGGGGTTTTCGAGGATATTGCGTTGGATTACGCCCGGAACGATAACGTCATTATAACCCTGGCCGATAAACGATTTAAATACCTTGTTTTTTGATGCGGTTTGCTTTAAATTATTTAGATAATCAAATTCGCTTTTAGCAGGGGGGAGGTTAAGCGGAGCTTTTAGCCTGATCTTTTCCGGTATGGTTTGACTGATTAATTCATCAAGTGATTTTACGCCTATAGCCTTTAACATTTGAGCGGTATCTGTCTGATTTGGAGCTATATGCCGCGCCTGAAACTTTTCCTGGTAATCGATATTCAACTTCATGAATTGGGTGTCCCTTTAATTTGGGGCAAAGGTACTAAATTGGCTATTGAGTAACAATTATTAACCTATTAGTGACAATGGTTTTACATAGAAAAAAACATTTTCAAGCAGTTTGATGAGCGATCGGCGCAGACCGAGCTGAGGATAAATGTATCAGCTTATGCTTTGTCTCAAATATATGCGTTAGTGCCGCTGCTACTATCATCTCCAATACATTTACGTATAATATGGCGATGGTTAATAGTGGGTCGCAGATAATTCTTCTTAAAAGATCAGGGTAATCCTTAAATCCCACAAATCATGGTTCAGACCAATTGCCTCAAATACATTTGGATAGTATTTTCCAGTCCGTAATATAAGGCATCGCAAATTAGAGCATGACCAATGCTTACCTCGTCTAATCCCGGTATGTTTTCCGCAAAGTACTTTAGATTTTGCAGGTCAAGGTCGTGGCCGGCATTTATACCTAACCCAACTTTTTGTGCCGCCTCGGCAGCTTTTATATAAGGTGCAATGGCAGTTTCCCGTCCCTGGTAGTAGTAGTGGGCATAAGCTTCGGTATATAGTTCTATACGGTCGGTACCGGTAGTTGATGCAGCTTCAATCATTTCCACTACTGGGTCAACAAATATTGATACGCGAATCCCGGCATCTTTAAATACTTTGATCATACCCTTTAAATACTGCTGGTTAGCAATAGTATCCCAGCCGTGGTTGGATGTGATCTGCCCTAAAACATCAGGCACAAGGGTAACCTGTTCGGGTTTATTGGCCAGTACCAGGTCGATAAATTTTTGTTCCTGGCAATTGCCTTCGATATTAAATTCGGTCGTGACAATTTTCTTCAGCGCAAAAACATCATCGTACCGGATATGTCTTTCATCGGGCCGGGGATGTACGGTGATGCCCTGGGCGCCAAAGCGTTCGCAATCTTTAGCCACCTGTATCAAATCGGGGTTGTTGCCGCCGCGTGAGTTACGCAGTGTGGCTATTTTATTTATGTTGACGGATAGTCGGGTCATTTTAATTTCGGATTTACGTCCCGATAGCTATCGGGATCGGATTTGTGTTTCAATTGCGGCCTGATGGCCAAAGTTAACATATCATTTTTTATTTATGGATAAGCAGGCGTCAAATGATAAATTTTGACGTTGAGTGGTATGTAATGTTAAATATTCAAAATCTTTTAATGTCAATATTGGTTATATTGGCGCTTTAACCCGCGTACCGTTAACGTGAAAATTAAATACCTGCTTGTCGTTCTGCTTGCATTATGGATTAGTTTGCAAAGTGCAAATGCCCAAAACGTCTATGCCGATATTAAGGATTACAAAGTCTTTTATGGGATTATTGCCCGTAATGAGCAAAACCTGTTGGTTACTCGGACATTTGAAAATGCCGGAAAGCGTTATCTCCTGCTGGTTAATCCGCAAACGCTCGAAACCGAAATAATTAAATCGGATGCTTTTGATGTTGAGCCGATGTCGCAGGATAGGGTGCGGGAATTTTTCAAAAATACCCCATATATCCTTGCGATAAAGAAAGCCGAAGAGCAATCGGCCGGATTGCAAAATGCGGGTATAATTAAGGGCAGTTCACAGGAGCAAGGCATCACCTTAACTACAGATCTGTGCCCCTCGCATCGTCCGCTTGACAGGGTAGCCTTTACGGAAACAATTAAGGCATTTGAAAAAGTAGAAACGCCTGTCCCGGTAGCCATATCGGTATCCGGTTTATGGATGACCCACCATGCCGCCGACCTGAAATGGTTAAAGCAAATGCAGACCTTACACCAACTAAGCATTACCTGGGTCAATCATTCATATTACCATCGTTTTGACCCCAAGCTTCCCCTTAAAAAGAATTTTTTGCTTGAGCCAGGTACCGATATAAATTTTGAAGTGCTTGAAACGGAAAAGGCGATGCTGAAAAATGGAGTGCTACCATCAGTATTCTTCCGGTTTCCCGGATTAGTTTCCAGCCGCGAACTGGTGTTTAAGATAACCGGTTTTGGGTTGATCCCCATTGGCAGCGATGCCTGGTTAGCCAAAGGGCAAAAACCGAAAGACGGCAGCCTTGTATTGATCCATGTAAATGGTAATGAGCCGGTTGGTGTAAATGATTTTATAAGATTGCTGCAATCCAAAAACATCGCGATAGCAAAAAAACAATGGATACTGTATGATTTGC
>Ga0207667_10000203_pt1 | contig 86134 bp, 86 predicted proteins | sample KBSCornC52_FD_184301 | JGI IMG/M metagenome (GOLD analysis project Ga0207667, IMG submission 184301) | Corn rhizosphere microbial communities from Kellogg Biological Station, Michigan, USA - KBS Corn C5-2 (SPAdes) (version 2) | ecosystem: Host-associated > Plants > Roots > Rhizosphere > Soil ... | reverse complement strand
TCGGCGAGGTCCTCGACGCGGTGCTGCCGGCGGCGGTCGACGGGCCGCTCCCGGTCGCCGGCGCGCTCGCACAGGACGTGCTCGACGCCCTCGGCGAACGCGGCATCACCGTGGAACGCCTGGTCGCCTACGCCCGCCCGCCCGCCGCCGCCGTCGCGCGGCTCGGCGCGAGCTGCGCTCCGGCCGCCTCGCCGCACGAGATCCGGGCCGATTACGGCGAACGCCCGGCCGCGAAGATCCCCAAGCTGCGATGATCGACGTCGGGCAGTTCGTCGTCGAGAAGATGACGCCGGCCGAGATCAACGACGTCCGTCAGATCGAGACCGCGTCGTTCTCCACCCAATGGCCGTCGGATGCGTTCTACAACGAACTGCACAGCAATCGCAGCGCGCACTACTTCGTCGGCAAGGTCGACGGCAGGACGGTCGCCTACGGCGGCATCTGGGTCGTCATGGAAGACTCGCACGTCACCACCATCGCGGTCGACCGCGAGCATCGCGGCCGCAAGTACGGCGACATCCTGCTCGGGCACCTGATCGCCGAGGCGATCTCGCGGGGCGCCGCCTGGATGACGCTCGAGGTCCGCGAGTCCAACGCCGTCGCCCAGAACCTCTACCGCAAGTACGGCTTCGCGACCGTGACCGTGCGCAAGGCCTACTACAGCGACAACAACGAGAACGCTCTCGTGATGTGGGCCGGCGATCTGCGCGGCGAGCTGTACCGCAATCGCCTGAACGCGATGCACGGATGAACCTGCTGGCGTTGGCGTCGGCGATCGCGGTGCTCGCCGGCTCGCCGGTCCAGGCGACGAACACGTTCTACGGCGCGACCGTCGGCACGAACGTGCGCGCGATCGTGGCCGCGCCGTTCCCCGAAGTGGTGACCAGCGACGTCGGACAGATCTGGACCTGGCGCGCGACCGCCGGCGCGATCGCGGTGACGATGCGCGCGACCACCGGCGACGACGGGACCATCCGCATGATCGACGTGCTCGCGCGCGGGACCGCCGCCGGCCCCGACATCGCGATGCCGATCGCGTCGCGCGCGCGCCTGACGTTCGGCAAAGCGGCGGCGGCGGACGCCGACGCGCTCTTCGGCGCGCCCGAGTTCGAGGGCGCCGGCCCGTTCCCCGACGGCGGCGGTCAGGCGGCCTTTCGCGGCTACCGGTTCGCCGGCGACCGCGAGGCGGTGCTGCTGTTCGATGCGGGCGGCGGACCGCTGCGCGAGATGTTCTTCGGCGAGCGCGCCGCGCTCGCGCGCGCCGGGCTGATCCCGCACGAATCGCCGCCCGACATCTTCAAAGCCGCGGCCCTCGCGAAACTCGGGAGCGCCGATTTCGGCAAGCCCAAGGAGGGCGTCGCCTACACCCGCATCGCGGTCAACGCCGACGGCAGCGTCGCCGGCGCCACCGTGTTCGTCTCGAGCGGCGACAGCGATCTCGACGCGATCGCGCTGCTGATCGATCGCGGCTCCACGTTCGTCCCGGCCAGCCGCAACGGCGCCCCGGTCGCGAGCGTCTACTTCCGGCGCGAAGATTTCATCCTGTCCGGCGGCAAGCCCTGACCTACGCGCAGCTCTCGGCCGGAATGCGCGCGCACCTCGCGCAGCAGCACCGGTTCGAACACACCGTCCGGGTCGCGCGGCTGGCCGACACCATCGCGCAAGCCCACGGCCTAGACGCGCGCGCCGCCCGGACGGCCGGCCTGCTGCACGACCTGGCCCGCCTGTACTCGGCCGACCGCCTCGTCGGGGAATGCGCCGCCCGCGACATGCCGATCGACGATTTCGAGCGGGCCAATCCGATCGTGCTCCACGCTCGGCTAGGGGCCGAGCTGGCGCGCGAGCTGTTCGGCGTCGAGGATCCGGCGGTGCTCTCGGCGATCGCCAAGCATACCGTGGCGGCTGCCGACATGGGGCCGCTCGACTGCGTCGTCTATCTGGCCGACGGCCTGGAGCCGGGCCGGGACTTCCCCGAGCGGGCGGCCCTGGCGGCCCTGGCCCACCGCGAACTTTCTGCCGCCATGCGTGCAACGCTTGAGGCTTCCATGCGGTATGTGCAGAAGCAAGGGCTGTCGGTCGCCCCGCAGACGGCGGAGGCCGCCCGGCGATTCGGCGTTCCACAGGAGGCTTTCCACTGCCCGAACTGATCGAAATCGTGCGCGACGCGGCGCTCGAAAAAAAGGGTGAGGAGTTCGTCGCGCTCGAGGTCGGCTCGCGCACGATCCTCGCCGACACCTTCGCCATCGTGACCGGACGCTCCAAGATCCAGACCCGCGCGATCGCGGACGCGATCATCGAAGCCGCGGCCGCGTCCGGCGCCCGCGTGACGCGCAAAGAAGGCTACTCGGACGGCACCTGGATCCTGCTCGACATCGGCACCGTCGTCGTGCACGTGTTCACGCCCGAGCAGCGCACGTTCTACAACCTCGAACGCCTGTGGTCGGACGCGCCCGCGCGCCAGGCCCAAGCGACCGACTCGCCCACGCCGACGTAAAGGAATCGCATGCCCCGCCGTCCCGTCCCCTACGAATCCATCCGCTCGCAGGCCCAGCACAACAAGTGGCTCAAGGCCGGCATCTGGCTCTTCATCGTCATCTTCGCGATGAGCGCGTTCGGGATGATCTTCGCGCGTTAGGCCTGCCGAAAGAAACTCGCCGCCCGTCCGGCGGTAGTATCGTCCGAGAAGGAGCACCGCCACCATGAACCGTCTGCTCGGCGCACTCGCGCTGGTCGCTTCCGTCGCCGTCGCGGCTTCGCCCGCGATGGCCGACTCGTCGTACATCCAGGACGGCGCCGGCATGTTCTCGGCCGGCGCGATCGCGCCGCTGACGACGCGCTTGAACGCCTTCAACGCGCAGACGCACAAAGAGGTCGTCGTCATCACGGTGCCCTCGCTGCCGGCCGGTCAGACCGTCCAGCAGGCGGCCGACGCCGCCTTCTCCTCGCAGAGCATCAACGGCACGTTGATCTACGTGGCGCAGAACGAGCACAAGATCTACTTGCTGCCCGGCAAGAACGAAGTCGCGGCCGGCTGGTTCACGGCTGCGAGTTCCGCCTCGATCGTCGGCGCGATGGGCGCCCGGTTCAAGGCGGGCGACAACGACGCGGCGCTCACGACCGGCGTCAACGACGTGCTCGACGTCTATCGCTCGCACGTGAGCAGTTCCGGAACCTCGACCGCCGGTAGTTCGGCGTCGAGCAGCACATCCGTCGGAGGTATACATTTTCAGATGTGGTGGATCATCTTGGCGGTCGCCGCCTTCATCATCATCCGCGCCCTCTCGCGTCCGCGATACTACGGACCGCCGGGCGGCGTCGCTCCCGGTCCGCCGGGCGGCATGCCGATGGGCTACGGCGGCGGGTACGGGGGTTACGGCGGCGGCGGCGGTTTCTGGAGCGGTCTGCTCGGCGGCCTCGGCGGCGCCTGGCTCGGCAACGAGATGTTCCGCGGCGGCGGTGGCGGCATCGGCGGGATCGGCGGCGGCACGGACGTCGGCGGCGGCGCACCGCCCGATGCGGGCGGCTGGGGCAACGACGCCGGACAGTCCGGTGACTCCGGCGGCGCCGGCGGCGACTGGGGCGGCGGCGGCTGGGGCGGCGGCGGAGGAGGCGACTTCGGCGGCGGTGGCGGCGGAGGCGACTCCGGCGGTGCCGGCGGCGGCTGGTGAGAAGCGAAGCGCCGGGCTTAGCCCGGCGCTTTCAATTCGCGGTCGCGCGTCAGCCATTCGTAGGCGATGCCGACGCGATGCGCGAGCGATCCGATCGCGTCGGTCTCGTCGGGGAGGTACGCGGTCCGGTCAGATTTGGATCCACACGCGACGAATCCGTACAGCGTACCGCGCAACGCCATCGGGCACACCAGCGCGCTCGCATAGACGTGGCCCGGCGTATCCACCACGAACGATTCTCCCCAGCGGCGCAGACGTAAGATCATCTCGTCATCGGGCTCGAGATGCGCCGGGACGGCGGCGTCCGGTTCGCCGAGCAGCGCGTAGCCGCGATCGGGCGTTCCCGCGTACATCTCGACGTACGACGCGTCTAGATTTCGCCGCAGAACGGCAAGGGTGAGATCGATCAGCGGCTCCGCGCTGGTGGCCGCATCCGTCTCCAGCGAAAAGCGCTTGAGTTCCGCGAGCGCCCGATAACGGCGCGCGAAGAACACGCGGTTGAGGCGATGATTCACGACGTCGTGGATCCGGCGCGCGGAAAGACCGACGCCGAGCGCGACGACGCCCGCCAGGATCGTCTCGCCGCGCGCGCCGAACCGCCCCAGGGCCTGCTCCAAGACGAGCGAGAGCGCCCACTCGGCGACCACGAAGAGCGCGATCACGCACAGCGATACGACCGAAAAGATCGCGGCGCGGGAAATCGCGAGGTCGAGCCCGAGCAACCGATGCCGAAGAACCGCATAGGCCATTCCGGCGCCCGCCGCATAGCGCAACCAGCCGAAGGGAGCGAGCCAGGACGTGTCCCAGCCCATGAGCTGACCGCCGAAGTCCGCGATATTCATGAGCGCCAGGAGGATCAAGGTACTGCCGGCCGCGATCGTCGCGATGCGATACTCTGGCGCGCCGCTCCGGAATCCGTCGACGACTGCCAGGATGGTACAGACGCCGAAGGCGACGACCGCGACGTCATTCGCCAAAGCCCAGCCGGGCGTGAAGAACGTCGCGACTCCCCAAAACCCGGACGCCGTTTCGAAGCCGATGGCGACGACCATCACCGGCAATCCGATCGCAGCGATCCACGCACGGGATCTGGTCGCGCGGGGTGGGAACGAGAGCGCGAACAGGAACTGGCTGGCGAGAAGCGCGCCGATGCAGAGCGAATCGACGATCTCGGTGAAGAACGTGAACGGCGGCAGCGTCGACACCATGCGCAGGTGGACGAGTCCGCCGGATGCCGCGAGCCCGAGCAGAAAGCCGAGGATCAGCCAGGAGTCCCGGGTACGGCGCGCCTTCCACGCGACCAACAACGCCAGAGCGATATAGGCGAGCGTGAAGAGAGCGATGCCGCTCATGCGCCAGCGAGAGAAGGGTCGCGGATTTGGAACGACCGGCATCCGCAGATCGCGGCCGTCCCGATCCACGGCGAGGTCGACGACAACGCCGGTGGTAGCCTCGTCGTAGTCGATGCGCTGGGCGATCGGCATGCGATCGAGACGGATGACGTCGCCGACGCGCCCGCCTGCGGATGCATAGGCCGAGCCCGGGTCGAGCCCGTCGACGCGGATATGCATCGGCGAGGAGCCGTCGGAACGGATGCCTAGCGAGCCTTGGGCCGGCGGCAGCGCCCAGCCCAAGACCAGCATGACGCAGATGAAGACCGCCGAGACGACCGCAAGCAAGCGCATGATGCGCGCTTCCGCTTGCCAAGTCTCAGGCCTGCTTGAGCTCCGGTCGTTGGGTGCGCTTGTACTCGAGGTAGTAGGCGAGATTCTTCGTATGTTCGGCGCCGTAGTACCGCTCGTAGACCCGCAGCGCCAGATCCATGCCCGAGGTCAGGCCGCCGGCGCTCGAGATCTGCGCGTTCTCGACGAAGCGTTTGCCGCGCACCAGCTTCACCTTCGGGAACTCGGCCGCGAACTTGTCGTAGAACAGATGATGCGTGGTCGCGTAGAGCCCGTCGAGCAGACCGGTGCGCGCCATCTGGAACGCGCCGGTGCAGACCGACATGGCGACGTCCGCCTTCGGCGAGACCTCGCGCAGCCATGCGACGCCGTCGGGCGTGCCCTTCTGCGCCCCGACCACCACCACGTGCGCGTGCGGCGCGGTCTCGAAGGTGTAGTTCGGGACGATCGTGAGACCGGCCGTCGCGGTGACCGGATCGAGCGTCTTGGCGACGGTGAACGGCGTGAACCCGCCGTCCTGGAAGACCTCCCACGGACCGGCGAAGTCGATGACGGTCGCGCGATCGGAGATCAGGATGGCGACGTTGATCGCGCTGCTGTCCTTGGGCGCGGTCAGCGGCTTGCCCAGGTTGGGGATATCGGCCGGCCCGGATGACGGCGCCGCCGCGAGCAGCAGGCCGGCAGTGCCGGCCGCCAGGAGTTCTTGACGATTCATGGATCCATAGTGGCACCGCGGGCAACTCCGCTTCTAGAACGCCGCTTGCCGATGGCGTAGAATGGGCGCACATGACCAGAGCCCTAGCACCCGGCGAGTTCTACGGCAGCACCGAATCGGTGCGCGTCGCCGACGCGATCCTCTCCGAGGTGACCCACTACGAGCGCCGCACGCTGCCCGCGCACACGCACGACTGGCCGTACTTCAGCGTGCTGCTCGAAGGGTCGTACGTCGAGACGACCGGGCGCACGACGATCGACTACCAGCCGCTCACGGCCGTCTTCCACGGCGCCCACCTGACGCATAGCGACGAGATCGGCGCCGAAGGTTCGCGCTTCTTCTTGATCGAGCTGGGGCCGGGATGGGTCGACCTGGCCCAAGGCCTGGGCGGCATCCCGGAGCACATGTTCGAGCTGCACGGCGAACACGCGTCGTGGCTCGGCCTGCGGCTCTATCACGAGTTCCGCGAGCCCGAGGATCGCCGCAGCGAGAGCGCCATCGAAGAGCTGCTCCTCGAACTGTGCGCGTATCTGCCGTCGGCGCCGCCGCCCGAACAGAACGAACCGCCGTGGCTGGCGCGCGTGGTCGAGATCGTGGCGGCCGACTTCCGCGCGCACTACGACCTGCGCTCGCTGGCCGAGAAGGTCCACGTGCATCCGTCGCACCTGGCGCGTACGTTCCATCGCTTCCACCGCCGCACGATCGGCGACATGGTCAACCGCCTGCGCGTCCGCGAGGCCTGCCGGCGCCTGGCCGAGAGCGACGCCAGCCTGACCGAGATCGCGAGCGAGAGCGGCTTCGCGGATCAGAGCCACATGACGCGCGCGGTCCGTCGCCTCACCGGCAGCACGCCCGGCGCCTATCGCAAGGCGATGCGCAGGGAGTGAGCGCCTTCACTGTGCCCGCGACCGTCGCAGGCGTCGCGATGCCGGACACCACGGCGGCGCGGGCCGCGCTGGCCCTGGCGAGCGCGTCGGAAGACCCGCAGGTTCTGCGCCATTCGCTGCGGTCGTTCTACTTCGGCTCGCTGATCGGCGCCACGTTGGGCGTCGCGTTCGATCCGCAGACGCTTTTCGTCGCCTGCACCCTGCACGATCTCGGGCTCGCGCCGGACCACGCCACCCCGCACGCACGCTTCGAGATCGACGGTGCGAACGCCGCACGCGCGACCCTGATCGCCGGCGGCGCGAGCGCCGAGGACGCGCGCCGCGCCTGGGATGCGGTCACGCTGCACGCGATCTACGGCATCGCCAAATTCAAGGAGCCCGAGGTCCGGCTCGCCAGCGCCGGCATCATCACCGATGTCGGCGCGGTCTTCGCCAAGATGCTCGACCCGGGTGCCGTCCGCGACGTCTTAGCGACGTTCTCGCGCAAGGGTTTCAACGACGCATTCGTCGCGGTGCTGACCGACTACACGAAGCGCAAGCCGGACACGGTCGGCGGCAGCTTCTTCGAGGACATCGCCGTCAAGACGATCCACGGCTACCGGATCGGCAGCTTCTCCGACGAGATGGCCGTCGGCGACGCCTTCGCCGCGCTCGGGTACGCGATCTAAGAGGAGCCGGCGACCCGGCCAGCCTACCTCGCCCGGATGAAGCGCTGGTTTTCGTTCGCCCTGGCCGTCGCACTCGTGGGCGCGACGCCGCCCGTCAATCCCGCTCTCTTCGGCGACCTGCATTGGCGCATGGTCGGTCCGTTCCGCGGCGGCCGCGCGCTGGCGGTCTCGGGCGTGCCGGGCGAGCCGAACCACTTCTACTTCGGCTCCGTCAACGGCGGCGTCTGGGAGTCGACCAACGCCGGACGCACCTGGCAGCCCATCTTCGACGGCCAGGCGATCGGATCGATCGGCGCGCTCGCGGTCGCGCCCAGCGACCCGCGCGTCATCTATGTCGGCAGCGGCGAGGCCGACATGCGCTCCGACGTCGCGGCCGGCATCGGCATGTTCAAGTCGATCGACGCCGGACACACGTGGACGCGCATCGGGCTGGCGGACACCGCACAGATCGGCAAGATCGTGGTCGATCCCGGAGACGCCAACGTCGCGTACGTCGCGGCCCTCGGACATCAGTACGGCCCGAATGCCCAGCGCGGCGTCTTCAAGACGACCGACGGCGGCGCGACCTGGAGCAAGGTGCTCTTCAAGGACGCCGACACCGGCGCGATCGACCTGGCGATGGATCCGAGCGATCCTAAAACCGTCTTCGCCTCGCTCTGGCAGACCCGCCGCCCGCCCTGGAACGTCTATCCGCCGAGCAACGGTCCCGGCAGCGGTCTCTATGTCACGCACGACGGCGGCGCGACGTGGACGCACCTGACGCACGGTCTGCCCGCGCACGTCGGTCACATCGGGCTCGCGATCTCGGCCGCGACCCCGTGGGTCGTCTACGCGATGGTCGATACCGGCACGGATGTCAACGCGGGCGGGCTCTATCGCTCCGACGACGGCGGCGCGACCTGGGCGTTGCGGGACGGTAAGCAGAAGCAGGTGCGCCTGTGGCAGCGCGGCTGGTACTTCGGCGGCATCACCGCCGATCCGCGCAACTCCGACATCGTCTACGCGATGAACACGGCGACCTATCGATCGATCGATGGCGGCAAGACGTTCGTCGCGATCAAAGGCTCGCCGGGCGGCGACGACTATCACACGCTCTGGATCGACCCGGCCGATTCGAACCGGATGGTCCTGGGCAGCGACCAGGGCGTGGTCGTCTCGGTCGACTTCGCCAAGACGTGGAGCAGCTGGCTCAACCAGCCGACGGCGCAGTTCTATCACGTCGCGCTCGACCGGCGCTACCCGTACTGGCTGTACGGCGCGCAGCAAGACTCGGGCGCGATCGCGATCCCGAGCCGCAGCAAACACGCCGGCATCGGACAGTTCGATTGGCAGCCGATCGACGTCGGCGGCGAGAGCGGCAGCCTCGCGCCCGACCCGAAAGAAGCGGGCCGCATCTTCGGCGGCACCGTGCTCGACGAAGACCTCGACGACGGCGCCGAACGGACCGTCGATCCGACCATCGCGTATCCGGATACGCTCTGGCGCAGCACCTGGACGCTGCCGATCGTGTGGTCGCCGGCCGATCCGAACGCGCTCTACGCATCGCACCAGCAGGTCTTCCGCTCGCGCGATCGCGGACGTTCGTGGCAGAAGATCAGCCCCGATCTGACGCGCCCGAATCCGGGCGTGCCTCCGAACCTGGACCCGGCCACGGTCGCCGATAACCTCGGCATCACGCGACGCGGCGTCGTCTACACGATTGCGCCGTCGCCGCTCGCCAAGAACATCATCTGGGCCGGCACCGACGACGGCAAGATCTGGCTCACGCGCGACGGCGGCGCGCACTGGCGCGACGTCACCCCCGCCGGGCTGACCGCGTGGAGCAAGGTCGGCATCATCGACGCATCGCACGCGAATGCGAACGTCGCGTACGCCGCGGTCGACCGCCATCGCCTCGACGACTTCTCGCCGTACGTCTACCGCACGCGCGACGGCGGCGCGCATTGGACGCGCATCACGTCCGGCATTCCCGCCGGGTTGGCCGTCAACGTCGTGCGCGAAGACCCGAAGAATCCGTCGGTGCTCTATGCCGGCACCGAGCGCGGCGTGTTCGTCTCGTTCGACGCCGGCGATCGCTGGCAGTCGCTCCAGCTGGATCTGCCGGTCACCTCGGTCCGCGACATCGCGATCCAGAGCGGCGACGTCGCGATCGCGACCCACGGTCGCGGCTTCTACATCCTCGATTCCGGCGCGACCCGGCTCGAGCAGGCGCGCGCCGCCACGTCGGGCGTGAAGCTGTTCGTGCCCGCCGTCGCGGTTCGCGCCCGGCCCGGCAGCGACCAGGGAACGCCGATCCAGAACGACGAGCCGACCGCCGCCAATCCGTCCGTCGGCGTGCCGATCGACTACTACCTGCGCGATGCCGCGAGCCCGGTCGTGCTCACGATCCGCGACGCGAGCGGTGCCAAGATCCGCTCGTGGTCGAGCGCGGACAAGGTCACGCCGGTGGACCTGAGCCTTCAGACGATCGCGCCGCGTTGGGTCGCGCAGCCCTCGGTCCCGGCGGCCGGCGCCGGCGCGCATCGTTGGATCTGGACCTTCGAAAGCGCCGACGGTGGCCCGCTCGTGCCGCCAGGCCGTTACCGCATCACGCTCCAGGCGAACGGCGCGACCCAGACCGCGCCGGTCACGGTCGTGCGCGACCCGCGCCTGCGCGCGAGCGACGCCGACCTGCGCGCGCAGTACGCGCTCGCGAACGCGATCCTGGCGAAGGAGGCGATCGTGAACGCCGCGCTCAAGCGCGCGACCGCGGCCAAGCTCGACGCCATCGTCGGCGCGGGTGCGCCGGACAATCCCGACGACTCCGAGGGCAAGCCGCTGCAGAACCTGCGGGGCCTCACGTATCTATCGGGCGCCTACGAGTACCTCGAAGCCGCCGTCGCGAGCAGCGATGCGGCGCCGACGGCCGACATGCGCGCCGGCTTCGCAAAGCTCAACGCGACGTTGGCTGCGACCCTCGCGCGGATGAAGCGACCCTCGCCGTAGCGATCGGCCGGCGTAGCGGTCAGGCGACGAAGGCGTCCGCGCCGATCGGGGCGTCTTCGGGCGTCTGCATGGTCTCTTCCGCCGCGATCTCGTTGGGCACCAGCAGCGTGGTGACGTGGCCGAGCGGGCAGCGCAGTTCGACCGTCATCTCCTCGGGAACCGCGCCCGGTTCGAAGCCGACCGGTTCGCCGTCGTCCGCGACGATGAACGAGCGCGCGCCCGCGACCGCGAGCGGCGCTCCGCACGGCTCGCACGCGAGATCGCGCAGATGCACCAGCGCCAGATAGATCACGAATAGAGTCTCCGTTTGAGTTGTCCGACGGCGTTCTCGATGCTCTCCAGATACGGACGCATCGAGCCTTTGATCCGGTCGAGCCGCTCGAGCCCGGCGGGCGTGATCGAATAGATCCGCCGCGAGCGCTTGGTCGGATGGTCCCAGGAAGCGGACAAGAAGCCGCGCTCCTCGAGGCGGCGCAGCAGCGGATAGATCTTGTTGGTGTTGACCGCGATCAGATCGCCGCAGATCTCGTCGACCCGCTGCATCAGTCCATAACCGTGGTCCGGCTGTTCCTTGACCAGGTGCATCACGAGCACCGGAAAGACCGTCTTGCTCTTGATCGGGCCCTTGAGGACCTCGTCGACCCGATGGTGATGGGGGGCGGCGTTCATTCCCCAGACTTCGGGCTACTATTAAAATCGCCTAGTATAGCGTTTATGCGGTCAGACGTAGGTCCGGGCATGGAGGTCGACCCCGTAGGCGGCCGCGATCCGTTCGCGGTAGCGCTCCTCGACCACCCGGCGCTTGATCTTGAACGAGGGCGAGAGTTCGCCGGACTCGACCGAGAACTCGTGCGGGATCACCAGCACCCGGCGGATCTGTTCGTAGGAGCCCAGGTCCGCCGTCTCCTTGACCACCTGCGCGGTGATGAAGGCTCGGACGTCGTCCCGCAGCGCCCAGCCTTCGGGCGTGCCTTCCCCCAGGTCGATCTCGGTCCGCAGCAGATCCCAGTTCGGCGCCACCAGGGCGGCCGGGTGCGGGCGGCCGTCGCCGACCACCATCGCCTGAGCGACGAACGAGGACCGCTTGATCGCCGCTTCGACGCGGGCCGGCGCGACGAACTTGCCGGTATCGGTCTTGAATACTTCTTTCTTGCGGTCGGTGATGCGCAGTGCGCCGTCGCCGTCGATCTCGCCGATGTCGCCGGTGTGCAGCCAGCCGTCGACGACGGTCGCGGCGGTGGCCGCGTCGTCGCGATAGTAGCCGAGCATGACGTGCCGGCCGCGCGTCAGGATCTCGCCGTCCTCGGCGATCCTGACCTCGACGAAGTCGAGCGGCGGTCCGACCGTGCCGTAGTGGTTGGCTTCGGGGCGGTTGACGGTGATCACCGGCGACGTCTCGGTCAGGCCGTACCCCTGCACGATCGGCATCCCCATCCCGAGATACGTCATGGCGACGTCGATGTGGAGAGCCGCGCTGCCGCTCGAGAAGTACTTCAGCCGGTCGAGGCCCAGCACGCGCCGCAGTTTCTTGAAGACCAGCGCCTCGGCGATCCTGTACTGCAGCGCGAGCCCGAGCCCCGGACCGTCGCCGAAGGTCTTCGCATGCATGTAGGCGCGGCCGGTCTCGAGAGCCCACGGCACGAGCTTGGCCTGCGCGCCGCCGGCCTTGGCCGATTTGGTGACGATCCCCGCGAGCACTTTGTCGAAGATGCGCGGCACGCACGTCAGCGCTTCGGGCCGGATCGCCTGCAGATCCTCGAGCAGCGCGTTCGGATCGTGGCAGATCGCGTACCGGTAGCGGCGTTCCAGGTAGATGTAGATCATCGTGTGCTCGTAGATGTGCGAGAACGGCAGCACCGAGAGCACCGGCGAGCCGACCGTGAGCGAACCGGAGTGCGCGCCCGCTTCGGCCGCATCGAACACCAGGTTGTCGTGCGAGAGCATCACGCCTTTGGGGTTGCCGGTCGTCCCCGAGGTGTAGATGAGGACGGCCAGATCGTTCGGCTGGGCGGTCTGATAGGCTGCCGGCAGCTCCGGATGGGCCGCCCGCACGGCGGCGCCGCGCGCCTCGAACGCAGCCAGCCCGTCGGCCTCGGCCGACGCCATCACCACGGTCGGCGGCAGCGTCATCGCACCGGCCAGGCGCGCCCGGGTCGCGGCCGAGTCGACGAATAGCAGTTTCGCCTCGGAGTGTTCGAGGATGTATTTCGTGTTGTCGAGCGCTTGCGTCGGGAAGACCGGGACGACCACGCAACCCGCGAACAGCGTCGCGAAGTCGCAGACGATCCAGTCGACGCAATCGTGCGCGATCAGCCCGACGCGATCGCCGGTCTGCAGGCCCGCGTCGCGGATCGCGCAGGCGATGTCTTCGACCCGTCGCAGCAGCGTCGTCGACGAGGTCGCCGTGAAGACGCCGTCGACGCGTTCGAGCAGCGCCTCATCGCGCGGCTCTTCGAGCGCGCGACGGATGAGATGCGGGAGCGTTTCGGGCGGCGGAGGCGTCGACACCATGGAGCCTGCGTTTCGCCGTGGGGGGGCGGGGTCATCCAACCGTATCTCTCAGGGTACCGATGATAGCTGGAGATACGGCGCGGCCCGGTCCAGCCGCGCGGGCGTCATGCCGTTCACGTCGAGCAGTTCGTCGAGGTTCGCGAACGCGCCGTTGGTCTCGCGAAAGGCGACGATCCGCGCGGCCAGTGCCGGCCCGAGGCCGGGGACCCGGGCGAGCGCGTCGGCGCCGGCGTCGTTGAGTCCGACCGAGGCGGGTGCGGGCGTCGGCAACCGCCTGGATCGCGGGGAGCGTCCGCGCGGACGAGGCGTGGCCTCCCCCAACCGCGGGACGACGATCTCGTCGCCATCGGCGACCCGCGCGGCCAGATTGACCGCGACCGGGTCCGCGCCCGGGCGCATGCCGCCGGCCCGGCGGACGGCATCGTCGGCCCGGGCGCCGGTCGCGAGCCGATAGAGACCCGGGCGCGCGACCGCGCCCGCGACGTAGACGACGGCGAACGGGGCGCTGCTCGGGAGCGCCGGCCGCGCGCGCCGGTGCGGTGCGAGGCCGCTTGCCGGAGCGGCGGTAAAACCGGGGGCGGCGGAGCGCCCCGGGTGCCAGAGCGCGAGCGCCGCGACCGCGATCGCGACGGCGATGGGGAGAGAGCGTTTCATTCCGTGGGTCCTATCCCACCGGAAATGCGACGTGAAAGGGTGACGAACGGGCCGCGAATCGGTACGATAAGGCACCTATGGCCGAAGCGTACGATTTCCGCGCCGTCGAGCGCGCCTGGCAGGAGCGATGGGAGCGCGACGGGATCTACCGCGCCGCCGATCCGTCCTCGCCGTCGGATAAGAAGTACTACGTGCTCGAGATGCTCCCGTATCCGTCGGGCGATCTGCACGTCGGCCACGCCAAGAACTACACCCTCGGCGACGCGATCGCGCGGACCATGCGGATGCAGGGCTACGACGTGCTCCACCCGATGGGCTGGGACGCCTTCGGCCTGCCCGCCGAGAACGCGGCCATCCAGCGCGGCATCGACCCGAACGTCTGGACCGAATCCAACATCGCGAACATGCAGCGTCAGGTCCGCCTGATGGGAACGTCCTACGACTGGACGCGCGAGATCGCGACGTGCAAGCCCGACTACTATCGCTGGAACCAGTGGCTGTTCTTGCGGCTCTACGAGGCCGGCCTGGCCTACAAGCGCGAGGCGCCGGTCAACTGGTGTCCGCACGACGCGACCGTGCTCGCCAACGAACAGGTCGTCGACGGCAAGTGCTGGCGCTGCGGCCACGCGGTCGAACGCCGCAACCTCTCGCAGTGGTTCCTGAAGATCACCGACTACGCCGACCGCCTGTTGAACGACATCGAGACGTTGGACGGCTGGCCCGAACGGACGCGCGTGATGCAGCGCAATTGGATCGGCCGCAGCGAGGGCGTTCAGTTCTCGTTCGGCATCGAGCAGTCCGACGCGCGCATCGACGTGTTCACCACCCGCGTCGACACCGTCTATGGCGTCACGTTCCTGGCGGTCGCGCCGGAGCATCCGGTGGTCGCGACCATCTCGGAACTCGTCTCGAAGAAGAACGCGGCCGCGATCGCCGAGTTCGCGGAATCGCTGCGTTCGAAGTCGGAGCTCGAGCGCACGTCGCTGATGGAGAAGACCGGTCTGTTCACCGGAGCGTATGCGATCAATCCGCTCTCGCACGAGAAGGTCCCGATCTGGGTGACCAACTACGTGCTCGCGGAGTACGGCACCGGCGCGGTGATGGGCGTCCCGGCGCACGACGAGCGCGACTTCGATTTCGCCCACAAACACGGGCTGCCGATCGCCCAAGTGATCGTGCCAAAGGGCGCCGACACGGAAGCGCCGCTCGAAGCGGCCTTCTGCGACGACGGCAAGCTGATCGCGTCCGGCGACTTCTCGGGCATGTCGAGCGCGCGCGCGCGCGTCGCCATCGCCGAACGGCTACACGCGATGGGTCTGGGCGGCACCAAGGTCAACTTCAAGCTGCGCGACTGGCTGGTCTCGCGTCAGCGCTATTGGGGCACGCCGATCCCGATCGTCTATTGCGAGACGTGCGGCGAGCAGCCCGTGCCCGACGAGCAACTCCCCGTCGTGTTGCCGAAGGACGTGCCGATCACCGGCGAAGGCTCGCCGCTCGCGCGCGATGCGGCCTTCATCACCACCACCTGTCCGACGTGCGGCGGGCCGGCGCGCCGCGAGAGCGATACGATGGACACGTTCTTCGAATCATCGTGGTACTATCTACGCTACCTCGACCCGAAGAACGGCATCGCGCCCTGGGCGGTCGACAAGGCCGACGCTTGGATGAACGTCGACCAGTACGTCGGCGGCGCCGAGCACGCGGTGCTCCACCTGCTCTACTCGCGCTTCTTCTACAAGTTCTTCCACGACCGCGGCTGGGTCGGCGGCCGCGACGAGCCGTTCGAGCGCCTGTTCCACCAGGGCATGGTGCTCTACAACGGCGAGAAGATGTCGAAGTCGCGCGGCAACGTGGTCGGCATCGACGAGACCGCCGAACGCTTCGGCGTCGACGCGATGCGGCTGCTGCTGCTCTACGTCACGCCGCCCGAGGACACCAGCGACTGGACCGACGAGGGCATCATCGGTCGCGTCCGCATGCTCAACCGCCTGTGGCGCGCCTGCGAGCCGCACTTCGCGCACGCCAAGGAGACGCCGCTGCGCGAGCTGCCGCCCTGCGCCGACGGCGCCGAGAAGGCGCTGGTCCGCGCCGTCCACGTCGCCGCGAAATCCGCGCTCGACGAGACGCTCTCGCGCCGTTTCCACTACAACGCCACCATCGCGAAGTTCGACGAGTACTTGAACGCGCTTACGACGCTCGGCAAGCAGCGGCCGGACTCGGCCGCCGTTCGCTACGCCGTGCACGCGCTGCCGGTGCTGATCGCCCCGTTCGCGCCGCACGTCGCGGAAGAGCTCTGGTCGAAGATGGGCTACACCACGTCGGTCCACCTCGAGCGCTATCTCGCGGTCGACGAGCGCGCCCTCGAACTCGACGAGATGACGCTGGTCGTCCAGGTGAACGGCAAGCTGCGCGCCCGGATCGCGCTCCCCTCGGGAACCGACGAAGCGACCGCGGTCGCCGCCGCGCTCGGCGACCCGGGCGTGCGGCAGCACATCGACGGGAAGGAGATCCGCAAACAGTTCTACGTCCCGGGGAAACTGCTCAACATCGTCGTCTAAGCGAGGTTCGCGTGAAGGTTCTCATCGCCGGCGGCGGCCCCGCCGGCATGATGCTCGGATACCTGCTGGCGCGGGGCGGCATCGAAGCGACCGTGCTCGAGAAGCACGTCGACTTCTTCCGCGATTTCCGCGGCGACACGATCCATCCGTCGACCCTGCAGCTGATGTACGAGTTGGGGATCCAGGAAGAGTTCCTGCGTCTTCCGCACGACGAGATCCGCACGCTGCAGGGACGCATCGGCGCGAGCACGATCACGCTCGCGGATTTCACCCATCTGCCCACGCACACGCACTTCATGGCATTGATGCCGCAATGGGACTTCCTCAACTTCCTCGCGGAGAAGGCCAAGACGTATCCCGCGTTCTCGCTTCGGACGAAGACCGCGGCGACGGGCTTGATCCACGACGGCGACCGCGTCGTCGGGCTTCGCGTGATGACCGAGACCGGCGAGGAAGAGTTGCGCGCCGACCTGGTGGTCGGATGCGACGGGCGGTCGTCGACCGTCCGTGAGGCCGCCGCGCTCCCGGTCGAGGATCTCGGCGCGCCGATGGACGTGATCTGGCTGCGCGTCTCGAAATCGCCCGAGGATCCGTCGCAGACCTTCGGCAACATCGAGAACGGCCGCATCCTCGTAACGCTCAACCGCACGACCTACTGGCAAGTCGCCTACGTGATCCCGAAGGGCACGTTCGCCGAGATCCAAGCCGCCGGCATCGACGCGTTCCGCAAGAACGTCGCCGAGGTCGCGCCGTACCTGGCCGGCCGGGTCGGCGAGATCGACGGCTGGGACAAGGTCAGCCTGCTCACCGTCCGCGTCGACCGCTTGACGCGCTGGTACGCCCCCGGCCTGCTGTGCATCGGCGACGCGGCCCACGCGATGTCGCCGATCGGCGGCGTCGGCATCAATCTGGCGATCCAGGACGCCGTCGCGACCGCGAACCTGCTCTACGCGCCGCTGCGCGACGGCACGCTGACGGTCGCCGACCTCGCGAAGGTGCAAGCTCGGCGCACCTTCCCGACCAAGGTCACGCAGCGGATGCAAGTGATCGTCCAGAACAACATCATCAAACGCGTTCTGGCGTCGTCGACCGTACAGCGCGCACCGTGGTTCCTCACGCTCTTCGATCGCATCCCCTACCTCCGACGCTTCCCCGCCCGCCTCGTCGGCCTCGGAGCCCGCCCCGAACACATCCACACGCCGGAAGCCGAACCGGCGTGAACGTCACGTCGCCTCATCTGTCATCCCGAGCGTAGCGAAGCGTAGTCGAGGGACGCGTCGAAGACGATGCGTCGTGGCGGTCCCTCGACGACGGCGCTTCGCGCCGACGCTCGGGATGACAAGTGGGGGCTACGCCTTCGCCTGGACGACTCCGGCGAAGTAATCGTAGGTCTGACGCATGCCGTCCTGGAGCGAGGTGCTGGGGGCCCAGCCGAGATCTTTCTTCGCAAGCGAGGCGTCGAACTCGGCGTCGCGGGCGTCGCCGGCGCGTTTGGGGCCGGCCGTGATCGGGGCCTCGAAGCCGCTGATCTCGACCAAGGCGCGATAGATCTCGTTCACGCTGGTGCGCTTGCCGGTGCCGATCGCGTAGCGGCCCCCGCCGCCCTTATCGAGCGCGGCCAGGTTGAGCTGGGCGATATCCTTGACGAACACGTAGTCGCGGGTCTGCTCGCCGTCCCAGTCGATCCGGACGCCCTGCTTCTGCAAGAACTTCGCGCAGAAGATCGCGATCACGCCGGCCTCGCCGTTGGGATCCTGGCGCGGTCCGTAGACGTTCCCGTAGCGTAGGGCCGTATAGTCGAGCCCGTGCTCCGCGCGGAAGAACTTGAGGTAATGCTCGGCGACCATCTTGGTGATGCCGTAGGGCGAGGTCGGGTTCTGCGGCGTCGATTCGTCGCCGGGCAGACGCTCGAGGTCGCCGTAGGTGGCGCCGCTCGAGGCGAAGATCACCTTCTTCACGCCAGCCTTGACGCTGTTGTCGAGGACGTTGAGCAGGCCTTTGACGTTCACGTCCGCGTCGTAGATCGGATCGCGTGCCGAGATCGCGACCGAATGCTGGGCGGCGTGGTGGCTGACGAGCTCCGGTTTGAACTCGGTGAAGATGCGCTTGACGTTCTCGTCGCGAACGTCCATGTGCACGAACGACGCGCGCTCGGGCACGTTCTGCCTGCGGCCGCCGCCGTGCTCCCAGAGCGAGTCCAGCACGAGGACGTCGTGCCCGGCCGCCACGTAGGCGTCGGAAATATGGGAGCCGATAAAGCCGGCGCCGCCGGTAACGATGATACGCACGCTTGGCGCTTCTCCCGTGCCGCCATATCGACCTTGAGACCTTTGGAGTGTTGACCGTGAGGGAACGGAAAATTGACTGGGACTCCCGCGTGGCCGCGTGCTGGGCCGCGGCTCCGGAGATGGACGAGGAGCGGCTCGTCGACGCGATCGAGGCGCTCGCCGCCGAACGTCCCGCCGGCGACCCGGCGGCGGCGTACGAACGCGGTTCCGTCCGGGACTCGACCGGACGCACCGCCGAGGCCGAAGCGTTCTATCGCGAGGCGCTCGCGTCGGAGCATCTGGACGCGGCGCGCCGCCCGCAGGCCGTCATCCAGCTCGCGAGCACCCTGCGGATCCTCGGCGAGCTCGACGAGAGCGAACGCCTTTTGCGCGCCGAACTCGAACGCATCGCCGCCGCTCCCGACGAGCACGCGTTGCCCGAGCAGACCCGCGCTTTCCTGGCACTGACGCTCGTCGCCAAAGGGGAAGCGGCCGAGGGCGCGGGTCATGCGCTGCTCGCGCTCGCGCCCCACATCGTTCGCTACCGACGCTCGATCGTCGCCAACGCCGAGGAACTGCTGGCGCCATAGGTATCCTGCGTCACGGTTCGTCCGTGCGGAGATACTGGCGATTCTTGAAGGCTTCCGACTCGCGTTCCCAGCCGCGCCGCCAGTTCTTCCCGGTCTCGGCGACGGTGGCCGCATACCCGCAGCCGTACGCCAGGATCGCAGCGCGCTGGACCGCGCCCTCGCGTTCGTCCAGATTCTCCGGTCGCGAGCCGTTCGCGTACGTCGACATCCAGATCGCGCGAAAGCGCGCGTCGCGCGCGCACAGCTCGCGCGCGGCGAGTCCCGTCACGAGGTGGTCCGAGTGGTCGCCGGGATTCGCTTCGGGATCCGGATCGGGCGCATAAAGGCGGACCGGGCCCGCATGGCCGGCGCAATACTCCTCGACCACCGCGCGCAGTGTCGTCACGAGATCGTCCCACGTCGCGTACGTGACCGGCGACTCTTCGGGCCACAGACTGCGGAGCGTGCAGCGACCCTCGCGTAGGCCCGCGAGGGATTGGTGCGACGGAGCGAAGCCGCTGCCGTCGGCCCGGCCATCCGGGAGGTGCAACGAGATCAGATCGGCGACGTCGCGCTCGCCGCAGGTCACGCGCGTTCGCAAGAGCGTCTTCCCATCGCGCACCACCCGCGCGGCAGCGACGCCGAAACTCGCCGGCAGGACGGGCCCCGCTTCGTCGCCGAGCGCGAACGGGCTCCACGCCGGTTGTCCGCGCAACAGCGCCATCACCGCGCCGGAATGCCGAGCCTTCCAATACCGGTCGTCGTCGCCCGCGTCTCCCGCCGTGACGTCGACCACGCAAACCCGAACGCCCGGATCGCGGAGATGCGCGTAGATCGCAGGACCCGCGAAGATCGGCCAGTCGTCCGGATGCGGGGAGAGGACCAGGATCGGCTCTGGACGTGACATCGTCGAGGTCGTTCGCACGTTCGCGCGCGCCCGCCTGGTATCGCGAGCGCCGCACGAAGGGAGCGAAGCCGTTGCGAGAAACATCCGCATCCATGGACGAACCGCCCGCGCACGGCGCACCCGACGCCATCTTCCATCGGATGCGGTATCTCCGGAGCGATTTTCGCCGCCTCGAGCACCTCGCGACGCTCCGTCTTCCGATCGCGGGCCGTTCGGTCTTGGAGATCGGCGCCGGGATCGGCGATCTGACGTCGTTCTTCCTCGACCGCGACTGCACGGTGACGAGCGTCGAACCGCGAGCCGAGAACGTGGCGCGTTTTCGGGAACGGTACGCCGAGGACGTCCTGTGGCCCGAAGGCCGCTTGCGCATCGTCGCCAGCGACATCCGGGGGTTGGCGGAACATGGCGTGGGCGAGCACGACGTGGTCTTCTGCTATGGCGTGCTCAACTTCGTGAGCGATCCGGAAGAAGCGATCCGGATCCTAGCCGACCACTGCAGGGAGCTGCTGATCCTCGAAGTCGCCGCGACCTCGGGGCCCGGCCTGCACGAGGACGCGATCCAAACGGCGGACGCCGGTCCGGGCGACGCCGCCGGTCCGGTCGACGGATACAGCTGTTCTCCGACGCGTCGCTGGGTCTTCGAGCGGCTCCGGAATTCGTTCGCGCGGGTCTACATGACCCGCACGCAGCCGGCCTTCGATCGCTTCCGTTTGGATTGGCGAGAGGCGTCGTCGGGCCGGCCGCGGGATCGCGTCATCTTCGTCGCCTCGCGTACGCCGCTCCGGAACGACGATCTGATCGAAGGGATCCCCGACGTCCACGAGCGCGCACCGTAAGGGCGGCTCGTTCGGGGGACTTGTCGCCCGCGCAACTCGGAGCAGATGCGCGATGAGTGGAATGCTATCGTCTGCCCGCGATCGCCGCGGGAACGGTGCTCGGCGCCGTGCTGGTGGTCCCGTCGGCCGCGGACGCCCGGGTCGTGGCCGTGGCCGCCGCAGCGGCGCTTTTCGCGTGGATCGTTCGGCGGCGCGATGCCACCCTCGGGGTGCTGCTCGCGTCGGCGCTGGCCGCCGGAGCCGCCGACGCCCGTATCCAACTCGATCGCCGGCCCCACCTCGGGCCGGCACGGACGGCGCGCTATACCGGCACCGTGCTCGGCGACGTGCGGGCGGGCGACGGGCTCTCGAGCACGTTCGCGTTCGGGCTGGACGGCGGTCCCGCGATGCTCGCACAAGCCGCCGGCGCCGCGCCGCAGACCGGCGCGCACGTGCGTCTGCGCGCCCGGCTCGAACCGTTCGACGACGCGCGCAACCCGGGCGAGCCGAGCGAAGCCGATCTGGAACGCGAACGCGGACTGACGGGGCGTCTGGCCGCGGCGCAGATCCTCGCGGTGCTGCCGCCGGCACGCGATCCGCGAGCGCTGGTGGCGCGGGCGCGCGGCTGGGCGCTGCGAACCGTGCGGGAGCGTCTGCCCGAACCCGATGCATCCCTGATCGCGGGTGCCTTATGGGGCGAACGGGCGGCGCTACCGCCCGACGTGCGGACCGAGTTCCAGGAGACCGGCACCGTGCACGTGCTCGTCACCGCCGGTCTGCACCTGGGCGTGGTGGTCGCGCTCGCGCTCGCTCTGCTGACCGCCCTGCGCGCGCCGCGCGTGGCGACCTGCGCGGTCGCCGCCGGCACGGCGTGGGGCTACGCGTTCGTCGCGGGCGCGCACGTCCCGTCGCTGCGCGCCGCGACGATGCTCTCGTTCGCACTCCTCGCGCGCGCCTGCGGACGCAAGGCGCTGGGCTGGCACGCGTATGCCGGTGCCGCAGTGCTGCTGACGCTCCTCCGTCCGCTCGACGTCGGGGGTGCGTCGTTCGCGCTGTCGTTCGCATGCGTCGGCGCGATCCTGGCTCTCGCCGGTCCGCTGGATCGCGCGATCGCCGCCGGGTGGGCGCTACCGGATCGGGTGCGCGAGACCCTTGCGCTGGCGGTCGCGACCCAAGCCGGCACGTGGCCGGTCGGCGCGGCCGTGTTCCTCCAGTTCTCACCGTATGCGGTCCTCGCGAACGTCGCGATCGTGCCGGTGGTCGGATGCGCGATGGCGTTCGCACTCGCGCAGCTCGCGTTCGCGTGGCTGTCGCCGGCGGCGCAAGCGTGCGCGAATCTGTGCGATTGGTGCGTGATCTGGATGCTTGCGGTCGTGCGGTCGGTCTCGTCGCTCCCGTACGCACGCGTGCCGATGACGCCGGCGCCGCCGTGGTGCATCGCGCTCTACATGGCGGCGCTGCTGGCGCTGCCGGTCGCCCTGCGGCGCGGAAAGGCGGCGCTCGCGATCGCGGCGCTGGCCGGCGCGACGGCGCTCGTGCTCTGGCCGCCGCGCGTGCCGGACGGACGGTTGCGCGTCACCGTGTTGGACGTCGGCCAAGCCGACGCGATCGTGGTGCAGACGCCGGGCGGGCACGCGCTGCTGATCGACGCCGGCGGTCAGTTGGAGCGCGGCGCGCAGACGAGCGGCGATTCGAGTGCGGAACGCGTCGGAGAACGTATCGTCGTGCCGTTCCTCTTGCGCGGCGGCATCCACGCCATCGACGCACTGATCCTCTCGCATCCGCACGGGGATCACGCCGGCGGCGCCGCTCCGACGCTGCGCGCGCTCCGCGTCGGCGAGTTCGCCGACGGCGGTCAGACCTACGGCGGCAGCGCGTATCGCGACGCGCTCGCGACCGCGCGCGCGGCCGGCGTTGCGGTGGTCTACCCGCGGACCGGTGCGATCTGGCGCGACGACGACGGCGTCACGCTCCGCTTCGTCGGTCCGTCGCGGCCGTTCCTCGCGCATACCGGCAACGACATCAACGACAACTCGATCGCCTTCGTGCTGGAGTACAAAGGCTTCCGGATGCTCTTCACCGGGGACGCCGGCGTCGCGGCCGAGCGACGCTTTCTGGCGAGCGGCATCGATCTGCGGGCCGACGTGCTCAAGGTCGGCCATCACGGGTCCGCCTACAGTTCGAGCGACGCCTTTCTGGAGGCCGTACGGCCGCGCTACGCCATCATCTCGGTCGGCCGGCACAACCATTTCGGCCATCCGGCGCCGCGCACGCTCGCCGCGCTGGAGCACATCGGCGCCACCGTCTATCGCACCGACGAAGACGGAGCGGTCAGCCTGGCCACCGATGGCACGGGAGTCGAGATCACCCCGCAATTCCCGGTCTTGCATGATGGCCAAACTTTGTGATACAAAGTATATGCTTTGCCAAACAAAGTTTTCCCTCTCGGGCTTCTCGGGGCCCTGACCTTGGGCGGATGCGCCTTCAGCCCGGATCTATCGGACCCGGTCCGTTGCGCGGTCGGGCTCAGCACCGTCTCGGTGCGATGGGAGCGGAGCGTGGTCCGCAACGGCGCCGGGGCGACGGTCGCGATCCATGCCGAAGATTGCGCCGACCGGCTGGGGTTGGAGCCCGAGTCGACGACCTACTTCCTGTTCCTACGCCGGGCGGGCGAGGACGACGATGCGGCGCATCTGATCTTCCGCTGCGTCGCGCGCGATCCGCACATCCGCCATCAGCCCCAGGTCCGCTGGATCGACGCGTCCCACGTGCGGATCGTCGCGCGCGCTATCCGCACGATCACCCGACAGCGTTGGAGCGCCGATAGGGTCGCGATCACGTACGATCTGCGCGAGCCGTGACCGCGAAGCGGCGCGTCGAGCGTTCTTTCGCCTTGGCCGCTTCGGTCGCGCGATCGCGCGGCGGCGCGTTGGTGACGAGCGCACCTAACAGCTCGCGCGCGACCTCGGTGACGCGATCGACCGCCCGCTCGAACGCCGGTTCGTTCGCCTTTGACGGATGGGTGAATCCGCTCAGCTTTCGCACGAATTGGATCGCCGACGCGCGGATCTCGTCCTCGGTCGCAGGCGGCGCGAAGTTGTAAAGCGTCTTGATGTTCCGGCACATGCCGAAACGTTAGCTCTTCTTGACGTACTTCCCGTCGAAGGTCGTCTTCCACGTCTTGCCGCCGTCGGTCGAGACGTCCCAGACCTGGCGCACGCTTCCGTCCGGGTTGGGCGTGTAGCTGATCCGGTCGATGCTCTTCCCGGCCTTCGTCGTCCGCGTCCCGGTCAGCACCATCGCGTTCCCGACCAGGCCGCCGTCCAGCAGCAGGTAGCCGCTGTTGGAGACCCAGGTCTGGTGCCACTTGCCCGTGGAGTGGAAGAAGAAGTTGAAGCTCTCGCCCTCGTCGCCGCCGACGCCCTTCCAATGTTCGTGCACGACGCAGGTGCCGTACTCGAGCGTCACCGTGTTGGTGCCTTCAAGCGTGCCGTGCGGATCGTAGACGTTCCAGTCGCCGACCCAGAAGTCGAACTGGTGGGCGACGTCCGTCGTGCAGCCGGGCGGCGGCGCGGGCGTCTGCGCGGAGAGGCGGGTCGAGACGGCGAGCGCGAGCAGCGCGCCGGCGGCGAGGACGAGGACCAGACGATGCACGGAAGACCTCCTGTTCTCTCGAGCCTACCACGGGGCGGGCCTTCGCGTTCTCAAGAGGGATTAACGCGCGCGCGACCGGACAAGGCGGCCACATGCCTTTCCTCGACCGCCCGCATCTCGACGATCGCATCCGCACCGCGCTGCAGCGAGGCTCGGTCGCGCTCCACGGTTCCCTCGGCTACGGCAAGACGAGCGCGCTGCGCTCGGCGCTGCGCGGCTTGCAGACGCCGGTCGCGCGCTACGACACCGCTCCCTGGGACCGCGAGCGCTTCGCGCCGGCGCTGATCGACGCGGTCGCGACGGTCCGTCCGGACTTCGGCCGTCGCACGCGCGCGCTCGCCGAGTCCGGCGCCGCGCCCGAGACGCTCGCCGTGGCCTTCGCGGCAGACCTCGGACACATGCGTGCGCCGCTGATCGTCGCGATCGACGATGCCGGCGACATCGCCGGCGACGGTGCTTTCCGCACGTTCTTGGGCGCGCTCGCGCAAGCCGCACCGGCGGGCGTGCATTTCGCCGTCGCGAGCCGGCGCGAGGTCGCATCGCTGGTGCGCGCGGCCGAACGGATCGACGAACACGATCTGCGCTTCTCGTCCGCCGAGATCGCGCGGCTGACCGGCAGCGACGACGACGCGCTGATCCGCCGGATCGTCGAGGCGACCGCCGGCTGGCCGGCTGCGGTCGCGCTGACCGCGGCGCCTGAGACCATCCCCGAAGTGACCCTCGCGGCGCTCGAGCCGTTCGCCGTCTACGAGCGCGTCGCGGCCGAACGCACGAGCGCGTTCCGCTCGCTCGGCGCGTTCGTGGACGCCGAGGACGGCTACGTCACGCTCCAACCGGTGATTCGCGCGCGGCTGCTCGACGGCATGCGCGCGCGCGCCGACGGATCGCTCGAACGCGCCCATCTCGCCGCCGGCGAAGAAGAGGACCGGGCCGGACGTTTCGGCGCGGCGCTCTATCATTTCGAGGCGGCCGGCGTCGACGCACGCACCTACGCGTTCCTGCACCACAACGCCGGGCGCCTGGCGCATGCGGCCGAACTCGCTCGTATCGATGCGTGGATGCGCCGCGCCAAGCCGGGCGGACCCGCAGACGAGGCCCTGGCCGCGTACGTCCGCGCGTCGGTCGAGCACGCGAGCGGCGACCCGCGCGCGGGCGATCGCTTCGCGAGCGCGGCGGCGTCGGCCGAGGCCGCCGGGATCGCACCCGTCGCGCTGCTCGCGAGCCTGCGCGCCGCGGAGTTCGAACTGGCACGCGGACGCAGCCTCGATCCGAGCGCGCTCGACGGCATCCGCGAACGCGCGAACGCCGCCGGAGCCGGCGTCGCGACCGCGGCCGCCGTGCTCGAGGGCTGGAACTTCGCGATCCGGGGCGAGTTCGCCGAAGCGCTGAGCGTGCTCGAACCGTACGACGCGCCGCCCGCGACGCGCGAAGGCTCTGGCATCCAGATCGCGCGCGCCTATGCCGAGACGTCGCTCGGCTGGATCGAGCGCGCGCGCCGTCGCATGGACGCGCTGGTCGCGGCGCTCGAGACATCCGAGCAGTTCGTCCTGCACGTGCAGGCGCTGATCTGGTACGCGCGCTTCGCCCTGCTCTGGGGCGAGACCGCGATCGCGCTCGACTACGCCAACGAGGCTCGTCGCCGCGCGCGCGGTTTCGCGGCGGAGACCGAGTCGGCCGCGCTCTACGCATCGCTTGCCGAGGCGACCGCCCACGCCGGCCAGGCCGACGCGGCCGTCGACTGGGCGCGCGAACTGCGTCGCCACGCGGAGACGGCCTGGTACGCGATCGACGCGCACCGCCTGGCCGCGACCGCCGATCAGCAGACCGCGCGCGCGTTCTTCGCGCGCGGCGACGTCGCCGGCGCGCGAGCGGTCGCGGAGGCGGCCGCGAACGAACCGTCGATCCCGGCCCCGACGCGAGCCGCGATCCTGGCCGACGCCGCGGCCTACGCCTGCGTCGCCGGCGAGGGGACCGCGAGCCAGACGATCGGGCGCGCTCGCGCGGCGATCGCCGACGCCCGGCCGCTCGATGCGGTCGACGCGGTCGCGCTCGCATGCGCGGCGGCGTTGCTCGACGCGCTCGTCGTGGCGGGCGGCGGCGACCCGGTCGAACCCGACGAACGCGCGCTGGGCGTCTACGCCACCCTCGGGCGCGCTCGCGACGGAAGCGTCAGGCTGCCGACGGCGGCGGTCGCCCTGCGCGATCCCAAGGCGCTCGCGAGCGCGCTCGCGCTCTTCACCGCGCGCGGCCCTCGCTTCGAGGCGGGCGTCCTGTCCGCGCTCGCGCGCGCGCCGCGTCCCGACGCGACGACGGCGGCGCGCGCCGCGCTGGCCGAACCGCTCACCGAACGCGAGCAACAGGTGCTCGAACTCCTGGTCGAGGGGCTGACGAACCGCGAGATCGGCGAACGCCTGATCCTGGGCACGCGCACGGTCGAGACCCACGTCGAACGGATCCTCGGCAAGCTCGGCGTCGGCTCGCGCACGCGCGCCATCGCGGCGGCGTTGCGTCTGCGTCTCGTCCTTCCGTAGAAGTACGGACGCCCGAACGGCCCGCGCGCAGCTAGCATCGGGCCATGGCACGACAACAATTCGACTCCGCCCGCCTGGAACAACTCGTCGGCGGGAAAGCCCTCAACCTCGCCGGCCTGCTCTTGGTCTTCCTCGGGACCGGCTTCTTCCTCAAGGTCGCTTTCGACCATAACTGGATCGCGCCGCCGGAACGGGTCGCGCTGGGACTGCTCGCGGGCGCGGCGCTGATCGCCTACGCCCAATTCCTGGCCAGGCGCGACGCGCGGTACTTCGGCGAAGGGCTGACGGCGCTCGGCGCCGCCATCGAGTTCCTGTCGCTCTACGCCGCCGGTCCGTCGTACTTCGATCTCGTCCCGGCCGCCGGCGTGTTCGCAGGGATGATCGTCACCAGCACCGCACTCGCAGCCCTCGGCTGGTATCACCGCAGCGAACGCCTCGGCGTGCTCGCCGCCGTCGCCGGGTTCCTCGCGCCGGCGATCATCGGCGCGCCCCAGACCGGCGAGTGGATGCTGGCGAGCTACCTGGTCGTGCTCGCGGCCGGACTGCTGGTGCTCGGCGAACTGCTCGATTCGGCGTTCCTCGCGCCGCTCGCGCTGCTCGGAACGCTCTTCTATGCGGTCGGCCACTTCTACGGCGCGCCGCTCGCGCCGCTGGAACGCGTCGAGATCTTCGGCACGTTCTATCTCACGTTCGCCTCGTCGGTCTGGGTCGTCGGCAAGTTCCGCGGCGGTCTGGACCCCGTGCGGATCTCGATCGCGACCGTCGCGCTCGGCGCGTTCGCGGTCGCGCTCTACGGGCAGCTCTATCCGGTCGATCGCACGTTGGTCGCAGAGATCATGTTCGCCCTGGCGGCCCTTCACGCCGTCGCCGCCGGAGCGTTGCGCGCGCGCTACCAAGGGTGGCTCGCGGGCTTCGTGCTGGCGCTCGCGATCCCGACGGCGTACGGCGGCGCGGCGCTCGCGGCCGGCTGGTCGCTCGAAGCGCTCGCCTTGGTCTGCGCGGGGGTGGCCTTCAAAGACGACGTCTTGCGGATCGGCGGGCTGCTGCTGATCGGCCTCACGTTCCTCGACGTCCTCGCGGCGAACCTCGGATATCAAGCGCACTTCCCGATGTGGAATCAACGCTTCGTCTCGCTCGCGGCGCTGGTCGCGGCGATCGCCGGCAGCGATCTCGCGCTCTCGCTCAAGCCGTTCCGAAACGCCGACGATGCGGTGCTCTCGCGGGTCCTGCGGGTCGGCGGTCATGCGATCGCGCTCTGGATGCTGGGTGCGGAAGCGGCCGACCTGGCCGGCGGATACGTCTCGATCGTGTGGACGGTCTTCGCGGCGGCGCTGCTGTGGACGGGCGTGCGCAAGCGCGACGCGTTCACCCGTTGGGAAGGTCTGGTCCTGATGGTCGCGGCCGTCGCGAAGGTGCTGGCCGTCGACCTCTCGTCGCTGGCGATCGAGTACCGCGTCCTGTGCGGGCTGGTCGTCGGCGTCATCCTGATCGTCGTGTCGTACGGCTACCAGCGCCGCGCGCGGGCCGCGGCCATCGACGCGGAGAGCGCGACGTGATCGACGCACTCGTTCTCCCGGCGGCGCGCGCCATCCGCATCGAAGCGGTGGCGCGTCCGGCCTACGTCCGGCTCGAGCTGCCGCAAGAGGTCGAGGCCGGCGCCGACGGCGGCTACCGGAGCCTGCGCGTGGTCGACGACCGGAACGACGAGGTCGCCTACGTCCTCGATCCGGCCGTCCGAGCGTCCGCGCCGCAGCGGACCATCGTCGGCGACCTCGGCTACGTGCGCGGCCGTTACACCGAGGCGATCCTGGACTGCGGAGCGGCGGCCGCGCCGTACGACGCGGTCGTGCTCGAAACGGCCGATGCGACCTTCTTCCATAGGGTCGAGATCGCGATCGCCGACGACCGCGAGACCTGGCGCGTGGTCCGCGACGACGCACTGATCTATCGCGCGCGCGAGACCGATGCCGGGACGGCTACCATCCCGATCGTTCCCACCCGGGCGCGCTGGATCCGCGTGCGCGTGTTCGGGACCGACCGGTTCGCGCTCGACGGCGCCACCGTCGCGCGCGGCGCGGCCAACGCGAGCGCGATCCACCGGCTCCGGAGCCTGACGAACGTCTCGCACCGCGGCCGCGCGACCACCGTCGCGTTCGATTTCGGCACGGCCGACGTCGAGGTCGCGGCGCTGCACTTCGACGCGGTCCAACCGGAGTTCGCGCGGCGCGTGCGCGTCCAGGCCAGCGACGACGCGGCCGTCTGGCGCGACGTGGCGGACGGAAGCATCTCGCGCTTCGCCTACGGCGCGCCGCGGCTCGCGATCGACGCGCGCGGCGATCGCGCGCGCTACTGGCGGGCCGTCGTCGACGACGAGGACGACCGCCCGATCGCGGGGCTGCGCGCGACGGCCTACGCGACCACGCGGGCGATCGCCTTCGAGGCGCTGCCGCGCCGGACGTACCGCTTGCAGTGGGGCGCCGGCGACGGCGTCGCCCCGGTTTACGATCTAGGCGAGCGCCTCGCGCACGACGCGCCGGTCGGGTATGCGTCCGCGATCGTGGGCGAGCCCGCGGCGCCGCGCGCGATCCGCCCGGCGACGCATCCCGATCGCCGGCCGTCGGCGCTGCTCGCGTGGGCGTTCGCCGCCGCGCTGCTCGCGCTCGGCGGCGTCACGTTCGCGACGCTGCGCGGCGCGCGGCCGCAGCGCGGCGTCTAGGGACCGGGGAAGATGGCGGGCGGCAAGGCGGCCGGCGTGTGCACGTCGCGATAGTGGAAGCGGACGTGCGCGAACCCGATGCGCTCGCCGCTCTCGCGCACCCCGACGTCGACGTAGCCGTCCGTCACCATCGGGTAGCCGTCGACCAGCGCCAGCTGGAGTTCGACGTACCCGTCGAACTGCGCGGGGCCCTCGCTCCCGCTCACCGCGAATCGCGCGAGGCAGATCCTGCCGTCGACGGCGTCGATCACGACGCGTTGCAGCGGATGCCGCTGCACGTCGCGCGTCGCGGTCAGGTGCAGCATGCGTCCGGGATCCGTCCCGCACCAACCGACGCCGGCGTCTTCGACGCGATAGGCGTTCGGATCGAACGCCGTGACGACGAGGATCGTGGCCGGCACCTTGGACGGGGTCGGAGTCGCGTCCGGTCCCGGCGTCGCAGCCGCCCGGTCGATCGTCGCCAGCAGGCCGCGCCGCAGCCACAGCGAGACGCCGTTCCAGGTCGGGTCGAAGAGCGCGAGATTGGTATACGAGCGGTGATCCGCGTCGACCGCGATCGCGGCCAGCCCGTCGCTCGCGCGGTACGTCGCGTCGAACGACGATCCCGGGTAATACCCGGCGCCGATGACGATGCGCGGCTTGACGCGACCGTCCACGAGGTTCGTGAGCGAGATGGTCGCGTCTCCCGGGTCCAGGTCCGCGCGATACGTCACGTACGACGGAACCGGGAGCGAACGCATCGTCTGGAGCGCCGCGCGATAGGCGTCGTTCGGCGACGCGAGTCCGGCGAGCGCGGCCAGCGCGAGCACGCTACGGAACAAGCAAGACCTTCCCGACGGCGGCCCGGCTTTCGAGGAAACGGTGCGCGTCCGCACCGCGCGCGAGCGGGAAACGCTCGGCGATGCGTACGCGCAGACGACCGTCGCGCGCCCAGCCGAAGAGCGCCGCGGCGCGCGCGACCCGATCCTCGTTGGTGCGCAGCACGTTCCAGAGATCACCGCCCGACAGCGTGAGCGAGCGGTCCATCAGCACGCGCGGATCGACCGGTGCCGGGTCGCCGCCCGCCATTCCGTAGAAGACCACCTGGCCGCCCGTGCGGGCCGCCCTCAGGCTCGCGTCGAGCGTCGAGCCGACCGAATCGTAGACGACGTCGAAGTCGCGCTCGTCCTGCCACTCGTCGTACGAAAGCGCGCGATCCGCACCGGCCTCCAGCACGGCGGCGCGCTTCGCCTCGGACGAGGCCAGCCCGACCACGTACGCGCCTCGCAGCGCGGCGATCTGGACCAGCAGCGATCCGACGCCGCCCGCGGCCGCATGCACGAGCACGCGTTCGCCGGTTCGCACCAGGTGGCTATCGTGCGTCAGGAAGTGCGCCGTCAGGCCCTGCAGCAGCAGCGCGGCGGCGGTCTCGTCGGAGATATCGTCCGGCAACGGGATCAGCTTCTCGCGCGGGACCGCGACCAGGCCGGCGTTCGCATACGGGCTATCGGCGAACGCGACCCGCTCGCCGGTGCCTTCGATCGTGCCGGCCGCTTCGTAGCCGGCGACGTACGGCGGCGCGCCCGCCAGATGGTAGTTCCCGCGTCGCCGGTAGATGTCGGCGAAGTTCAATCCGATCGCGCTCGTGCGCACCAGCACCTCGCCCGGCCCGACCTGCGGATCGGCGAGCGCGCCGTACTGCAAGACCTCGGGGCCGCCGAAGCGTTCGAAGAAGAGCGCGTTCACGGAAGGGTCGCGCCTAGCGCTGCATGGTGAACGAGTACGCGTCGCAGCCGTGGATCGAGACGGTCACGCCGGTGCCGCCGCGATTCCAGCGCGACGTGTGGGTCTTGCCGCAGACGGTCACGCGGAACTCGTAGTAGGCGGCGTTCTCGAGAGCGTACGACCTGGTCGTATGGGCCGGCACGTGGACGGTCATGCGGATCGCCTGATCGGTCGGCGCGTAGGCCGTGACCGAGGCGGCTTCGCCTTTGGTCTCGATGGTGATCGGATACTGGCCGGCGGCCCGGACCGGAGCGACGGCGACGCCGGCGGCGAGCGCGACGGCTGCGGCACTCGCCGCGAACGGTACGATGACGGAACGCAGGGACATCATGCGCGAACTCCCGGGAAGGGACGAGGGGCGAGATGCCCCTTCGTTCCAGGAACGGGCCGTGCCGTCCCTTGGTTCCCGCGCCTAGACCGGCGTTTCTTCTTCTTCCGCGGATTCGTCCAAGGCGCGCGCGATCGCGCTTTCGATCCGGTCGAAACCCTTGCCGCCCGCCTGGAAGTGGCGCAGCTCGTGCTTGCGGTTGAACACGTAGAACGCCGGCACGAACTCGTTCTGGAATCGGCCGACGATGGCGTGATCGTTGTCGATCGCGACCGGTTGGGTCAGCTTCATGTTCTCGACGGCGTCGGCCGTGACGGCGGCGACGTCGAGTTCCGCCTCGGACCGCGGCTGATGGACCGACACGAACTTCACGCCCTTCGCCGCGAACGCGTCGCGCCAGGCGTTGACCTGCTCGGCCGTGTCGTGGCAGATGTGACACGACTGCGACCAGAACGTCACGACCACCGGCGAGCCGCGCAGTTCCTCGGCGGTCGGCTCGCCGTTGAGCCACGTTCCGACGCCCTCGAGCGTCGGAAGCGGCGCGCGCATGCGCAATCCCACGTTCGCGCTACCCCTTGGTCAGCAGGGCCGAGCCGGGCTTCCAGTTCGCGGGGCACAGGCCGCCGGTCTGGAGCGCTTGCAGCACGCGGATGGTCTCGTCGACGCTGCGGCCGACGTTGTCGTCGGTCACGACCGCGTACTTCAGCACGCCTTCCGGATCGATGATGAACAGGCCGCGCTGCGCGACGCCGCTGGCCTCGTCGAGCACGCCGTACGCGCGCGCCGTCTCTTTGGTGAAGTCGGCCGCGAGCGGATACTTGGTACCGGCGATGCCGTTCTTCTCTTTCGGGGTGTTCAACCAGGCCCAGTGGCTGTGGACCGAGTCCGTCGAGGCGCCGACGACTTCGGCGCCGATCGCCGTGAACTCATCGAGGCGGTCCGAGAGCGCCGTGATCTCGGTCGGGCAGACGAACGTGAAGTCGAGCGGATAGAAGAAGAAGATCAGCCACTTCCCTTTGAAATCCGCGAGCGAAAGCTCTTTGCCGAGATCCGACGCGCCGGTCGCGCCTTTGGTGCTCGGCAGTTTGAAATCGGGAGCCGGTTTTCCAACCTGAGCCAACATGCGTGCTTCTCTTTCTCGAATGGTCGTTTGTGCGGGTGGAGGTGCTTCGCGAGTGTACCCGGTTCGCCGCCAAAGTGAAAACGACTTTCATCAATGATGACGCCTACAGGCGTCTTTATGTCGCGTATACTCGACATTATATACTTGACGCACCAGGTAAAAGGCGCTATACTGTGAGGTATGGACGAGCCGAAAACGCTCCTGGAGGCGGTCACCGCTTTCGCAGACCCGCAACGGGCCCACGACTACTTTGTGTCGGTGCGCTGGCCCTTCGGTGTCGCTTGTCCCCGGATGGGCTGCGGATCGGCAGACATACAGTATATCCAAACCCGCCGCCTATGGCGCTGTAAGGACTGCAAACGGCAGTTTACGGCCAAGGTCGGGACGGTCTTTGAAGATAGCCCCATACCGCTTACCAAGTGGCTTCCCGCCGTGTGGCTGATCTCGGCCAACCGGAACGGGATCTCGTCGTGCGAGGTCGCTCGCGCCCTAGGCGTCACGCAAAAGACCGCGTGGTTCATGCTTCACCGCATCCGGCTCGCCATGCAGACCGAGACGTTCGACAAGTTGACCGGCGAGGTCGAAGCTGACGAGACGTACATCGGGCCCAAAGCGCGATCCGTCAATCGCCGCAACCCGTCGAGCGAGAACCGTGGCCCGAAGGACGGCAAAACGACCGTCATGGGCCTGCGCGAGCGCGGCGGTCGCGTCCGCGCCTTCGTTGTGCCGGATGCTAAGAGGGAGACGCTTCTGCCGAGGGTGGTGGAACACGTTGCGCCCGGATCGGTCATGTATACCGACGCTTTGGCGTCGTACCACGACCTGCGCCGGTCGTACGTCCACCACGTTATCAACCACGCGAAGGAGTACGTTCGCGATCACCACGTTCATACGAACAGCATCGAAAACTTCTGGTCGGTGTTGAAGCGAACGCTAGGCGGAACGTACATTTGCCCGCGACCGTGGCACCTGGACGCATACTTGGACGAACAGATCTTCCGCTATAACGAGCGCGAGAACGCCGATGGACCGCGTTTCAAAAAGGCGGTGAGAGGTGCAGACTCTAAGCGGCTCACCTATCGGCAGTTGACCGGAAGGGGCAAGAAGCGGTAAAAAGAGTTGGCCCCGTACTCATCCTTTCGGGAGAGCCGGGGCCGAAGCACCTTCTTTTGGACTCGACGCGCAGCGCCGTCTTGGAATCGTCCACTGGGTCCATCACCTCCTCACGCAAGGCTCCGTCGATTCAGGACGGGGCCTTGCTTCATAATAGGGCATAGCCTGGCTGGCCGTCAACCCTATACCTGGGCCATCGCAGGTGTCCGGAGGCGTTATGACTTGACTACGCCCGCCAGGCGTCGTATCCTATACCTAGGAGGTGCCCACAATGGCCACACGAGAGCGCAGTCCGAACTATCCTACGCACAGTCTTGAGTCTTCAATTGGATTTGCCAAGTTGGTATACGGCAAGGAAAAGATGAGTCCGGCGGCCCCCGAGGTTGTCGCTCAGGCTATCGGCCATGAAGGGCTGACCGGACCGTCGCGTGGCAAGATCGCGGCTCTCCGCCAATATGCCCTTATGGAGCCCACCGGTGACAATCTGCGGCTCACCGATCTCGCTTTTCGAATTCTCCACGCTCCAGAGGAGATGGAGCGCGCTGAGGCCATAGCGCAGGCCGCGCTCAAACCGCCACTATTTTCCGAAATATTTGCGGAGAAGCCCGACGCTTCCGACGAGTCGCTCAAATACTATTTGCGGCGAGAAAAGAAGTTCTCAGACGATGGTGCCTCTCGCGCCGTCAAGGCGTATCGCGAAACGGCTGCTTTTGCTAATCTTAACGAACTCGGGTATAATATAGAAAACCAGCCTGAGCCCGAGGACGGCGGGAAAACGCAAACGCCTCGGTCGGGCGAAAAGGAAAAGTCGTTTGCAGGGCAACCGAAACCGCAAGCGCCGAAAATGGAGCAAAACGCCGTGGCTTATACGTGGCCTTTACCCGATGGGATCGACGCCCAGGTAATCTTCTCAGGAAGCAAGCCTACGCGCCGCGCCGTGCAGCGGTTGGTTGACTACCTCAAGTTCTTCCAGGAGGATCTTGGTCCCACCGAATCCACGGCCCCGAAGTCTGGGTGGGACGCTGTGGACGACGATGAGGAACCGGGCTAGGCACGGTTCCCCTTTTGTGGTGGTATACTTTGGCTACCATGAGCAAGCCCGACAAGCCCGTTGAAGGCAGATTCGAAACGTTCCTCCGGGCACTTGTCAGGGTCCCCAAGGACGAGGTCGATCGCCTGGAATCCGACCGGCCGAAGAAACAGAAGCCGAAGAAGCCGGCAGCCTAACTCAAGTCCAAGCTGGTGGTTTGGTGAGACTCTTCCCACCCGCGTCTACAACAACCGGTGGCAACATGGACTTAAGGACCGTCGCTGGTATCAGTTCGCGTACATCTGCGCCGACGGCTCTAAGCTCAGCGCATGCCCGGTTTGGGTGCGGGTTGATAATGTATACCGGAACCCCAAAGTCTGTGGTGGCGATGCGTATGGCTTCGGCGAGATCTGAATCGTTGGAAATCACGATGGCGCTATCGCAGTTTTTCAATGCTGCATCGCGCACAAGATAAGCTCCAAGATTTACGTCCGAGCCTTTTTCTTCGTACTTGCTGATGAGGGCAACAAGATCAACGATGGTGGCCCCCATGGTCCTCGGAATAGTCCCCGCAACGGCGTCTAGAAACCACTTTTTGGTTCGGGGTTTAAACTGCCCAAGGTGCACATCGACACCCCTAGCTGCCAACGCTCGCAGATAAATGTCTTGTCGATCCACAATCAGAGGATCTTGCGGGATTGGCTTCACGCGGGCCGTGAAATACCTGACCTTGTTTATCGGCGCGAGAGCGGGCCAAACACGCAGGGCTACAGCGCCCAGATCAAGCCATTTTGCGTCGGCCTGTACTCTCGCCTTTTTGAACATACCGTTATAAAGATTGAATCCATCAACATAAACATTGACTGGCACGCCTACCCCCGTATAGACCAAAGCCGCCTCTTACGAAGCGGCTTTGCAACCTAGACGCGCGAGTCGTCTAGGGGGATCATGCCCCTAACTTAGTTTACTTTGGCCTGGTAGTCAAGAGTAAAGCGAGCAGAATATCACGCCGGGGCCAAATTAGCAAGATTTTTTGGCCCCGGTGCAACCATTCGGACGCTAGGCGTGTTCTGGTATTTGGGCCTATAGCTCAGAACGGATAGAGCACGAGATTCGAATCTCGAGGTGGCCGGTTCGATCCCGGCTAGGCATTAGGGAGGGCTCCGCTTCGGCGTTGAGCCCTCCTCCGTTTTCCGCCCTGTCACGCGACTAAGATAAATCCAGAATACTGGTGCGTCAAGTATATAATGTCGCGTATACTTGACATATAGACATCTGCAGCGTACACTCGATCCATGAAGTCCTCGAATCCCACCGCCATCGCGAACCGCCGATATCTCGTCGAGATGGCCCTCTGCATGGTCGCCTACATCGCCGTCCTGGTGCCGGCCATCTGGCTGCTCGATCGCGGCCTGACCGGTCCGCTCCGGTTCGTCGTAGCGGCCGCCCCGGTCGTCCCGGTCGTCTTCGTCTTCCTCGCGGTGCTGCGGTACTTCGGGCGGACCGACGAGTTCGAGCGGCGGATGCTGCTCGAATCGCTGGGGCTTGCCGGCGTGATCACCGCCCTGCTGGCGGCGACCTACGGCTTCCTCGAGAACGCCGGTCTGCCGCACCTCTCGGCCTGGTTCACGTGGGCCGCGTTCATGGGGTCGTGGCTGATCGGCCGGCTGATCGTCTCGCGGTACTACGGCACGTGATCAATCGCATTCGCGTCCTGCGCGCCGAGCACGATTGGTCGCAAGCCGAGGTCGCCGATCGGCTCGGCGTCGCCCGTCAGACCGTGGTCGCGCTCGAAGCCGGCAAGTACGCTCCCAGTCTTCCGCTAGCGTTCAAGATCAGCAAACTGTTCGGAAAGCCGGTCGAAGAGATCTTCGACCCGGAGTCCGCCACCTAGAACACCGCTCTCACCGTTAGGAGTCTCTCATGGCCGTCGCCCGTCGCGCGATCGTCGCGCTGTTCCTCTCCCTGTTCGTCACCGCTCCCGCCCTCGCCACCGTTCCGCCGCCGCTCCCGGCGGCCTCCGCGACCTTCGACGTGGGTTCGCTCCACGTCCAACAGTTCGGGAGCGGCCCGACGTCGCTGATCTTCATCCCCGGCTTGACCTGCGGGCCGTGGGAATGGAGCGGCGAGATCGCCCGCCTCGCGCCGCGCTACACGATCTATGCGCTGACGCTGCCCGGCTTCGACGGACAGCCGTCGGTCGACGCTCCGCTCTTCCCCCGCGTGACCGCCGACATCTGGACGCTGATCGAGCAGAAGCACATCGCCAAGCCGATCGTCATCGGCCACAGCCTGGGCGGTACGACCGGCTTCATGCTCGCGACGCAGCATCCCGAACGCTTGGGCGGCGTGATCGCGCTCGACGGCCTGCCGATCTATCCGACGAACGTCTTCAGCACGCCCGACAAGATCGCCGCGATGGCCGATGCGGCGGCGGCCAAGATGGCCGCCATCCCGCAAGCCGGATTCGCGGCCTTCGAGAAGACCGGTTCGATCCCGTATCTGGTCACCGCCCCGGGCGACGTGGACGCGATCGCGACGCTCGCGGGCAAGAGCGATCCGAAGGCCGCCGCGCAATGGTTCAAGGAAGACCTCGAACTGGATCTGCGTCCGCAGCTCGCCAAGGCGACCGTGCCGATCCTGTTGCTCGCGCCGTACGACCCGGCGCTCGAGGGCGCGTATCTCCCGACCGCCGCGAAGAAACAAGCGTTCTATGCCGGTATCGTCAAGAACGCGCCCGACGCATCCGTGGTGGTGATCCCGAACGCGCGGCACTTCGCGATGTACGACCAGCCCAAAGCGACCTCGGACGCGATCGACGCGTTCCTGGCCGCGCACTAGCCGCGGCTAGTGTTCGAAGTCCACGCGGTCGGCGGTGCAGAGATCCACGTTCGGCACCACGATCGCGTGGCCGTCCTTATACGTCGCCTGCAGATCGGCCGTACAGGCGGCGGGATCGACCGAGATCGTGACGTCGCGACCCTCGCTCACCTCGATCACCCGATCGAACGGCAGCACGTCGGAACTCCAGACCGGCGGAACTGCCGCGGCGTGGCCGAGCCGGAGCGCGAAGATCGCTTCGTTCCCTTGGTTCACGACCAGGATCGTCCGGGTCTTCAGATCGGCCGCGCGCGAGCCCGCGCTCGCGAGCGCGAGCGCCGCGAGAACGGCACAGATCGAAACGGAGCGCGGCATGGCGGACTCCCATTCGCCGCGCCGAAGCGTGTGCCTATGGATACGCGCGAACGTCAGACCGCCGCCGCCAGCCACGATAGCGATTCGCCGCCGGCGCTGGTGGAGTTCATGGCGTCGGGCTGGGCCGCGGCCGCGCCCGCCACGACCACCCACGCCCAGCAGGCCCGGCTGCGGGCCCGGCGCGACGCCCTCTCGCGCGCCTTTCCGGGGGAGTACCTGGTGATCCCGGCCGGCGGCGAACAGGTCCGCGCCAACGACACCAACTTCCGCTACCGGCCGTCGAGCGACATCGCGTATCTGCTCGGCGACGGCGAGCCTGGCGGCCTGCTGGTGCTCGAGCCGGACGGCAGCGGCCATCGCACGCTGCTCTTCGTGCCCGCCCACAACCGCGGCGAGGCCGCCTTCTTCACCGATCGCGTGCACGGCGAACTGTGGGTCGGCCGCCATCGCGGCGTCGACGAGAGCCGCGCCTACTACGGCGTCGACGCGGCGCGCGGCCTCGGCGAGATCGAGGCGTATCTCGCGGACCTGCGCGCGAACGGACATCCGGCCCGCATCCTGCCCGGCGACGCGGAGCTTGCGACCCATCTCTCCGAGATGCGTCTGATCAAGGACGACTACGAACTCTCCGAGCTGCGCAAGGCCGTCGAGATCACCAAGCGCGGTTTCGAAGACGTGATCCGCAGCTTTCCGTACGCCCGCAGCGAGCGCGAGTTCGAAGCGGCCTTCTGGCGCCGCGCCCGGATCGAGGCCAACGACGTCGGCTACCTCACGATCGCCGCGTCCGGGGATCACGCCTGCACGCTGCACTGGAACCGCAACGACGGCACCGTCGACAAGAGCGCCCTGCTGCTGCTCGACGCCGGCGTCGAGTGCGACTCGCTCTACACGGCCGACGTCACCCGCACCCTTCCGCTCTCGGGACGCTTCTCGCACGAACAGCGCGCCGTCTACGATATCGTGTACGAAGCCCAGCGCGTGGCGATCGACGCGGTCGCACCCGGCAACGACTTCCTGGAACCGAACCGTCGCGCGATGCGCGTGCTCGCCGAGGGTCTGGTCGACCTCGGCGTCTTGACGTGCTCGGTCGACGAGGCGCTCGATCCCGACAAGCAGTTCTACCGGCGCTACACGCTGCACAACGTCAGCCATATGCTCGGCATCGACGTGCACGATTGCGCGAAGGCGCGCGCCGAGAACTATCGCTACGGCAGCCTGCGCGAAGGCATGGTCCTCACGGTCGAGCCGGGGCTCTACTTCCAGCCCGACGACGAGACGGTCCCGCCGGCCCTGCGCGGCATCGGCGCCCGCATCGAAGACGACGTCGCGGTGACCGCGACCGGCCGCGAGAACTTCTCGGCGATCCTGCCCTCGCGCAGCGATGCGGTCGAGCGATGGATCGCCGAGGTCTGGTCCCGCTAGCCTCGCGTCACTGGGTCGCGGGCGGTCCCGCGAACGGATTCGGATTGACCGGCGGCGCCGGTCTTCCGGCGAGCGCGGCCGCCAGTTGGTCTTCGATCGGCCAGCGGCCGAAGGCGAGCATCAGCAGCGGCACGAGACCGCCCAGCGGGATCAGGATCAGCAGCGCGAGCGCGCCGTTGAAGCCCGCCTTGGCGAGGATGCGCCAGTGCACCCAGATGGCGAACGCTACGGCGGCGCAGATGATCAGGACATAGACGAGAACGAACGCTCCGAGGAATGCGGCCGCGCCGGCATCGCCCGAACTAGAGTGGTCCATACGTCAAAAACCTCCACGATTTGAGGAAGCGGCTTACAAAGGAACCCGTGCGCGAGGACTGCTAATACTCCTGCGACCACCGGGAGGCGCTTTCGGCCCATGTCCTACCGTATCGAACCGTCCGACGCGCTCGTCGTCGTCGACCCGCAGAACGATTTCCTCCCCGGAGGGCCGCTGGCGGTCGCCGATGGTCTGCGCATCTTCGAACCGATCAACCGGATCGCGCCGCACTTCGCCCACGTCGTCGCGACCGGCGACTGGCACCCGGCCGATCACGACTACTTCGAGGCGAACGGCGGTCCGTGGCCGTTCCACTGCCTGGCCGGCACGCCCGGCGCGGCCTTCTCGAAACTGCTCCAGCTCGAACACGTCGACGCGATCGTGCACAAGGGCATCGACCCCCATACCGACGGCTACTCGGCCTTCGCCGGCACCCAGCTCGTGAGCGAGCTGCGGGTGCTCGGCATCACGCGCATCTTCATCGCCGGTCTGGCCACCGATTACTGCGTGAAGATGACCTCGATCGAAGCCGCCGTCTATGGTTTCCGGGCGGTCGTGCTGACCGACGCCATCGCCGCCGTCAACGTCGAGCCGGACGACGAAGGCGACGCGCTCGAGGCCATGCGCCTGGCGGGGGTCGAGTTCGCGACCACGCGCGATCTGGTCTGGGACAACGCCGCTTGAGCCGCGAGGCGGTCTACAAGGACCAAGTCCTCGAAGTCGAGCCGACCGGCATCGAACCGGTCGCCGACGCCCAGCGCCACGGCGTTCCGATCCACTTGTTCGGCGTGTGGTTCTCGGCCAACGCGGAGATCGCGACCTGGATGGTCGGCCTGCTGATCTGCGCGCTCTACGGCACCGATCTGCGCAGCGCGATCTACGGCATCGTCATCGGCAACGTCGTCGGCTTCGGCCTGCTCGGCGTGCTCTCGATCCTCGGCCCGAAGTACGGCGCGCCGCAGATGGTGGTCGCGCGGCTCGCGTTTGGGACGAACGGCAACGCGGCGCCCGCGACCCTGGCGTTCGTGGCCGGCGTCGGCTGGTTCGCGATCAACACGGTCTTCGGCGCGTACGCGCTCGAATCGATCACCGGCCTCACGTATTTCCTGAGCCTCGGCCTGATGCTGCTGCTCCAGATCGTGCTGGCGGTCTACGGCTACAACCTGATCCACGTCTTCGAACGGGTCTCGATGTGGCTGCTGGCGGCCGGCTTCACCCTGCTGTTGTTCGTGACGTTCTCGAAAGCGAATTTCAACGTCGGCTTCGATCCGCACGCACCGGGCGCCATCGGCGGGGCGCTCGCGGGCTTCATCTATGCGACCGCGCTGGCGTTCTCGTACGCGACCGGCTGGATCCCGGCGGCCGCCGACTATTCGCGCTACCTGCCGTCTTCGAGCGACCCGCGTGCGGTCTGGTGGTACTCGTTCCTGGGCTGCGCGGTCCCGTGCATCGTGCTCGAGATCGTCGGCGCCGCGACCGTCAGCGCCGTCCCTCGCGTCGACCTTTCGCAGGCCATCCCGACCGACGCGATCGCGATCCTGCTCGGCAACGGACTGGTCGCGAAACTCGTGCTGGCGACCGTGGTATTAGGGACCTTGACGGCCAACTGCATGAACCTGTACTCCGGCGCGCTCGCGGCCTTGGTGGCGTTCCGCGTCAAGATCAAGCGCCCGATCGCGGCGCTCGTGGTCGGCGTGCTCGGCGCGCTGATCGCGACCGGCGGAGGACACCCCAAAGAGATGGCCGCCGACTACACCAACTTCTTGCTGCTGCTCTCGTATTGGGCGTCGCCGTGGGCCGCCGTCCTGCTGGTCGATTGGTGGCAGCGCGGCGCGCGGCGCGCCGACGTGCTCGCGCAGCCCGGCTGGCACGCCGGCTTCTGGGCGTGGCTGATCGGGCTCGCGGCGTCCGTGCCGTTCTGGAATCAAGCGCTCTACGCCGGACCGTTCGCCAAGGCGTTCCCCCAGCTCGGCGATCTATCGTACTACGTCGGCTTCCTGGTCGCGGCGCTCGCGATGTTCGTGCTGGTGCGCGTACGACGCACCGCTCCTCTCCCATCTGAAGGGTGACATGCTAACCGTCGATCACATCCGCAAAGAGTTCGGCAAGGTCCGGGCCGTCGGCGACGTCTCGTTCGAGATCCCGACCGGCATCACGTTCGGTCTGCTCGGCCCCAACGGCGCCGGCAAGACCACCACCATGCGCATGATCCTGGGGATCCTCACGCCCGACGCGGGCAGCATCACCTGGAACGGCAAGAAGGTCGACGGCACCATGCGCCGCCGCTTCGGCTATCTGCCCGAAGAGCGCGGCCTCTACGGCAAGATGAAGGTGCGCGAGCAGATCGCGTTCTTCGGCCGCCTCCACGGGCTGGTCGAGCCCGAGATCTCGCAGCGCACCGCGCGCTGGATCGAGCGACTCGAGATCGGCCAGTACGCCGACCGTCCCTGTTCCGAACTCTCCAAAGGCAACCAGCAGAAGGTCCAGGTCGCGTGCGCGGCCGTGCACCAGCCCGAGTTCCTGATCCTCGACGAACCGTTCTCGGGCCTGGATCCGGTCAACGCCGACATGTTGCTGGCGGTCTTCAACGATCTCAAGGCCCAAGGCACGACGCTGGTGCTCTCCTCGCATCAGATGTGGCAGCTCGAAGCGCTCTGCGAACGCTTCTGCATCATCACCGCCGGCGAGAATCGCGCTTCCGGGACGCTCGCCGACCTCCGGTCCGCGTGGGCGACGAGGATCCTGCGGGTCGCTCCCGGCGACGACGCCGTGCGGGCCGTGCTCGACCGGGTGCCGGGCGCGACCTTCGTCACCACCGATCGCGATTCGGTCGACTACTCGGTGCCGTCGGACACCGATTTCTCCGGCGTCCTGCGATCGCTCGTCGGCGCGGCCGACGTCCACCGCTTCGACGCGATCGAGCCGTCGCTCCACGACATCTACATCAAGACGATCGGCGAGGCGGCCTGACGTGAACGATTTCATCGTCGTCTACTCGACCGAGCTGATGCGGCGCATCAAGTCGCGCCCGTTCCAGATCGGGCTGCTCATCGGCATCGTCAGCATCGCGCTCTTCACGAAGCTGCCCGACCTGCTGCGCGGCGCGGCCTCGCACACGACCGACGTAGTGCTGGCCGCTCCGGCCGGCGTGCTGGACCGCGCCAAGACGCTGCTCGCCAACGACTACGCGATCGTCGCGACGACGACCGACGTATCCCCACCCGACGCCGCGGCGCTCAAGGCCCACAAGGCGAGCGCCTGGATCTCCATCGCCGGCGCGAAGGGCCTCAAGGTCACGGTCTACGCGAAGGATCCGTCCAAGAACTGGGGCGTCGTCGGCCGCCGGCTCGCGCCGCTCAACGTCGCGCTCGGCACCGATATCTCGCAGGCGCGCCTGGCGGCGCTGATGGCCGTGCCGGTCGACGTGCGCGCGCTCGACGCGCACTTCGCGAGCGCGGAGCAGGCCGACGCCGCCGAAGGCATCGCGTTCACGCTGCTGATCTTCCTCTACATGCTGATCCTGATCAACAGCCAGCTCGTCATGAGTTCGGTCGCCGAAGAGAAGACCAGCCGCATCGCCGAGCTGCTGGTGGCCTCGATCTCTCCGGTGCCGCTGCTCTACGGCAAGATCGCGGTCGCGACCACGCTCGCGCTCCTGCAGCTCGCCATCTGGGTGACGGTCGGGATCGTCCTCGGCACGAACGGCATGCATACCGGCCGCACGATCGATCCGGGCGCGATGCTCGGCGGCGGCGTGACGGCGACGGAGATCGTGTCGTTCCTGATCCTGTTCCTGCTCGGCTTCGGGCAGCTCTCGATGCTGATGGCCGGGCTGGGCTCGCTGGTGAACCGCACCGAGGATCTCGGCAGCGTCTCGATCCCGGTCGTGATGCCGGTGGTGTTCGCGTTCATCCTCGCGATCACCGCGATCCAAGTGCCGGATCTCCCGTGGATCGTCGGGGTCTCGTTCCTTCCGCTGGTCTCGCCGTTCGTGATGTTCGCGCGGATCGCGGTGACCGACGTACCGGTCTGGCAGATCGTCCTGTGCGTCGCCATCAACGCCGTCGCGCTGTGGGCCATCGCGATCGCCGCCGGTAAGCTGTACCGCGTCGGCATGCTGCTGTACGGCCGCGCGCCGAACCTCAAACAGGTCTGGCAGGTCCTCCGCTCTTGAGCGGGTCCTGATGCCGCTCATCCTGGTGCCGACGCCGCTCGGGAACCTGCGCGACATGACGCTGCGCGGGCTCGACGCGCTGCGCGAGTGCGACCTGATCGTCGCCGAGGACACGCGCGTCGCGCGCAAGCTGCTCAACGCGCTCGCGCTGCCCGGGAAAGAGATCTGGTCCTACCGCGAGCAGAACGCCGCCGGCGCGACCGCCGGCATCCTGGAACGCGCGCGCGCGCAGAACGTGGTCGTCACCACCGATGCGGGCATGCCCGGCATCTCCGATCCCGGCACCGAGCTGGTCGCGGCCGCGCGCCGCGAAGGCGTCGCGGTCGACGTGCTTCCGGGCGCGAGCGCGGCGCTCGGCGTCGCGGTGCTCTCCGGCTTCGACCTGCGCCGGTTCGTCTTCGAAGGCTTCCCACCGCGCGCGAGCGGCGCGCGCAGGGACGCGTTGCGGGCCGCATTCGGCAGCGGCGCGACCACGCTCTGGTACGAGTCTCCACAACGGATCCTCGCGACCCTGCGCGACCTGACCGCGGTCGCGCCGGACGCGCGCGTCTTCCTGGTCCGCGAGTATACGAAGCTGCACGAGCAGCAGATCCTCGGGACGGCAGCGGCGGTCGCCTCGGCGCTGCCCGATCCGATCCGCGGCGAGATCGCCTTCGCGGTCGCACCCCAGGAGCCGGCCCTGGCTCCGGCTCCGGCAGGGGTCGACGTCGCCATCGACCGGCTCTTGGCCGAGGGCGCTCCGGTCGCCGAGATCGCCCGGTCCCTGGCGGAGCGGGGCCTGGGCGAACGGCGCGACCTGTACGCGCGCGCCGTCGAACGCAAGCACGCGCAGAGGGAGAGCGTCGGCGCGAAGCGGTAAAGAGGCGGAACCCCTATGACCCACCGTCCTTTTTACGTCACCACCCCGATCTATTACATCAGCGGCGACCCGCACATCGGCCACGCGTACACCACCGTGGTCGCGGACGTGCTCGCGCGGACGGCCCGCACGCGCGGCGAGGCGCACTTCCTGACCGGCACCGACGAGCACGGCCAGAAGGTCGCCGATGCGGCCCGCGCCGCCGGCAAGACGCCGCAGGAGTGGTGCGACGAACTGGTGCCGCGCTGGAAGTCGCTGTTCGCGCTCTACAACGTGCAGTACGACGACTTCATCCGCACGACCGAGCCGCGCCACGAACGCGTGGTGCAGAAGATCTTCGACCGGCTGCGAGAGAACGGCGACGTCTACCTCGGCAAGTACGAGGGTTGGTACTGCGTGCACGACGAGACGTTCTGGCTCGAATCCAAGCTGGTCGACGGCAAGTGCCCGACCTGCGGACGGTCGGTCGAATGGCTCTCCGAGGACGACTGGTTCTTCCGCCTCTCGAAATATCGCGACCGGCTGATCGCCTACTTCCGCGACAATCCCGACTTCGTGCGGCCGCGCTCCGTGTACAACGAGATGATGGCGCTGCTCGAGGAAGGTCTCGACGACTTCTCGATCTCGCGCACCAAGTTCGACTGGGGCATCCCCATCCCGGGCGGCGGCGGCGTGATCTACGTCTGGTTCGACGCGCTCCTCAACTACATCACCGCGCTCGGATGGTCCGACCAGGACGCGCTCTTCAAGAAGTTCTGGCCCGCCACCGTGCAGCTGGTCGGCAAGGAGATCGCGCGTTTCCACACCATCATCTGGCCGGCCGTCCTGTGGGCGATCGGCGAGGAAGCTCCCCAACAGGTCTTCGCACACGGCTGGATCACGCTCGACGGCCAGAAGATCGGCAAGTCGCTCGGCAATGCGGTCGATCCGATCGCGCTGGCCGAGAAGTTCGGCGCGGATTCGCTGCGCTATTTCCTGCTGCGCGAGGCGCCCTTCGGCAGCGACTTCTCGTACAGCGAAGAGAAGATCGCGCAGCGCCACAACAACGACCTCGGCAACGACCTCGGCAATCTGATGCGCCGCTCGCTGGCGATGCTGCAGAAGTACCGCGACGGTATCGTCCCCGAACGGGGCGGCGATCACGCGTTCGGCGCGCGCTTCGCCGGGCTGCCGGCGACCGTCGCTCGGAAGACCTTCGCGCTGGACTTCCGCGGCGCGCTCGAATCGGTCTGGGAGCTGGTCGGCGCGCTCAATCGCTCCATCGACGACCGCAAGCCGTGGGCGCTCTACAAGGAAGAGCGGCACGCCGAACTGGACGCGCTGCTCTACGACCTGTGCGAGGGCCTGCGCTGGCTCGCCATCCTGCTCGCACCGGTGATGCCCGAACGCGCGCGAGAGATCTGGCGCCAGCTCGGCGCAGCCGGCGCTATCGACGCCGACTGGGAGACGGCTCTGGTCTGGGGCGGCATGCCGGCGGGGACGCGGACGCAGCCGGGAGAGGCCCTCTTCCCGCGGATCGAACTCGCCCCGGCGTGAGCGTCCAGCTTCGGCCGCGTAACGTGATCCGCACGTTCAACGTGCTCACGTTCGCCGTCGCGGCGCTGGCGGTCGCGTGGCGCGCGCCGCACGACCCCGCTCTCGGACGGTTCGACGTCCGCATCCTGATCGGCGTCGCCATCGTGATGATCGCGGTCGCGGTCCGCTACAGCGTGCCGCTGCGCGGCCTGCGCGGCAAGCGTTCGCACACGGTCGAGGATTCGGTCTCGCTCGACCTGCCGATCACGCTCTCGCTGTTCGTCGTGGCCGGCGGCGCCGCGGCCGCGATCGCGACCCTGATCGGCTTCCCGCTCTCGCGCCTGCTGCGCCGGCGGGCCGACTGGTCGGCGCTCGCGTTCGGCGGCGGATCGCGCGCGATCTTCTTCCTGTTCGGCGACGCTTTCCGCTCGCGCATCCCGCAGGGCGCGTTCGCTTTCACCCCGCAGGCGTTCGTGGCGTTCGAGATCGCGATGATGCTGGCGCTCTTGGCCTTCGTCTACGTCTGGCATCTGCCGACGACCGCCTGGCGCGAGCGTCTGCCGGTCGAACGCGTGTGGAAGCGCTACCTGCGCGACCGGCACTTGTGGGGATTGCTGGCGATCCAGGCGATCTGGGCGTACGCCTGCTGCGAGTTCATGCTGCGCGCGGGTCCGCTCTTCGCGTTGCTCGCGTGGCTGCCGCTCCCGACGCTGGCCATCATCGCCCGCTCGCTCTACCTGGCGCGCAGCGAGAACGCCCGCCTGCGGATGACCCGCGACGCGATCACCGCGATGCTGGTCGAACGCGATCCGATCCCGCAGATCAACTCGGTGGTGGCCGCGTCGCTCGGCGGCTCCGCCCGCGAGACCATCCAGGTCGTAGCCGCCATCGGACGCGATGCCGAGTGGCGCGTCGTGACCAGCATCGGGCCGCCGCGCGACGGCGAGTTCGACCTCCTGCGGGCCGCGGCCGTGCGCCGGCTGACCGATCGCCGCGGCGGCTGGCTCGCGAGCGAGGACGGGTCGCGTTCGGTCGTCGCCGCCGGCGCGTACGACGAGCACGGCCATCTGATCGGCGCGATCTGCGCGCTGCGCAACGCCCGCGACGGTCGGATCGGCAACCCCGAGAAACTGGTGCAGACCGCGCGCGAACTCGCGCCGCTGCTGCGCGACCTCGGCAACATCCAGCGCGCCCAGGAGGCCGCCGAGATCGACGGGCTCACGCAGCTGGCCAACCGCTCGACCATCCTCGACTACGTGCGCGCGACCCTCGAAGGCGAACCGGCCGAACCGGGCGCGCTGCTGCTGCTCGACATCGATCACTTCAAGGCGATCAACGACCGCCTCGGGCATCTGGCCGGCGATCGCTGCCTGCGCACGGTCGGCGAGATCGTCGCGCGCAACGTGCGCGACGGCGACCGGGCCGGACGCTTCGGGGGCGAAGAGTTTCTGGTCGTCATGCCGCACGCCAGCAGCGAGACCGCGCTCGCGGTCGCCGAACGCCTGCGGGCGGGTATCGAAGCCTGCGGCCTGTTCCACGGAGACGGCACCCCGGTCACCTGTTCGGTCGGCGTGGCCACCCTCGAGGTCGGCGAATCGCTCGAGAGCGCGCTGGCCCGCGCCGACAACGCGCTCTACACGGCCAAGCGACGCGGTCGCAACATGGTCGTCGAACTGACGGCATGATCGACAGCCACGCGCACGTCCACGACAAGGCCTTCGACGAGGATCGCGCCGAGGTGGTCGCCCGGGCCCGCGCTGCCGGTGTGACCGCCACGCTCACGGTCGGCTGCGACCTCGCGGATAGTGCGCGCGCGATCGCCTGCGCGCGCGAGTACGGGCTGCGTGCGTCGGTCGGCATCCACCCGCACGAGGCCAAGGACGCGCCCGAAGATCTGGCCGCCGCGTTCGCGCCCTTGCTGGCGGATCCGGCGGTAGTGGCGATCGGCGAGACCGGGCTCGACTACTACTACGATCACAGCCCGCGCGACGCTCAGACCCGCGTGCTGCGCGCCCAGATGCGTCTCGCGCGCAAACGCGACCTGCCGCTGATCTTCCACCACCGCGACGCCTTCGACGACTTCCTCGCGATCCTGCGCGACGAGTTCGTGCCCGGTATGCGCGGCGTGATCCACTGCTTCACCGGCGACGCCGAACAGGCGACGATCTACGTCGAGGAGTTCGACCTCAAGCTGGGCATCGGCGGCGTGCTGACGTTCAAGACCGCCGACGGGCTGCGGGACGCCGTCCGCGCGGTCGGGCTCGCGCCGCTGATCCTCGAGACCGACTGCCCGTACCTGGCCCCGATCCCCCATCGCGGCAAACGCAACGAACCCGCCTTCGTCGCCGCGACCGCGGCGAAACTGGCGGAGGTGCTCGGGGAGCCGCTCGAGGCCGTGACGGCGAGCACCGGTGCCGCCGCCCGCGGCCTGTTCCGCCTTCCCTAAAAGCGCGGACTGGCAGAGATCGGGCAGTTCTAGCGGCACATCGACGGCAGGCCGTGCATTATATCCACTGTCATGAACGAATGCCGGTCTCCGCTCGACGAGCCGCCGATGCAGCTGACCGCGCGCGAGAGCAGCCGGGACCGCCATTGGACGGGATTCCACGCGACCATCTACGACACCACGCCGGGCTATCTCGAGAACCAGCGCACGGGCGCGACCATGGTCAGCATGCATCTGAGCGAACCGCTGGCCGCGGCCTGCCGGTGCGACGGGGCGGTCTCGGAGCGATTGCGCGTCCGCGGCGACCTGCAGGTCATCCCGATCGGCAGCGATGCCGCTTGGCGGCACGAGGCGAAGGCGACCGAGGTCGCCATCTTCCTCGAAGCCTCGCTGGTGCATGCCGCCGCCGCAGGGCTCGGCCTCGATCCCGAGCGCTCCGCGATCGCTCCGAACCTGTTCTTCCGCGATCCCCGGATCGAACATCTCTGTTGGGCGCTCAAACACGAGGTCGAGAGCGCGGATCCGCTCGGGCGCGTCTACGCCGAGAGCCTGGGCATGGCGCTGGCGACGCATCTGCTGCGCCGGTCCGCCTACGACGGCAGTCGTCGCGGCCCGGCGAAGCTCTCGCAGACGCGGCTCCGGCGCGTCATCGCGTTCATCGACGACCACCTCTCGCACGATCTCTCGCTGGTCGAACTGGCGCGCGTCGCCAACCTGAGCCCGTCGCATCTCAAGACGCTCTTCCGCGACGCCGTCGGATTGCCGCTGCACCAGCACGTCATCCGGCGGCGCGTGCGCTACGCGATCGACGCGATCCTGAGCGAGGACCTCCCGCTCAGCGAACTCGCGTTGCGGGCGGGCTTCGCGAATCAGAGCCACATGGCGCGATGCATGCGACGCGTGGCGGGCTTGACGCCGAGCGCCGTCCGGCGATCGACGGGCGTCGTGCCGTTCGCGCGTCTTCCGTCCGTTCGTACGCAGCGCCGTCCGATTGTGAGCGACACGGCTTCGATCGATTGATACGTTTCGTACCGGTGCGGCTCTTCGCCGCGCCGATACAGAACGACAACCGAAAAGGAGCCTCCATGCCACGCTATCGATTCCGGCATGCGCTGGTCACCGCGGTGCTGCTCGTCGGATTTCTCAGCCAGGAAACATGGGCACTGGCTGGGACGACGGGACGCATGGGCGGTGTCGTCGTCTCCGCGGACTCGGGCGCGCCCCTTGCAGATGCACGGGTCACCGCCACGAGCCCCTCGCAAAGCGCGACGACGCAGACCGACGCGACCGGCCACTTCCTCTTCATCTCGCTCGCGCCCGATACGTACGCCGTATCGGCCGAGAAAGACGGCTTCCAGGCCCGCACGATCGCGGGCGCGACCGTCTTCGCCGACGCGACGCAGAACGTCGCGATCGCGCTCCCCACGATCAAGACGATCGCGAGCGTCACCTCGACGGCCGGCGGAAACCTGGTCAAGTCGGGCACGACCGCCGACGTCTACTCGATCGGCGCGACGGCCCAGGACAAGCTCTCGGGCTTGGGCGGCGGCGGCGCGCTCAATTCCGCGTACTCCGCGATCGCCTCGGTCCCCGGGGCATTCGTCCCGCTCAACCAGATGGGCTACTTCCAGACCGTCCACATCCGCGGCGGCGACTACGATCAGGTCGGCTACGAACTCGACGGCGTTCCCGTCAACCGTTCGTTCGACAACTATCCGTCGGGTGCGGCGTCGTCGCTTGGCCAACAGGAGCTGCAGGTCTACACCGGCGCCTCGCCGGCGAACTCGGAAGGCCAAGGCCTGGCCGGCTACATCAACCAGGTGATCAAGTCCGGCACCTATCCGGGCTTCGGCACCGCGCAGTTCGGCCTCGGAACGCCGACCTTCTACCACAAGCTCTCGATCGAGACCGGCGGCTCGTCGCCGAACCGGCTCTTCTCGTACTACATCGGTCTGGGCGGATATAACCAAGGCTTCCGCTACATCGATCAGAGCAACGGGGCCGGCGCGACGGACTTCGCCGGCGCGATGGCGCCGGTCGCGCCCGGTACGGGCACCTGCCCCGCCAACCTCGCACCGACCGGGTGCTACGCGATCCTTCCGTATCAATACATGTTCCAGTCGGGCATCGCCGACCGCGACGTCGTCGCCAACCTCCACTTCGGCATCCCGCACAAGAACGACGGCGGACGGGACGACGTCCAGCTGCTCTGGGACAGCGGCGAACTGACCAACCCGTTCTACAGCTCGACCAACGACGCCGGCGGATTCGCGGCGTTCGGCGGGGTGGCGAACGCGCCGACGTTCGCCGACGGCTACCAGTGGACGTGCGGCGTCGGCACCACCGGCGCGACCCTGTCGCCCTCGTGCGTGACGCACTACGCCTATCCAGGGACGCCGGCGCACGCCTTCGGCGGGATCATCCCGCCGGACTACCGCGACACGCTGCGCAACAGCCAGGAGATCGTGAAGCTGCAGTACCAGAAGAACATCGGCAGCGACGCGTTCTTCCGGATCTACGGCTACACGTACTACAGCTCGTGGACGCAGAACGGTCCGAACAGCGCGGACGCGAACTACGTCGCCTGCTGCGCTTCGGACTACGAGCTCAACTCGCACACCCGCGGCGTCAGCGCGTCCTTCAGCAAGCAGCTCGACGCGCGGAACTTGATCGACCTCCAGGCCGCCTACACGACGGCGAGTTCGGTCCGCGACAACAACACCCAGATGTTCAACGCGGGCGGCGCCCGCTCGCGCGGCATCGTGATGGTGAACGCCAACGCTCCGTTCAGCGGCTACTGCTTCGGGGCGGCCGGGAACGAGATCACCTGCAACCCGGGCGGCGATGCCAACGGCAACCGCGCGAACTTCGCGACCTGGGGCGGCGTCGCGAACGGGACCGTTCCGGCGCTGGCCGGCTCGTGCAACGTGCCCGGCGGTCCGGCCGGACCGTGCACCTGGCTGGTCGCCGAGAACTCCCTCTGGGCGACCTACAACACGGTGACGCCGCGCTTCACGTCGGTCTCGCTGACCGACGAGTTCCGGCCCAACGACCGGCTGCTGCTGAACTTGGGTCTGCGTTACGACCGGTTCCAGTTCGTCGGCGGGAACACGCGCGCGAGCGATCCGGTCCGCGCGTTCTGGTTCAAGGCGTGGAATCTCGATAACTGCATCGACGCCAAGGGCGCGCCCGTCGACAAATCGGCGATCGGCGCCGGCCTGCTCCCGAGCGACCCCTGCCCGGCGGGGTACACCGCCGCGAACATGCAGAACGCCTCGGGCACCCAGACCTACGACATCTTCGAGCCGCGCCTGGGCGGGACGTACACGGTGAATCCCGATACCGTGATCCGCTTCTCGGCCGGCAAGTATGCCGAACCGCCGAACGCGGCATTCGAGCAGTACGATACGCTGCAGGAAGACACGCCGTTCGAACTTCCCGGATCGAGCGCGTTCTACGCGCTCGGCTTCACGACGCCCGGCCAGCACGCCGTCCGTCCGCCGACGTCCTTGAACTACGACCTCTCGCTCGAGAAGCACCTCAAGGGCACCGACTGGTCGTACAAGCTGACGCCGTTCCTGCGCTCGACGAAGGACCAGATCCAACAGTTCTTCCTCGACCAGAAGACCGGTTTCGTCTCGGGCCTCAACGTCGGCCGGCAGACGAGCAAGGGCTTCGAGTTCCAGCTCGCCGAGGGCGACTTCAGCCGGAACGGGCTGTCGGGCCAGCTCTCGTTCGCCTACACGCATTCGGCGATCAAGTACGATACGCTCAACAACGGCTCGACCGTGGTGACCGGCATCAACGCGGACATCGCCAAGTACAATGCGTTCACCCACGCGGGCGGCGGTTCGCCGTGCTACCTGGCCGGCGCCGCATCCAGCTGCGCCGCCCCGGGGGCGATCGCCAACCCGTACTACAACGCGCCGCTCCAGGCGCCGATCGACCCGAACCAGTCGTTCGCGACCTACACCAACTTCCCCGGACCGGTCCAGTCGTACGCGGTCGCGTACGGAGCGCCGTACGTGGCGACGGCTATCCTCAACTACAAGCGCGACCGGCTCTCGATCACGCCGTCGGTGCAGTTCCAAGGCGGGGCTCGCTACGGCGAACCCGAGACGACGAACGGCATCGATCCGACCAGTTGCACCGCGCCGCTGGGGAGTTCGCCGGCGGGCGATCCGCGGTATCCGTACGGCGCGCCGGGCGGCGGCGCGTACGACGCCACCGCGTGCGGCGGAACGCTCGCGATCCCGGACCCGTACACCAACGCGTTCGACGATCTCGGTTCGTTCGTCCAGCCGAACCAACTGGCCGCGAATCTCCAGATCAGCTACCAGGCCTCGCCGAAGGTGACGCTCGTCGGGACCTTCGCGAACCTGCTGGATACGTGCTGGGGAGGGACCAAGGCGGCGTGGACGCTGCCGAACGACCATAACGTCTGTTCCTACAACCTGCTCAACACGGGCGGCGCGGTAGCGCCGGTCGGCAACCTCTACAATCCCCCGGCCACGGTCGGGAGCTTCCAGCGATTGCTGCGCTATCCGTACGGCGCGTATTACGGTCAGACCAACTCCAACACCACGGCCGGCAACTTCAATCAGACGAAGCAGCCGTTCCAGTTCTTCCTGGAAGCGCGCATCAAGCTCTGACGCGCGTCGCGATGGGCACGACGGAAGGCTCCCGCACCGCGGGGGCCTTCTCTCTGCCGGCCGTACCCCAGCGCGCGTCGAAGGCGCGGGCGCAATGCTCGCGGATCGCGGTATCGTCGACGACCGCTCCCCAATCGCGCTGATCGAACGCACCGTAGGTCGCGTTCGCGCTTCCGATCCATGCGCGGTTCGCGACGACGGCGAACTTCTCGGTCGCGTCCGTCGAGCGCACCTCCGCGCCCGCCCGTTCCAGACGTCCGATCGTCTCCGCTTCGCGCGCGTTGCGCCGCAGTTCGCGACGCGAGACGAGCACGCGCACGCGTATGCCGCGCGCGGCCGCGCGCTCGAGCGCGCCCGAGATCGGCCCGTTGCCGAACGACTCCGTCTCGAGTTCGATGGCGTCGCCGCCGCGGGCCGCTTCGATCGCGCCCAGCTCCAGATCGAGGGCCGCGCCTTTGGTCGTCGCCACGTCCGGATCGCGAGCGGCGGCATCGCGCACGATCGTATCGCCGCCGCGTTCCAGCCAGTTGGCGTCGTCGTAGTACGCGACTCCGTCCGCGGTCAGCGCCTTGGCATGGACGCCGGCCTCGACGCGCGCGTCGGCGCCGTCGCGCCGCAGGCGCTCGACCATCCGCGCGTTGAGCCGCCCGAGCGAGCCGGCGCGATAGGGCGACGCCTCGACCCGGACCGCGACCGTCGCCCCGCGCAGCGCGGCCGCGTCGAGCGCGTCGAAGACCGCCCCCGGGTGGAGCATATAGGCCGAGAACGAGATCGAGCGAGCCGCCCCGAGGGCGGCGACCACCTCGGCCGACGAAGCGAGTGCGAGCATCCCGAGGCTCTATCCCGACAAACGTCGCGAACGACAAGGGGGAGGCCGCGAGTAGAGGCCCGTCGCCCCATGCCGAGAAGCAGAGTCGCCATGACCGACAAGGGCGCCTACGTCCGCGAGATGTTCGCACGGATCGCGCCGCGCTACGATGCGACCAACCGCGTGATGACCGCGGGCATGGACGAACGCTGGCGCCGGCGAGCGATCGCGCTGTTGGCCGCGCCCAAGGGCGGCACCATCCTCGACCTGTGCTGCGGCACCGGCGACGTCGTGTTCCATCTCTTGCGGACCGATCCGAGCCTGCACGTGACCGGCATCGACTTCTGCGCGCCGATGCTCGACGGCGCCCGCGCCCGCGCGCCGAAAGAAGCGCGCGGCGACGCGACCTTCGTCGAAGGCGACGTGATGTCGCTGCCGTTCCCGGACGCGACCTTCGACGGCGCGACCATGGGCTTTTCGCTGCGCAACGTGGTCGACATCGACGCCGTGCTCGCCGAGATCCGCCGCGTCCTCAAGCCCGGCGCGCGCTTCGTCAACCTCGACGTCAGCAAGGCGCCAAACCCGGTCTGGAAGCGCTGCTTCGATCTGTACTTCTACAAGATGGTCCCGCTGATCGGCGGCCTGGTCGGCGGTTCCAAACAGGCCTACAGCTATCTCCCGCAGTCGCTGACGCACCATCCGAACGCCGACGATCTGCGCGACCGGTTCGCCAAGGCCGGCTTCGCCGACGCAGGGTACGTGCGCCTGATGGGCGGCGCGATCGCCATCCATTACGGGACCGACGCCTGATGGAAGCCGTGCGCGACGACGCCGGTCTCTACGCGCGCGTCGAGCGGTTCTTCAGCGAGACGTTCTCGACCGACAACGCACTGATCACCGAGGCGGTCAAGCGCATGCTGGCGGCCGGCGGGAAGCGCCTGCGGCCGCGTATGACCCTGCTGGCGGCGGCGGCCTGCGGCGACGATTCCGACGAGCACCTCTACCTGGCGGCGTACATGGAGCTGATCCACGTCGCCACCCTGATCCACGACGACGTGGTCGACAACGCGACCACGCGCCGGGGCGTCAACGCGACCGCCATCGATTACGGCAACCGCGTGAGCGTGCTGGCCGGCGATTATCTGTTCGCCTGGATCTTCAAGAACGTCACCGCCAACTACGACCCGCCGATCCCGCACATCCTGAGCGCGACCTTGGCCGACATCTGCGACGGCGAGGTCCTCCAGCTCCGGTCGCTCGGCGTGCTGGATCTGCCGGTCGAGACCTACGTCGAGGTCGCCCGCAAGAAGACCGCCTCCCTGTTCGCGGCCTCGGCCGAGTGCGGCGCGCTCGCCGCCGGCGGCACCCCCGCCCAGGTCGAGGCGCTCCGGGAGTACGGCGATCTGTACGGCGTCGCGTTCCAGATGAAAGACGACCTGCTCGACGTGACCGCCGACGCGGCCGTCATCGGGAAGCCGGTCGGCAACGACCTGCACGAACGGAAGATGACGATCCCGTTAATTCTGGCCCTCGGGACCGGGGACGCCGGGCTGCGGACCCGCGTCGAGACGTACTATGACGGAAAGGGCACCGACGCCGACGTGGCCGCCATCGTGGCGGACATCGTCCGGGTCGGGGCGCCCGACCTGACCCGCCGCCGGATCGCCGGCTATGCGGCCCGGGCGAAAGCCGCGCTCGCCCCGATGGGAGCATCGGAGGCGAAAACCGAACTCGAACGGCTGGCCGACGCGCTCGTGGCCGACTAGGAGACGATAACCCCTCATGCAATTGCACCCCGTCCTCGCCTTCATCGACGCCCCGATCATCATCGGGATCGTCGCCCTCGCCGCGCTCCTGTTCGGCGCCGACAAGCTGCCGAAGCTGGCCCGCAGCGCCGGCCAGGCGAAAAAAGAATTCATCCAAGGCCAGGCCGATGCCGACGTGGCCGCGGAGAAGGCCCGCGAAGACGCGCGCAAGCGCGCCGAAGCGGCCGCGGCCGATCCGATGAGCAACGTCGAAGTGGGCAACGCGGCCGGCCAAGCCATCCCGCCGCCCGGCGACGAAGGAACCTCATCGCTCTAAGGGCCGGTTGATGCCCGAGTTCGGTTGGGACCAAAAGGAGATGCCGTTCACCGAGCATCTCCGAGAGCTCCGCACGCGCCTTCTGATCTCGATCGGAACGGTCGTCGCGATCGCGGTCGTCCTGTTCTGGCCGTCGCAGTTCGTCATCAAGTGGATGGTCGCGCAGTACTTCCACGGCATCGAACTCCACGCGTTCGGCCCGGCCGACGTGATCTTCACCGAGTTCAAGTTCTCGATCGTCGGCGGCATCGTGATCGGCCTGCCGGTGCTGCTGCACCAGCTCTGGATGTTCGTCGTGCCGGCCTTCCACCCGAAGACCCGCCGGATGGTCTACGCCTTCATCGCGCCGTCGCTGCTGCTCGCGCTCGCGGGCCTGGCGTTCGCGCACTTCATCGTCATCCCGCGCGTGGTCGCGGCGCTCATCGGCATCACCAACGAGGTCGCGGTCGCGACCTTCGGCGTGGCCGACACGCTCAACTTCGTGATGATCCTGCTGGCGCTCTTCGCGATCATCTTCCAGCTGCCGGTCATCACCATCGGTCTGGCCCGCATCGGCATCGTCAATCGCGCGCTGCTGATCAAATACCGGCGCCACGCCATCTTCGGGTTCTTCGTGGCCAGCGGCATCGCGGCGCCCGACGGCAATCCGATGACGATGGCCCTGCTCGCGCTGCCGATGTGCGTCCTCTACGAGGCCTCTGTCTGGATCATCGCCGTCTTGGAGAAATCGTGGAAGCGCGAGTGAGCGGCCTGCGCGACCTGTACGAAGACTTCGTGCGCACGTTCGGCAACGTACTCTTCGCGGTCTGCCTGTTCTTGGTCTGGGGCGTGCTCACGCTGATCGGCGTGGTGGTCGAGCAGGGCCTCGAGCCGAGCGCCTACTCCGACGCCTACGCCGCCCCGCTCGCGCGCGCGATCGTGCGCCTCGGCTTCGACAACATCTACCACTCGTATTGGTACGTCGGCATCATCGGGCTGATCTTGCTCTCGCTGACCGTGTGCACGTTCAAGCGCGTGATACCGGCGCGCTTGCCGCCTCTGCGCCCGGTCAGGATCGACAAGATCCCGCTCAACGCGTCCATCGCGATCCCGGGGCCGGTCGCCGACGTGCGCGCCAAGGTCGACGCCTTCTTCCGCAAACGCGGCTGGCAGGTCCGCGAGCGCACCTTCGACGGCGCCGAATGGATCTTCGCGGACCGGTTCAACTGGGCGCGCCGCGGCGTGCTGATCGCGCATCTGGGCTTCGTCATCATCGCGGCCGGGGCGACCATCTACTGGGCGCGCGGCTTCGCGGGCGAGGCGGCCATCGTGACCGGCCAGACGTTCGAGATCCCGCGCACCCACGCGCTCGTGCGCCTGGATAGCTTCGCCTACAAGATCCAGCCGATCGCGACCAAGAGCGGCATGGTCTACCAGCCGATCGACTACGTATCGCACGTCACCGTCACCGGCGACGACGGCGTCGCCAAGCACGAGACGATCCGCGTCAACCAGCCGATCGACATCGACGGCACGCTCTATTACCAGGCCTCGTACGGCTTCGCGATGCGCTTCGACGTCTCGCATAACGGCGCGCGCGTCGCCTCCCTCTCGGATCGTACGTTGATGGAAGGCGAGGCGCTCGAGATCCCGGGCACGCAGAAGAGCGTGCAGTACGCGCGCTTCGTCCCGACCGTCGACCGGGTGACCGGTCAGCCCGGGCCGGATCCGCGCGTCAACGACCCGGCCGTCGTGCTCAACGTCTTCAACGGCGATGCGGCGGTCGGCGCGGCGCTGGTGCCGCTCCAGACCTGGATCGACCTGGGCGGCGGATGGCGGATCGTGCCGCACACCTACCTGCCGTATACCGGCCTGCAATACCGCTACGATCCGGGCGCGGTGCTGGTCGGCGTCGGCGCCTTCGTGCTGCTGGCGGGCCTGATCGTCGCCTTCTACTTCCTGCCGGCCCGCCTCTACGTGCGGGTGGACGAGGGCGAGGACGGAACGGCGACCGTAGGCATAGCCGCGACGACCGTGAAAGGCTACGATATCTACGAGAAGCAGTTCGGCGAACTGACGAAAGCATTGGAAGGTAACGCATGGACATCGTCCTGATGAAACTGGCGCTCGCGGCCTACGCGATCGCCGCCCTGGCCTTGCTCGCCTACTTCTTCACCCGGCAGCCGGCCCTGCGCGCGTTCGGCGCGCCGCTCGCGGTGCTCGGATGCGCCGCACAGTTCGCGCAGCTGGTCGCGCGCTTCGAGATCACCGGCATCTGGCCGCTGCTCAACCTCTACGGTTCGCTCTCGCTCTTCGCAGCGGTCGCGGTGCTGGTCTTCATCATCTTCGCGATCCGCTACGACCTGTGGTTCGCCGGCGGCTTCGTGATCGCGATCGCCGCGCTGTTCTTGGCCTATGCGACCACCTGGAACGAAGGCACCATGCCGGCCGTCCCGTCGCTGCAGTCCTACTGGGCGAAGATCCACGTGCCGCTGGTCGTCTCGTCGTACGGCGCGTTCCTCGTCTCGTTCGTGCTCGCGGGGCTCTATCTCGTGCGCTTCTACGTAGAGCGCTCGCTCGCCAAGGCCGCCACGCTCGCGACCGCCGGGGGCCAGGCGACGGTCGCCGCGACCGGCGGCTGGCTCGCGTCGTTCCCGTCGCTGCCCCAGCTCGACGTCCTGACCTATCGGGCGGTCGCGGTCGGCCTGCCGCTGCTCACCCTCGGCATCATCACCGGCGCGATGTGGGCGCACGAGGCGTGGGGCGCCTACTGGCAGTGGGATCCGAAAGAGACGGCCGCGATGTCGTCGTGGATCGCCTACGCGATCTACATGCATCTCCACACGCGCAATTCGTGGCGCGGCATGGCCAGCGCCTGGATCTGCTTCGCCAGCTTCTTCGTCGTGCTCTTCACCTATCTCGGCGTCAACATCTTCATCCACGCCGGGCTGCACGCGTACCAGCGTTAGACGGCGTTTCGGGCCCGGCCCGGGGGCCGGCGGCCCGGGCCGCCCTCTTTTGTAGCGGCGGCGCCCTCGAAGGGCCGCGTAGAATCGCAAAGAACATCGCCCCCCAGGACGGGTCTCGTTCCCGTTGCGATTCCGGAGATTACAACCTTGTCGAACGACCACCGCGGCCCGTCCGCGTACGACGACCCGGGTACGCCCGAAGAAGTCACCCGCCGAACCTTCATGGCCAACGCCACCCTGACCCTGGGCGGCATCATCGGCCTGGGCCTCGCGATCCCGATCGTCGGGTCGCTCCTGCCCAAGACAGGCGCCGGCGGCGGCACCTGGACCGCGCTCGACGCGGCAGGCTGGAAAGAGCTCCAGGCCTCGACCGATAAGCCGGTCAAGATCGACTTCGTCCTCAAGAACAAGGACGCGTACCTGCCGGAAGACTCCTCGCCGGAGTCGGTCTGGGGCGTCAAAGTCGACGTCGACAAGTTCAAGAAGCTGCGCCCGGACATCTACGAGGCCAAGGGCGGCAACGTCCCCTACCCGGCCGTCAACATGGGCTTCGCGATCTTCAGCCCGATCTGTCCGCATCTCGGCTGCCGCTTCAACTACGACGACTCGGCCGGCAAGTTCTTGTGCCCGTGCCACGGCTCGCAGTTCGGTCCCGAAGGCGATCACCTGGCCGGTCCGGCCGACCGCGGCCTCGACCCGCTCCCGCTGCGCGAGCAGAGCGGAGCGGCGGAGATCACGTGGATCCGCTACGCGCCGACGGTCCCCGACCGCATCGTCGTGTCGTACACGAGCTAAGAGGGACAGCGCAACAATGCTCAATTGGATCGATCAGCGCACCGGCTTCGTCACGATGGCGAAGGACTTCCTGACGGAAGACATCCCGGGCGGCGCGAGCTACTGGTACGTCTTCGGATCCGCGACCATCTTCGCGATGATCCTGCAGATCGCGACCGGCATCTTCCTGACGTTCTTCTACGCCCCGTCGGCGAACACGGCGTGGGAGTCGACGCAGGCCATCTACAACAACCCGTTCCAGCACTTCGTGCTCTCGATGCACTACTGGGGCGCGTCGGCGATGATCTCGCTCGTCTTCTTGCACCTGCTGCAAGTCGTCGTGTGGGGCGCGTACAAATCGCCGCGCGAGATCCAGTGGATCGTCGGCGTGCTGCTCCTGCTGGTCACCATGGTGCTGGGCCTGACCGGCTACCTGCTGCCGTGGGACATGAACGCGTACTTCGCGTCGCAGGTCGCGATCAACCTGACGCTGACGATGCCGGTGGTCGGCAACTTCATCCAGACGTTCGCCCAAGACGGCACGACCATGGGCACGCTCACGATCAACCGGTTCTTCGGCCTGCACGTGTGGCTGATGCCGGCGGCGCTGGTCGCGCTGGTCGGCGCGCACCTCGCGATCTTCCGCCACAACGGCCCGGCCGGACCGCCGGTCGAGGATCCGCGCCCGCTCAAGCCGGGACGCTTCTGGCCGGATCAGATGTTCATGGACACGGTCGCGTCGTTCGTGATCTTCCTGATCATCATCGGGCTCTCGTTCATCGCGCCGCCGGGTCTGGACGCGAAAGCCGATCCGACGCAGTCGCAGTTCGTGCCGTATCCGGCCTGGTACTTCCTCGATCTCTTCGGCCTGCTCAACCTGGTTCCGGGCAGCCTGGAGATCGTCGGCGCGATCATCATCCCCGGCATCGCGACCACCATCCTGGTGCTGCTGCCGTGGATCGATCGCAGCACCACCCGCACGTTCGGATCGCGCAAGCCGATCCTCTGGATGCTCACCATCTCGATGGCGATCATCCTCGGCCTGACGTTCTGGAGCCAGGCCGGCATCGCCGCGAAGGAAGCCGTGTCGACGTACAAGCCGGTCGACGGTTCCAAGATAGCCGCACCCGCTTCGACGTCCTCGACCACGACCACGACCACGACCTCGGCCGCACCGGCCGGCGTCGACGGCTCGAAGGTCTATGCGGCCAACTGTTCGTCGTGCCACGGCGCGACGGGCGCGGGCACGCCGGGAGCCTTCCCGCCGCTGGCCGGCAACCCGGTCGTCCAAGGTCCCATCGCCAAGGTGAAGGGCATCGTGGCCGACGGCCTGCACGGCGCGATCGTGGTCAACGGCCAGAAGTACGACGGCATGATGCCCGCTTGGAAGAGCAGCCTCAAGCCGGCCGAGATCGACGCCGTCGTCGGGTACATCCGCTCCCTGAAGTAACCCGCTACGCTCGGGATGACAAAGAGAGAGGCGAGGAGATATCCTCGCCTCTCTCTTCTTACGAACTGCAGCGCGGGCCGTCGTAGAGGAAGAGCACCGCTCGGCCGGATTCGGCGATGATGCGGCGGCTGCGGCCGTAGGTCGGATCGAACGCCGGCCGCTTCTTGGGTGCGATCACGAACGCGCGCGGCGCGGCGCAGATGATGCTGCGGGCGGATTCGCCCTGATCGTTGGCGGGCGCGTCGGCGGCGGCCAGGACCGCCACCGTCGGCTGGGTGTAGAACACCAGGGCGTTGCCGCCGGCCACGCTTTGGATCGCGACGACGTCGCCGGCGCGGCGCTGGGCTTGGATCGTCTGTGCGAGCGCCGGCACGGGCTTGAACGCCTCGGCGTGCGGGAGCGCGACCACCGCCATCACGTCGACCATCACCAGCATCGCGACGCCGAGCGCGTACGGCGCGTACGCCAGCGTCTGCCGGCGCGCGACGAAGACCAGCGTGAGCAACGCGCCGACCGCGAGCGTCGCGCCCATCGCGATCAGATCCGGCACGAGTTCGCCGACGTCGGCCGTCAGCCGGTTGTCGCGCGCGAAGATGACGATCGCGATCGCCATCAGGCCGATGAAGACGGGCACGGTCGCGGCCGAGACGATCAGCCCCAGCCGGCGACGCCCGTCGGTCGCCATGGCGTCGAAGTACAGGCCCGCCAGCAGCGCGGTCGCGGGGAACTCGAGCGCGATGTAGTTGGGGAGTTTGGTCTTGGCCAGGCTGAAGAACAGCAGCGGCACGACGGTCCAGACGATCGCCAAGCGCACCAGACGCGCGGTCTCCGGCGACGTCTGCGCCGACCGCAAGCGCGCGACGCCCCACGCCAGCGCGACCGGAAGGAACGCGATCCACGGGAAGAAGCCGATCACCATGACCGGCAGGTAGTACCAGATCGGGCCCGCCTGGTTCTCGATCACGCCGGTGAAACGGCCGACGGTGTACTTCATGATCTGGATCTGCACGGCCGCGATGCCGTCGCGCGAGACCAGCAGTACGTACCACGGCGCGACGATCGCGACGAACGCCAGCGCCGAGACGATCCAGGCGCGCGCGCTCGGCAGGCGCACCGGCTCGGCCCGGTAGTTCCAGAGGGCGTAGGGCACGATCACGAGCAGGGCCAGGACCGGCGCGACCGGGCCCTTCACCAGGAACCCGAGCGCGGCCGCGATCCAGCCGAAGATCACGTAGCGGTCGCGCCCGGTCTGCAGCGCGCGGAACCACCAGAAGATCGCGAACGCGACCGCCAGATCGAGCAGCGCGTCCATGATGGCCATCCGCCCGACCACCGCCTGCATCAGGCACGACGACAGGATGATGCTCGCGAAGATGCCCGCCCGCGTGCCGACCTGCCGTGCGACCGCATACCCCGTCATCGCGCCCATCGCGATGGTCGCGAGCGCGGCGGGCAGGCGCAGCGCGAACGACGTCACGCCGAAGAGCTTGGCGCAGATCGCCGCGATCCAGAAGTAGAGGGGCGGCTGGATGTACCACGGATGGCCGTTGAGGTGCATCACCAGCCAGTCGTGCGTCAGGAGGATCTCGCGCGCGACCTCGCCGTAGGCGGTCTCGCTGTTGTCCCAGAGCGACCCCGCGCCCAACCCCGGCAGGGTGATGAGGGCGGCGACGACCGCACCCGCGATGGCGGCACGCGCGGGACGTCCGGTGCCGATACCCTGTTGCACAGAAGCAGTTGTTTGCGGCCGGATTGCGAAATCATGCGCGGTCATCACAACCACAGCACTGTTCGCCTCACTTCGCGTCGCCGGCCGTCGCGTCGCCGTCATCGGCGACGGAATCGACGCACTCGCGGCTACCCACGTCCTGGCCGAGGCCGGCGCGGACGTCTGCGATACCCTCGAGGGCGCGACGCTCGCGGTCGCCGCGACCGGCGATCCCGCCGCCGACGCCGCCGTCGCGGCCGAGGCCCGGGCCGCCGGCATCCCGGTCGTCGAGATGGTCGCCTCCGCGCGTCTGGGCGAACTGCACGTCGGCATCGACCCCGGCGCGAGCCCGAAGGCGTTCGCGACGCGCATCGCGCGCGATCTGCACGAGCGCTTCGACGGATACGATCGCGCGGCGCGCGTCTTGGCGCACGCCAACACCTATCTTGGTGCGATCGTCCCGCACGCCGAGGCCGCCCCGATCCTGCGGCAACTGAGCGAACTGCCGATCGCCGAACTCGCGGCGATGGATACGATCCAGATGGAGCACCTCGCCGAGGATCTGGTCGAGCGGCACAAGACCGGCGCGCCCGATCCCGACGTCACCCACGCCGCCATCTGCGCGTCGCGGGCCAGCGCCCTCGCGCTGACGCAGACCCGCGCGGTCGCCGCTCGGCTGGCGGAGCGCGGCATCGCGACCACCATCCTCAACGTCACCACCACCGGCGATCGGGTCACCGACCGGCCGCTCAACGCGATCGGCAGCGAGAACGTGTTCGTGACCGAACTCGAACTGGCGCTGCGCGAGCGGCGCGCCGACTACGCCGTGCATTCGTGCAAGGATCTGCCGAGCCGCCTGGCCGACGACATGACCCTGGTCGCGATCTCGAAGCGCGAAGACGCGCGCGATGCCTACTGCAGCGAACGCTACCCGACCTTCGCCGAGCTGCCGGCCGGCGCGCGGGTCGGGACGTCGAGCCCGCGACGGCGCGCGCAGCTCCAGGCCCTGCGCGACGACCTGCAGTACGACGACGTGCGCGGCAACGTCGACACGCGTTTGCGAAAGCTGCGGGAGGGGCAGTACGACGCGATCGTCCTGGCGATGGCCGGCCTCAATCGCCTGAAGGTCCGCGCGGCGCACACCGTGCCGTTCGCGCTCGAACAACTGGTGCCGGCCGCCGCCCAAGGCGCGCTCGCGATCGAGATGCGTGCCGAGCAGAGCGCCCTCGCGGCCGAACTGCGGGCCGCCGTCAACGACGACGCCACCGAACGCTGCGTCGCGGCCGAGCGCGCCGCCCTGCGCACCCTGCGCGCGGGCTGCAACGCGCCGATCGGCATCCACGCGCGCTACGACGGCGATCAGATGCACGTCGCGCTCCGCTCGTACGTCGGCGACCGGCTGCGCGTCTCGCTCGAGACCGAGCCGGTCGCGACCGTCGCCGAGGCCGAGGCGCTGGGCGCGAGGGCCGCTCGCGGCATCCTCGAAGAGGGTATGCCGTGATCCACCGTCCTCGCCGGCTCCGCCGGACCGCCGCGCTCCGCGCCGCCGTCCGCGAACATCGCATCCACCTCGACCAGCTCGTCCAGCCGCTCTTCGTCGTGGAACGCGACGCCGACGCCGGCCCGATCGCCTCGATGCCGGGCGTCGCGCGCCTGACCGTCGACCGGACCGTCGAGGAATGCCGCGAACTCGCCGGGCTCGGCATCAACGCCGTGCTCTTGTTCGGCATCCCCGCGCACAAGGACGCCGTCGGAAGTTCCAACTACGCGCCGGACGGGGTCGTCCAGCGCGCCATCCGCGCCATCAAAGCCGCCGTCCCCGGGACGACCGTCATCGCCGACCTGTGCAACTGCGAGTACACCGATCACGGCCACTGCGGCATCGTCGACGCGAACGGCGACGTGAAGAACGACGAGACGGTCGCGCTCCTGGTCAAGACCGCGCTGACCTACGCGGCCTGCGGCGTCGACGTGATCGCGCCGTCGGATATGATGGACGGCCGCATCGAAGCGCTCCGCAGCGCGCTCGACGCGCACGGCCACGAGCACGTCGCCCTGATGGCCTACAGCGCGAAGTACGCCTCGGCCTACTACGGCCCGTTCCGCGAAGCGGCCGGTTCGACGCCGGCCTTCGGCGATCGCCGCACCTATCAGATGGATCCGCCCAACGCGCGCGAGGCCCTGCGCGAGATGGCGCTGGACATCGAAGAAGGCGCCGACGTTGTGATGGTCAAGCCGGGCCTGCCGTATCTCGACATCGTGCGGGCCGCGCGCGACGCCTTCGACGTGCCGGTCGCGGTCTACAACGTGAGCGGCGAGTATTCGATGCTGATGGCCGCCATCGCCAACGGCTGGATCGACGGCGACCGCGCGATCGACGAGACGCTCGCGTGCTTCGTGCGAGCCGGCGCCGACATCGTGATAACGTACTTCGCGAAAGCCTATGCGCAGCGGCATCGCTGACGACGCCGCCGTCACCGTCGTCCTGCTGGCGGGCGGCGAAGCGACGCGGCTGCCGGGCAAGCTCGAACGCGACGACGCCGGCGACCCCTTGATCGTCCGCGCCTACGAACGCTTCGCGGCGTCCTATCCGGTGGTCGTCTCGGCGAGCGCGACGTTCGCCCCGGCGATCGACGCGCGCCTCGCCTGCCCGATCGTGGTCGACCGCTGGAGCCGCCGCGGCCCGCTGGCCGGCATGCTCTCGGCCTTCGCGGCCGTCCGTACGCCGCTCGTCTGCGCGGTCGCCGCCGATCTGCCCGACGTCGATGCAGGCGTGGTGGCCGGACTGCGCGCGGCATACGACGAGGGCGTCGAGGCCGTCGTGCCGGTCCACGAACGCGGCATCGAACCGCTCTGCGCGCTCTACGATCGCGCCGCCTTCGAGCGCGCCGGGATGCCCGTCCTCGCCGCCGGCACGGGCGCCGTCCGGGACGTGCTCGCCGCGCTGCGGGTCGCGACCGTCGCCATGCCCTCGCACCGTTTCGCCAACGTCAACACGCACGCCGACTGGGCGCGCGCGTTCGCGTCGTAAGGAGCCGCCCACACCGATGAGCACCGAACGCTCGATCTCCGCTTTCGCGCGCGCGCGCAACGTCATCGCGGGCGGCGTCAATTCGCCGGTCCGCGCCTTCCGCGCCGTCGGCGGTTCGCCCGTCTTCATGAAGAGCGGCGCCGGCGCGCGCATGCGTTCGCTCGACGATCGCGAGTATCTCGACTACGTGCTCTCGTGGGGGCCGCTGATCCTCGGCCACGCGCATCCGAACGTCGTCAAGGCGATCGGGGCGGCGGCCGCGCGCGGCAGTTCGTTCGGCGCGCCGACCGAGGCGGAGAGCGAACTCGCCGAACTGATCGTCGCGATGGTGCCGTCGATCGAACGCATCCGCTTCACCTCGAGCGGCACCGAAGCGACCATGAGCGCGGTCCGGCTGGCGCGCGGGTTCACCGGGCGCGACGCGATCGTCAAGTTCGCCGGCTGCTATCACGGCCACGGCGACGCGTTCCTGATCGCGGCCGGCTCGGGAGCGCTCACCAACGGCGTGCCCAACTCGCCGGGCGTGACCGCGGGGGTCGCGCGCGACACCATCGTCCTGCCCTACAACGACGCGGCGGCGGTGCGGGCGACGTTCGAGGCGCATCCGGAGCGGATCGCGGCCGTCATCGTCGAGCCGTACGCCGGCAACATGGGGCTGGTACTGCCCGAAGCCGGCTACTTGCAAGCCCTCCGCGAGTTGTGCACGCAGTACGGCGCGCTGTTGATCTTCGACGAGGTCATGACCGGCTTCCGGGTCGCGCGCGGCGGCGTCCAGGAGCGCGAGAACGTCCTGCCGGATCTGACCACGCTCGGCAAGGTCATCGGCGGCGGTCTCCCGGTGGGCGCTTTCGGGGGGCGGGCCGACGTGATGGAATTGCTCTCGCCGACCGGCCCGGTCTACCAGGCCGGCACCCTCTCGGGCAACCCGCTCGCGATGGCGGCCGGGATCGCCACCCTCAAGACCATCCGCGACGACGCCACCCTGTTCGAGCGGCTCGAGGTCCTGACCAAGTTGCTGACCGAGGGCCTGACCGCCGTCTTCGACAAGCACGGGGTCGCCCAGAGCACCGCCTACGCGGGCTCGATGTTCGGCCTGTTCTTCACGGCCGGCCCGGTCCGGGACCTGACCAGCGCCATGACCGCCGACACGGAGCGCTACGGGAAGTACTTCCACGGCATGCTGGACCGGGGGATCTACCTGGCGCCGGCCCAGTTCGAGGCCGGTTTCGTCTCGACGGCCCACACCGTCAAGGACGTCGAGCAGACAATTGAGGCCGCTGACGAAGTACTAGCGACGATATGATAAGGTCGACGTGCCGTTAGTCTGCCTCGGGCTCTCCCACCACACCGCGCCGGTCGATGTCCGCGAACGCCATGCGTTCCCGGCTTCGCGCATGGGCGAATCGCTGGCGGCCCTGCGCGACTATCCGACCGTTCGCGAAGCCGCCATGCTGGCGACCTGCGGCCGCCTCGAGATCTATGCGGAACTCGAGGACTACGAGAGCGGCGTCGCCCAGCTCAAATCGTTCCTCAACAACTTCCGCCACGGGGCGGTCGACTATCCGCTCGACGACTATCTCTACACGCTGCTCGGCAATCAGGCCATCGAGCATCTCTTCCGCGTCAGCACCGGGCTCGACTCGATGCTGATCGGCGAAGCCGAGATCCTCGGCCAGGTCAAAGACGCCTACGTGCAAGCGCAGAAGGCCGGCTCGCTCGGCAAGACGCTGCATCGCCTGTTCCGCGAAGCGCTCAACGCCGGTAAGGCCGCCCGTTCGCAGACCGCGATCGGCGACGAGTCGACCTCGATCTCGACCGCCGCGATCGAACTGGCCAAGGCGCGCCTGGGCACGCTCGACGGCAAGTCGGTCGTCGTGGTCGGCGCCGGCAAGATGGGCCGCACCGCCGTCAAGCGCTTGCGCAGCGAAGGCGCGAGCGATCTGGTCGTCACCAATCGCACGATGGCGCGCGCGCAGGAGTTGATCGCCGAGGTCGGCTTCGGCCACGCGATCGACATGCCCGGCTTGACCGACGCGCTGGCGGCCGCCGATATCGCGATCACCTCGACCGGCGCGTCGCACTTCGTGCTCGACGTGCAGAACGTGGCCGCGGCCATGCGCGCGCGTCCGGACCGCCCGCTCTTCGTGGTCGACATCGCCGTCCCGCGCGACGCCGATCCGGCCATCGCGCAGATCCCCAACGTCTCGCTCGTCGACATCGACGGGCTGCGCGACGTGGTCGACGAGAAGATCGAGGGCCGCCGGGCCGCGATCCCGCAGGTCGAAGAGATCATCGCCGAGTTCGTCGAGCGTTTCGGCCATTGGTACCGTTCGCGTCTGGCCGTGCCGGTCATCGCCTCGCTCACCCAGAAGGCCGAGTCGATCCGCGCCGCCGAGATCGAGCGGCTGCTCAATCGCTGCCCGGACCTGAGCGACCGCGAGAAGATGCTGATCGTCGGGATGTCGATGACCATCGTCTCGCGCCTCTTGCACTCGACCGTCACGCGGATCAGGGAGAAAGCCGTTCACAACCACGCCGAAGCGCTCTCGCACGCGCGCGTCCTCGACGAACTCTTCGAACTCAATATCGCGGACGCGGTAGCGGGCGTGTTGCCCCAGCTCGCCGGTCTCGACGTTGAAGAGTAAACCGCAAGCCGCCCTTCCCCTCACCGGTATATCCGTCCTGATAACGCGCCCGCGCCACCTCGCGCGCGCGCTGGCGGACGCGCTCGCCGCACGCGGCGCCGAGCCGATCGTCGTCCCGACCATCGAGATCGTGCCGGTCATCGACGTCGGTATCGCGCGCGACCTCTCGCGGCACGCGTGGATCGCGCTGACCTCGGCCAACGCCGTCGAGAGCCTGCTCGCGTCACTGGCCGCCAGCGGTCGCGACGCCCGCGACATCGGCGAGTGCAAGATCGCGACGATCGGGCCGGCGACCGCCGCCGCCGTGCGCAAGCGCGGCCTCGAGCCGGACCTGGTCTGCGATCGCGCCACCTCGGAAGATTTCGCCAAAGCGCTGCTCGACGCGACCGCCGACGGCGATCGCATCCTGCTCTACCAAGCCAAGGACGCGCGCAAGGCGCTGCGCGAAGCGCTCGAGGCGACCCACGACGTGACCGTGCGCTCGGCCTACGAGACGCGCCTGCGGGTCGCGCCCGAACTGCGCTCGGCGATCGACCGTGCCGACGCGATCACGTTCGCGTCGTCGTCGGCGATCCGGGGATTCGTCAAGAACGGCGGCATCACCGAGGGCAAGATCGTCGCATGCCTGGGGCCGATCGTCGCCAAAGGCGCGACCGAAGCCGGCATCCACGTCGACACCGTCGCGACCGACTTCACATCCGACGGGCTCGCGAAAGCCCTCGCGGAGTTCTACGCATCCGCGCGATCCTGACGCCCGGCGGCCTGGTCGCCGCGCTCGCTGTCGGCATCGCGACGCTGCTCGGCGGCGGATGGCCGGCAGCTCTCGTCCTGTTCGCGTTCTTCATCCCCTCGGTCGCGCTCTCGCGGCTGGGCCGCGCGCGCAAGCGCGAACTGGTCGATATCGGCAAACACGGCGCCCGCGACGCGTGGCAAGTCCTGGCCAACGGTGGGGTCGCGGCTGTCTGCGCGATCCTGGCGTGGCGCCTCGGCGGCGCCTGGCTCGCGGCGTTTGCGGGCGCGTTCGCGGCGGCCAGCGCCGACACGTGGGGCACCGAGATCGGTACGCTCGCGCGGCAAGCGCCGCGTTCGATCCTGACGTTCAAACCGCTTCCGACCGGGCTCTCCGGGGGCGTGACCGCCGCCGGGACGCTCGCCGAGATCGCCGGCGCCGCAGTGGTCGCGCTCGTCGCTGCGCTGCTCGGCATCGTCGCATTCGTGCCGGTCGCGGTCGGCGGCGTCGCCGGCGCGCTGGTCGACTCCGTGCTCGGCGCGAGCCTGCAGTCGCTGCGTCATTGTCCGGCCTGCGCGCGCGACTGCGAGACGGACCCGCACGACTGCGGCACGCCGACCGTCGCCCAACGCGGCGCGGCATGGTTCGGCAACGACGCCGTCAACCTCGCCGCCACGCTGACCGGCGCGCTGGTCGCAGGACTGCTCGCGTCGTACGCGCCAACTCTGCGTCCGTGAAGCGTCGCCTCGCCGAAGCCCACGACTCGCTACCCGCGTTTCCGACCACGCGCTACGATATCGTCTACGTCGATCCGCCCTGGCATTACTACGGGAGCGGCGTCAAAGATGCGGCGGCCGCGAAGCACTATCCGTTGATGACGCAGCAGCAGTTGGCGCGACTCGACGTCAAGAGCATCCTGACCAAACGCGCGGCGGTCTTCATGTGGGCGACGGGTCCGCGCCTGCACTACGCGATCGACCTGATCGCCAAGTGGGGCCTGCACTATCGCGGCGTCGCCTACGTGTGGGTGAAGACGAACAAGCGGGGCGCGATCATCGCCGGGCAAGGCGTGCCGCCGACCTTCACCAAGCCGACCAGCGAGTTGCTCCTGGTCGCGACCACCAACCGCACCGGCCGGCCGTTCCCGATCCACGATCTCGCGCAGGCACAGGTCGTGCTCCACGGCCGCGGCGAGCACAGCGAGAAGCCCGAGATCTTTCGCGAGATGATCGAGGCGTTGTGCGGCGACCGGCCGCGCATCGAACTCTTCGCCCGCAAGCGCGTCCCCGGCTGGGATGCCTGGGGAGCCGAGGTCGGCAAACTCAACGCCTAGGCGTTGGCGTAGGTCCCTCGACTACGCTTCGCTACGCTCGGGATGACACGAAAGGAAAGGCGCTTCGCGCCTGCTGCCTATGCGTAGGTCTTCTCGAGATAGGCGATGATCGCGTCGTCGTCGTCGGCGATGATGGTGTCGCCGTCGACCATGACCGGGATGCCGGTCTGGCCGGAGACCTCTTTGACGACGTGACGGTCGGCGTGGCTCTGGGGGACGTTGACCGTCTTGTAGCTGAGCAGCAGGTCGGTCAGTTTGTTCCGCACGTGGGCGCAATACGGGCACCACTCGGCCTGGTAGAGAACGATGTTCGTGTCTTTCATATCGATGGCTTGAACGTACCCCCGGACGGGGCGGTTGCACCGGTCACGACCCGGGCCCGCGATGCGCTCCCAGAGGTGGCCTGGGGGATTCGACAGGTATAGCCTCGAGCCGGTTTCCGGCAAGATCTAGGAGCGAGGAGGGAGCAACGCAGGGCGTTGTGACCGACGCAGGGACGACGAGCTTGGCGGAAAGCGGCCGAGGATAGGCCTGTCGAATCCCTCAGCCCACCTCTCCTACTGAGGAACGAATGGGCAATCTGACCGCGCGGAATCTGCTCGGGGCGGCCCTGCTGGGCTCCCTGTTCCTGCACGCGTTCGGGGCCTATCTGCTCCCGCCGTTCTCCCACGTGGCCGCCCTGGTCCCGGTCGAGACGATCTCGTTCTCCAAGATCAAGCGCATCGAGATCGAGCACCGGGCAGTCGCCGCCTCGAGCCGCCCGCTGGCCAAGACCAAGCTCGTCCAGCAGTTGAAGGTCCCGGCCACGCCGGCGCCCGTCGCAAAGCTCAAACCGGACTCGCATACCTCGCCGCCCCCGCCGGCGCCGCCGGCCGCCGCCCTCCAATCGACCGCCCAGACGGTCGCAAAAGAGAGCCAGACCGCGCCGCCCCAACCGCCGCAGCCGTCGCCTCGCTCGACCGCGAGCGCCGACGCGCGCGAGGTCGCAAGCGCCACCAACCGTCATATCTCCGGCGGGTACATGCCGTTCGGCGCGGCCGAGCCGACGCCGGTGCTCGATCCCGGCGCGCGCCAGCAGCTGGTCGCGCTCAACGTGCACGTGACCATCGTGGTCGTCGTCAGCGACAACGGCCGCACCAAGAGCGTCCGCTTCGACCCGCCGCTCGACAAAGCGCTCGAGGGACAGATCCAGACGCTGCTCGCGGCCGCCAACTGGGACCCGGCCTACTGCGGCGGCGGCATCCCGTGCGAAGCGGCCGCCACGATCAAGCTGTAGGGCCGGCGCTCGACCGACGTCGCGACGAAGCCGCGCGCGTAGGCATAGATCCCCGCTTCGGGCTCCTCGCCGAGCAACGCGATGCCGCGGCCGCCCAATCCCGGCGCCGTCGGCTCCATCTGCGCGAACGCGATCGCTCGCCCGGCGCACCCGTGCAGCTGCGTGCGAGCGAAGCGCGACTCGGGCACGGAGAAGGTGCGCTCCGCGCCGAGCTGGGTCGCGAACAGCGATGCCGGCGCGCCGCCCGCCGCGCCGTCGACGCGCAACAGTCCGCGCCGGTCGAACGGGCGGCCGATCGCGAACGGAAGGTAGAGGTCGTGCACGGTCGACGCGGCGAACGCGCGCGTCCAGAAGAGCGCCTGACCTCCGCGATACGCCCACTCGCGCGCGAAGCGCGTCGCCAGCGCGAACGCGTCGCCGGCGTCGATCTCGCAGACCGCCAGCACGTCGGGATCGGCAGCCGCGACGGTCGCCGCCAGCGAGAGCATCGCGCCGGGCGCGCGCAACCCGTACGCCCGCACGTAGGCGAGCGTCAACGCGGTCGGTGCTAGAGGATCGATTTCCCGAGACCCGAGCAGATCAGGCCGACGGCCAGCGCCGCGGTCTGATTGCGATGATCGAGGATCGGATTGATCTCGACCATCTCGATCGAACCGAGGCGACCCGACTCGGCCAGCATCTCCATCGCGAGGTGCGCCTCGCGGTACGACAGGCCGCCCTTGACGGGCGTCCCGGTGCCGGGCGCCTCGCTCGGATCGATGCCGTCCATATCGAACGAGACGTGCATCTGCCGGTCGCCCGCGCCAGCGATCGCGATCGCCTCTTCCATCACGCGCGGCATCCCCAGGCGGTCGACGTCGGTCATCGAGAACGCTCGCACGCCGGATCGCCGCAGGATCGCCTTCTCGTGCGCGTCGACGTCGCGCAGGCCGATCTGCACGGTCCGCGCCGGATCGGCCAGTCCGTGCTCGAGCGCGAACCACAGCGGCATCCCGTGGACGTTTCCGCTCGGCGAGGTATCCGGCGAGTTGATGTCGCTGTGCGCGTCGATCCACACCAGTCCCGGCGCGTATCCGCGCGCGCGCGTCAGGCCCGCGAGGGTGCCCATCGCGATCGAATGATCGCCGCCCAGCACGATCGGGAATCCGCCGTCGCGCACGGCGCGTTCGACCCGTCCGGCCAGTTCGTCGCAGACGGCTTGGATGGTCGCGAAGAACTTCGCGTGCGCGTCTTCCTGCGCGGCCTTCTCGCGGATCGGAACGTGCAGGTTGCCGTGATCCTCGATCTCGGTCACGCCGAGCGCCGCCAGCCGGTCGTGCAGGCGTGCGTAACGGACCGCGTACGGGCCCATGTCGACGCCGCGGCGGCTCGCGCCCAGATCCATCGGCACGCCGATGATGTCGACGCGCGCGCGCGCGGGAGAGACGGGATCACTCATGGGCGGTTGCTCCAAACATATGCGTTACGACCACGCGCAGGATGCCGGCGATCGGCACCGCGATCAGCATGCCGACGATGCCGGCCATCTCGCCGCCGACCAGCAGGGCGATCAGCACGATCAGCGGGCTCAGGCGGACCTGGCGGCTGACGATGTTCGGCGCGATCAGGTGGCCTTCCACCTCGAAGATCAGCAGGAACACGACGCCGACGATGACCGCGTTCACCCAGCCGTTGTTGAGCAGCGCGATCAGGAACGAGGGCGTGAAGGCCAGCACCGCGCCGACGTACGGGATCAGATCGCCGACGGCGGCGAGCAGACCGAGCAGGAACGCGTACTTGACGCCGAGCAGCGCGAGCGCGATCGTGATCATCACGCCGACCGAGAGCGCGACCAGCAGTTGTCCGCGGATGAAACCGCCGATCACGTCGTCGACCTCGTCGAGGAAGTGGCGCGTCGGCCGCAGCCGGTCCTCCGGGATCATCGCGAAGAACGAGCGCTTGAGGTTGTCCATGTCGAGCAGCAGATATGCGGTGAAGAGCGGGATGATCACGAAGGTCGCGAGCGCCGCGACCGTGCCCAGCAGGATCGTCACCGCGTGGCCGGCCGTCTCGAGCCCGTGCAGTTTGGACCAGTCGATCACCTGTTCGGGGACCCTGGCGAGTTCCGCGCGCATCCATTCGGGCAGGCGCGCCGCGACCGGGTTCTTCGGGTCGTTGACGAACGCGTTGATCTGGCCCATCGCGTCGGGATAGTGGGCGATCAGCTGGCTGACGTCGTCGGCGATCCGGGGCACGATCAGCCAGCCGGCCAGCGAGAGCGTCACCGCGATGCCGGCGTAGACCGTCAGGATCGCGAGCACCCGCGGCATCCGGCGCTCGAGCCAGTGGACCGCCGGGTAGATCAGATACGCGAAGAAAATCGCGCCGATCAGGATGTAGAAGATCGTGTGGACCCGATCCAGGAACCCGGCCAGCTCGCCCGCCAGGTAGAGGCCGATGGCCACCACCATCAGCAGTTTGAGGGCGTAGGTGAGGCGCGCTTCGGTCAGCCAGCCCCAGGGGTTCGGCCGGTGGTCGTTCACGGCTTCGGTGGGATGGCCGGCCCGGGGATGATCCGCTTGACCAGGGCGGTGAAGCCGTTGGTCAGGAGGTTGACCGGCCGTTTGGCCCAGGCCACGGCCGGGTTGTAGCCGTCGTCGGCATCCATGGCCCACAGAAACGCCTTGTGGTTCCGCCGCAGGTCCAAGCTCCAGGCCTGGGCCCGGGCGATCGAGCCGGGGTCCCGCGCGAGCAACGCTGCCGCCACCGCCGCGTCGTCGGGCGCTTGGGCGACCAGCTCGGCGAAACTCCGGTAACCGATCCCGAGGGTCTTGAGCAGCCCCGAGTCGGTCGGGCTCTGGCCGTACAGGTACCCGCCGAGCGTGCCGTTCGAGGCGGCCCGGGCTTTGTCGATCAGCCGGGGCAGCCAAGCGACCCCGTCGAGTTCGACGCTCCACCGCCGCGGCGGAACGACCCGCAGGTCCCGATTTTCGCTCATGCGCGCGCCTTCGCGACGAAGGCATATGACTCCGGTACTGCGTAAAACCGCCCGATGAAACAGAGAGCGTTCCTTGCAGTTCTCGCAGTCGCCCTATTGGCGCTGCCCGCCTGCGGCCACCGCGAAACCGCCAAGGCCGGGCAACTCACCCTCGGCATGGTCACCGACGTCGGGGGCCTCGGCGATCGTTCGTTCAACGACTCCGCCAACGCCGGTCTGACGCGCGCGCACGACCAGCTGGACGCCTACACGCAAGTGCTGCAGTCGCGGTCGGCTGCCGACTATCAGCCGAACCTGAACGCCCTCTCGAATCAGAAGTTCCAGATGATCTACGCCATCGGCTTCCTGATGAGCAAAGATCTCGATACGGTCGCCAAGCAGAACCCGAGCACGCACTACACGATCATCGACGCGGTGGTCGACGATCCGAACGTCGTCTCGGTGACGTTCAACGAGCAGGACGGATCGTTCTTGGCCGGCGCGCTCGCCGCGATGGTCAGCAAGACCCATCACGTCGCCTTCCTGGGCGGCATGGACATCCCGCTGCTGCGCAAGTTCGAAGCGGGCTTCACCGCCGGCGTGCACGAGATCGACCCGACCGCGAAAGTCGACGTCAAGTACGTCGGCAGTTTCGAGGACGTCGCGGCCGGCAAGGAGTTCGCCAACGTCCTCTTCAACTCGGGCGCCGACATCATCTATGCGGCCGCCGGCAAGGCGGGCCTCGGCGCGATCGACGCCGCCAAGTCGCGTCCGGCCGGCACGTACGTGATCGGCGTCGACTCCAATCAAGACGACATCGCCCCGGGCAAGGTGCTCACCTCGATGGTCAAGCACGTCGACATCGCCGTCTACGACACCGCCCAGGCGCTCAAGAACGGTAAGCCGCTCACCGGCCACGTGACGCTCGGCCTCAAAGAGCAAGCGATCAGCCTGACCGACTTCAAGTACACCTCGAACGTCGTCGGCCCCGAGATGCGCAACCGCATCAACGGCATCCAGCAGGCGATCGTGAACGGCCGCATCAAGCCGCCTTCGACGCGCGAGGAACTCGCGACGTTCAAGCCGGTGAAGATGTAGTCACCCCGTTGGACGCAGCACTCGAAATGCGCGGGATACGCAAGGCGTATCCCGGCGTCGTCGCCGTCAACGGCGTCGACCTCGACCTCTATCCCGGAGAGATCCACGCGCTCGTCGGCGAGAACGGCGCCGGCAAGTCGACCCTCTCGAACATCGCCTTCGGCGAGGTGAAGGCCGACGCCGGAACCGTCAAGGCGAACGGGAGCGTCGGCCTCGTCCACCAGCACTTCGAACTGGTCGGACGCCTGCGCGTCTGGCAGAACATCGTGCTGGGCCGCGAGCCGCGCAAGGGCCTCCGGATCGACGAGGCCGCCGCCCGCGCGATGGTGACCGCTCTCGCGGCCAAGAACGGACTCGAGATCGACCCCGACGCGTTCGTCGAGGACCTGCCGATCGGCGTGCAGCAGCGCGTCGAACTGCTCCGCGAACTCGAACGCGAACCGACGGTATTGCTGCTCGACGAGCCGACCGCGGCGCTCGCGCCGGCCGAGATCGACGCGTTCTTCGCGACCATCACGGCGCTCGCCAAACGCGGCACGGCCATCATGATCGTCACCCACAAGCTCCAAGAAGTGATCGCGTACTCGCACAAGATCAGCGTGATGCGGCACGGCGAGCTGGTGGCCAAGTTGGATACCTATTCGACCAGCGTCGACGACATCGCGCGCGCGATGGTCGGCGGCGACCTGCCGCCGGTCGCCGAGCGCGAACCGACGACGCTCGCGCCGTGCCTGACCATCGACGACGTCACCGCCGGCACCGGCGCGGCCCGCGCGGACGGCGTGACGCTCCAGGTACAGAGCGGCGAGATCGTCGGCATCGCCGGCGTCGAGGGCAACGGCCAGACGGCGCTCGCCGACGCGATCGCGAAGATGATCGACTACGAGGGCGTCATCGGTTTGGATTCCAAGCCCGCGATCGTACCGCAGGACCGCCATCGCGAGGCGCTGGTGATGTCGTGGTCGATCGTCGACAACGCCGTGCTCGGGCGCCAGCACGACCCGGGCATCCAGAAGGGCCTCTTGCTCGACGGAACGCGCGCGCGCCGGGATGCCGAGGCGATCAAAGAACGCTTCGACGTCCGCGCCGCCAATCTCGACGTCGCCGTGAAAACGCTTTCGGGCGGAAATCAGCAGAAGATCGTGGTCGGCCGCGCGCTGATCGACGATCCGAAGTTCGTCCTCGCTTACAACCCCACGCGCGGCATCGACGTGGGCGCCGCCGCGCTCGTGCAGTCGCGCCTCATGCAGGCGCGCAACGCCGGAGCCGCTATCCTCTTGATCTCATTCGAACTCGACGAAATCCTGACGCTCGCCGACCGCATCCTGGTGATGTACCGCGGAAAGGTCGTCGGCAACTTCACCCGCGCCCAGGTCGACCGCGCCGCGATCGGCCGCCTGATGGCAGGCTCGGCGGCATGAAGCGCGCGCTCAACATCGCGCGCGGGCCGATGGTCCTCACGCTGCTTCTGGTGATCGTCTTGATGTCGATCGTGATGGTCATCGCCGGTACGACGCCCTGGGAGGGGTTCGCATCCCTTCTTAGCGGAACGCTCGGCGGCCCACGCGAGATCGCCGAGACGCTCGCGCAGACGACCGCGCTGCTCTTCCCGGCGCTCGGCATCTGCCTCGCGTTTCGCGCGGGACTCTTCAACATTGGCGCAGAGGGACAGCTTCTTCTCGGCGGCCTTACCGCCGGAGCGATCGGCGCGCATTTCGCGGGTCCGGGTTGGATCGCGATCCCCGTAGTCCTGGCGAGCGGCTTCGTCGGCGGTGCGCTATGGGGCGCGCTCGCAGGCTGGATGAAGTCGCGCTTCAACGCGAACGAGATCATATCGACCCTGATGTTGAACTACGTCGCGCTCTATCTCGCGAACTACCTCGTCTCGGGCCCGCTCAAGAGTCCCGTCGCGACCGGTTCCGAGACGGCACCGCTCCCTCCGAGCGTCTGGCTTCCCGCGCTCGTCCCCGATACGCGTCTCACGGTAGCGCTCCTGATCGCGATCGCGATCGCGGTGCTGCTGCAATTCGTGTTCACTCGGACGGTCTTCGGATACGAACTGCGCGCGCTCGGCGAGGCACCCGAAGCTGCCCGCCGCAATCACGTCAACATCGGACGGCTCACCTGGCTCGTCATGGGCCTCTCCGGAGCGATCGCCGGTCTCGGGGGCGCCGCCATCGTCTCGGGCGAGTTGCATCGCTTCAACACGCAGCTCTCGCCCGGTTACGGCTTCACCGCGATCGCGGTGGCGCTCGTCGGGGACCTCAACCCGCTGTGGATCTGTCTCGCGGCCTTCGGCTTCGGCATCCTCGAAGCGGGCGGCCTCGCGATGCAAGCGAGTGCGAACATCCCCGAAATGGCCATCCACATCATCGAGGGCATCATCATCTTGGTCCTTGCGGCTCGCCGTTACGTGACCACGCGTGTCGAGGTGCCTGCCGTATGACGCAGTCCCTGCTCGTGTCGCTGCTGGTCCTCACGATCATCAAATCCGTGCCGATCGTCTATGCGACCCTGGGCGGCGTGATCTCGGAGCGGTCGGGCGTGATCAACATCGGCCTCGAAGGCATGATGATCGCGGGCGCGTTTACGTCGGTCGTGATCAGCAATCTGGTCACCCCCTCTCTCGGGCCGGCGTTCGGCCCGCTGGTCGGCTTGATCGTCGGGGTGGGCGCCGGCGCGTTTATCGGTTGGGTGCTGGGCGTCGCAGCGACCAAGTTCAAGGTCGACCAGATCGTCGCCGGTATCGGCATCAATATCCTCTGCGGCGGGATAGCGGGATACGGGACGTTCTTGGTGTTCGGTCTCCAAGGCGCGTCGCCGTCGGTGCCCGCTCTCGGCGGCCCCAATATCGGGTTCCTCGACCTCCATGCCGGCGCTACGGCGCTCCTCGTCTTCGCCTTCGTGTGCTCGATGGGTCTCAGTTGGCTGATCTATAAGACGCCGTGGGGGCTACGCGTCCAGGCGTGCGGCGAGAACCCACACGCAGTCAAATCGGCAGGACTCGATCCGCTCAAATCGCGCCTGCGGGCCGTGACCATCAGCGGCGCCCTCGCCGGGCTCGGCGGCGCGTTCCTTGCGATCGGCGAACTCAATCTCTACTCCGACGGCATGACCGCTGGCCGCGGCTTCATCGCACTCGCCGCCGTCATCTTCGGGCGTTGGACGCCCTGGGGCGCGACCGGAGCAGCGGTCTTCTTCGGCTTCTTCGAAGCGCTCGAGACGGTGCTGCAAGGCCACGTCTCGTGGCTACCGGCCGACGCAATGCAAGCTCTCCCCTACGTCGCAGCACTCGTCGCTCTTGCAGGCGTAACCGGCCGCGTTCGCGCGCCCGCCGCGGACGGCGTGCCGTTCTAGTCTAGCGTCGCGCTAGCAGGCACTACAGACCCGCGAGTTCGCGGGTCTTTTTTTCGTCGTAGTGCGTCGTGCCGACCGTCAGGCCGTTCGTAAGATCGGCCGACGACAGGTCCGGCGACAGATGCTTGATGATGGTCGCGTCGTCGTCGCTGTCGGCCTCGAGATCGACCGCCAGGAAGCTCGGGGTCGTGCCGTAGAGCACGACGGTGTCCGACTCTTGCGTGTCGAGATCGAGGAAGGTGGCGCGGACCACCCGGAGCTGCTCGTCGTCGTCGAGCGTGCCGTCCTTCGCGAGCCACCAGCCGGTCAGGTTGACCTCGTAGCTCGGCTCGTCGGTATAGCTGCCGAGCGCGAGCGCTCCGCTATCGGTGTCGGTGAGCAGCCAGCGCGCGACGGTATCCATAGGCGGCCTCGGCTTCGCGCCGCCGACGACCGCTCCCTCGCGTTGCAGGCTTAACTTCGTCGAGCGCCAAGCCGATGAATCAGTATGCGCCGCATGTCGTGGTTCTGCGTCGTCGCATTTCTCGTCAGCCTGACGAGCCTGCCTGCGCGCGCGCAGACCCCTCCCGTTCCGCTCGCGCATCTCTCCGGCTATCTGCGCGCGATGGCGCGCCACGCACCCGGCCAAGTCGCCCTCGACGTGATCGATCTGGCGACCGGCTATTCGACCGGGTACGACGCGGCCGCGTCGATGCCGGCCGCTTCCACCATCAAGATCCCGGTGATGGTCGAGGTCTTCCGCCAGCTGCAGGCCGGCCGGTTCGACCTCAACCGCCGCGTGACGCTGCGCAACGCCGATAAGGACTGGGGTTCGGGCGAGCTGTGCGACGCGCCGGCCGGGCGTTCGTATCCGGTCTCGGATCTGCTCGCGAAGATGATCGACATCAGCGACAACACCGCGACCAACATGCTGATCCGCCTGGTCGGCCGGCGCAGCATCAACTCCAGCATGCTCGAACTCGGCCTGCGCCACACGGTGCTCGCCAACGACATCCGCAGCGAAGGCTACGGTATCCGCTACGACCTGCGCAGTTCGCCCCAGGACCTCGCGCGGCTGCTCTCCGGCATGGCGCACCAGCGACTGGTCGACGAATGGTCGTCCGCCCAGATGATCGCGATCCTCTCCGGACAAGAGCACAACACGCTGATCCCCGAGCCGCTACCGACCGACCTGGCGATCGCGCATAAGACGGGCACGCTGCACGACACGCTCAACGACGTCGGCATCGTCTACGCCGACAACGCGCCCTACGTGATCGCGGTGATGACGACCGACCTGCCGACGCTCTCGGCCGGCCGCCGGTTCATCCGCGGCGTCTCGCGCCTGGCCTACAAGGAGATGGCGGCGCTGGCCGACTGGCGCACCGCCGCGGGGGTGGATGTCGACAGCGACGTCAAGTCCGCCGTCGGACCCCTCTCCCCCGACGTCGCCGTCTGGGTCAACGGGACGAACTGACCTTCGCGTCCTTGTAGACCGGCGTGATCCAGTCGCGGTAGCGCGGCTCTTTGGCGGTCACGACGCGGTGGTAGAACTCGCCGAGACGCTTGGTGATCGGCCCCATCTGGCCGTTACCGACCGTGCGGTGGTCGATCGATTCGATGTACGCGATGCCGGCCGCCGTGCCGGTGAAGAACATCTCCTCCGCGCTGTACAGTTCGCCGCGATCGATCGATCGCTCGACGATCTGCAGGCCGAACTCGCCGGCCGCGATATCCATGATCGCCTTGCGCGTGCAGCCCTCGAGCACGTTCTGCGACGGGTCGGGCGTGTAGAGCACGCCGCGCCGCACTAGGAACAGGTTCTCGGCGGAACCTTCGGCGACGTGGCCGTCGTGCGAGAGCAGGATCGCCTCGTCGTAGCCGTTCATCACCGCTTCCGTCTTGGCCAGCGCCGAGTTGACGTAGAGGCCGGTGATCTTCGCCCGCGGCGGCGCCATCGTATCGTCGGCGCGGCGCCACGAACTGACGCAGACCTTCATCCCTTTGTGCGGATCCAGATAGGTCGTGAACGGGATCGGGATGATCGCGAACTCGGACGGCACGTTGTGCAGACGCACGCCCACGTCTTCGGCCGACTTGTAGATGCACGGCCGGATGTAGATGTTCGTCTCGAACTTGTTGCGCGCGACCAGGTCCACCGTCAGGTCGACCAGTTCGTCGGTGGTATGCGGCAGGTCCATCATCAGGATCTTGGCCGAGAGCGCGAGCCGGTCGTAGTGGTCCCGCAGCAGCACCAGCGAGAGTTCCCGTTGGTCCGCGTCCCAATAGCCGCGGATGCCCTCGAAGCAGCCGGTGCCATATTGCAGGCCGTGTGTCAGCAGGCCGACCTTCGCGTCTTCGTACGCGCGGAACCCGCCCTTGGCATAGACGATCGTCGATGAGAGATCCATGCCGACATCCTACCCGTTATCCAGACCGACTCCCTCCGGCCATTTGTCGAACCGGATGCGGGGCGGCTTGTCCCCGCGGCGAAGACAGCCACCCATGAAGCGCCGAATCGTCATCGCCGTCGCGCTCTGCGCGATCGCCGCCGGAGCCGCCGCCGTCGCGGCCGGTCGCGGCACCATTCTCCCCTCGGGCTGGCTCCTGGCCGCGCCCCAAACCGCCGTCGCCGCGACCGGAACGATGCCCCAAGGCCTCGCGCTCTCGCCCGACGAGAAGCGCCTGGCCGTGGTCGAATCCGGCACCGGACCGGCCGCGTTGCGCATCCTCGACGTCCCCTCGCTCAAACTCGAACGCGTGATCAAACTCAAGGGCGCCTTCGGGACGCCGGTCTGGCAAGACAACGGCTCGGTCCTGGTCGCCGGCGCGAACGCCGACGCGGTGCTGGCGGTCAACGTCGACGACGGCACGATCGCGCATACCTACGCCATCGGCAAAGACAGTTGGCCGGCAGCGATCGCGGCCGGACCCGCCCACGCGAATAGCATCGCCGTCGCGAACGACGGAACCGCTTCGGTGACGGTCGTCGACAAGGCGACGGGCGCGACGAAATCCTACCCCGTCGGCGGCCATCCTTCCGCGGTCGTCTTCTCGTTCGACGGCGGAACGCTCTACGTCGCGTGCCGCGGCGACTCGACCGTCCGGGTGATCGACCTGAACAAGGGATACGTGACCCGCGTCGCCGTCGGCAAGCACCCGTCGGCCCTGGCGCTCTCCGCCAACGGCGAGACGCTCTACGTCGCCAACGGCGACGACGACACGATCTCCAAGATCACTACCTCGACGCTCGGATCGGGTGGCGTGATCGGGCTGCACCCGAACGTCGGCACGAAGACCGCGCCGTTCGGCGCGCTGCCGAACTCGCTGCTCGTACGCGGCGGAAAACTCTACGTGACGCTCGGAGGAGCCGATACGGTCGCGACCATCGCGCAGGGACGCATCGTCGCGACCTCGCTCACCGGGTGGTTCCCGACCGGCGCCGCAGTGGCGAGCGACGGGACGATCTACGTGAGCGACGGCAAGGGCGAGGGCTCCCCGGCCAATCCGCTCTACGATCCGTTGCATCGTAAGCATACCGACCAGTACGTCGCGATGGTGACGATCGGCTCGGTCCGCGCGATCGCGAATAGCGGCGCGACCAGCGAGATCTCCCTGACGTCCGTCGTACCCGCGCTGCCGTCGGGCGCCGGGACCATTCTCAGGTCGAACGGGCCGATCAAGCACGTCATCTACATCATCAAAGAGAACCGGTCGTACGATCAGATGCTGGGCGACATCCCGCACGCCAACGGCGATCCGTCGCTGGTCTGGTTCGGGCGCGACGTGACGCCCAATCAGCATGCCCTGGCCGACCGCTTCGGCGTGTTCGACAACGCCTACGCCAACGCGCAGATCAGCGCTGACGGACACAACTGGACGGACGCGGCCATCGCCAACGACTACGTCGACCGCTTCTGGCCCCCGGAGTACGGCGGCCGGCGCGACCTCTACGACTATCAGAGCGGCGCCGGCCCCAACGTGCCGCATAGCGGCTACATCTGGGACGCCGCCAAGCGCGCCGGCATCACCTATCGCGATTACGGCGAAGATATCAACGAACCCGACAAAGGCAAGCTGCCGGGATGGACCGACCATCCGGACCTGCAGGGCCACTTCGACGCGAACTACGTCGGCTGGGACCTGGACTACTCGGACCTCGACCGCGAAGCGGAGTGGGCCAAAGAGTTCGGGGCGTTTGCCGCCAACGGCAAACTTCCGGCCCTCGAGATCGTCTATCTTCCGAACGACCACACCTCGGGAACCGCGCCGGGCAAGCCGACGCCCCAAGCCTACGAGGCGACGAACGACGTCGCGGTCGGGCGGATCGTCGACGCCGTCTCGCACTCGGGGTACTGGAAGTCGACCGCGATCTTCATCCTCGAAGACGACGCTCAGAACGGGCCCGATCACGTGAGCGCCCAACGTTCGACGTTCTACATCGCGAGTCCGTACGCGCGCGGCGGCGTGCAGCACGCGCACTACTCGACCGCGTCGTTCGTGCGCACGATCGGACTGCTGCTCGGGCTCCAGCCGCTCTCGCTCTACGATACGACCGCCCTTCCGCTCTACGACGCGTTCGGCACGACCGCCGACCTGCGGCCGTTCTCGGTCCTCGATCCCAAGACCGACCTCAAAGGCCTCAACACCAAGGTCGCCTACGGGGCCGCCGCCAGCGCGCGGATGGATTGGCGCGATCCGGACGCGGTCGATTCCGACGTCCTCAACGACATCCTCGCGCACGCGGTCGGCAAGAAGTGAACGGTTGGGTCCTCGGCGGGACGACGTTCCTCGCCTCTGCCGTCGAGATGGTGGAAGCGGCGACCATCGTGCTGGCGGTCGGCATCACCCAGGGTTGGCGTACCGCGCTGACCGGTGCCGCCTGGGCCTTCGCCGCGCTCGCGGTCATCATCGTCGCGTTCGGCCCGGTCCTCGCGCGGCAAGGCGCGATAACCTGGCTCGAGCTGATCGTCGGGCCGTTCATGATCCTGTTCGGCATCACGTGGCTGCGTAAGGCGATCTGGCGCGCGGCCGGCCGCAAGGCGATGCACGACGAACGAGCCATCTTCGACAAAGAGGTCGCGATGCTGCAGGCCGCTCGCGATAAGCGGGTCGGCTTCGCGACGTCGTTCCAAGGCGTCTTCGTCGAAGGCTTGGAGGTCGCCGTCATCGTGGTCACGTTCGCGGCCACGCGACCGGCGCTGCTCGGCTGGTCGATCTGGGGCGCCGTCGCCGCCGCGCTGATCGTGATCGTCGCGGCGATCGTCCTTCGAGCGCCCTTCGCGCGCGTACCGGAGAACGCGATCAAAGCGGTCGTGGGCGTCATGCTGCTCTCGCTCGGAACGCTCTGGACCGGCGAGGGTCTCGGCCTGCGATGGTGGGCGGGCGACGCGACCCTGTTCTGGTTCATCGGGATCTACATCGCCGCTGCGGCCCTTCTGACGCTTGCGGAACGCAAACCGGTGACGGCATGAAGGTCGTGCGCGAGATCTACGACTTCATCGCGGGCGGTTCGATCGCCGCACCGGTCGGACTCGCGATCGCGATCCTGACCACGATCCTCCTTCCGCATCTCGATCCGGCGATCCGCGCCGGGATGTTCGTCGCGATCGTCGTCCTCACGCTGGCGGCGGCGACGCGCGAGAAGGTCGCGTGAGCGGCCCGACGGCCCGTATCGCCGGCGCGAAGAAGATCGTCAGCGTCTGCCCGTACTGCGCGGTCGGGTGCTCCACGCTGGCGTACGTCGACGATGCCGGCACGCTGCTCGACGTCGAAGGCAACCCGGAGAGCCCGATCTCCGGCGGCCATCTCTGCCCGAAGGGCTCGGCGATCTTCGGCCTGACGATCAATCAGGCGCGCTGGACCACCGGTAAGTACCGCGCGCCGTACTCGGACCGCTGGGAAGACCGGCCGGTGCCGTGGCTGATGGAGCGGATCGCGCAGCGCGTCAAGGCGACGCGCGACGCCACCTTCGTCCGCGAGGTCGACGGCAAGCGCGTCAACCACACCCTCGGGATCGCCTCGCTCGGCGGCGCGACCTTCGGCGTCGAAGAGAACTATCTGCTGGGCAAACTGATGCACTCCCTCGGAGTGGTCAGTATCGAGAATCAAGCCCGAATATGACATAGCTCGACGGTGCCCGGTCTGGGCACCTCGTTCGGACGCGGCGGCGCGACCTCGTACGTCCAAGACTTGCAGCATGCGGATTGCATCCTGATCGAGGGGTCGAACTTCG